>Ga0302323_100002493_pt1 | contig 14921 bp, 15 predicted proteins | sample Fen_T0_3_FD_201950 | JGI IMG/M metagenome (GOLD analysis project Ga0302323, IMG submission 201950) | Peat permafrost microbial communities from Stordalen Mire near Abisko, Sweden - Fen_T0_3 | ecosystem: Environmental > Terrestrial > Soil > Wetlands > Permafrost | place: Sweden: Abisko... | reverse complement strand
CAGGATCATGGCCCCGAATCCCCCCAGCTTTCAATACGAATATAGTATTGTTACATGGTACTAGAGCGGTTCCTGAAAAACTGTAGCCGGCTGCGCTGTGGAGAATTTCATGTAGCCGGCCGCGCTGAGGCCGGGGATCGGGGAGCCCCGAGGTCGTCGCCCTCGGCTACACCAGAATTTGAAATGCTCTAAGCTGAGCGGCGCGGGTGCTAGGTGCTAGCCTCCTTTTCGGGACGCTTGGCACTCGGTCGTGAAACGCACACCCTATAAAACAGGCGGACGTGGAGTACGTCCGCCTGTTGAGGGTGAATGCCCAAAAACGACGGGCCTATTTCAGCAAATATTGCCACTGGTTTTCACGGGCGGCACGAGAAGCTTTGAGTGCGCCCATCGCGACGTAACGTTTGTAGTCTTGCCCGGCCAAACGAACCTTCGGCGATTCAAAACCGTCGTCGGCGAGTTTCGTTTGGAGCACGGTATCGATGCCTTTGATTTGCGAGCCGCCGCCGGTGATGATGATGTTTTGGAGCAGGGTGACGACCGAGTCCGAAGACGCGCGGCTGATGAGCGCAGTGAGCGACGGATAGATTTTGTCGATGAGCGTATTTGCGGCACGACCAAGAGCTTCGCCGAGCTCTAACATGTGGGCTTTGCCACCGATAATCACACGAACGTCAATCGGTTTGCGGACGGGACCGACGTAGCAGTGGGCTTCCTTGATTTCGCGAACTTTGTGGCGCGATAATCCATTGTTTGGATACAGGCGGTTAAGTTCGGCGTGAAGGATTTCGTCGATGGCGTCGCCGGCGAACGGAATGCAAATCTGGTCTTCCTCCGAGGGGAAATAACCTTGCACACGGCAAAGGTCGCTGGTGCCACCACCGATATCGATGAAGAGCGAGTTGGTGACAGGATCGACATAGCCGGTCTGGCCGACACGTGTATCGTCGCGAAAGCCGAGGGCGGCGAGGAATGGTTCGGGAATGAGCAGGATGCGGTCAAAGATACCAAGCGCGCATTGGCGAATATCTTCGCGGGCATTTTCGTCGGCATTGGCGGGGATGCCGATGACAATGCGGATCTCAGCCTGGCCGGAGGGATCGATGAGCGAGCGAGCGCGTTGGAAGAGGTCTCGTGCGGCGGCGGGATGAGCGACGATGCCGCGGGCGATGGGCGCGATAAGGTCGACATGAAGCATGTTGTTCAACGCTTCCTCGCCAAAGAGGACGGTGGCGTTGCCGGCGATAATGCCGTCCACGATGCCTTCCTTCACGTAGCCGACGACGCTAGGAATGACTTTGCTAAGTGTGATGTCGTTTTGCCCTGCGGGTCCGGCGAGGATGCAGGATTTATTGGTTCCGAGGTCGAATCCAGCGAGCAAGGTCTTGCCCGCGGTCTTGACCGGACGGGTGGGGGCAGCCGTAGTCGGGACTGATGCGGTGGAGGGGGTGGTGTTGATTTTATCTGTAGCGGCGGGTGTACTCATAGAGTTAATGTCTGATGGTTCGGTTGCGCGTATGCTCGCTCATCCATGGGTGCATCAGTGATGCGTGGATTTGCGAACATCGCGTTTTTCCTGCGAGAGCATGCCGTCAATAAAATCGGCAATGCTGAGCGGGTGGCTGGAGTTGCCCGTCGGGAAAGGGATGGGAGTGGAATGGTCTGGCACTGCTGGCTCACTCACTGGAGCCGGTTTGTCGGTGGCGACTGGAATTCGTTGGACACCGGCCATGCGCGAAGAAATGAGTTCGGCGAGCACGGCAGCATCTGCCACGCGGCTTTCTTCGGTCGCCACGATTTCTTTGAGTTCGTCCTCATTGATGCTTTCGGGACCGTAGGTAGCGCGCACCGTGGTGAGAGCTAAAACAAACTCGTCCTCAGCCGTTACGGGGGACATGGTGCCTTGCTCACGCGCTAGGCAAATGTGGCGGCAGAGCCTTGCCAGCTCCGCGCGCGAAGCACCTTGAAGGACGAATGGTTTTGAGGAAGCGGGGAGCAAAATCTATCCGCTAGACCCGGCCTTTGCGCGGTAGTTCGTCAAAATTCCGCAAAAGCTTGTTTGCTTGCGGCGGCTTTGGGTGAGGTGACGTTACCACCAACGACCGAGGTGCCGTGCATACAACACGTAAGCGATCGCGGCCATCACGACGCCCGCGCCCAACGCGATGCTGAAAAACCATAAGCAGCCTCTGCGTGTATTTTGTCCGAGCGCGCCGAGATCTTGTTGGTATTCACCAATGATTTTTTTTGCAGTGGCTTCGAACTCGCTGGAGGGCAAAGGTGGTGGTGAATCCGATGTCGGCAACGACATCGCCGGAGTGGCAGAGCCAGCTTTGACCGGATCGGTTGACGGGAGTGTGCCTTGCTCAGCGGCTATCTCACGATCCAGCCAAGTCAGGTGCTCCTGTATCTGCGTGCGTTGGCGCAAAAGTTCCGACAGACGTTTGGACATCGGGGGTAGTTAATCAAATTAACTGTCGGAAGATATGGAAAAGAAAAAACGCAGCCGGTAAAGGCTGCGTTTTGGAAAGCTGAATGTCTGTTAGATCAGACGATCTCGACGCGGCGGTGCACCTTGTCGTACTTGACGGTGCCGTCCTTGAGCGCGAAGAGCGTCCAATCGCGGCCAACGCCGACGTTACGTCCGGCATGGACACGGGTGCCGCGTTGGCGGACGAGGATGTTACCGGCGATGACGGCTTGGCCGCCAAATTTTTTAACGCCGAGCCGCTGTGAGTGACTGTCGCGGCCGTTGCTGGATGTTCCCTGACCTTTCTTATGCGCCATGGTGAAAAGTTCTCCTTATGCGTTGATGGATTCGATCTTGATGACGGAGAGTTCCTGGCGATGGCCCTGCTTGCGCTCCATGCCTTTGCGTTTCGTCTTTTTGAAAACGATCACTTTTTTCCCGCGCTTATTCTCGAGAATAGTGGCGGTAACGCTGGCACCCTCTAGCATCGGGGAGCCAACTTTGAAATTTTCGCCTTCGCCAGCCGAGAGTACTTCGTTGATTTGAACGGTCGAGCCGGCAACGGAGTTCTGGTAGCGGTTTACAATCAAGATGTCGCCCTCAGAAACAGCGAACTGCTGGCCTTGGGTTTTGATGGTCGCTTTCATAAATAAAACCGCGAACTAAGAGTTTTTTATAGCGGCTAAGCAAGTTCTATTTGGTAAAAATAAAAACTGCTGCCATGCAGTGAAGCGTGGCGGCAGTTAAGTTATGTGACTAACGTTGATTTAGCAGGTTAGGGAGTGGTGGCTTGGCTCGCCGGTTTTGGACGAGTAGGAGGTTTGGCGTTCTCGGAGTTCTCCATTTCAACATTTAGGTAGTAGTGTTCGCGGCGTTTGTAATCCTCAGGCATCACGGAGCGTACAACCACGGGAACTTTCTTCTGCGCTTCCGCCAGTTCTAGCTCTTGTTGACGCTTTAGCGCGGCGAGGCGCGCGGTTTCGCGATCGGCGGCCTCTTTTTTGGCGCGTTCATTGCGGGCAATTTCTTCTAAGGCAGCGAGGCGGGCAGCTTCGGCTTCGGCCGAGGCCTTTTCGCGGCGAGCTTGTTCAGCTTTGGCTTCTTCGTCGGCCTTGGACTTCTCGAGTGCGAGGCGTTGACGGGCCTCTTCGGCCTGTTTGGCGTCAGCCTCGGCGGCGATGCGAGCAGCTTCCGCGGCGGCTTGCTCGGCTTTGACGCGTTCGAGTTCTTTTTCGGCTGCCTCGCGATCGGCAGCAGCCTTGGCTTCGGCGAGGCGTTTAGCTTCGACTTCGGCCTCAGCCTTTTTGCGGGCTTCTTCGCTGCGGCGGGCAGCCTCGGCTTTTTCGAAAGCGACGCGACGCTCTTGTAGCTCGCGTTCGGTTTTTGCTTTGTGATTACGGTAGCCGTACACGCCGCCGCCTGCGGCTAGCGCGACAACAATCAGGGTGATTATAATTCCTCGGTTCATGGTGGTTCTGCACAGACCGTTAGACTGGGAGATTGTTCAAGTCAAAATCTGCAATTCCCGGGTGAGAGGCGTTAGCAGCGGCGTAGGGGAGAGCGTAAGCGAGCGCGTCGGTCAAGGTCATGCCGCACTGGTAGCAGCCGTGCAGGAGGCAAGCGAGCAAGACATCGCCAGAGCCAGTGGGCGAAACCGGAGTGATTTTTGGCGGTATAGCCGAGTAGGGCGGGCTGCCTTGTTGGGCCAACCAGACTGGTTTGTCTCCGTCTGAGATGATCCATGCTCGGGCGCGTGAAGATACGAGCATAGAGGCAAGGCGCTTGGCAAATGGTTCGGCGAGCGAAGAAGCCGGTTGAAGTGCGTCGAATTCGTCGCGGTTAATCTTTACCAGAGCAAGCGACTGCTGCAAAGCCCATGCGAGTGGCGGGCCATAGGTATCCGCCACGAGCGTACCGCGCGCGGTCCAACGCGACAGTGCCGAGCGTAAAGGCTCAGCGTCTGGCGAAGTCCACCCCGGGAAACTTCCGCACAGGGCGAGCACGTTCCCGGCGAGAAGTTGTTCGATATATGCGGCGCAGGCTTTCCACGCGCCCGGATCGGGAGCGGCGTCTGGACCGAGAAAAGTCGTCTCCGATTGATCATCCCCGCGAATCACCGCTCCGATGCGGGTGGGCGCGGTCGTGGTGAAAGCGTGGTGCGCGATGCCTTTGGCGCTGAGCCAGGCGAGACAGTCGGCGCCAGTCGAACCACCCGAAAAGCACAAAGCCTCAGTCGGGGCGTTGAGACGGGCGACCATACGCGAAACATTGATGCCCTTGCCGCCAACCTGGAACGATTCAGCTCGCGCGCGCTGAGTTTTGCCGATTGCCCAGCTGGCGAATTCGAGCGTGCGTTCCCAAAGCAAATTGCCCGTAAGCGTATAGATTGTGGGCTGCATTATTTTGTCTCTAGACAAAGCGAAATTTTGCGCGATATACGAGCGCGATGAATGAGGTCGTCAACCCGGAGCATTTTCGACAGCGCAATGCGGTCGCGTTTGCACCGTGGTTGCTGGGCAAGACGCTTGTGCGGCACCGGCTCGATGGGTTGGAAACCCGTCACGTGATTACCGAGACGGAGGCGTACAACGGCATCGAAGATAAGGCGTGCCATGCGAGCAAAGGCCGCACGATACGCACGGAAGTATTATTCAGCCTTGGGGGCGTTTGGTACGTCTACTTATGTTATGGCATACACGAAATGTTGAATTTGGTGGTAGGGCCGGAAGGTTTTCCTGCAGCAGTTTTGATTCGAGGTCTGCATGATGTGAGCGGCCCAGGACGCTTGACCAAGCGATTAGGGGTCGATCGAAAACTCAACGGGCGCGCTGCGACGGTGGACAGTGGCTTGTATATCGAAAATGAAGGACTGTCCGTCCCGAAAAAATGGATACAGATTACACCACGAATCGGTGTCGATTACGCCGGCCCGATTTGGGCTAACAAGCCTTGGCGCTTTGTCGTTAATCCCCAGTGGCTGGCGCTGAAAAAATTATTACCGTCCGTAAAGCTGTAGACGACCCCGCGAGGGTTGCAGTTATTTGCGAACAGGCACGCCGTGAGCAGAAAGATAATCTTTCACTTGGGGAATGGTGAAAGTACCGAAGTGAAATAGGCTCGCCGCGAGCACAGCGCTGGCGTGGCCAGCGTCGAGGACTTCGGCAAAGTGTTCCATTTTCCCGGCGCCGCCGCTGGCAATGACAGGCACGCTCACGGCATCGCTGATCGCGCGGGTGAGGGCGACGTCGTAGCCGGTCTGAGTGCCGTCGCAGTCCATCGACGTGAGGAGAATTTCGCCTGCGCCGAGGGAAACGGCTTGCATGGCCCATTTCACAGCGTCGAGTTCGGTCGGATTGCGTCCGCCGTGAGTGTAGACACGCCAGGATTTGCCGTCGGGCTCGCGCTTGGCGTCGATCGCGACGACGATGCACTGATTGCCGAACCGGCGAGAAGAGTCAGCGATGAGCTGCGGGCTTTTGATCGCGGCAGTATTGAGAGAGACTTTGTCGGCGCCGCTTTTCAGCATGGCTTCGATGTCCTCGACACTGCGCAGGCCGCCACCAACGGTAAGTGGCATGAAACATTGCTCGGCCGTGCGGGCGACGACGTCGTGCATGATGTCGCGTCCATCGCTGGAGGCGGTGATGTCGAGGAAAACAAGTTCGTCCGCACCTTGGGCATCGTAAGCTTTGGCGCATTCGACAGGATCGCCAGCGTCGCGGAGCTCCTGGAATTTCACGCCTTTGACGACGCGGCCTTTAGTCACATCAAGGCAGGGAATGATGCGGCGACTTAGCATGGCTCGCCTAATGATGAATTGAGAATGTTGAATGAAGAATGAAAGCAGCCTGAAACCGTAGGAGAGCGTTTGGTTTTATATTCTGCATTCTACATTCTTCCTTCTGCATTAGGCCAACGGCCGTAATCACCCTTCGACGTGCGTGATGTCTGGGTCGAAGTTGACCGCGAGGCGGTACGTCTGACCAGGGCGCATGATCAACGGATGATCACGCACGAGGTACTGCAAGTAGTGAATCTTGCCGTAATTGGTGCGGTAGGTTGGGTCGGCGCTGACGATCTCAGTTTCCTGCCAAGTGCCTTGAAAGTCGTCCTTCTGCACGGTGCAACGATGACCTAGAGGACCGAGAGCGAGTGAACCACCCACGCGGTACTTCGAGTGCGGCGCGGCGATGGCGATCATGTAGCGGAACTTCGTGAGTTCCACTTGCTGTTTCACTGTGTAGGCGAATTCGGCGCTGATCTTGTTGCCGGAGAAATTCCACTGCACCTTAACGCTGCCGAGATTTTTGACCGTCTCTTCTTTGATGTCGATGAGCTCGGGTTGTTCGTAACGGAAATAGAAACTGTTGCGTAGGCCGAGGCCGGTGACGCAGTTTTTGCCGTAGAAAGCCGGGATGGTGACGCGGTCGCCGAAGGTGAGTTCGGGAATCATGACCGGCGCGTAAATATTGTTCGGCCAATCGAAAACGCCCGGACAGTGCGGGAACGGTAGCGAGTCGGCGACGAGGGTCGGGCCAGAGCTGACGAGCGGAATCTGCGCGTGCAGACCGCTCTCACCGCAGCGGTAGAGAAATAGGCCCTGTTCTTTACGGTTACTCTTATCGAAAATAACGAAGCGGCCGCTGGTCCGAGGGATTTCCGTCTTTGGTGCGCCGGTCGGCATCTGCACGGTCTTGGCGAGGCGAGCCCACTGGCACAGGTAACGGGCTGCATCGAAGTTGGCCATGCGGGTCGTGTGATGACCGTAGGCTGTACGTTCGTCGTCGCGAAGATCGAGGAAGCCGTGTTCTTGATCGAGGTAAGTCTGGTAGAAAAACACGAACAGCCGGCGAAGGATGTCGTAGTATTTCGGTTTTTGATCGTCAGCAATCCAGCCATCACGAAGGCCCTGAAGAATCAGGCTGATGCAATGCATCTGGCCGTAGGCGCCAGCGGCGCGACCAAACGCCCAGCCTAGTCCATCGGCGCGCACGAGATCAGGCATCATTTTGATGTACTTCTCGGCGTAGGTGCGAAGGGTGGGGAGCTTTCGATCGCGCACGCCGCTGTTGGCGTGAAGTTGGAGTGCGGAGCGGATGAACACGAAGCTCATCACGCCATAAAGATTGAAATTACCGCCGAAGCCGGTGGTCGAATCGTCGAAGAAACCAGACGAGCTGGTTTGGTCGATGCGATCGCACATGCGCTCGATCAAGCGCGAGGTTTCGTCCTTCTTAGAGAGACCAAAACTAAAACGTGCGACGGCTTTGGCGACATTGAAGGCCTGCCAATGGTTGTCGTAGTCGCTGCGATGAAGGAGCTGCTTGTCGATGCGTTGACGTGTTTCTTCGACGAGGCGTTCCCAGACGAGATTGCGTTCCTTCGACGGACCGAAAGCGAGCAGGCCGAGCGAGGCGTATGCAAGGCCGTTTTCAGCGGCGGGTTCGGTGAACATCTGCGCCGTGACACTGCGGGCCGCCAGATCGATCAGGTCAAACCCCTTGAGCGTGGCTTCACCGGTGGCGCGATAAAATTCGCCCAGTGCGTAGGCAACGTGGCCGGGTTCGTCAGGGCGGGGTTGTTCGCCAGGAGCAGGAAGGATGGTGCCGTCGGGCTGGATGGAGTCCAGATTGTGGCCCAACATCGAGCGGGCCATGTCGAGACATTGCTCGGAAAAACTATGCATGTATTTTGGTCAATCGCTGGCGCACCGCGCGCACAGCGGAAGGGAAGTTGTGTCAGGGTTTATGCCTGCGGCGCAAGAGGGAATTTGGGAAAACCACCTCTCATGGGTGCCAGAGGGTGGAGATGAGAGGCGGACCGAGGATAATAAAACCTATTCCCGCAGCACCTAATGAGGTGATCAACACCGCAGCTGCCGCCACGTCTTTGGCGTGCCCGATCTTTTCATCATGCTCGCGCGTGATGCGATCGGCCAGAAGTTCGAGCGCGGTATTGAGGGCTTCGGCTGCGAATACCAGAACAATAGAGAGGATCAACCAGGCCCAATCGCTTTGGCGGATTTTTAAAACGATGCCTGTACCAATGACAATCAAAGCCGCCAATAGATGTAGGCGGGCGTTTCGCTGAGTGCGAAGGAGATAACAAAAGCCCGAGAACGCAAAACGAAAGCTGGCGATCAACTTTCGCATCGGTTCGGTTTAGCGTGCGATGAGTTTTAAAAACTCGTCGTTGGTTTTGGTTTTTTGGAGACGCGTGATCATCGTCTCTGTTGCCTCTTCGATCCTGGTTTGGACGAGGGCACGGCGGAAGAAGTGGATGCCTTCGAGCTTCTTGGCGTCGATGAGGAGTTCTTCTTTGCGAGTGCCGGACGAAGCGATGTTGATCGCGGGCCAGAGACGCATTTCGGCGCACTTGCGGTCGAGCACGAGCTCCATGTTGCCAGTACCTTTGAACTCCTGGAAGATGACGTCGTCCATGCGGCTGCCGGTCTCAATGAGTACGGAGGCCACAATGGTGAGCGAGCCAGCTTCTTCGGTGTTTCGGGCGGCGGCGAAAAGTTGGCGCGGCTTCTCGAGAGCGCGGACATCAAGACCACCAGAACCGGTTCGGCCTGAGTTGCGGGCGGTATTGTGGGCGCGGGCGAGGCGGGTGATCGAGTCGAGGAAAAGGACAACGTGTTTGCCGGTTTCGACGAGGCGTTTTGCGCGCTCGATGCAAAGGTCGGCGATACGGAGGTGATTTTCGATCTGTTCGTCGTTGGACGAGGCCCAGATTTCGGCCGGGACGCTGCGTTTGAAATCGGTGACTTCCTCGGGACGTTCGTCGACGAGGAGAATCATAACGACGCATTCGGGATTATTTTCCAACACGCCGAGCGCCATGTCGCGCAAGAGAGTGGTTTTGCCGGTACGGGGTGGCGCCACGATGAGACCGCGAGTGCCCTTGCCAATCGGACAAAAGAGATCAACGGCGCGGGTGGTGAGGCGTCCGTCTTTGAGCTCCATCTTCAACATCTTGTCGGGCGAGACGGTCGTGAGGGCGTTGAAGTCGAACTTGTGACGGCGCTCATCGATGTCGATCCCATCAACCTTCTCAATGAACTTCATCTTGGGGTTGGGGAAACGGCCTTCGGCGGGATAGGCGGTGCCGGCGATCATGCTGCCGGTGCGGAGCTTGAAGCGTCGGATCAGTTCTTTAGGGACAAAAGTGTCAGTGGGGCGGCGTTTGCCCGAGCGCGTGGGGTCGAGCAGCTGGCCGTTGCCGCCTTTTTGAATGTCGATGTCGAGGATGCCCTCGACGTGAATGACGTTTTCAGCGATGGCGGGAGCAGGGGTAGAAGCGGGAGCGGCAGCGGATGTTGTAAGCGCAGCAGATTCCGGCGTGGGAGCAGGATTAGTTTCCATAATAACAGGCAGTAGATTGGCTATTCCAGAGGCGCGGCGTGTAAAACTCGTTAAGGATAGGAGCCGCAAATCAGAACCAGTAGCTGCTCCAATCCCTAAAAATGCCCACTAACGTGTCAGATCAAACAATCACCTCAGTTTCCCGAGAGAGTCGTGTGTTCCGGCCATCGGCCGAGTTTCAACGCCAAGCAAACCTTGGAAGTTATGCGGTTTATAAGAAGATGTATGCTGAATCTGTCAATAGCCCAGAAGCATTCTGGGAACGGCAGGCCAAAGAACACTTGGTCTGGCGGAAGCCGTTTAAGACGGTTCTCAAGTGGGAGGAACCGCATGCCAAATGGTTCGTAGGCGGAAAGTTAAATGTGGCTGAGAACTGCCTCGACCGCCACATCGACACCCATCGCGAAAATAAGGCCGCAATTATTTTTGAAGGCGAGCCAGGCGATGTCCGCACCATCACTTACAAGCAGCTTCGCTTCCACGTTTGTCGGTTGGCGCACGTTTTTGAAAACATGGGCATTCAGGCTGGCGATCGCATCGCCATCTACATGCCGATGGTTCCTGAAGCAGTCATTGCTATGCTTGCCTGTGCGCGTATTGGTGCCGTGCATACGGTCGTGTTTGGCGGTTTTAGTCCTGAGGCACTCAAAGATCGGCTCAACGACTGCAAAGCCCGCATGGTCATCACGGCCGACGGAGGCTGGCGCCGCGGCAAGGTCGTTGAGCTCAAGGCTAACGTCGACAAGGCGCTGGAGGGTGCGCCGACGGTTAATACTGTGATTGTGCTCAAGCGTTGTGGAAATCCCGTTGAAATGAAGCAAGGCCGCGACGTTTGGTGGCGCGATGCGTGGGAAGGCGCGCCAAATTACCATACGGCAAAGGCCTTCGACAGCGAACATCCGCTTTACATCCTTTACACGAGCGGCAGCACGGGAAAACCGAAAGGCGTTTTGCATACGAGCGCTGGTTACCTGCTCGGCTGCAAACTCAGCTCGCACTATGTCTTCGATCTCAAGGACAGCGATCTCTACTGGTGTACGGCCGACATTGGTTGGGTGACCGGTCACAGTTATGTTGTCTATGGACTGTTTAGCAACGGTGCGACTTTGTTTATGTACGAGGGGGCCCCAAATCATCCCGAGCCCGATCGTTTTTGGAGAATGGTAGATCGCCACGGTATCACGATTTTGTATACGGCGCCGACTGCGATTCGCGCTTTCATGCGCTGGGGCGATAACTATGTGCTACGGCACCGCCTGACGTCTCTACGGTTGCTCGGTTCGGTCGGCGAGCCGATCAATCCCGAAGCTTGGATGTGGTATCACACGATGATCGGTAAGAAGAAATGCCCGATCGTCGACACCTGGTGGCAAACGGAAACGGGCTCGATTATGATCACGCCGCTGCCCGGCGTGACGCCAACCAAGCCAGGTTCGGGCACGCTGCCGTTTTTTGGGGTTGTCCCAAAGGTTGTGGATGACAGCGGCAAGGAAGTACCGCGCAACAGCGGGGGTAAGCTTGTTATCACGAAGCCCTGGCCTTCGATGTTACGCACGCTCTGGGGCGACGATGAGCGTTTCAAAAAAACGTACTTCAGCGAATTCCCTGGAAGCTATTTCACCGGTGACGGTGCGCGTCAGGACAAGGATGACTACTTCTGGATCGTTGGTCGTATCGACGATGTGCTAAATGTCTCTGGCCACCGGATCGGCACGGCGGAGATTGAAAGCGCGCTTGTGTCACACCCTTTTGTCGCAGAAGCGGCGGCGGTCGGCAAACCTGACGACCTGAAAGGGCAGGCGCTGGTCGTTTTCGTGACGTTGAAAACCGGACACGAACCAAGCGATGATCTAAAAGAAGAATTGCGCAATCATGTTGGCAAAGAGATCGGTGCGATCGCTAAACCCGATTACATTCGTTTTGCTGCAGGCCTGCCAAAAACTCGTAGCGGCAAAATCATGCGCCGCATCCTCAAGGAGATTGCATCTGGTGGCGAAGTGAAGGGTGATACGACAACGCTCGAAGACTTCACCGTCGTCGCGAGTTTGCAGTCGCAAGAGGAGTAGGCCGAGCCGAATGGAGGTTGCGCCAAAATAGGCACCGCTATAGGAAACACATCCGCTCCGTAGCAGCCGCATTCATCGAGGTTTGAAAATACCCCGGAGCTTGCTCCGGGGTGAACGGTTCCGCATCGGAAGCCGATGCGGGGTGGTCGATACCCCGCCGAGCGAACGCGAGGGGACAGCTTGCTGCGGGGTTCTTCATTAAGATGCGGCTTTCTTTCTGGAGCGACGGCGAAGCAGACCGTGCTCTTTCACCTTGTATTGAAGGGCGCGGCGGGAAATTCCCAGTTGGGTTGCAGCGTCGGTCTGATTGGCGCCGCTGAGGAGTGTTTGTCGGATCAATTCGGCTTCGACCTGCGCGAGCGTCAGCCCCGGCTTGATGGTGAAGGGTGCTCGAGGCTTTGCGTTAAGTGTGAGCGTGCTAGGAAGATCGTGTGGTTCGATCAGCGCGTGCGACACGGTCACCACGAGGCGTTCGATAAGATTGCGTAACTGACGTACATTGCCAGGCCAGGGCAAAGAACGGAAAACGGCGAGTGTTGAAGCGGCGAATTTTTTTGCCGGTTTTTGATGTTTTGCACAAAAGAAGCGTGCAAACGATTCGACGAGTTGGGCGATGTCTTCAGCGCGTTCGCGCAGTGGCGGGAGGTGAATCGAAACAATGTTGAGCCGGTAAAGAAGGTCGTCGCGAAACCGACCTTCGGCGGAAAGTCTCTCGAGGTCCTTATTGGCGGCGGCGATGATGCGGGCGTTGGCACGAACGACCTTGGGGCTGCCAATCGGGCGGAAGATGCCGTCTTCGATCACCCGAAGGAGGTCACCTTGGCCTTTGGCCGAGAGATCACCGATTTCGTCGAGGAAAAGTGTACCGCCTTGGGCAAGCTGGAATCGGCCGAGGCGATCGTTGATCGCGCCGGTGAAAGCGCCTTTTACGTGGCCGAAAAATTCAGACTCAAGTAGACTGTCGGTGAGGGCGGCGCAGTTCACGGCGATAAAAGGGCCATTTTGGCGACGGCTTTTTTGGTGAATGGCGCGGGCGATGACCTCCTTGCCGGTGCCGCTTTCACCCTGGATCACGACCGTGACGTCGGTCGGTGCGATCTCGTCGATCAAACGATGGATTTCGCGCATCGTGGGATTCCCACCGACGAAAAGGTCGGGCTCAATCTTGGGTAGCAAGCGGTGGCGGATCTGTGGTTCCAGTGCGGATCTGGCTTGGTGGTCGAGTGCTTTGCGAAGAGCTTCTTGAAGCTGGTTAGGCGCGACTGGTTGCAGAAGGAAATCGAATGCGCCGTGGTGAATAGCGTCGATTGCAGTGCGGACGTTTCCGTTTTTGCTAAGCAAAATGAACAGCGTATCCGCAGCATGGAGACGCAGTTTGTCCATGAAACTTATCGTTTCGACGTTGGGCGTCTCGACGCCGATCAGGACGACATTGAAAATTTTCTGTTCTGATAAAACGAGAGCGTCGCGATCATCTAGTGCAACGGAGACCTGATGGCCTGACTTGTTGAGCAAGTCGCAGAGTTTATTGGCAGACGACGCATCTCGATCGAATACAAGAATGTTGGCTTTGAGATGCGGCATTGGCGTTCTATTCCTAAGGTTGCGCTAAGATTGAGAAACAGGCGCAAATATTGCGCTTATCGAAAAACGGCACAAGTGCCTTTTTTATGTTAGTATCGCAATCGATTGATCCGTAACTGCTAAACGCGGTATCAGTTTTCATGGCATGGCCATTGCAAAGGAGCTCGGCATGGACTCGATCCAAATCATTCAAGCCTTGAAAGAACTTCAAACGATTGCTCGCGCGGCCAAACCTGTCGCGTGTTCTGCAACTCCAGCGCCTTTGTCTTCGCGTCAGGTGGCGTTGCGTGCGCAGGTTCCGACCTCGATCTTAGGTCACTTCGATCGGATGTTGGCGCAGAAAAAGTCTGGTATCGCCGCGCTGCGGAACGGCGTGTGTGGAGCGTGCCACATCCGTATCCCGCGAGCACACGTGGCCGGCATTATGGGGACTCACGAGTTGGATGTCTGCGACCAATGCAGCACGTTCATCTACGCCGAGGAAATGCTTGAGGTCGCGCCCGAGAGAAAACTCGCCACGGTTACTTCGTGAGCGATCAGCGGGGCTGGTTGTTTCGCTATTGTCACGTTTCGCCGCGGTAATACGTTGATTCGCGCAACGGTTTGGAGCGTTTCAGATGTGTTTCTGAAACGCTGCGGACATTGAGGATCGGCGTGTAAGGACGGACCTGCAGGCTGCCCGCTTCGTCGATAAAGGCTCGCGCGTGTCGCTCCCGAACCGAGGAGAGAAGGTTACCACTCATCGGGTTTCGCCAATGGGCGAAACCTTGTGCTTGTGCCGCGGCTAATCGCCGCAGCCAACACGCTTCGGGCGACCAATGGCCGCTGTTAAGTGGATCGGAAGTGGACCGCGTGGTCACCTGCGGGCTGGTTCGTGTCTGTGGGCGGGGTGTTGAATCCGGTACGGCGTTTGCCAGGCCGTCTACTGCAATTCAGTGTGCCGTGAGCGGGGAGGAGCGGACTTCGGTACGAGCTTGTCCGAGCAACGGCGAATCTAACTCGACCCTTCACGCTTCACCCGCTAAGAACCATCGCCATGGAAACCTAGATTCATATATAGGTTTTTTGATATAAAACACAGTTCGGCAAAAAGAACTCCCAACGCCCGTGACCGTTATGCCCGCTGCTGCCGCATCGACCGCGCCGGACACAGGCGCGGCCCACCTGTAACTCTAACCAGCCGGAAGCGAACGTGCATCCTCTTGAATTGATCGCCGCGCTCGTGGGAGCCGTCGCAATTTATTTCGTGATGCAGAGGGTCTGTTCGAGAACAGACCGCGAGGTCGCGATTCTCCTAAGTCCGGACCGTTACGATGAGAGGAAAGTAGTCAGTATATTGGAAAGGACCGAAGAACCAGGCTAACGTCGAACGATTCCGAAGGGAATGGGCAGCGCAGGAATGACAGGGCGATCAGTCGACAGCACCAATGCCGG
>Ga0302323_100002492_pt1 | contig 14929 bp, 25 predicted proteins | sample Fen_T0_3_FD_201950 | JGI IMG/M metagenome (GOLD analysis project Ga0302323, IMG submission 201950) | Peat permafrost microbial communities from Stordalen Mire near Abisko, Sweden - Fen_T0_3 | ecosystem: Environmental > Terrestrial > Soil > Wetlands > Permafrost | place: Sweden: Abisko... | reverse complement strand
CACGGTGCGGCGCTGCCGGCCTTGAACGGCGATCCCAAGTGGGAAGCCACCATCGGCAATCTGCTGGACGCGCTGGACGTAGAGATCCCGGAGCCGGTTCGCGAAATCGACAAGCCGTTCCTGATGGCGGTCGAAGACGTGTTCTCGATCAAGGGCCGCGGCACCGTGGCAACTGGTCGTATCGAGCGCGGCAAGATCAAGATCAACGAAGAGGTCGAGATCATCGGCTTCGACAAGTTGACCAAGTCGGTCTGCACGGGCGTGGAAATGTTCCGTAAGCAGATGGAAGAAGGCCAAGCCGGCGACAACGTGGGCTGCCTGCTGCGCGGCATTGAAAAAGAAGGCATCGAGCGCGGCCAGGTTTTGGCCAAGCCGGGCAGCATCAAGCCGCACAAGAAGTTCACCGGTGAGGTGTACGTCTTGAAGAAGGAAGAGGGCGGCCGTCACACGCCGTTCTTCACCAACTACCGGCCGCAGTTCTACATCCGCACGACCGATGTGACGGGTTCAGTGATGCTGCCCGAGGGCGTCAAGATGGTGATGCCGGGCGACAACGTGACGGTGGAGGTCGAGCTGATCACGACCGTCGCCCTCGAAGAGCAAATGCGCTTCGCCATTCGCGAGGGCGGGAAAACCGTCGGCGCCGGCGTCGTGACCAAGATTATCGAGTGATTGTTTGTTCGTGGCGTCCGCATTCCTCCGAATGCGGGCTCCTCGAGCCAGAAAGACCTCTGTCGCCGGGAGCTCAGCTCCCGCCCCGCTGAAATGAATTCAGCGGGGCCCCACCCTCAGGTTTTGGGGCCCCAACCCCAGAACGCACGTCTCTGAGTTCTCTGCAGAAAGTCCGTATATGCCTGACGCAACGAAGATTCGCATCCGCCTGAAGGCGTTCGATCATCAGCTCCTCGACAAGTCCACGACGGACATCGTCGAGACCGCGCGCCGTACCGGCGCAAGGGTGGCGGGTCCGATCCCGCTCCCCACTTCGATCCGCAAGTACACCGTCCTCCGTGGCCCGCACGTCGATAAGAAGTCGCGCGAGCAGTTCGAAGTTCGGACGCACAAGCGCCTAATCGACATCTTGGAGCCGACCCCCCAAACGCTCGACGCGTTGATGAAGCTCGACTTGTCGGCTGGCGTCGACGTCGAGATCAAGAGCTGAGGGCAACACGACCATGGCAAAGATCGACGTTTTCAACCTCAAGCGCGAGAAAGTCGGCGACCTAGACCTCGCTGACGAAGTCTTCGCGACCGAGATCAAAGAGCATCTGTTCCACGAGGTCGTGGTCGCTCAGCTGGCATCACGCCGCGCGGGCACCAAGGCTGCCAAGGAGCGCTCTGCCGTCTCCGGCTCTTCGAAGAAGATCTACAAGCAGAAGGGCACTGGCCAAGCGCGCCACGGCTCGATCCGCGCGCCGATTTTCGTCGGTGGTGGTCGTGCTCACCCGCCGAAGCCGCAAGACTTCGGCTATCGCCCGCCGCGTCAGGTGCGCATCGGCGCTCTGCGCAGCGCGCTGAGCCTAATCCACAAAGAGGGCCGCTTGACCGTGGTGGACAGCATCGAACTGGGCGAAGTGAAGACCCAGGCGCTCGCCTCCGTGCTCGGCATCCTCAAGGCCGACGCGAAGAAGACGCTGGTCGTGGACGACAAGGGCAACGAAAAGCTTCGCCTGTCGATCCGCAACATGGAAAAGAATCAGTTCCTGCCCCCGGAAGGCGTGAACGTGTACGACCTACTTCGTCACGATCATCTCGTGCTTTCCAAGGGCGCCGTGAAGGCCCTCGAAGCCCGCTGCCTGGAGAGCAAATGAAACCCGCTGACATCATCAAGCGGCCGATTGCGCTGACCGAAAAGGCTGCCCGCCTGAAGGAAGCCAACCAGGTCGTGTTCGAAGTCGCGATCGCGGCGAACAAAATCGAAATCAAGACTGCTGTCGAGGCGTTGTTCTCGGTCAAAGTGACCGATGTGAACACGCTGATTCAACGCGGAAAAGTGAAGCGCGTTGGCCGTGCCCTCGGCAAGCGCCCGAACTGGAAGAAGGCCGTCGTTACGCTCCGTGAAGGCGACGACATTCAATTCTTCGACGAGTCGAAGGAGGAACGAACATGGGTATCCGAGCTTTTAAGCCGACCTCCGCAGGCCGGCGCTTCTACACCGTCAGTGATTTCGCAGAGATCACGACCGACGTTCCGGTCAAGAAGTTGACCGAGGGCAAGCACCGCACCGGCGGCCGAAACCACTACGGGCGCATCACCTCGCGCTTCCGCGGCGGTGGCCACAAGCAGCGCTACCGAATCGTCGATTTCAAGCGCGCCAAGATCGGCATTCCGGCCCGCGTAGCGGAGATCGAATACGATCCCAACCGCACCGCGCGCATCGCGCTCTTGCACTACGCCGACGGCGAGAAGACCTATATCCTCGCGCCGGACGGCCTGAAGCAGGGCGACACCGTGCTCAGTAGCCGCCTCGCGGACATTCGCCCCGGCAATTGCTTGCCGCTCGGTGACATCCCGGCCGGCACGATGATCCACAACATCGAGATGCGAAAAGGCAAAGGCGGCCAGATGGTTCGCTCTGCCGGTACCGCGGCTCAGCTGATGGCAAAAGACAGCACCTATGCGCAGGTCAAACTGCCGAGCGGCGAGGTTCGCAAGATCCACGTCCTGTGCCGTGCCACTGTCGGCCAGGTCTCGAATCTCGAACACCAGAACATCAGCTTGGGCAAGGCGGGTCGCGCCCGTTGGCTCGGGCGCCGTCCGCACAACCGTGGCGTGACGATGAACCCAGTCGACCATCCGATGGGTGGTGGTGAAGGCCGCACGAGCGGTGGTCGTCACCCCTGCTCACCCTGGGGTCAGCTGTCCAAGGGTCTGAAGACGCGCAACAACAAGCGCACCGATGCGATGATCGTGAAGCATCGTAAGGCGAAGGGCTGAGCTATGGCACGTAGTATCAAAAAAGGTCCGTTCATCGACGGTCACCTTCAGAAGAAGATCGAAGACGCTCAGGCTCAAAGCTCGAAGAAGGTGATCAAGACCTGGTCACGCCGTTCGACCATCTTTCCGGAAGCGGTTGGCCTCACTTTCGCGGTCCACAACGGCCGGAAATTCGTACCCGTGTTCGTCAGCGAGAACATGGTCGGTCACAAGCTCGGCGAGTTCGCGCCGACTCGTACCTTCCACGGTCACGCGGGCGACAAGAAGGGCAAGCCGGGCCCCGGCGCCAAGCCCTCGCAAGCACCGGCCCCCGGCCGCAAGTAGCCGCTCACTAGAGCGTGATGAAGGATGCGATGCGGCCGAGAGGTCGCGTCGCATCCTTTTTTGTTTTGTTGTTGATGGTCACCCAGCCCATCGCGCCCGGCTCAGCCTTCGGCGTCGCGGACGATCAGAGACGGCATAACGGCGCAGGCACGACGGCGATGTGAGTCGTGAACCGCTCCCAGAATTTGAACCGCCAAACCGCCAAACCGCTAGAAGAGGGGATGGCTCGTTGGTCGTGAAGATGCCGCCGATGTAGGTCAACCGCGCAGACATCACTCTCCAGGTTGATCAGCGTGTGGCTGCGCCCGTGTCGCTGCGCGGTTCAGCAACCGCCTTTCTTTTGTGGTCGCTTGCACAGCCTCAACGGAAAGACGCCCTTCGCGACATTGTGTCTGTAGCGGATCGACCAGCCGCTGCTCGGCGTTCGAATTGACAGCGTGGAGAAAATCTTGATGAGCTGCTCGTTTTCGGGGTTCTTTGCGCTGGGCGCTGTGATTTTGGCGGTTGCGTGCTCATCCTCGTCGACGGACGGCGATGGTCCCCCTGCAGGCGCCGGCGGCGCGACGGCGATCGCCGGAGGAACCAGTGCCAGCGCGGGGGCCGCGCCGGCGATGGGCGGCTCAGCTTCGGGCGGCGCTGCGACAGGCGGATCGGCACCCGTTGCGGGGGCACCGCCTGTTGCTGGTAGTGGCGGTAGCCATGTTGGAGGAGCGAGCAACGGTGGCTCGAGCACCGGTGGAGCAACGTCCGGCGGCGCCGGTGGCGCGAGCAACCACGTCGTCAAGCCGAGTGCGGGCTGCAGCAAAGCCTCCGCGCAAGTGACGATTCCAAACTCGCTCGTCGGGATCCCGACTGGCTACACTGGCAAAGATCCGGTGCCCGTAGTGATCGCATTTCACGCGGCCGGGAACGACAACACTTCGATCCAGAACACATTCAAGAGCAGCGATCTGGCGAAGAAGTACCTAATGGTTTACCCGAACTCGACCTCTGCCACGACATCCAACAAAACCGGCTGGAGCATCCAAGCGGACAAGACCCGCTACACGGAGGTCCAAGCGGCCATCCTCAGTCAGGCGTGCGTGGATGAGAATCGCATCTACGCGACCGGGCATAGCTCCGGCGCGCAGTTCGTGGTCGCGCTCTTGTGCAGCGGCGACGGCGACTTCGACGCCGTGGCGCCCGTGGCTTCGTCGGTCTACTGCCAAAAGTGGAAAAACGGCCCGGTGCCGGCGTTGGCCATCCACGGCGTCATGGACGAAGAGCGCACGAAGTACAATCTGAACGACGGCGACGGTAAGAAGGATCTGCAACCCTACCTGACCTCGAACATGTGTCAGATGACGTCCACGGCTTTCCAACCCGATGTCAGCAAGTGCAGCAACATCCAAGGCATCGACGGCAAGCCCTTCAACGCGGGTTGCGTCGAGTTCAGCGGCTGCAGCGTGAAGACCCGTTGGTGCAATCACAACGACCCCAACTACGGCACCACCAACCACGGCATTCCGTGTTTCGGCGTGCGCGCCATCTACGATTTCTTCGAGTCACTCTGAGCGCGCCGCAGGACTTGCTTGCGGGACCGCGCGGCACGTGAATGCGGTGCGAGCAAGGGGAGGGCGATCGCGGTCCTGCAGCGCACCTCGAGGGGCACTGTGTTCTCGACCCATTCGGCTCGAGCGCGTCGTTCGTGCCCGCAGCGACGAGTCGCGGGGCGGTCCAGCAGGAGCCACGTTCGCGTGGCGCGCGGCCGTGAAGTTCGGCGGCAAGTGACTCCGTTACTCTAGCTCCGCGACTGACTGTATTGCTCCGTGACGGCCCGCGCGCCGACGCCGACGCCGCCCGTTCCAGTCGACGACGCGGGCGACGCGGTCCTGAACCGCGCCCGGGCCGGACGGCCTACATCCGCAACGGTGTTCGCTCGTGTTCCAGCTGCCGAACCTGTGAGGCTCTCCCGGAGGCCGTCCGTGACGCCGAAGGCTAGGCCGGCCAGGGCTGAGCCCGGTGACCATCAAAACCCCCGTTCCCGACCAGATCCCTGAACAGGCTACCAGGTCGGGTACGTCTGTTGGCTGGTTCGGCACCAAATAATGGAGCAGTTCTGAGAAATTAGAACTCCATTCGCTTGCGTCGCTGTTCTCCCTTTGCTAGTGAGGCGCTCCCCTTTGCGAAGCTCGTTCGGCCAGTCCGAATCGGGTTTCGCCAGCCGCCCCAAGCGGCTCGCGGTGCGGCCTTCTCAGCAGGCCGCGAACGTGTCGAACCGCGGCCACTCGGAGGTGGTTGTTCAGAGCAGTCGGGTTTTCCGGCTGTTCGCGGGGTCGACGGGTCTCACGAGGAAACTGTCGTCATGATAAGCAACGCCAAAGCCAATTTTCAGAGGATTAGTCCGCGTAAAGCGCGGATGATCGTCAATCTGATCCGCGGGCGGGACGCCTCCGACGCGCTGCAGCTTCTCGATTTCACGTTCAAGGCCGGTGCGCCGTTCGTGAAGAAGCTCATTGCCAGCGCCGTCGCGAACGCGAAGCTCAAGCGCCCCGATGTCGACACCGACGCGCTGTTCATCAGCAAGGCCTCGGTCGACAAGGCGGGCAACCAGAATCTTCGCCGTTGGCGTCCACGCGCTCAAGGGCGTGCGACTCGTATCGCCAAGGGCGTCAGCCACATCCACATCGAACTGGACCAGCGCTGAGCGCTTCGTGCGCGCTCAGAAGCGGTAAGAACTAATGGGACAAAAAACTCATCCGTATGGCTTTCGCCTCGGCGTCATCAAGACGTGGACCAGTAAATGGTACGAGGACAAGCACTATACGACGTGGCTCCATGAAGACATCCGCATCAAGCGCGCGGTCAAGGAGTACCTGTACAACGCCAACGTAGCGAGCGTCGAGGTCGAGCGCGCCGCCAACAAGGCGAAGGTCATCGTCTACACCGCGCGTCCCGGCATGGTGATCGGCAAGGGTGGCAAGGGTATCGAGATCCTAAAGATCGGTAACCTCACCACCGCCGCCAAGGGCGAGACCAAGTTTGCCGGTGTCCAGTCGTTCACCCAGAACGAAGTCTTCATCGACGTGCAAGAGGTGCGCAAGGCAGAGACCAACGCGCAGCTGGTCGCGGAGAACATCGCCACCCAGCTCGAGCGTCGCATCGCCTTCCGTCGCGCGATGAAGAAATCGCTGCAAACGGCGATGAAGTTCGGTGCCAAGGGCGTGCGCATTCGCTGCGCCGGTCGTCTGGCAGGCGCCGAAATGGGTCGCGTCGAGACCTACCGCGAAGGTCGCGTTCCGCTACACACGCTCCGCGCCGATGTCGATTTCGGTCTTGCCGAAGCGCGCACGACCTACGGCACGATCGGCGTCAAGGTTTGGATTTTCAAGGGCGAAGTGCTTCAGCGCAAAGCGCGTCGCATCCCGGAGTGATGAGCGATGCTTCAACCTAAGCGCACCAAATTCAGGAAGCAGCAGAAGGGCAAGAACCGAGGTATCGCATGGCGAGGCTCGGACGTGTCTTTCGGTGATTTCGGTCTGCAAGCGACCGAGTCGAGCTTCGTCACTTCGCGTCAGATCGAGGCCTGCCGCATGGCGATTCAGCGCCACGTCATGCGCGCTGGCAAACTCTGGATCCGGGTCTTCCCGGACAAGCCCGTGACCAAGAAGCCGCTCGAAGTCCGCATGGGTAGCGGTAAGGGCGCCGTCGAAGGTTGGGTTGCCGTGGTCAAGCCCGGCAAGGTGATGTTCGAGCTCGCGGGGATCCCCGAAGCCGACGCCCGTGAAGCGTTCCGGCTCGCCGGCACCAAGCTGCCGGTCGCGGTCCGCATGCTCGCCCGAGGTGATCTGTGATGAAAGCCAAAGACCTGCGTGAGCGCTCGACCGAAGATCTGGCCGAGCTCAAAACGTCGATCGAGAAGGACCTCTTCTCGCATCGCATGAAGAATGCAACCGATCAGCTCGGTGACACGAGCCTGCTCGGCAAGGCGCGCAAAGACATCGCGCGCGTCGAACTGATTTTGCACGAACGCGCCGTATCGTCAGAGAGCGCCTCGAGCAAAGGAGCCAAGTCGTGAACGCCCCCGCAGAGTCCGGCAATCCGGTCTACCGCCGCAAGCTCATCGGTCGCATCCGCAGCGACAAGATGGATAAGACCGTGATCGTCGAAGTCGTCCGCTTCAAGCGCGAAGGCATCTACAAGAAGTACGTTCGGGTTCGTAAGCGCTACAAGGCGCATGACGAGAAGAACGAATTCAAGACTGGTGACCGCGTCGAAATCATCGAGAGCCGTCCGCTTTCGCGCGAGAAGCGCTGGGCAGTGGCTCGCTTGGTCGATCGTCCGGCAGAGGGCCTCGTCACATGATCCAGACCGAAAGCTACTTGGACATCGCCGACAACTCCGGCGCCAAGCGCGTTCAGTGCATCAAAGTCATCGGCGGTTCGCGCCGTCGCTACGCAGGCCTCGGCGACGTGATCGTCGTCGCCATCCAAGAAGCACTGCCCGGCAGCAAGGTGAAGAAAGGCGACACCGCTCGCGCGGTGATCGTTCGCACTCGCCGTGAGTACCGTCGCCAAGACGGCAGCTACATCAAGTTCGACGATAACAGCGCCGTCTTGATCAACGCCCAGCAGGAGCCAGTCGGCACCCGCATCTTTGGCCCGGTCGCTCGTGAGCTCCGCAGCAAGAAGTTCATGAAGATCATCTCGCTCGCCCCGGAGGTGCTGTGATGGAGCGCCTGCACGTCGGTGATCAGGTCGTCGTCACGCGCGGCAACGACAAGGGCAAGCGCGGCAAGGTCAGCAAGATCACGGCCGACCGCGTCGTCGTCGAGGGCGTGAACGTGGTCAAGCGCCACCTCAAGCAGACTCCGCAACGACCGGGCGGCATCCTCGATGTCGAAGCGCCGATCTCGAAGTCGAATGTCATGCTTGTCGATCCCACGACCAACAAGCCTACCCGTGTTTCGATCAAGATCGAGAACGACAAGAAAATCCGCGTCGCCAAGAGCGGTACCGCCATTCCGGCGACAAGGGAGAAGTGATGGCCGAGACAGCCGCACCTCGACTTCACGCGAAGTACAAAGCCGACTCCGTGCCGGCTTTGATGAAGAAATTCGGTTACACGAACCCCATGCAGGTGCCGCGCCTGAAGACGATCGTCGTCAACATGGGCGTCGGTGAAGCCGTTGCCAACCCGAAGCTGATCGACTCCGCAGTAGTGGAGATGACGGCCATCACCGGCCAGAAGCCGGTGGTCACGAAAGCGAAGAAGGCGATTGCGACCTTCAAGCTCCGTGAAGGGATGCCGATCGGCGTCAAAGTTACGCTCCGCCGCGAGAAGATGTGGGAGTTTTTGGACCGCCTCGTGACGCTCGGCTTGCCGCGCGTGCGCGACTTCCGCGGCACCAATCCCCGCGGCTTCGACGGCTCGGGCAACTACACGCTCGGCCTCAAAGAGCAGATCATCTTCCCGGAAATCGAGTTCGACAAGGTCGACAAGATCAAGGGCATGAACATCACTTTCGTTACAACCGCCGGAACCGACGAAGAAGCCAGAGAGCTACTCGGAAGTCTCGGTATGCCGTTCAGGAGCTGATATGGCACGCGCATCTCAATGGGCGAAGGCCAATAAGCCGCCCAAGTTCTCGACCCGTGCAGTGAACCGCTGCCGCGTTTGCGGCCGTATCCGTGGTGTCTATCGGGATTTCGCCTTGTGCCGCATTTGCACGCGGCTGCTAGCACTCAAGGGCGAACTGCCCGGAGTCACGAAAGCGAGCTGGTGATCCCATGATGACCGATCCCGTCGCCGACCTATTGTCGCGCATTCGCAACGCCTCCATGGCGCGCCACGAGCTCACTCGCGTTCCCGCGAACAAGCTCAAGAAGAACATCGCCCTGCTGCTCAAGGCCGAAGGCTACGTTGCCGACGTCCGTCAAGAGGAGTGGGGTCCGAAGAAGCACCAGACGCTGACCATCGTCCTGAAATACGGCGAAGATCGAACGTCTGCCTTCCAAGGCATTCGCCGCGTATCGCGGCCCGGTCGCCGCGTGTACGTGCGCCACGATCAGATCCCGCGTGTCCTCAGCGGCCTCGGGATCTCGATCATCAGCACCTCCACCGGTCTGATGTCGGACAAAGAAGCCCGTCGCCGCAAGGTCGGTGGCGAGCTGCTGTGTGAGGTTTGGTGATGGCCGAAGCTCAAGCCACGCCGGTGGCGTTCAAGAAATCGCGCGTCGGCAAGCGTGCCGTACTCGTGCCCAAGGGCGTCACGGTCAATCAGTCGGGCCAAAAGCTCGACATCCAGGGACCCAAGGGCAAGCTCACTTTGGATCTGCCCGCCCAGGTCGCCGTCCGCAAGGATGGCGATTCGTGGCTGGTCGAGAGCAGCGCAGAGGGCCGCGATGCGGCTCGCCTGCAGGGCCTCAGCCGCGCGCTCTTGGCCAGCATGGTCAAAGGCGCTGCTGAAGGTTACGAGCGCTCGCTCGAGCTGGTCGGTACCGGTTACCGCGCCGAGGTGAAGGGCAAAGTCGTCACCTTGTCGCTCGGCTTCTCGCACCCGACTTCAATCGAGCTGCCCGCTTCGATCACTGGCAACGTCCCGCCGGATTCGAAAGGCACCATGCTCGTGCTGAACTCGGCAGACAAGGCCGCGCTCGGTCAAATGGCGGCAACCATTCGTGGGCTTCGTCCCCCCGAGCCGTACGGTGGCAAGGGCGTTCGTTACCGCGGTGAAAACATCCGCCGCAAAGCGGGTAAGGCCGCCAAGGGCAAGGCTAAGTAAGCATGGCAACTCAACTCACTGGCCGTCAACGCCGCCGTTTCCGCATCCGGAAGAAGATCTCCGGCAGCACCGAGCGTCCGCGCCTCAGCGTGTATCGCACGGCAACGCACATCTACGCGCAGGTCGTCGTGGACTCGGACGGAACGACCGTCGCCCATGCCTCGACGCTATCGCGCGACCTCAAGACCACGCTTGGCGAAGACACCAAGACCGACGCCGCCAAGAAGGTGGGCGCTCTGATCGCTAAGATTTGTCTCGAGAAGAAAATCGACAAGGTCGTCTTCGACCGCAACGGATACCTGTATCACGGCCGCGTGAAGGCTCTTGCAGAAGCCGCGCGCGAAGCCGGGCTCAAGTTCTGAGCCGAGGAATCATTCATGGCGTTCGATAACAACATTGACGACGAGAAGCTAAAAGAGCGAGTCATCCACATCAATCGCGTTGCGAAGGTGGTAAAGGGCGGTCGTCGCTTCAGCTTTTCCGCACTCGTGGTCGTGGGCGATGAAGCCGGTCACGTAGGCGTCGGCCTCGGTAAGGCGAACGAAGTTCCCGAAGCGATCCGTAAGGGCAACGATCAGGCTCGTAAGAACCTGTTCAAGGTGCCGATGATCGGCGCAACCGTTCCGCACGACGTCACCGGTCACTTCGGTGCCGGCAAAGTCTTGCTCCGTCCGGCTTCGCCCGGTACCGGCGTTATTGCTGGCGGCGCGGTACGCGCGGTGGTCGAGTCCGCGGGCATTCAGGACATTCTGAGCAAGTGCCTCGGCTCCACCAACAAGCACAACGTCGTTCACGCGACGATCGCAGCTCTGCAGGGCCTACGCGGTCCCGAAGTGGTTGCCAAAGCTCGCGGCAAAGAGCTGGACGAGATCGCGGGCGACTACCCGGTATCAGCGGTGTCCGTACAAGCGGGCGGCGGTTCGTCCATTGTCTCCGGCAACGGCGGAGGACCCACATCGTGAGCAAGCTCGAAGTCGTTCAAACCGGTAGCGTGATCGGCCGCCCGCACACCACCCGTCGCGTCGTTGACGGCCTCGGGTTGCGCGGCCCAGGTTCCAAGGTCGTGGTGGAGAACACCCCGTCCTTCCGTGGCATGATCAAGAAGGTGCTACACCTCGTCACGGTTGTGGAGCAGAAGCCATGAGCAGCGAAATTCTATCTCATCTCGCCTATCCGGCGGGTGCCCGTCACCTCGAGAAGCGCTTCGGGCGCGGTGTCGGCTCGGGTCTCGGTAAGACCTGCGGTCGCGGTCAAAAGGGTCAGAAGGCTCGCAACGGTGGCAACATCGGTAAGCTGCACTTCCAAGGTGGCCAAACTCCGATCCAGCGCCGCTTGCCCAAGCGTGGTTTCCGCGTTCCGTTCCCGGTAACTGTCGTGGGCGTCAACCTCGGTGACTTGCAAGAGTTCGCCGCCGGCACCGAGGTCAATGAGCTCACGCTGCGCGAGGCACGCCTCGTTCAGGGCCGCCGCGTTCAGATCAAGGTGCTCGGTGATGGTGAGTTCACCAAGAAGCTCACCGTGCACGCGCACAGCTTCAGCAAGTCCGCGCTCGAGAAGATCGAAGCCGCGGGCGGCAAAGCCGTAGTTGTGCCGATCGTGAAGCAAAAAGACGCGCAAAACGCGATAGCGGGCTGAGCTTCGTTCTAGAGCTCAGTCATGGCCGCCTTTTCAGGTTTTTCGAACATCGGTAAGGTGCCGGAGCTCCGGCGCCGGATCGCGTTCACGTTGATCGTGCTGGCGATCTACCGCCTGGGCGTGTTCGTCACGATCCCGGGCGTCGATCGTTCGGTGATGCAGAACATCGTGAAGGGCCAGGGCGGTTTGCTCGGCTTGTTCAACTTGTTCTCGGGTGGCGCGCTCGCCAACCTCTCGATCTTGGCGCTGGGCATCATGCCCTACGTCTCGGCGAGCATCATCATGCAGCTCGCCGGCTTAATCAGTAAGCAGGTCGAAGAGCTGCGCAAAGAGGGTGAGGCCGGTCGGCGCAAGCTCGAGCAGTACACGCGCTATGGCGCTATCGGGCTCAGCATCTTGCAGTCCGCCGGCGTCGCGCTTTCGCTCGAGCACATGAACAACTCCGACATCGGTGGCGGCCGTTTCGGGGACGTGGTGATCAACGCCGGCTGGGGCTTCCGGCTGATGACCGTGATCACGCTCACCACCGGCTCCGGATTATTGATGTGGCTGGGCGAGCAAGCGACGGAACGAGGCATCGGCAACGGCACGTCGATGATCATCCTCGCTAGCATCGTCAGTGGCATCCCGAAGGCGATCCAAAACTACTACTCGAGTCACACTGGGGATCTGCAGCCGTTGACGATCGCCGTGCTGCTCGCGGTGCTTTTGGCCAGCATCGCGATGGTGGTCTTCTTCGAGCGCGCTCAGCGCGAGATCCCGATTCAGTACTCGCGCCGCCAAGTCGGTCGCCGCGTGTACGGCGGGCAGACCGCGCACCTGCCGCTGAAGGTGAACATGGCGAGCATGATCCCGCCGATCTTCGCCTCCAGCTTGCTGATGTTCCCGGCCACGCTGGCGAGCTTCAACATCCCCGGCATGAACACGTTCAGCTCGCTGCTCAACCGCGGTGATTGGCTGTTTCACACGCTGTTTGCGGCGCTGTCGATCTTTTTCTCGTTCTTCTACACGGCTGTCACGTTTCAACCGATTGACGTCGCGGACAACCTGAAGAAGCAGCAGGCGAACATCCCGGGCATTCGTCCCGGTCGGCAAACCGCTGAGTATATCGATCGCGTGTTGACCCGGCTCACGGTGGGCGGCGCGGTGTACGTCGCGACGATCTGCGTCGTACCGGCCGTGATCGCCAACTCGTTCAACATTCCGTTTCAGTTCGGCGGCACGAGTTTGATCATCGTCGTGGGCGTGGCGCTCGAGACCGTGAATCAGATCGAAGCGCACCTGATCACCCGTAGCTACGAGGGCCTGACCGGTCCGCGCGTCACTCGCCTCAGCGGCCGGAGGCCGGCATGAGGTTGATCCTTCTGGGCGCACCTGCCAGTGGCAAAGGCACGCAAGCGGCGGTTCTGACTAAGAAATTCGGCGTGCCAAAGATCTCGACCGGGGACATGCTGCGCGAGGCGGAAGCTGCTGGTTCCGAGTTGGGGATGCAGGCTGGCGCACTGATGAAGCTGGGAAAGCTGGTTCCCGACGCGGTGGTAATCGGCCTCGTGAAGGAGCGCGTCTCCCAAGCGGACGCCAAAAATGGCTTTATTCTCGATGGTTTCCCGCGCACGGTGCCGCAGGCGGACGCGCTCGAGGCGCTGCTCACAGGGCTCGGGACCCCATTAGACAAAGTAGTCCAAATCGACGTTTCTAGAGAGCTTTTGGAGGAGCGTGCCACCCTGCGTCGCTCCGACAAACGGACTGGACACATCTACCACTTAAAGTATAGTCCCCCGCCCTTGGACGCTGAGCTCGAACATCGGGCCGACGACCAACCGGAAACCGTCAAAAAGCGTCTCGATCAATACGACGCAATGACCGCGGCGCTCTTGCCGCACTACGAAAAACTCGGGCTGCTCCGCCGAGTTGATGGGGTCGGATCTCCCAGCGAGGTCACCAGCCGCATTCTCGCAGCGCTCTCCCCCGTCGGGGATTCAGCAGCATCAGAACACTGAAAATTTTCACGAATTAAGGAGGCGACGAACGAAGGACGATTCGACTGGAACAGGTGTCATCGACGAGGTTTTACCGAACGCATTGTTTCGGGTTACTCTCGAAGATGGTCGCACTGTTCGTGCGGGCATTGCCCCCAGTCTTCGTCACGCGCTCGTACGACTCATCGCCGGGTCCAAGGTCACGGTCCAGCTCTCGAAGCTGGATCCGGGCCGGGGCCAAATCATCAAGAAGCTGAGCTAGTAGATACCCGAGACTGAAGGCAGGACATCATGAAGGTGCGACCGAGTGTGAAGAAGATCTGCGACAAATGCAAAGTCGTGAAGCGCCGCGGAGTCCTGCGCGTAATTTGCAATAACCCGCGCCACAAGCAGCGCCAAGGCTAACGCGAGAGAGCTGAGAAGGAATAGTCATGGCGCGCATTGCTGGTATTGATCTCCCCCGCCGTAAGGCAATTGTTTACGCTCTCCCGTACATCTACGGGATCGGCGACGCGACCGCTCGCAAGCTGTGTAAGCTCGCGAAGGTGCCGGAAGACCGCAAGGTCGACGAGCTCTCCGAAGCGGACGTGAAGAACATCCGCGACGCGATCGACGGCTCGATCAAAGTCGAAGGTGACGCGCGCCGCGAGGTGCAGCAGAACATCAAGCGTTTGATGGACCTCGGGTCGTACCGTGGCCTCCGTCATCGTAAGGGTCTGCCCGTCAACGGGCAACGCACCCGGACCAACGCACGCACCCGCAAGGGTCCGCGCAAGAGCTTGGCGCGTCGCTCTTAAGCGGCTGTGCACTTAAGGCAAACCCATGGCAGCTCCCAAAGCCCGTGTTCAGAAAAAAGTAGTCAAGAAGAACGTCTTCGCTGGCATCGTTCACATCCAGTCGACGTTCAACAACACGATCGTGACCATCACGGACGTGAATGGTGCCGCAATCTCTTGGGCAAGCGCGGGCTCGCGTGGCTTCAAGGGTTCGCGCAAGAGCACGCCGTTCGCGGCGCAGCTCGCGGCCGAAGAGGCCGGTCGTCGTGCGATGGAGCACGGTGTGCGCTCGGTCGCCGTGTTCGTGAAGGGTCCAGGAGCTGGTCGCGAAAGCGCCCTCCGCGCTTTGCAGCAAGTGGGCTTCAAAGTGACTTTGATTCGTGACGTTACGCCGATCCCGCACAACGGTTGTCGGCCCCCCAAGCGTCGTCGCGTGTGACGGAGAGATTATGGCGCGTTATTTAGGTGCTGTTTGCAAGTTGTGCCGTCGCGAAGGCGGAAAACTCTATTTGAAG
>Ga0302323_100002491_pt1 | contig 14935 bp, 10 predicted proteins | sample Fen_T0_3_FD_201950 | JGI IMG/M metagenome (GOLD analysis project Ga0302323, IMG submission 201950) | Peat permafrost microbial communities from Stordalen Mire near Abisko, Sweden - Fen_T0_3 | ecosystem: Environmental > Terrestrial > Soil > Wetlands > Permafrost | place: Sweden: Abisko... | reverse complement strand
GTGAGCGAAGAGGACGAGTCCCAGGGCCTCGACGTCGCAGAACACGGCGAAGAGGGCTACATCATCGAGTAAGTTTTTCGAACAAGCATGCATGAATGAACCCGGCAAGGGTTCATTCATGTTCAAGATCGTTATCCTTCGTCTCGGGCAAGGCCACTACACCGACGATAAAGCCGACGAAGGCCACGCCGATCGGGTACCAGAGCCCAGCATAGATGTCGCCGGTGAATACCACGATCGAAGCGGCGATCAGCGGAAGAAAACCGCCGAACCAGCCGTTACCGATATGATACGGCAATGACATCGATGTGTACCGAATGCGCGTGGGGAACAGCTCGACGAGAAATGCCGCAATCGGTCCGTAAACCATCGTCACGTAGAGCATGAGGACCGAAAGCAAGGCGACTACCACAGGACGATTAATCGCAGTTTTATCGGCGCTCTTGGGATAGCCGGCCGGAGACAATGCGATATCAAAAGCTTTTGCGTCAAAACCGGTGACGGTGCGGTCGGCTACATCTAGAATGAGCGGCACGTCGGGGCGCGCCGGTGCGAGCGTAAAAGGGACTCCGCGGGCGTTGAGAAAGTTGCGGGCTTTGTCGGCTTCGCTCGGCACTTTTTTATAACCGACGATTTTCCCAGCAGCATCCGTCATCGCAGCGAAAGCGAGCTCGATGTTATTGCGATAATCCGTCGTGTGCAGCACGACCGGAGAATTCTCCATCGCATTGTCGAGTGCGGGATTCGCAGCTTTGGTAAGCTGTCGGAAAATCGGCATGTAAGTGAGCGCAGCAAGCAAGCAGCCCGTCAGCATGATTTTCTTGCGTCCGATACGATCCGAAAGGCTGCCAAAGATCACAAAAAAGGGCGTTCCGATCACCAGCGCAATCGCGACAAGTACGTAGGCGCTAACATAGTCGACCTTCAATGTAGTGGTTAGGAAATAGAGCGCGTAAAATTGCCCGGCATACCAAACCACCCCTTGCCCAGCAGTCGCACCGAACAAAGCGCGCAGCACCAACTGAGCATTAGGCCAGCGAGCAAAACTCTCGGTCAACGGCGCCTTGGAGGTTTTACCCTGCGCCTTCATTTCGGCAAAGACAGGCGATTCGTGCAGCTTCAGCCGGATATAAACCGACACACCGAGCAGCACGATCGAAACCAAAAACGGGATCCGCCAGCCCCACACAGCAAACGCCTCTGGGCTAAGCGCTGAACGCACACCCAAGATCACCGCCAGTGAAAGAAAAAAGCCAAGTGTTGCCGTCGTTTGTATCCAACTCGTGAATGCGCCTCGTTTTCCTTTGGGAGCGTGCTCGGCCACATAAGTTGCAGCACCGCCATACTCGCCGCCGAGAGCCAGTCCTTGCGCGAGCCGTAGAAACACCAGAATGACCGGCGCCAGCCAACCGATTTGCGCATACGTCGGAAGCATACCGACCAGAGCCGTGGACAAACCCATCACCAAAATCGTGACGAGAAACGTATACTTCCGGCCAACCAGATCACCAATCCGTCCGAAAACGAGTGCCCCAAAAGGGCGCACAGAAAACCCTACACCAAAAAGCGCCAGGCTCGATAGAAAGCCCGCGGTTTCATTTTCTGGCGGGAAAAAAAGCTTCCCGAAAAACACAGCCAACGTCCCGTAAATATAAAAATCGTACCATTCAAAAACGGTGCCGAGGGAGGACGCGAAGATGACGAGTTTGTGCTTACGATCTAAGTCCGTGTTGGTTGTAGCTTTACTCATGGGGTGCGGAAGTTGAACTAATGCCATAAGTTGCTTACTGGACGCACAATTTCAAAAGCTTCAAGTGCCAACCCAATTCTTCCCTCCTATTTCTTCCATTGGTCCAAAGACTTTGCCGAATTAAAACAAAAGGCCTCTTAAACCGTTCCTGATCGCGCTCCGCGCCACCTACAGATTTCAGCTCGTCAAGGCGCAGGCTCCCTTCGACAAAGATCGCCGCCGAAAGCTGTTAATTTTCACTCTAGCGCCTAGGCGTTATTACCTGCACTGATTCGCACCTCGCTGATAATTGGAAACTTATATAAATAACTGGTAAGCCTGGTCGAATCGACGCCCCACGAAAGGCTCTTGAATCTAGCCCACGCCCACTATCATAGAAGGTGTGAGCGACGCTGACCAAACCAAAGCCCTGATTGAGAAGTACCACGAGTTGGCAACCCGTAGAAAACAGGCAATTGATCCCTCGGAACGCACACGCCTGACGCAGGAATTGATGGATCTAGAAGGGCAGGTTCGGAATGCAGTCAAAACCACCCCGGTCCCAGAACCGTTGGGCATGGAAAAGCTAAACAAAATCGCTGACCGCATGACCGAACTCGGCTTCGGCATCTTCGCAAATCGACTGCGCGGCCAACATTATCGGCACCCGATCTACGTTCCCTTCAGTGACATGGAGCAGCTTCGCAGCTACATCTCCGAACAATTGCCGGAGGATGCGCTCGTACAAATCCCCGAACTAGGCATCAAGGCCAAAAAACCTGGCATGTGGGATCGCCTCCGCGGAAAAAAATAAACGACGTTCGCTCTCAGTTTTCCCGCTTCAACTCGCGGCCCATTAAACTGGGAATCACCTGCGCCACAGGCTTGTTCTCAAAAAGCACTGCGCGCATTTCGCGCAAGATCGGTGCGTCGATGCCCTTGGCCGCGCACAACTCGGCAAAAGCATCGGTAGTCTTATAGCCTTCGACCACGGTTTTACGTCCGGCAAATAGTTCGGCGACGGTGCGCCCCTCGCCGATCCGCTGGCCAAATTCACGATTTCGACTCCAGCTGCCGTGGCACGTCGCCACCAGATCGCCAAACCCGCTCAGGCCGTAAAAAGTCTCCGGCTTCGCGCCGAGCGCTTGCCCGACTCGCACCATTTCAGCCAACGCACGCGTAAGCAGCGCCGCCTTGCTGTTGTCCCCAAGCCGCAACCCGTCACAACAGCCAGCCGCAATCGCGTACACGTTCTTTAGGCAGCCACCAAACTCGGCACCCGCAACATCGTTGCTCGTGTAGACGCGCAAAGTCGGTCCGCTCAAGGCGACCTGCACCGCTGTAACAAATTCGTCGATACGCGCCGCCGCCAATGTCATCGCCGAAGGTTTGCCACGTGCAACCTCAGCGGCGTTGGTTGGCCCAGTGAGCGCAGCGGCAGCGTAGCGCGGTAGCACAGCGGAAATCACCTCGGTCGGCCGCAGATGCGTACTCATCTCCAAACCCTTTGCGAGACTGACGATCAGTTTCAGTTGCGTCGCCAACGCGAGACTTGCGCGAATGCGTTCACAGGTTTCGCGCAGCGCCTGCGCCGGACACGCCAGCAAGACCACCTCCGCTTCCATCAATACCGGTGCGAGTTCGTGCCCGATCTGTAAACTTGGCGGAAGCGCGATGCCGGCCAGATATTCCGCGTTTTCGTGCGTCGTTGAAAGCGCCACCGCTTGCTCGAATCGCCGCGGCACTATCGTGACCGTGTGCCCAAGTCGGCTCAAATGTACCGCAAACGCGGTACCCCACGCTCCGGCTCCGATTACAGCAAAGTTCATTTGATGGGGTTTGGGTGCACCGGGAGAAATGCGTCGCAGGCGTTATGACTGCCGTGACGCGACCTCACCCGTTAGGTTTCTGGGAATTTCTTATGTCTGACGGCTTCAGCGTAAGCCGCGAAACCTTTTTTAAACTGCTCGCCCGCTTCGGCGAATTTGCGAACGAATCCGGGCACGTAACCGCCCGAAAGCCCGAGCATGTCGGTGTAAACGAGAATCTGGCCATCGCAGTGAGGGCCCGCGCCGATGCCGATCACTGGGATCTTCACTGTCTCGCTCAATGTTCGCGCGAGTCCGGGCTCAACCATTTCAATAAGCAGCGCAAACACACCCGCTTTCTCCAGCGCGAGCGCGTCACCCATCAAACCTTCCGCCTCAGCCGCTGTATTGCCGAACTTCTTATAACGCCCTAAAGCGTGTACCTGCTGCGGCTTCAGTCCGATGTGACCCCAGACTGGCACACCCGCCTCGACCAGTCGCGCCACGGTCGGAGCAAGCAGAGCGCCGCCCTCGATCTTCACCGCCTCAGCACCAGACTGCTGCATGAGACGTTGGCACGCGCGCAGCACGCGCTCAAAATCGTAGTGAGCCTCAGCAAATGGTACGTCGGCCGCGATCAACGATTCCGGTTTCGCCCGCGCGACCGCCGCCGTGTGATGACACATGTCATCAAGCGTCACCGGCACCGTGGTCTCATGACCAAGAATCGTGTTGCCCAAAGAATCACCGACCAAAATCACGTCGATGCCTGCCTCGCTCGCAAAGCGCGCCGTGATCGCGTCGTACGCCGTCACGCAAACGATCGGGCGCTGCCCTTTCAGTTTTCGGAGCGTGTGCGTGGTGGTTTTCACGTTACTTCAAAAATGCCGGTATTTTCTCGGCCGCAATCATCGCGTCAAAACTTTCGCGCGCGGTCGCCAGCTCGAAAACCGAACCTTTTACTACAACCTCGGCCGGAAGTGTGCGAGCGTTGTAACGGCTCGCCATGCTGAAGCCGTACGCTCCAGCACTCATGAACGCGACGTACTCGCCCTCGCCGAGTTCTTGAATATCGCGGTCTTTGGCGAAGCAGTCGCCACTTTCGCAGATCGGTCCAACAATATCAGCCTTCAACGCACGGCGCGTCGTGTCCCGGTGTAACGGTACGATCTCGTGATAACTCTCGTACATCGCAGGCCGCACGAGGTCGTTAAAGCCAGCATCAAGGATGAGAAAGTTCTTCCCGTGACCGCGCTTCAAGTATTCGACGCGGGCGAGCAAAACGCCGGCGTTGCCCACCATAAAGCGGCCGGGCTCAAGCAAGATCTTTAGCCCTAGCGGCTTGAGTAAGTTTAAAAGCGCAGCGCCATAGGATTCGGGGGTAATCGGGCGAGTTTCGTCCGACTGCGCGTCCCACCAGGCTGGCTGGCCGCTAGCGAGCGCGTCACGGTAAACGATACCGATACCGCCACCAATCGAGAAGTAGGTAATGCCATACTTCGCCTTCAACTCGGCAACGAAGGGCACGAGCTTCTCCACCGCTTCGACAAAGGGAGCGATTTCGGTGAGTTGCGAGCCGATGTGCATCTGCACGCCCTTGATCAGGATGTTCTTAAACTTGGCCGCAGCTTCGTAAGCCGCAGTCGCGTACTTGAATGGGATGCCAAATTTGTTGTCGCTTTTGCCGGTAGTGATCTTGGCGTGCGTGCGGGCATCTACGTCCGGGTTGATGCGAATCGCAATGGCCGCCTTTACACCCATTTTACCAGCCACGTGGTCGATACGTGCCAGTTCGGGTTCACTCTCAACATGAAACGAAAAAACACCTGATTCGAGCGCCAGCTTGATTTCGGCCTCGGTCTTGCCGACTCCGGCGAAAACACTCTTCTTCACGTCAGCTCCAGCTGCAACCACTCGTCGGATTTCGCCGCCGCTCACGAGATCAAAACCCGCTCCAAGATTCGCAAAGTGCTTAAGCAGAGCGAGATTCGAGTTTGCCTTCATTGCATAACAAATCTGCACGTCCAAGCCAGTGAGGCTCTTGGCCAAGCGGTTATAGTTATCCGTGATGGTTGCGGTACTATAGATGTACGTGGGAGTTCCGTACAATTGCGCGACCGTGGCGAGATCGACTGACTCGCAATGGAGGTTTTGACCGACGTAGTGGAAGCGATGCATAACCAGTGAAAACGACGTGAAAACCGGGGAGCGTGTTGATTTCACATTGAAAAAACGAACTCTTTTTTGCGATATAAGTCTATCTAGCGATCATGTTGTACCCAATTAAGAATCTGTTTCACCGGCCAGCGATCCGTATGGGTCGCGTGGACAACAGTCTTATTCGGACAACGCGCCTAAGGAATGCACAGTTTGTGAGCTTCATGTCACAGAATGAGAGCATGGCGCCATTCAGCTCCGATCGCTATGATGCACGTCTGCGCCGTCGCAAATGGATCAAATCCGCTTTGATCGTCAGCGCAGTCGCGGGCCTGGCTTGGGTGATCCTCGAAAGCGCCAGCGCGCTTACGATGTTCTAAAGAGCGGTCGCCCGAGCGCTACAAACAACCACTCCCTCAACTACCGGTGGCGGCCGGTTTGTTGTTTATCTGGCAAGGCATCCTCTACGGAGAGCTAAGATATCGCTGGACGCATCCGTTAATCGGTGAGCTTTGAAACGTACTCTAGTCGCGCCGGGTTGCGCGAGTGCTTACTGGTAATGTGCATATAAAGAATCGCCGTTTAGGACCAACCTGGTTCGTGCCGATGTAGTGGCAGAGACATCACCATTTAAAGGCTCATGAACCGTCATGCCACTGGGCGATTACAATCATTACCGTCACGGCCACCATCCATTTACATGGGGGTTCGCCTCCAACGCGGCTGATTCCAAGACCCTCGCCTGGATGCCCGAGGCAATCGCCATCGTAGAGGATGCCATTCACAGCGGAAAGTTACTCAACCCAATCGAGGCCATGGCGCTGGCATGTGGTGAAGCGCGCGACACAGAAACACTTTATTCCGTCGCTCTCAAGCTATCGCAACAACACGAACTCGACCTCGAAGTTTTGTTGACCGCGCTGAGCCAGCGATTCCCGGGTTACACATAAAAAAGGCCGGCGTGTAAACGCCGGCCTTTGAAACTAGACTTATCGAATGGTTCGTTACAGGCCAGGGTCGTTCAATAGGCCGTTGCCGTTGAGCGTCAGGTTGTCAGCGGCCACACGACCATTGAGCGTAGCAGCGCCATTCACGGTCACGCGACCATTCGGCACTACCACCGAGGCGTTGAGTGTGACGCTGCCGTTAAGCGTGAGATCACCGCTGGCGATCTCGATCGTGAACGGCTGGCCGGACGTGCCCGTGACACCGGAGCCATTGAAGTTGATGCCATTGGCGAGGCGGAGCACGACCGGTCCGACGATCTTTAACGTAGCGTTCCCGTTCATCGTGAGCCGTTGGAGGCTGTAAACTGCAGGCTCAGTCGCATCAGCAACGCCGAGGACGAAGCTGCCGTTACCGTTGGCAGTGAAATCGCCGTAAGTGCCGGCGGGGACAACCACGGCGCCAACATTGCCGTTGAGCGTGAGATTGCGCAAGGTGGCAAAATCACCGATTGGATCTGTCGCCTTGTTCAAGGACACATAACGTGTGCCGGTGGGCTGCGGAGGAGCGGCGACAACAGGCAACGCGAGTGGATCGATACGGCGCACGGTCCGGCGCAGCACAGCACCGCCGTTAAGCGTCACGCTGTAGTTGTTCGGCGCTTCGAGACCAGCGGCATCGATTGTACCGCCGTAAGTTGGCTTGCCGTTGAGACGGACAGTCGGCGTGCCAGGCACCAGCAGGTCAAGCGAGACCCCGGCGTTGCCGTTGAGCGTCACATATTCACCCGTGAGCATCTGCACTGATCCATCGACGTCGCCGTTCAACGTTGGTGCATGGCGTACGGTTGCGGTGGCGACGATACTGAATGTGCCAGCGGCCGAGCCGACATAGTTTGCATCGTCGATTGTGGCATTAACAGCATAAGTTCCAGGATAGGTTGGCGCCGGATTATTGCCGTCGTAAGTGAAGACGACATTCAGACCGACCGGATCCGTAGTAGCGGTTGGGTTGAGCGGCGTGCCGTCGTAAGAGCGGCGCAAATCGGTGAGCGTTACGGTAGCCGGCGCCTTCGCGATGGTGATTTTCAACGTCGTGGTGCCCGTGCCTGCTAGGTTGGTTGCGCCGAGTCCGACCGAGTAAACACCCGCAGCGGTGGGCGTACCGGAAATTATTCCCGAGACGGCATCGAGCGACAGGCCCGGAGGCAAATTGGAGGCGCTGAAGCTCGTCGGAACGTTGCCGGCAGCGATGACATAACTGAAAGGCGTGCCGTACATACCTTCGGCGCTCGTCGCACTCGTGATGAAGGGCGTGCCAACAATCGTCATCTGCAGAGTGTTGCCAGCCAGAGCAAAGCTACCCGCAAATCCGTCAGGCAAACCGGTCGCTGAGAAGTCGCTCGCGTCGAAGTCCGTCGAGCCGAACGCAGCAACGGTATAGATATTACCAGCAGCAAAATCCGCTCCGGGAGTGCAAGCGAACGCATGCGTGCCTGCGCTGCCCTTGAGCAGAGCTCCGGAAATAACGAGTCCATCCGTGCTAGCGCCGAGGTTAAGCGCAACACTGCCGCCGGAATCCCAAGTGAGTGACGAACCGGTAAACTTGCCTAAAGCAACCACTCCAGGAGCAACACTGCCACCATCGCCAAGCGTGATACCCCGATCAAGGTTGCCCGTAACCGTGAGCACGCCACCAGAGTTAACAAGAACAGTTCCTCCAGCTGCGAGGCTACCGGTCACAGAGAGGACACCTTCCTTGACCACGACGTCGCCCGTAAAGGTATTTGCCGTGGCAAGCGTGAGAACGCCCGCTCCGGTTTTTGAAAATCCACCGCTGCCAATGAGCGCACCAGCCAGTGTCACATCATGAGCAGTGCCAACGGCGTCGCCTGCGCGTATCGCTGTGTCGGTGGGCAAACCGGCCAGCACGATCGGGTGCGTGGTGTTCCAGGGAGCCGTGGCGCCGAGCACGCCGCTATTGAGAGTGATGGTGGACACAAGACCGCTCGCGCCATTTTTCACAATGCCGCTGGTACCGATATTGAGTTCGCCAGCCGTGACAGAAACAGTAGCCGAACCAGCCGTAACCGTCGCATCGTAACCTAGCGTGAGGCGTGCAAGGTTAGTCGTGCCTCCGGTAATCAAAAGCTTCGAGACGTTATTGGCATTAGTGCCAGGATTCCGCGACATGATGAGGCCGTTGGCCGCATCGAGAACGTTAAACTCACCTCCCGACATGTAGATCACACCGCCACGCGCGGACGTCACTTGGTAACCGTTATGCACGACTCCAGTCACCGTAAGCTTGCCGCCTGTGATAGTCATACCAGCCCAAGAGTTATTTGTACCAAGGCCAATGGTGCCCACGGTCGATTCGCCACCACTGATGAGTACGCCGGTGCCGACCGTTTGCGTCTCGGAGTCACCGCTGCGCGGGAATGAGATATCATCAGCTGTCATCGAGCCACCGGTGACTTTTATCCAGCTGTTGCGGGCATTGGACGGGATTATCTTTTTAAACGCCGCCGTGCCGCCACTGACGATGATGCCGGTGCCAGTGCCTGAAGTCCAAGTGACATTGCCAGGCGTACTGAAGGCGCCACCGGCAATACGGAGTTGTTGCGACGTCGCAATCGTCACTGAAGTCGGAGTAAGCGAGCCGCCAGGCCCAACCTGCACAATACCTTTAGTGATAGTGAGTGGTCCAGCAATCGTCGCCGGCTTAAGAATCTGCAGCGTGCCCACGCCGGTTTTCGTAAAACCAGCCGTGCCATCGAGCACGAGATCGAGATTCGTCGGGTAGCTATTGGCCGCAGGAACGTCAGCCGTGTCTCCCGTAGACGTAGTCGCCGCATCGACCTGAATAGTCGGGCTCGCGCCGGAAAGCGTGAGCGTATTGGCGGAGTTGCCGTTGTTACTAAATGTCCAACTGGCGGGCGTGGTAAAATCGACATCACCTGTGACGACGCGACCGATTACTCGCGGCGTATCAACTATCACCGTGGTGTCATCCATGATATCCACCGCGTTGAATTCCGCTGTCGCGCCGGCACCATTGGCAATGCTTCCCGCGAGAAGATTCCAGTTGGCAACGTCGCTCCAGAGACCGGAAGAATCGTCACTCACCCAAACACCGCTGCCGGGCAGGCGCATCGTGTAACTCTGGCCGCCGGTATAGGTGCTCGAACTAATGGAGTTTCCTGCAACATCCACAATCGTGGCGCTGGCTTTGCGATCGAGCCGGATGGTGCCGTCGCCACCCGCCCCTGTAACAGTGACATCGTAGACAGAGCTACTCACCGCGGTAAGAGAGGCGATCGCTCCAGTCATACCATTTCCAGTGGACGTGAGAATGAAATCCCCTGTGTCGACGTTCAACACCGGTTCAGCGAACGTCACGCGGTAAACCAGCGTGCTAGACTGTGTGCTCGCCGTGGTTGGATTCAGGCGGGTGATCGAACTGATCGCGGGCGCAACCGTATCCACTGTTACTATACAGGGAGCGGAGGCAGGACTGGAGCTACCGCTCAAGGTTGCCGTGGCAGTAAAGGTATACAGCCCGGAGGTAAGCGTGGTGCCAGTGTAGTTGAAAGTCCACGTGCCTGAAGCGCTGGCCACAGTTGTACCGATCACGCCGGTGCCGACGCGTGTCACACTCACCGTGGAACCAGCTGGCGCTGTACCATTAAGAAAGAGCGTGGTGTCGTTAGTTATGAAGTCGGTAGTAACAGTTCCAGAATCCGTGGTGATACTGGTAAAGACAGGTGGCGCAACTGAAGTGTCGACCACGTAGGCCGCAGAGGCCGCACCATTATTTCCAGAAAGATCGACCGCCGTTGCGGTGAACGAATACGCACCGGGCGCTAGTGGCGTGCCGGTGTAGATGGCACTCCAGTTACCGAGCCCATCAGCAGTCGCAGTGCCCACTGCTACACCACCCAGTAGGACTGTAACGATGCTTGATGGTTCGGCTGTGCCGTTGAACGCGAAAGCAGGTGAGGTCACGATACTGGTGATTACCGGAGCACCCGCGGCAGTCGTGTCAATTTTCACGACGAAAGCCGGCGTGGCCGGGGAAACTTTGCCACTGCCAAGATCCACCGTCGCGATAAAGGCATAGTAACGATCGGCGAGCACCGTTCCGGTGTAATCGAGAGTCCAGTGACCAGAGCCGTCTGCAGTCACTGTGCCGATAACGCCCGTGTCGACACGCGAAATCGTAACTGATGCACCCGGCGCTGCCGTGCCGTTGAGCACAATTGTATTATCTGAAGTGACGCCGTCGGCGGCGGACGAACCCGTGTCATTTACGATTCCAGTAATTGTGGCGCTAGGAATCCCGACTACCGCCAATGCGTTGATGTAGTGTTCGAGATTGGTGTAGCCGTCGGCGTTGACGACGTTGTTATCGGCCACAGCCGGATTAGTTCCGGCGGCCTGTTCCCACCAATCAGGCATGCCGTCGCCGTCGGTGTCGGTCGCGGCCAAGCCGCTCGCGAGCGTGCCGATTCCGCCGACTTCGCTCTCATTGAAGATCTGCGCGCCAACAGCGCCGTAAGAAAGAACTTCGTTGACCATATATGTATCCACGGAGTCACGACGACGCGATGCACCCGCATACGTAAGTACGTGCTGCAAAGCCTGCGTAGGTGCGAGAACGGAAGCAGGCGCGGGATAAGCAAATGGCGTGGAGACGATCTGTAACGTAGGGAAATCGGCGTCCGTCACCGCCGCACCATTAAGTGCGCCGTCGAGATTCGTGTCCTCTAAATTATTAAAGTGATAAAGGCGGTAATTCAGATTGCCGGTTTTAAAGGGAGAAGTGCCGACGCCCGAATTTGGTCCACCAATAAAGTAACATCCGATCATGTTCGCAAAAGTGTCCCCGGCCGAATCACCCGCCGGAATGTAGCCGCCACCAGAACCCCAGTTATAGACGACGTTATTAATATAGTCGTTCACACCTTTGATCTTAGGATTACGCATCCAATTATCCGCGTATAGAGTGCGGAAAATGCTCACGCCGCCACTCGTCTGAATCAATCCGCCCGCCGAGTGAATGAGGAGGCCTTGGCCGATGATGCAATCCTGGATCGTAATATTGCTAATCGGTGAACCACTCACGGAAAATGTTTCATCACGTCCCCAAGAAGCGGATACGTGGTCAAAAATCATATCGTGTCCCGACGCAATACCCACTGTATCAGTGCCACTGTCGCCATTGATGCCTTCGCGAAAACGCATGTAACGGCAAATGGTGTTATTGGCGTCTGAGAAGGAGATGCGGTTGCCATAGAGCGCAACTCCGTCGCCCGGAGCAGTCTGACCCGCAATGGTGATATTGGACTTTACAACAACCGGCGACGTGATGCGGATAATGCCTCCGACGTCAAAAACCACCGTGCGCCCCGATACGCTTACCGCGTCGCGGAAAGAGCCTGCGCCGGAGTCGTTGAGGTTGGTCACATGATAAACCGCGCCGCCGCGGCCACCAACAGCATTGGCGCCGAAACCTTCGGCACCAGGAAATGCCGGAAGCGCCTTTACGCTTCCGGCAGACAATACAATTGCGCAGGCTGCAATGCTCGTGCGCAGCAGGGAGGACAAACGCGATGCGTTCATAAGAGGTATCGGGGTAGACCGGTGTGATGAATCCGGTTTGGTGTTGAAGGTAGTTTACGCGGGACAGACCAGAAGAAGGTCGGACCACAAGACACGGTCTAGCAGAAGCGGTTTCACCCAAAATTACGCAGCCTCGCGCAAATCAAAATTAATCCCGAGCAACTGGAGTCTTGTGATGATGTCGCGACGCAAGCCTCGCGAACAGGGGGCGTCAACGGTAAAGCCCCCCGCTTCTCTGCTGTACAGTAAGGGCAAAGCTCGCATTCCCAAAATCACACCCAGCTCTTTCATATAACGCCCCGGTGTTTTTCATAAACGAGCGGCTATTCCTTACTCAGCGCGGAGTTGAATCAGCCGCTTATTTCAATCGAGCCCAAAAACACTGCGCCTTATTTAGCTGCGGTCAAAACTCCCAGTAACTCGTCGGGGTTCAGCGCGATAGGATTCGCTTTCATGCTGCTAGCGAGCTGCGCCTGAGCAACAATATCGGGAAATTTGTCTTCCGTAATGCCATAAGACGACAGCTTCGGAATCTGAAGTTTCGCGACGAGTGATCGGATATGGCGCACGCCATCTTCGGGTTTAGCCCTGGCCCGGCCAGTCAGCCAGCAGGCAATCTCACCGTATCGCCGTAAAGCCAAACTCTCTGGCGCACGCGCCCGCAATGCCGCGATATTGGCCGCTATTACAGGTGCCAGCAGCGCTGCACAAACCGCGCCATGTGGCGCAGCGAACATCCCACCGATCGGTCCAGCAAAACCATGCACCGCACCTAATCCAGCGTTGGTGAGTGCAATGCCGCTCCACAATGCCGCTTGCGCCATGTCCGTACGGGCAGCCAAATCACGCGGATTAGTCCAAACAAGATGCAGCGCTCGTGTCGCGCTTGGAATTCCGCTCGCACAAAGCACATCCACCATAGGATGTGTGCGGTTGCACACATAAGCCTCGATTAGTTGCGTCAGCGCATCCATGCCCGATGACGCCGTCACGGACGGCGGCAAATCCAACATCAGCTCGGGATCAACCAACGCGATGCGCGGTAACAAATGCGGACTGCGCAAGCTGACCTTCACGTGCCGTTCGGGCACGGCGAGTACCGCATTGCGTGTTACCTCCGCCCCAGTTCCGGCGGTCGTGGGTATGGCCATCCAGGGCAAAGCCGGTTGGGTCAGAGGCTTTCCCGCGCCAACCACTTCCAGATAATCAAGTGGCTCACCTGGATTTGTCGCCAGTCCAGCCACAGCCTTCGCCGTGTCGATCACGCTACCACCGCCAAACCCGATAATAATCTTGCTTCGTGCTGCACGCACAGTCGCCAACCCCTTTTCGACTGTATCCATCGAAGGCTCATGGGCGACCGTGAACAGCGTCACGTCAATACCTACGCTCACGAGCACCTTCACCAGGTAATCAGCCCTCGCTGGATTACTCCCAGTCACGACCAGCGCACGTTTCCCCCAGGGTCGAACCAATTGCCCCGCATCACGCAAAACACCAGCCCCAAAAATAATTTGCGAGGCAGTAGTAAAATCAAAACGTGTGGTCATAGATCGGCTATATTGCACTTATAAGCCAGCGTCGTCCGGGAACAGATTGGAATATTTCACACTCGTACGCGTCGACGCCATCATCGCGTTCACCGTGTCGCGCCAAGCCGCATAGTGCGACGTTTCACGATGCGCTGCATGTCCCGCAGAATCGCGGTAAGCCTCAACCAATACAAAACGCGCCGGGTCATCATTCTGCTGACAGACATCGAAGCGCGCGCAACCAGATTCTTGTACGCTCGCACGGGCATTGGCCAGAGTCGCCGCCTTGAACGCCTCAATACACTCGGGCTTTACCTGGATATGAACATGAAGGATTAACATATAAAATCATCATGACTCATGACAGCGTCTTGGCGCGAGGACAAGCTTCGCCGCTTCCGAACCAATCTAAGCCAAAGCCCACATCGCCCTCCTGAATCGAACTTCTTTACTCGTCAGCATGATTTCTTTGCGCTCGCAGCCACACGGGGAAAACGCGAACATCATCGTTTATGTCTGCAGCTTCTACTAAACAGCCCGAGGCGCCATGGTCCGCAGGATTGCAGGGCGCACGCGCAAATCTCGTGCCCGGCTTAATTCTACAATTTTTTGCTCTCACCCTCGTGCTCGCTTACTATCACCACGCGCCGACGCGGGCGTGGTGTGAAAAGCTCGCAGCCTTCCGTACCGAACAGGGCTTTATCTACAGTCTTTTTTCGACCTCTTTTTTCGGCGGCTTGCTCCCGTGTATTTACATGAAGCTTCACCCGGGGACTCGTGGCCGTTATGATTTTAAACAGAATCTATTGCTTGTCGTGTTCTGGGCCTACAAAGGCGTTGAGGTCGATCTCTGGTATCGCTTGCTCGTTCGATTTGTCGGCGCCGGCACAGACGCACGCACGGTCATCACTAAAATGTTTCTCGACCAATTCGTTTGCTGCCCGCTCTTTTTCGTACCTGTGACCGTGATCGTTTACACGTGGTGCGAATCCCATTTCAACACAGCCGCCGTTGCCGCCGATCTTCGCGCGCCGAGTTGGTATCGCCGCCGCGTTCCTCCGATGCTTATCTCCAATCTCGGCGTTTGGACGCCAACTGTCTGTATTATTTATTCACTACCCAGCGCTCTCCAGATTCCAC
>Ga0302323_100002490_pt1 | contig 14937 bp, 11 predicted proteins | sample Fen_T0_3_FD_201950 | JGI IMG/M metagenome (GOLD analysis project Ga0302323, IMG submission 201950) | Peat permafrost microbial communities from Stordalen Mire near Abisko, Sweden - Fen_T0_3 | ecosystem: Environmental > Terrestrial > Soil > Wetlands > Permafrost | place: Sweden: Abisko... | reverse complement strand
GCTGCCGGATATTCGTTCCTCATCGGAGATCTACGGCGAGGCTGTGGGCGACCTCGCCGGAGTGCCCGTCGCCGGCGACCTGGGGGATCAGCAAGCGGCCCTCTTCGGCCAGACGTGCTTCGCGCCGGGCGAGGCCAAGAACACGTACGGCACCGGCTGTTTCATGCTGATGAACACGGGCCCTCAACCGGTCCTGTCGAAGTCCGGCCTGCTGACCACGCTGGGCTATCGAATTGGGACCGAACCCGCCGTGTACGCGCTTGAAGGCTCGATCGCAATCGCCGGCGCGCTGGTGCAGTGGCTGCGGGACAACCTGGGGCTGATCCACGATTCTGCCGAGGTGGAGCAGCTCGCGGCGACGGTCCAGGACAACGGCGGCGTCTACTTCGTGCCCGCGTTCTCCGGTCTGTTCGCCCCGTACTGGCGCAGCGACGCCCGCGGCGTGATCGCCGGCCTGACGAGCTACGTCAACCGCGGTCACATCGCCCGGGCCGTGCTCGAGGCGACGGCATGGCAGACGCGCGAAGTCCTGGATGCCATGAACGCCGACTCAGGCGTGGCTCTGCACTCGCTCAAGGTGGATGGCGGCATGGTCCACAATGATCTTCTGATGCAGTTCCAGGCCGACGTGCTGGGTGTTCCCGTCATCCGACCGAAGGTGGCCGAGACAACTGCCCTCGGCGCGGCATACGCGGCCGGACTCGCCGTGGGGTTCTGGAGCGCGATCGGTGATCTCCGCGCAAACTGGTCGAGTGACCGCGAGTGGCGGCCGGGAATGGATCCGGCCACGCGAGAAAAGGAGTACAGGCTCTGGAAGAAGGCCGTGACAAGGACGTTCGATTGGATCGAATGAGCCCTGAGGCGCGAGCTTTCGCGGGTGACCAGGTTCCCCCGGGGCCCAAGCCGATACCAGACGAGAAGAGCGTTCCTGAGCTCGAGCCTGCAGATACCTGGACCCTGGTCGAGGCTTCCGCCGAGGACGGCGACGCAGCCGGAGTCACGGCCGAGCCGGACCCCGAGGCGAATCCCGAACCGGCTCATCCTCATGTCGCCGTGTCCAGCGGCCCGCCCCACGTCCTGATCATCGGGGGCGGCGGCACCGGTGGCGCCCTCGCCCACGACCTCGTGCTGCGCGGCCTGCGAGTGACCCTGGTAGAGCGCGGGGAGGTGACTTCGGGGGCAACCGGCCGCCACCACGGCTTGCTCCACAGCGGCGCCCGCTACGTGACTACGGATCGGGCCGCGGCCGTCGAGTGCGTCGTGGAGAACAAGCTGCTGCGGCGTATCGCGCCGGGATCGCTCGAGGAGAACGACGGGCTATTCGTTGCTCTCACCGACGAGGACGCGGAATTCGAAAAGCAGTTCACTGAGGCGTGCTGGCAGTGCGCCTTACCAAACAAGCGCCTCACCCGCGATGAGGCGCTCCGCCTGGAGCCCGGGCTCAACCCGGGCTTGCTGTTCGCCATCCAGGTCCCGGACGCCACGATGGACGCGATGCGCCTGCCGCTGCGCTTCTTTGCCACGGCTCGGCGGAACGGCGCCGACGTGCGGCCCTTCACGGAGGTCGTGGGCATCACGACTTCCGGCCGGACGGTGACTGGCGCGAAGGTTCGGGACATTGCCAGCGGACGCGAGTACGAGATCGGCGCCGACGTTGTGGTCAATGCGGCCGGGCCGTGGGTGGGCCGAGTTGCGGGTCTGGCAGGCGTCAAGGTTGGGGTGACTCTCTCGCCGGGGGTCCTGCTGGCCGTTGCCGGTCGTCGGTGCAACATGGTCGTCAACCGTCTTCACCCGCCGGGTGACGGGGACATCGTCGTCCCTCAGCGCGGGCGCACGATCCTCGGCACCACCTCCTGGATCGCGGACGATCCGGCCGAACCCGTAATCCCCACCGGACATGTGGAGACGATCCTGCGCGAAACGTCGGCGCTGCTGCCCGGACTGGCACAGGCGGAGATCCTCGCCCGCTGGACCGCCGTACGGCCGCTGGTGACATCGACCGCGGGCCGGGGGCGGGGCCCGGCGCGCGAGATCGAGTGCATCGACCACGCCGCGGACCGCAAGCCCACAGATGGGCTCGTAACGATCGCCGGCGGCAAGGCCACGACGATGCGCGCGATGGCCGAAGCGGCCGCGAACACCGTCTGCGCGAAGCTGGGGGTCGATGAACCCTGCCGGACGGGCGAGGTGGTCCTGCTGCCGCACACCGCGTGGTACAACGCATGAGCCCGCGCAAGCCGAAGCCGCCCGCCGTGCCCGCCGAGGAGCCGCTCGCCGAGGGATTGGCCGCCCCGGCCGAGGTGCCGCCCGCCGTGCCGCCCGCCGTGCCCGCCGAGGAGCCGCTCGCCGAGAGCGTGGCCCCCCGGGCCGAGGGACCTACCTTCCGCGTCTCGCGCCGCCGGGCCGGCGACGATCGGGCGCATTTCGATGAGTTTCGGGTCGCGGTAGGCCGGGAAGACACCGTCCTCGACGCGCTCATCGCGATCCGTGAAACCAAGGATCCGTCGCTGGTGATCCGCCACTCCTGCATGCACGGCTCGTGCGGCACCTGCGGAATGCGCATCAACGGCCGAGAGGCGCTCGCCTGCGACACTAAGGTCGCCAGCCTGCGGGCCGGACCCATCACAGTCGAGCCGGTGGCCAATCAGCGTCTCGTCGCCGACCTCGCCACCGACATGGTCGACTTCTATGCGCGCTTCGAAGCCGCCGGGCTGCCACTCGTTCGCGACGCGGAGAAATCCCCGGGCAGACCCGGTCCGGCCGGCATGCTTGCCTTCGAACGGCTGGAGAACTGCATCGAGTGCGGGCTGTGCCTGTCGGCGTGCCCCATTGCCCGAGCGAATCACGACTACATCGGCCCGGCGGCACTGGCGGCCGCCGCACGCGTCGTCGAAGAGCCACGCGGCCGCGATCTGGGCCCGGTGCGGGCGCTCGCCGGTGAGCACGACTCGGTCTGGAGTTGCCGCGACGCCATGGAGTGCTCGGCGGTCTGCCCCGCGGGCGTGGATCCGGCCCGCGCCATCCTGACGCTGCGCAGGCATCTGGCCGCTAACGGTGCGAGGCGCCTGTTCGGCCGAGGCGACTAGGGCTGGTAGATCTCGGCCGCGAACACGTCCTGGCCGCCGCTCCCGCCAACCAGGAAGACGCGCCCGTCCACGAGGACAACCGTAACGATCTGACCGGCTCGGTAGACGGTCGTGGGGCCTGTGGGTCCGAAGGTGCCCGCCTTTGGATCGAATAACTCGGCCGAGTTGTCGCGTGCCCCACCGGCGATCAGCACACGCCCGTCCCGAAGCGACGCCGCAACGAGTCCATCGCGCGCGGCCGCCATGGACCCTGTGGTGCTCCATGTGCCGGTCTTGGGGTCGAAGATCTCGGCAGAGGCAAGCGGCTGTTCGGCGACGGCGCTGCCGTTGCCGCCCGCAACGAGGACGCGTCCGTCGGGAAGCAGAGCGGTCGCGGGATACAACCGCCCAACCGCCATGGTGCCGGTTGCGGTGAAAGTGCGCGTTTTCGGGTCGAACATCTCGGCGGTGGCCAGCGGGCTCGCACCGCCGTCGGATCCGCCGGCAACGAGCACGCGGCCGTCGGCGAGCTGCACCGCGCCGTAGCCGCCTCGAGCTCCAACCATCGAGCCCGCGGCAGCGAACGAGCCGGTAGCGGGATCGTAGATCTCGGCCGATCCAAGGCTGTTGCCGTCCGTGTCCTTTCCGCCAAGGATCAGCACGGTGCCGCCCGGCAGGCCGAACGCCTCCGGCCCCAATCTCGCCGTCTTCATAGACCCCGTCGCGGCGAAGGTGCCGGCCCCCGGGTCGAACAGCTCGGCCGAAGCGAGTGGATTCTGCTGAGCGTCACCGCCCCCGGCGACCAGAACGCGGCCGTTCGGGAGCCTGGCGACGGCCGGATCCAATCGGGGCGCCGTCATCGATCCCACAGGGGTGTACTTACCCGACACGGGGTCGAAGAGCTCCGCGGTGTCCAGCGTCTTCGAATCGCCGTCTCGTCCGCCGGCCATCAACACCCGGCCATCCTTGAGCAGCGTGGCGTTGAGCCTCACCCCGACCGTGGCTCCGGCATCGATGAAGGTGCCCGGGCCCGTGGAAGGCAGCGTCGCCGATTGCGTGGGCGGCAACGTCGGTGACGGCGTGGGAGTTGCCGACGCCCTCGCCCGCAGCGCGACCGATGGCGTCGGCGAGGCGACGCCCGGCGAGCACGCAGCCACGACGAGAATTAGTGGCATGGCAAGCGGCCACCCAAACAGCCGCCCGACCAAGGCATGGCTCCGGCTGAATCCCCGCATACCTGGAAGCCTCCCTGTTCTGCCTGCAGCGCGAGCGCTGCCGACGTCGCCGCTTCGGTCGAGACGTCGGACCGCCACAGCGACTAGTCTAGGCGGGCCGATCGCCGCAGGCGAGACCGGATGGTCTCAACCACCGCACGGACCATAACGCGAGTAGACGCCCATGCCCAACGCGACGCCGGATACCGATCCTCAAGCGGCCCGCCCGAAGCGGGTTCTTGTCGTCGGGGCCGGCGCCGTCGGCTCGCTTCTTGGAGCGTTGCTGGGTACGGCAGGCTACGACGTGACGCTGATCCGCATCTTCGAGCCGAACTCGGAGCGGCCGATCACCCTCATCCGCCCGGATGGATCTCGGACCGCCGTGCCGGTTCACCGGCTCACGAAGACCGACGATGCCTCCGATCCGGATCTGATCGTCGTCGCCGTGAAGATGCCCGCACTACGCGAGGCGCTGGCGCCGACCCTGCGCTGGCCGGGCGTGCCTACGCTGACCGTGGAGAACGGCATCGGCGCGGAAACGACCGCTACCGAGGTCCGGCCGCATGCGCCCGAGATCGCGGCCTCGCTGACGTCGCCGGCACGCCTCGTTTCCCAGGACGAGGTCCAATGGATGGGCAAGGGAGGGATCGCGCTTTCGGCGGCCAACGCCACGGCAGAGCCCCTCATGGCCGCTCTGGTGTCCGACTTCGGCCGTGCCGGCATGCGCGCGTCCGTCCAAACGAGCGCCCCGTCGATGAAGTGGTCGAAGTTGCTCGCCAACCTGATCGCGAACGCCACGGGCGCAATCCTGGACATGGACGCAGGTGAGATCTATCGGGACCGGCGTCTCTACGAAATCGAACGCCGCCAGCTCCTCGAGGCGCTGGCCGTTATGAGGGCCATGGGGCTCCGGCCGGTATCGCTGCCGGGCGGTCCGGTTCCGTGGCTCGCTCTGGGCGTGCGGCTGCCTGCGTGGCTGGGCCGGCCGATCCTCTCGCGCGTCGTGAAGGGATCTCGCGCCGGCAAGTCCCCGTCCCTGCGGATCCACGTGACCTCCGCTCCCGCCGATGGCCCATCGCCCGAGCCTACCGAGGTTGCGTGGATGAACGGGGCCGTGGCCATGGCCGGCGACCGGCTCGGAATCGCGACGCCGGTGAACGCCCGGCTGGCGACGCTCGTCGACGAGGTGGCGGCCGACCCGGTGCGGCGAGCCTGGTTCCGCGGACACCCCGAGCGGCTCTGTGCCGAGGTCACCGGGCGGTAGCGGGCCGGCCGGTGCACCCGGCCCGTCCATCGCCGCGAGTCGGTCATATACTTCCCGGCGATGCAAGAGCAAGAACTGGTTCGGGTTGCCGTCGCGATCGTGGGCGGCTTCATCCTCGGGGGAATCCCGTTCGGGATCATCGTGCCCCGGCTGATCGGGGGTACGGATCCCCGCACCATCGGCAGCGGCCGGACCGGCGGCGCCAACGTTTCGCGCGCGGTCGGCTATCGCTGGGCGCTGGTATCCGGCCTGCTCGACGTGGCAAAGGCGTCGGTCGCCGTGCTGCTAATAGTGGCCATCGGCGGCGGAGCCGTGCCGCAGATCGCCGCCGCGCTGGCCGCGGTCGTCGGGCACAGCCGTTCACCGTTCATCGGGTTCCACGGCGGCCGCGGCGTGGCGCCGGCCACAGGCGGCGCGATCATCATCGCCCCGTACATCCTGCTCGCCATCTTCCCGATTTTCGCGATCACGATCCTGGTGACCCGCATCTCGTCTATCGGGTCGCTGAGCGCGAGCCTTGCCGGAGGCGTCGCGATGGTCGTCGTCACGGCAGTGGCACCGCTCGCGCCGGTGTATTTCGTCTACGGGATCGGCGTGCCGGGTCTCATCTGGCTGTTCCATCTCGACAACATCGGCCGGCTCCTGCGCGGCGAGGAACGGCGCATCGGTGGGCGCAAGACCGGTGCCGCCGACCCATCGCGAGATCCGGCAGTCTAGCTCCGGGTCCCATTCGTTTCGGGCGCTGCAGCCCACCCCTTCCGACCTTCAAGGCCGCCCGGGGCCCCCGCTTTCGAGTGTGTTGCATACGTCGAGTTACGAATGGTCACTTACCACGATCGGCGTATCTTCATGCGGAGTACACAGCCGACGCCTCCCGTGAGAATTTCCTCAAGGTGCGCGAAGTGGACTGGGGAGAGCAATGGGAACCGAGATCGAATTCGTAGGGTTTGCGGAAGACTGCCGCGTCGAAGGCAAGCTGGATCTCGACGACGCACGCCTCGCCGATCTGCTGAACAGCCACAAGAGCATCACTGTGCGGGCAGTGACTCTGGTAAGCACACTCGACGGGCACACGCAGGCGTTCGACAGCCTCGAGATCAACCGTGACGAGTTGGACATCGTCATCGCCAGCGGCCCGCGTGGAGATCCCAAGCGGCGCCTGGCTACCAAGCCAAACGGAGTGGCGATGAAGCTCGGCCCCTACAGCGCCGAAGGCTTCATGCACGCGCCGCCCACGGCCAACCCGGTCCGCGGCATCAACAACCGGCCGGCAATGGTGGCGCTCACCGACGTGGTGCTCGAATACCAGTTCTGCGAGGAGTCCGTGAGCACCTGGTATCGCACGGTTCTCGTGAACCGTGACCTCGCGGTCTCGCTGCGAGCGGTCACAAGCCCGGGCACCATGCAGTTCGGCGCCGCGTAGCCCTTCTCTAGCGCCGTCGCTCGATCAACTCCTTCGCGTAGCCTCGCGCCGTTTCGGCATCCCTCGAGGCGAGCGCCTTCGCGGCCAGCGCCCGCAGTTCTGTGCCCGTGAAGCCCGCCAGCGCCGCCCGTACGCCGTCCAGCGAGCCCGAGTCCACCGACAGCTCGTCCACCCCCAGTCCGACGAGCACGAGTGCACCGGCCGGATCTCCGGCAAGCTCGCCGCATGCGGCCACCCGTATCCCGGCTTCTTTCGCGCCAGCGATCACGGCTGCGATGGTCCGCAGAACGGCCGGGTGGAGTGCGTCCTGCAGCCGGGCCAGCGACGGGTTGCCACGGTCGGCGGCCAGTACGTACTGAGTCAGGTCGTTGGTGCCGATGCTGAAGAAGTCCACGAGGCGGGCGAACTCCGGCGCCATCATCGCCGCCGATGGAACCTCGATCATGACGCCGGTCACCATCCGTTCGGGGATCGGGGCACTCTCGGCCGCGCCGGCCGCGCCCTCGGCTACGCCGGCACGAGCCTCGTCCCGAAGGCTCAGAAGCGTCTCGACGTCGCCCACAGTCGCCACCATCGCGGCCATGACGTGCGGCGTCACGCCCGTCAACGCGGCCGCGCGCCAGATCGCGCGGAGCTGAGTGAGGAGCAGCTCACGGCAGTCGCGGGCAAGGCGTATTGCGCGCACCCCCAGGAACGGATTCGGCTCCTCGGCGCGGCCGAGGTAAGGGATCGTCTTGTCCCCACCGATATCCGCGAGCCGGATGACGACCGGCCTGTCCGGTCCGAATGCCTCCATCGCCCGCCGGTATGCCGCCACCTGCTCATCCTCCGAGGGCGGCGACTTACGGCGCATGAACAGGTACTCGGTGCGGAATAGCCCGACACCCTCGGCGCCGGCCTCGATCGCGCGTGCGGCGTCATCGGGGCTTCGAATGTTGGCCATCAACGAGATCCGCTGCCCGTCCGACGTCGTGGCCGGCCGGCCTCGCAGTTCGGCGGCGGCGCGGTCCCGGACACCGCGAACGGCCTGGCGATCGGCCAGCGACTGGAGGTCCGCGGTGATCGGATCGACGATGACCTCGCCGCTCTCTCCGTCCATGGCGATGGGGGCGTGGCCCCGTATGGCTTCGAGCAGCCCCTCGGCCGCTACGACTGCGGGTATCCCCAGGCTTCTCGCCAGGATGGCGGCGTGCGCGGTGGGCGAACTCCCCGACAGGGCCATTCCGAGAAGCAGTCCGGCCGGCATCTCCGCGAGCAACGACGGCGGCACGTCCTCGCCGACGACGATGGACGGCTTGTCCGGCAGGTCCGCGTGCGTGCCCGTCAGAACCCGCACGACCCTTGCGGCCACGTCACGCACGTCGGCCGCCCGCGCCGCAAGGAGTGCGTCGTCGAGGGCGGCCAGCAGATCCGCGGATGCGTCGGCCGCGGCCAGGACGGCGGCCACCGGTTCGGAGCCGCGCCGCACGAGCCGCACGGCCTCGTCGATGAGCGCCGGATCGACGGCCATCATCGCCTGCGCTCCCAGTATCTCGGCTTCGCCGGGCCGGTCCATCTCGGATAGCCGCCGGGCCAGTACAGTCAGCTGGTTCGCGGCCGTTTCGGCGGCGGCCCGAATGCGCGCTTCGGCCTCCCCGGCAGAGCGAACGGATATGGGCGCGACGGAAGCGAGACCGTGCGGACGGAAGCGCCAGGCCGGCCCCACGGCGATGCCGGGAGCGGCCGGCAGACCGGCGATACTGCTGGACACGCTAATCCACCACTGGTTCGGCCTGGAGGTCAAGAAGCTCGCCGAGTGCGGCAACGGCCTGAGCCTCGTCTTTGCCCTCGGCGGTGATCCTCACGACATGGCCCTTTTCGACGCCGGCCGAGAGAACCCCCACAATGCTGCGGGCGTTCACCGCCGGCCGGCCCGTCGAAAGGTTCTCCAGCAGGACGTGCGAGGCAAATCCCGAGGCAATGCGCACGAAGGCCGCCGCCGGCCGGGCATGGAGGCCCGCATCGCTTCGGACTCCTACTTCTATCGAGCGCATGGCCGTCTCCTCGCCGGCTCCCCGCCCAACGGCGAGTTGCCTTGGACTATCGTACGCGCGGGCGCCATCCTGGACCGCATCCGGGACCGCATCCGGCGAACCTGGCATGATTGCGTGCCAGGGGTACCACAGGAGAGTTCGCTCTGTCGATGGAACGAGTGTCAGCCGGAGGCCCGGCTCGAGCAATCGCCGGCCTTGCCGCGCTGCAGGACCTCAGCGTCCTTCTCGAGGGAATCGAAGACCCCAAATCCCAGCGCGCCGTATGCCGGCAGGTGCTCGAGGCGCGCCGGAAGCTTCTCGGACCCGACCACCCAACCACGATCGAGGTCGAGGCCCGGCTCGCCGCGATCGCACTCGAGTTGGAGGAATTCCAGACCGCCCGGGACGCATACACGGTCCTGCTGGAGCGTTCGGAGCGCGTCTTTGGGCCTCGCAACCTCGATACCCTCTCCGCCGTTCACGGGCTTGCCGTGGCCCTCTCGTTCATGGAAGAGCCCGCTACGGCGCGCCCAATGTACGAGCGCGTCTACAACGGCCGCCGAAACGCGATGGGCGCCGATGACCCGGCCACGCTCAGCGCACTGCACAACCTGGGGCTCACGCACCGCGCCCTCGGCGACAACGCGGCGGCCCGGGCTTCGTTCGAGCAGCTGCTCGACACCCAGCGCCGCACGTTCGGGCCGGAGAACGCGCTGACACTTCGCACCATGACAAATCTGGGCAACGTGCTGATCGATCTCGAGGAATACGCGCGAGCATGCGAGGTTCTCGCGGAGCGCGTGGACCGGAGCCGGCGCATCCTGGGCCCGGATCACCCGGACACGATCGATGCGATGCTCGGACTCGCCCGCGCTCTCGTGGGTGCCGGGGACAAGGCTTCCGGCCGATCGCTCTCCGAGCAGGCGCTGGCCGCCGCGAATTCCGTGTTCGGACCGGACGCGCGCGACACGATCGCGGCGCTGACGCAGCACAGCCGCATCCTGCTCCGACTGGGCGAGGCGAAGGCCGCCGCAGCTTCCTACCGTTTGCTATTCGACAAGCTGACGCGCGTCAAGGGGCCGGAGGACATCGCCACCCTGGACGCGCTCGCCGGGCTGGCCGACGCGGTCGGCCGGAGCGGCGATCACAAGCGAGCCCACGACCTGGACGTCCAGCTCCTGGAGCGGCGGCAGAAGGTCCTTGGCCCCGATCACGCGGCCACCCTCTGGGCGATCGGCGACCTTGCGTGGAACCTGGAGCAGCTGGGCGACCTGACGGCCTCGGCCACGCGGTTCTCCGAGCTCGCGGAGGCCCGGACGCGGACGATAGGGCCGGACGAAGCCGACACCGTATGGACGCTGCAGGGCCTCACGCGAGTGCTCTCCAAACTCGACTCGCACACGGACGCCAGGCGCGCATACGCCAGGCTGTACGAGACTCAGGACCGCCGCCACGGCGCGGAAGCCGATGAGACGCTGAACGCACTGCGAGGCCTGGCCTGGGAGTCGCGAAAGACCGGCGAGCTGGAGGCGGCGCGACGCTACTGGACACAGCTCGTGGAAACCCAGGAGCAGCTCCACGGGCCCAAGGACGAGCGGACGCTCGATGCCCTGGTCTGGCTTGCCGAATCCCTGGACGACCTGGACGAGCCGGAGCAGGCACGCTCCATCTCGGAGCGCATCGCCGGCCCGCTCGGCCGTCACTACGCCGCCAGCGCCGACGTGGTGGGGGCCGAGGATCCGCGGACGCTCGAGCTGGGCCATGCGCTCGGTCTGACGCTCGAACGGCTGGGCCAGTACGAGTCGGCTCGCGCGACGTATCAGCGGACGCTCGACGGATACCTGAACGTGCAGGGCCGGCGATCCCGGCAGGTCGCCACCCTGCGAGCCCGCCTCGGCGACATCGCACGCTGGCTCGGCGACCCGCCGGCCGCCCACGCGATGTACGGCGAAGCGCTTACGACCCTCCGCAAGTCCCCGGGCCCCGAAGATCCCGACACCCTCGAGGTGGTCAGTCACGACGCGGAGGCGCTCATGGCGATGGGCAAGAAGGTCGCCGCCCGCAACCAGGCACGTACGGTCGTGGACGGCTACCGCCGCACGCTCGGCGAGGAAAACTACCTGACGCAGCGCGCCCGATCCCGGCTCGAGGCGATCTCGCCCGCCGCGAAGAAGCCGCGCCCGGTCTTCTAGCCGAGACCCGCGGCCGAAACCGGAACCCGGAAGGCACCTACGCTCCGTTGCCGTATCGTCGCCGCGTGAAAGCCCTCCCCGTCGAACTCAGCGTCGGCCCGAACGCGGCCGCCGCTGCCCATCCCGCACTGGACCAGGGCTCGCTCCTGCGGGCGGTCGGCGAATTGGCCGCGCGTGACCCGGACCTCGCCGCGATCGCCGAGCGGTTCGGGCCGCCGCCGCTGTGGGACCGGCCGGCCGGCTTTGCCACTCTCGTCCACATGATTCTCGAGCAGCAGGTGTCACTCCAGTCGGCCGGCGCCGCGTTCGCCCGGCTGAGCGCCGAGGTTTCGCCGCTGACGCCGGCCGGCTTCCTCGCGCTCGACGACGCGCAGCTCCTCGCCATCGGTTTCAGCCGTCAGAAGGCGGCCTATGCGCGAGGTCTGGCTGCGGCGCTGGAGTCGGGCGAGCTGGAGTTGGACTCACTCCATGCCCTCAGCGACGAGCAGGCGCATCGCCGGCTGGTGGCGCTCAAGGGCATCGGTCCGTGGACGGCCGGCATCTACCTGCTCGAAGTGCTTCTCCGGCCCGACATCTGGCCCGCCGCGGACATCGCCCTGGCGCAAGCCGTCGCCGAAGCGAAGGGGCTGCCACGCCGGCCGGCGGCCGCGGAACTGGAGACGATCGGCGACGCCTGGCGGCCGTGGCGTTCCGTGGCCGCTCGGCTCTTCTGGCACGACTACCTGAGCCGCCGCGGCCGTTCGCTGTAGCGCCGCTACGGCCGGGGCCCACCGGCGGCGATGGGGAAGAACCCGGGCGCTCCCAGGTAGTTGCCCTGTGCGTAGCCGACCTTCAGCGTGAGCAAGGCGCCGAGCTCTTCCTCAGTCTCGACGCCCACGGCGATGAGACCCGAGCCCGTGCTGCGCGCGAAGTACTCGAGGCCGGCAACCAGCGCCTGCCGGACGCGGTCCTTCTCAATCCCCCTGACAATCGTCTTTGGCAGCTTGATGTAGGCGGGTCGCAGATCGACGATGCCGTGAAGGGTGTGCATCTCGCCCGTCGTCGAATCGACGGCCAGCTTCACGTGCGCTGGCAGCCTGTCGAGAATCGACCGCAGATTCTCGTCGACAGCGGGCATCGTGCTCAGCTCGAGGACTACCCGACGCCCGTCGCCGGGGCCCGGCAGCAAACCCAGCAGTCGGTCGCCGGAAGCCAGGAACGCCGGCGTCACGTTCAGGCTGAGCCAGCCCTTGGTGTCATTGAGAGCGGCCTCGGTGATCGCGGCGCGGGTCGTGGCGGTCTCGAAATCAGCCGCCATCCCGATCGAGACCGCCTCGGCGAATCTCTCACCAGGCTCCCGTTCGTCGTCGAACCGAGTGGTCGCCTCCCAGCCCACAGTGCCCATATCCGCGAGGTCGATGATCGGCTGGAATCTGGGCCGGAAACGGCGGTGGGCGAGCACGTCGGTGATGTCGCGGCGGATCGCCCGCACCCCGCCGCGCGTCAGCAGGCCGGGCGTAAGCACCGTGCCGATCGAGATTGCCAGGGCCTCGACCGACCGAACGTGGTCGCGCGTCTCTTCGGTGCCGAGAACGATCAGCAGACCGACGAGTCCCTCCGCGTGGCGGAACGGGACCATCAACAGCATCTGGGCGTCCTTTCGGACGAAATCCGCTCCATCGGCTCGGGCGGCCCGCAGCAAACCCTCGTTGACCCACGGCCCCGGCTGCTGGCCGGCCAGCAGTTGCTCCACGCGTTCCGGAGCCGAGAGATACCTGCCCAGCTGCTCAAATCCCGTCCGCGGGGAGATCGCCAGCACGGAAGCTTCATCGGGCACCGTGAGGTCCAGGACCAGAGCGGCAACCGATCCCGGGAGGATCAGGGCGGCGTTGCAGACGGCCAGGCCGAGTTCCTCGGGGCTTGCGTCGTCTCTCAGCGACTCCATCAAGGTGGCCAGCCGGTCCAGCGACGAGCGCTCGCTGTCGAGCTGCTCGATGGCGGCCTGCATCCTGGTTACGTCGTGCAGCACGATGACAAAGCTGATCTCGTCGCTGTCGGGCTCCGGAATGGGGCTGATGCTCACGATCGCCTTGATCTCCCGGCCGCCCTTGCCCTGGCCTCGAGTCAGGCCCTTCCATGGCTCACCGTTGGCCATGGTCGCCCATGGCTCCTCGTCGGGGATAAGACCTCGGAGGATCTCCGGCCGGAAGCCGACGCACTCGAACGCCGCATAACCGGTCAGGTGACGGAAGGCCGAGTTGGCGTAGAGGAACGAATGTGACGAGTCGACGATGATGATCGCGTCCGTTGCGCTGCCAACAGCCATGTCCAGGCGGGCACGCTCGGTGAGCATCAGATGCTGCGCGGTCCGGTCGTCGATGATGAGGAGCAGGGCCGGCGGATCGCCGCCCGACGCGGACATGCGTACGAGCACTTGCCGGTCGGGATGGCCGTGACGCCTGACGGTCGTCTCGAACGACGCCCGGTCGATTTCGCCGGCGGCGATCATGGAGCCTTCGCGATCGAGGTGGGCACACGCGGCCTCGTCGAACACGTCCCTGGGGGCGGTGCCGCTGACCTGGCGCGGCTGCACCGACAGCAGCGACGTCGCCTTCGAATCCATTTCGAGGAAGCGGCCGCTCTTCATGTCGACCGCGGCCACGCCGTCGAAGGCGTCGGAAATCATCCGCTCGAGTCGATCGAGCGTGACTTCGGCCCGACGGGTGTCCGAAATGTCCCGCAACACCCCGTCGACCGCGACGGTCTCGGATCCTTCGCGGATCGGCGACAGGATGAACTCGGTCCATATCTGCCGGCCGTCTCGATGGACCAGCCTGGCCGAGAACGCGTGACCGGGCTTGATCGTGCGATAGTCGATCGTCTCCAGCGCGAACCTGTCCTCGGGCCAGACGAGCTCCTCGAGGAGCGCGGGGTCGGCGAGGAACTCCTTCGGCGCGCGGCCGGTCAGCGCCTCGATGCCGGACGACACGAATTCGAACTGCCGGTTGGGGCTGAGCCGCAGCCGGAACACGACGGCGCCCGCTCTGTCCGAGCTCGATCCGCCCGCGCCTTCGTGTCGAGTGTCTTCGGTCAACTGCTGCCCCCGGCCCACATCCTACGCCTGGGTCGTCGGCTCACCGAGCGGTCGACTGGAAGCTCGCACAGAGTCGCCCGCCCCTACCGGCGGAGTGCCTGATCCAGATCCTCGATCAGATCGGCCGCGGTCTCGATGCCCACGGACAGCCGGATCACCTCGTTGCCCGCGCCGGCGGCGTCACGTTGCTCGTCGGTGAGCTGGCGGTGCGTGGTGGACGCCGGGTGGATCACGAGTGATCGCGTGTCGCCGACATTGGCAAGGTGCGACCACAACTTGACGGACTGCACGAGCTTGACTCCCGCTTCGTAGCCGCCCCGCAGACCGATCGTGAAGACGGAGCCGGCCCCGCGCGGGAGGTACTTCGCGGCGAGGGCCGCGTACGGCGAGCCGGGCAGGCCCGCGTAGCTGACCCACGCCACGGCCTGGTGAGAGGCGAGGAACGTGGCCACGGCCGTTGCGTTGGCCACGTGGCGTTCCATACGGAGCGGCAGCGTCTCCATACCGGTCAGGATGTAGAACGCGTTCTGCGGCGAAAGTGCCGGGCCAAGGTCCCGAAGTGCCACCGCCCGCGTCTTCGTCGAAAACGCCACCTCGCCGAAGGTCTCGTAGAAGTCGAGGCCGTGGTAGGCGGGATCCGGCTCGGTGAGGGCCGGGAACTTGCCGTCACGCGCCCAGTCGAATTTGCCGGACT
>Ga0302323_100002488_pt1 | contig 14941 bp, 11 predicted proteins | sample Fen_T0_3_FD_201950 | JGI IMG/M metagenome (GOLD analysis project Ga0302323, IMG submission 201950) | Peat permafrost microbial communities from Stordalen Mire near Abisko, Sweden - Fen_T0_3 | ecosystem: Environmental > Terrestrial > Soil > Wetlands > Permafrost | place: Sweden: Abisko... | reverse complement strand
CCGCCCACCAAAGACCGACCCGCCACGCTCGACTGTGGCAGTCTTGCGGCCCGGTCCGCTAACATCGCGAAATCCGTGGTTGGTTGCATGGCGGTAACTTCCCTGTGCAAAGCCGGGACCGACGCCGTGCGATGCCCCCTACCCCGAGAACATCGACCATGATCGCCGCAACTCGTCAACCCATGGGACAGTCCCGGGCGCGGACTATACTTTCAAGCCAATGACTGACATCGAGCGCGTCCGACTCTTCCTGCGCCAGGTGCGCCGGCGGGCTCTACTGGTGTTTGGGCTGCGCACGGTGGGGTTCACGGTCGCAGCCATGCTGGCTACTCTCCTGCTGTTGGGACTGATGGCCTCTTGGATCGGACCGGCCACTTCTTGGTCGGCGGTGACGGTCGTGACCTTGCTCACGCTCTTGCTTTCGGGTTTGGGACTGGGCTTGGGCTTGCCTGCCCGCCGGCTGCGATCCATGCGAGCTACTGCAGCGTTTGCGGGCCAGCGCCACCCACCGCTGGCCAGCGATCTGCTGTCGGCCGTCGAGCTTGATGTCGGCGACGACCACGAGCAGCCCTCCCATCTCAATGCCTCGTCGCCGGCCATGACTCGTGCCTTCTTCACCTCGGTGGCGGACGCAGCCGCGCCGCTCGATCTTGTGCGCCTGCTTCCGCTGCGCGAACAGCTCTGGGCCGGGATTGCCGCCGCGCTGGCAGCTCTGGTTTTGCTGCTGGCGGCGGCCCTGTCACCCGACACGGTTGGCCGGGGCCTGCACCTGCTTGCGACCCGGCCAAGCCGGTTTGAAGCCGCCACTCTGTCGCGCGACCCGCTGGTGGCCGACCTGCGCATCACTTATCGATACCCGGCCTACACAGGCCTGGCGCCCCGGGTGGTGGAGGGCTCGACGGGCGACATCGTTGCGCTGCGGGGAACTCGCGTGCTGCTCGAGATGCGCCCCTTGCGCTCAGCCCGCGGAGCGCTGCTGCTCCTGGGTGAGTCGGGCGAGCGCGGCGAGCTCGCGGCGACGCTGGCGGCCGGTAAGCTTTCTGCTGCGCTCGTCATCAATGAAGACAGCAGCTATCGCGTCTGGCTGTCACCGCTCTTCGGCCGTCCGGTGCGCGAGACACGGCCCCACCGCATCGTGGCCGAAGTCGACCGGCCGCCCGAGGTGGACATCGTGGCAGCGGCCGATCGCTTGGAGTTGGCCGCGCCCCGGCCGGTTGAGGTGGGCTACTCCGCCCGCGACGACTATGGCCTTTCTCGCATCGATCTCGTCTACCGGGTCAACAGCGGACCCGAACAGCGAACTCTTCTCAAGGACGCGCAGGGCGCGCGGGCCGTGCGTGGCACCACCTTGTTCGATCCCACCACGGCCATGCTCACGCCGGGCGCCCGTGTTGCCTATCACGTCGAGGCCCACGACCGCGATGACGTCTCGGGCAGCAAAATGGGCGCCTCGCGCACTCTCACCCTGGTGATCCAGAACCCGCGCGAAGCCCTGGATGAGCATGTGGAGGCAGAGCACGCCGTGCTCGACAAGCTGGTGGGCACGCTGGCCGATCGCATCGAGTTTGGCGAAGCGCTGTCGGAGTCGCCGCCCTTGGAGCGCCTGTGGCGCTGGCGCGATCTGCACGAAGCCGAGGAATCGCACTTGGTGCTGCTCGGCCGCCTGGTCGATGAACAGCGACGCAAGACCGCGACCAGCCGGACCTTGGTCGCGGCCCTGGGTAATATTGCGGATCGCCTGGGACGACAAATGCGCGAGGAGGCGGACTTGCTCAAGGGCCTGCGCAAGAAGGCCGACCAGGGGGCGCTCACCCCGGCGCGGCTCAACCGGTTGCAGCCGGCGGGCGCCCGCCATGTGGCTGAATTGGAGAGCGCCGTGCTCCTGCTCGACGATCTCATTGGCCGACAACGCCTGGACGACCTGGCCGAGCTGGGCAAGGAACTGACCGACGCGCACAAGCGCCTGCAGGATCTGCTGGCGCGCTACCAGGCAGCCGGCGACGAGTCGTTGCGCCGCCAGATCGAACGCGAGATCCGCGAATTGCGTGCGCGCATCGCGGAGTTAGCGCGCAAGATCGCCGAGGTCAAGGCGCGCAACGAGGTGGCGACCGACTGGATGAACATGCCTGATCCCAAGAAAGCCATGGAGCAGGCGGCCCGGCTCGATGCGCTTCTGGAAAAGGGCGATGCGCGCTCTCTGGCCGAGGCACTGGCCGAGCTGGGCAAGACCCTGGCGGCGCTTGCCCAGGCGCTCGACAAGAACGCCGACGACTTTGCCCACGAACGATTCCCGCAGGAGAGTCGGGCCCTGGCCGAGGCCATGAAGAAGATCGGCGATCTGGAGGGCGACCAGCGCAGCCTGGCCATGGACAGCAAGGGCCTGGCCGACGAAGCCGAGGCGGCACAGGCGCGCCGCATGGAAACCCAGCTCGACGCCTTCCTGGCCAAGGCCAAGCAGAGCCTCGATGGTGTACAACGGCGCATCGGGGTCGCGCCGCCGCGCGAGGCGGGGTCCAGCCTGAGCACGGATCTGGATCGCGCGCGGGACAACGTCCGACAACTGCGCCGGCAGCTTTCGGCCAAGGAATGGGCCGAGGCGCGCAAGGAAAGCGAGCGCCTGGTGACCGGTTTGCGGCGCGCACAAAGCACGCTGGTGGAACGCGGCGCTGGCAAGCCGACATCCGCCTCCTTCGACGGCTACTCAGCACAAATCAACGAAGCCGGCGCTTTGGCGCAGGACTTGGCCGCGGATCTGGCCAAGCTGGTTCCGCGCGGCGAGGAAGCGCTGGCGCCCGCGCAGCGCGAGCAAGCGCGGGGCATGGGCGAGCGGCAAGACAGCATCGGCGAGCGCACCGAACGGCTGGCCCAGGAGCTGGACAAGGGCCAGGTGCCGGGTGGGGATATGGCCGGATCTGAGCTGGGCGGCATTGCCGGACAAATGCGGCAGGCCAGCAAGGATCTGCGACAGGGCTCTGCTGTCGAAGGAGCGGGCCGTGCCCAGGAAGCGGCCGAGCGTCTGGCCAAGCTGCGCGAGTCATTGAGCCAGCGTCCCCTGAGCAGCGGGCGCTCGGCGCGCGAGCCAGTGCGGATTCCCGGAGCCGACGAGTACCGAGCCCCGCGCGAGTGGCGCGAAGAATTGATGGAGGCTATGCGCGAGCAAGCGCCTGAAAAGTATCGCGATGAGGTGCGCCGGTATTACGAGGAGCTGGTGCGATGAAGCGAAGCATGTCGCTCGTCGTGGCAGCGCTGGCCCTGGCAGCTCCGGTTCTCGGCGTGACCGATGAGGTTGTCGATGTCGAGGCGGCGGAGACGGTCGTCAGACTGTACGACCAGTGGCGCTTCCAGGATGCCGACCGGATGCTGGCCGATCTGGAGAAGACACATCCCGGCGAGGCGCGCACGCTCTACGCCAAGGGCTATGAGCGCTTTCTGAGCGGCGACTACCCGGCCGCCGTAGCCAAGCTCAAAGCCGCCGAGGCCGGCATGCCAGTCAAGGAGTTGTTGCTCCTGGCCGAGGGCGCACAGAAGAGCATCGAGGGTCACCAGGAACGGCGCTCGGCGCATTTCGTGATTCGCTTTCCCCCGGAGGACGCGGTCATTGCCGACTACGCCCTGGATGCGCTGGAAGCTGCAGCTGCGGCTTTGCAGAACGATTTGGGCTTTGCGCCGACCCGTCCGATTCCAGTGGACATCCTGCGCAGCCCGGCTGATTTGGCGCTGGTCACTGCGCTCAGCACCGACGACGTGGAACGCACCGGCACCATCGCGGTGTCCAAATGGGGCCGCATCATGCTGTCCACTCCGCGCGCCATGCGGCTCGGCTACGCCTGGCTGGACAGCCTGTCGCACGAGCTGGTCCACTACGCGGTGGCGAGCGCGACTCACGACCGAACGCCGGTGTGGCTGCAGGAAGGCTTGGCCAAGTTTCTCGAACACCGCTGGCGCGATCCGCCTGGCCTGGCACTCACGCCGTCGCTGCAGCACCTGCTCGCCAAGGGGCTGGCAACCCACAAGCTGATCGGCTTCGATGCCATGCACCCGTCCATGGCCAAACTGCCGCGCGCCGAGGACGCGTCGCTGGCCTTTGCCGAGGTGACCACCGCCATCGGGCTGCTCTACGCGACTGCGGGCATGCCGGCCCTGCGCAATGTGCTTTCCATGATCGCGCTCGGCGCCGACGCGCGCATGGCAGTGGCCCGGGCCTACGGCGGCAGTGCAACCTGGGCCGAGTTCGAAAAGGCGTGGCGCGCCTTCATGACCGCCCAGCACTACAAGGTCATTCCCGGCTTCGAGGCTTTGTCGCCCAAGTATCGCAAGGGCAGCGCCATCGCGGCCCGCCGGGCACCGGTTGAGGACGAGGCCACCCCGGAGCACGCCAGCGCCGAAAAATTCCTGCGCTTGGGAAACATGTTGATTCAGCGCGGGCGCGTGCGAGCCGCGAGCGCCGAATACGAAAAAGGCGCGAAGAGCGCGGGCCCGGCGTACTGGTTGTTCTCGGTGAAACTGGGTCGCAGCTATCTGGCCATGGGCCTGGCCGACCGGGCCTTGCAGGCTGTGGCTCCCGCGCAGGCGCTCTACCCTGAAGTGCCCTGGCCGCATCTCATCGCCGGACAAGCGCTGCTGGCCAAAGGAGACGCGGCGGGAGCCGTGGCTCCTTTGCTGGCGTCGTTGGCCGCCAATCCCTTTGACCCGAGCGTGCACTGCAGCCTGGCCGAGGCCTACAAGAAGTTGCCCGCCGACGCGGCGACCACGAGCAAACGCCAGCGGGCGGAACGCGACTGCCGGGCGTTGGGACGGTAGGGGGCGGCTATGAGCAAGCGAGCCGCAAAGACTAGGAAGGAGATTCCGAGCTTCGCCAACGAGGACCAGGAGCGGCGTTTCTGGGCCAAGCAAGACACGGCTGACTACTTCGACTGGGATAAGGCCGTGCAACCGACGCTGCCCGCCTTGAAGCCCACGACCACGGCGATTTCTCTTCGGCTGCCAGTGGCGATGCTGGAGGACTTGAAGAGTCTGGCCAACAAGAGGGACGTTCCCTACCAATCGCTTATGAAACTGTATCTGTCGGAACAAATCGGCCGCGAGCGAACCAAGAAGGCCTCCTGAGCCGCCCATCCCTTTGACATCACAGTGTCCACGAGGGTGGTCAGTGCTCGGCACACGACGCGCGATCTCTGTTATGATCGGGCCACGGAGGCCAGCGCCATGATCGAGAGGCTTGGTTCGACGAAAAGTCGCTTGTTGGTTTCCACGGCACGCGCTTGCGCCATCGGTTCCGCCGTACTCTTCAGCGCATGTGGTTCAGGGGACTCAGGAGGTGCGGGGACTTCGGGCGGCGCGGGGGCTTCGGGCGGTTCGAGAGCCTCGGCTGGTTCGGGGCCTTCAGGCCGCTCGGGGGCCGCGGCAGGCTCGGCGGCCTCGGCTGGCTCGGGAGGCAGCGGCAGCATCGTGGTGCCAATTCAACCCGGCGAGCCTGGCAATCCCGACGGCCTCTGTCCGATTCCGACCGAGGCGCAACTCGAGGACGTGTCGAATCCCACCACGGTTGTGGGCACCGGCACGCCGGTGAGCTGCACCCCCGACGCATTCATCGCCGCGGTCGCAGCAGGCGGAATCATCACCTTCAACTGTGGCCCGGATGCAGCGACCATCACCCTGACCAAGCCAGCCAAGGTGTTCAACGACAAAGGGCCGAAGGTCGTCATCGACGGCGGGGGCAAAGTCATCCTGAGCGGTGGCGGCACCACGCGCATTCTCTATATGAACACGTGCGACCCGGACCAGGTCTGGACCAGCACCCGCTGCGACAATCAAGAGACCCCTCAACTCACCGTGCAGAATCTGACCTTCGCCAACGCCAACTCCAGGAGTGAAACCAAGTGGGACGGCGGCGGCGCGATCTATGCCAGCGGGGGACGACTCAAGGTCATCAACTCGCGCTTCATGAACAACGTGTGTGCTGACAGCGGCCCCGATGTGGGCGGCGCCGGAATCCGCGCATTTCAGCAATTCAACAATCTGCCGGTGTACGTGGTGAACAGCACTTTTGGCGGGGCCGACGGCGTCGGCAACGTGTGCTCCAACGGGGGCGGCGTCAGCAGCATCGGCGTGTCGTGGACCATCTTGAACAGCCTGTTCAGCTACAACCACGCCATCGGCAACGGCGGCAACCCGGCGACCTCAGGCACGCCCGGCGGCGGCAGCGGCGGCGCCATCTACAATGACGGCAACACCATGACGCTCAGCCTATGTGGCACGCGCATCGAATACAACCAGGTGGTTGCCTTTGGCAGTGCGATCTTCTTCGTCACCAACGATCACACTGGCAACATCGTGATCGATAGCTCGGTGATCACCAACAACATTGGCGGCTCGTGGTACCCGTTCCCGAACTTTCCTCAGATTTCGGCTCACGACGATACGCGGATCACGGTGACCAACTCGACCTTCCAGTGAACAGACTGACGTCTGTCCCGCACGCCTAGGCCGCGGCCCGGTGGCTTCTTCCGGGCTGCACAGCGGAGATGAAGGTCACGCTCTTGTACTTCTCCTCGGTGCGCCGGAGCAGGTACTCGGTTTCGAAGAGCACCAGCGGCCGGCTTTCCACGTCGACCACGCAGCTTTGCCGGCCGGGCAGCTCGAGCTGGTCGAAGTCGATCCCGTCACCCTCGATCCAGCGCGCGAAGCGGTAGGGCAGGCGATCGAACCCGATGCGCACACCGTATTCGCCGCGCAGGCGGTGCTCGACCACCTCGAACTGTAGCGCGCCCACCGCACCCAGGATCGGGTCGCGTTCCATGCGCTGCCGATCGTAGAACACCTGCACCGCCCCTTCCTCTGACAGCTGTTCCAGCCCCTTCTTGAGCTGCTTTCGCTTGAGTGGATCGTTGAGGCGCACGCGCACGAAATGTTCGGGCGAGAAGCGCGGGATGCCCTCGAATTCCATCGGTTGCGCCTCGCACAGGCTGTCGCCGATGCGCAGAACCCCCGGATCCCACAGGCCCACGATATCGCCGGAAAAGGCCTCATCCACCACGGTGCGCGTCTGGGCCATGAACTGTACCGAACGGGCCAGCGTCAGGGTTTTGCCCGTGCGCACGTGCTGCACATTCATGCCGCGCACGAAGCGGCCGCTGCAGATACGCACAAACGCGATGCGATCGCGATGCTGGGGATCCATGTTCGCTTGGATCTTGAAAACGAAGCCGGAAAACGCGGGCTCGTCAGCAGCCAGCGGCCCGGCCGAGGTCATGCGGGTGCGCGGCGCCGGCGCCAGCTCCACGAAGTGATCCAGCAAGGGTTCCAGCCCGCAGTTGGTCATGGCGCTGCCAAAGAAGACCGGCGTGATCTGACCGGCCAGGAAACCCTCACGGTCAAAGGGCGTGCCGGCCGTGTCCAGCAGGGCCACATCGTCGCGCAAACGATCCATCTGGCTTCGCCCGAGTATCTCCAGCAGTTCGGCGTCGTCCCAGTCGGCCTTTCGCATCTCGCCCCGGCGGCTGCCGCCTGACCCTTGGAAGACCTGCAGCGACTGGGTCCAGCGATCGACAAGCCCCACGAACGAGCGACCGAAGCCGATAGGCCAATTGGCCGGGCTGCACGGGATGCCGAGTACGCGCTCGATCTCGTCGAGAAGTTCGAATGGATCCTTGCCGTCTCGGTCCAGCTTGTTGACGAAGGTCACGATGGGGATGCCGCGCATGCGACAGACCTGAAACAGCTTGATGGTCTGCGGCTCCACGCCCTTGACGCAATCAATGAGCATGATGGCGGTGTCCGCGGCCGCCAGGGTGCGGTAGGTGTCCTCGGAAAAGTCGTTGTGGCCGGGCGTGTCCAGCAGGTTCATCTGCCGGCCGGCGTACTCGAATTGCAGCACGCTGCTCGATACCGAAATCCCGCGCTGCCGCTCGATGTCCATCCAGTCACTGGTGGTCTGCCGCCCCTCGCCCCGGCTGCGCACCGAGCCCGCCACGTGCAGCGCGCCCCCGTAGAGCAGCAGCTTCTCCGTCAAGGTGGTCTTGCCCGCGTCAGGGTGCGAGATGATGGCAAAGGTGCGCCGGGCCGCGATCTCGGCTCGCAAGCGGTTCAACTGCTCATCCATGGGGGTGCGTAGAGTAGCAGGAGAATGGCACCCGTGCCCGGGGGAGATCGACGAGGTCAAACGAGCCACGCCGCTCGGCGCGTTGAATTGGAAGTCGCTGGCGCCGCTCAGGTTCTGCCGCTGCTGTCGACGCTGGTGATCTAGTCTGGGGATGTTTCGCTAGACGGGGAATCCTCCGAATCGCCTGCCCCATCAGAAGACCCATCAAAAGACTCGGAATCTTCCGAATCGCTTGCCCCATCAGGAGACACGGAACAGGCGCCGCCCGCATCCGGCGCACAGCAAATGCCGGGTTGCTGGCCAGCGCCGAGCACACAGCGGTACCCCAACGGGCAACCATCGTCGTCGTGGCAGATCAGGCTGTTGGGGTCGACCGTGGGGTTGTACTTGCAGGAAGCAATACCAGACAGCAGCAAGGCCGACGCGACCAGAAAGGCGTTCCTGCGGCCCATGGCCTAGAAACTCCCTTGCATGACGGCGCCGGTTCCGCCCGGCAGCAGCACGGGCAGAAAGCTCAAGGAATCGGAAGCGGGCGAATGGGCCTCCCGGTAGCCGAGGTAGTAGAGAAATCCGCCGTCCGCGAGCAAAGCCGCGCCCAGGGTGTAGCCCATCCACTGCAGATTGGAGTATCTCCTGCCGCGATCGTCTTTGCTTCTGCTGTAGGTGTGATGGGCGTTGTCGGCCGTGACCTCGTTGGCGATGCTTTGGGCCTTCAGACTGAAAATCACGCCGGTTACAATGCCCGCAACCCCTACGGAGCCGACCACGATTCCGCTCAATCGCATTCCGCCGCCCCGGGAGTCCGCGGACGGCTGGGCCGGCGTGGTGGCGGCAACGCCGGCCGGGGCGACAACCGCCACGGACTTGTCTGTCGCCGCGGGCGCGGGAACCGCGGGAGGTGCGGGCTGGGCCTCGGCCGGGGCGCTAGGCGCTTGAGTCTCTTGCGGAGCTGCCTCTTGCGCACGGGCTGGGGCCGTTGCCAGCAGGAATGCGCAGGCCAGTACTCCCGCCAGCACCCCGCGCAACCGGGGCCGCAACGAAGTTGCCATCGTCCTGGCAGCGTGGGGAACAACCATAGTCAGTCGCACATTTGAGCGTGGAGGTGGGTCGGTGTCAATACCTCGAATCTTGGATACCCGAGCTAGCCGAAACTGCGGGCGAACAGGGCGTCGATGGCGGCACGCCCATTCGCCTCAAGGAAGCGCGTGCCTGTTCCACAGAACAGGGGCTGGCGAACGATCGGCTCGGCTGCGCCTTCCCAGACTTCGCCATTCCAGCGGAACCACGCAGAGCGTACTTGGTCGAACACGTACACCGGCTTGTTGAACATTCGCGCATACTCGGCGGCGATGCCGGTGCCGCCGGTCACCGTGTCATCCTGATTGATTTTTCCGATGACGAAGATCTCCTGCCCGTTCTGCACCTGGTGCCAGATGGTCTGCAGAATGCTGCGGAAGATGGGTGTGTCGGGGTACTTGCGGTGCATGAGTTTGCTGAGGTAGCCGAGGCTGACATCCCCATGGCGCAATTCGGCCCGGGTCAGGACGCGTCGGCCGCGCTGGCGTGCCGGGTTGTGTCCCTCAAAGGTGAAATTAACCTCGTCGATGCCGTAGCGTTCCGCCGCGGCCCCGAACATCGCCTCGGCGCCAGTGGCGGCGCCGCTAAAACAGATGCAGTCCTCGCGCTTCATTTTCGGTCCTTGTGTCCTGGTTACAGTGCCGCCGTGGTCCGTCAGCGAAACCTCGGCACAGCAGGGCACGATGGTCCATGGCCCGCAGCGCGCGGGAGGATGTCCGATGGAATGGGCCACGTCAACCAACAGTCGATTGAAGTCCCCACGAATTTCGCGTCTTCCTTCCAGAAAATGATCGAAGATCGACTGTAGTCCATCTCTGGCTACGGACATCCGGCGGCACCGGTCCGGCGCAGCACGATGGCGTCCATCGGGTCCAGATCGACGCTGGGCGCGGCCGAGCCGTCGTTGTAGCGCGCGGTTGATTGCAGCAGGAGCGCGTCGGCCATCAGCGTTCCCGCGCCGGCGTTGCGTACGCGCACCACGGTCTGGTCGGCGGCGCGCAAGGCCACGCTGGCCACGCGGTGCCACTGGTCGCCGGTCGCGCTCTGGTCGAGCGTGGCGGTGGCCAGCACGGTGCTGCCCACCATCACTTCGAACACGGCCTGCTTGGTCCAGCCCGCCTGCCCGGGCGCTGCGGCCCACCAGGCGTCAATGCTGTAAGTGTCGTCGGCGCGGATGTCGAGAGCCCAGGTGGCGTCGCCCGTGCCGCTCGTCAGTTCGTGACAGCCAGGCCGCCAGTTGTGGAAGAAGGGACCGGTGGCGGTCCAGTCCCCGCTGTCGTAGTCACAGCTTTGCCAGGGGCCGGTGCTGGCGAATGCGGCACTGGAATCGTCGACGATCAGGAAGGTGCGCGGGGCCTGCGTGCCGGAAAGGCGCGCGAGACCGCTGCCCACACTGACGGTTTGCCGATCGTGCGTGCCGTTCAACACGGCCAGACCGTTTGTGAATGCGCGCGTGAACACGTCGGCTGGGTGCTCGGTGATGTGCACGCCGTCCAGCCACACGGTCCCCACGACGGCCCCGACCGAGAATCCCAGCTCGCCGTCGGCAGCACTGACGCTGGCCTCGAACGTGACCTGAAACTTCGTCCACTGTGGCGTCAACGTCACCTGCTGCCACAGACCGTAGTTGTCCCAGTTGGCCACCTGCTTCTGCAGACCGATGGAAATCGGTTGGCTGGCCGAGCCCTTGGCCATGAACACCACGTCGTAGTTCTGCCCTTGGACGATTGAGATGTCGCGGTGCTGGACAGCGATATGCCAGTCCACGCCTTGGCCTGCGTTGCTGACGTCGGCGCGCAGAGCCTGCTGTCCCTCGGCCACGTCGCTGGATTCCAACTGGAAGGTGGCGGCAGCACCCACGTCGGTGTTGACCCAGGTGGTCCACGGCGCCAGCGCCGCGTTCTCGAAGCCGCCATCGCTGACATGGTCGCTGGCGACCGCGCCGGGCAAGGCCACGCGCTGGGCAGCGCCGCAGGGCTGGCCAAGATCGAAATCCAGCTCGTCGTACCACCAATCGTTGCCGTGATAGGTGTCGCCGTACTCGTAGGCGAAGTAGCCGTCGTTCATCAGGGTCACGCCCAGCCCGAAGCGCATGTTGGGCCAGTCGCCGCGCGCGAATTCCAGCGTCGAGGCTGGGATGGTATTCAATGGGTCGTAGCCGTAGCCGTAGCCGATCTGCATGGGCGGCGCGGCCTCGATCATGGTGACCACGGGCTTCTGTCCCAGGGTGTACCAAGGCTGGTACATGCCCCAGAAATCGGCGAACGGGTTGAGGCCCTCGCGCACCTCGGGCACAATGAAGCCGAAGCTGTCGCCGTTGAAGATCTGGCCCAGCTCGGCGTCGGGCGGTCGGGGCAAATGCCCGGTCACGATGGCCCAGGGCATCCACTTGCGAAAGGCGCGCAGCTCGTCGTAAACGCCCTTCTTCCAGGCAGCGTCCAGCCACGCCGGATCGTCGGGCTGGCCGTCATCGTTGGCGTCGATGGAGACCGGGTTGCCGTAGATGTCCTGCTTGACCCAGGACTGACTGGTGAAGAAATTGTCGAAGAAACAGCCGTCGACCGCGAAATCGGCGTCGACCAGTTGCTGGTAGGCGTATTGGGCCTGCATCGCGGCCACTTCAGGCTTGGTCAGATTCAGGCGCCAGGCGCCCGGCCACACTTCGATCTTCTTGCCGGTGGTGTCGTGCAGCCAGTAGGCGTCGGGCACGCCGGCCTGGCTGGAGGTGTCGCGCTCGACAGTGTTGATCGAGCGCGTGATGAGAATATTGGGGTTGAGCGTGCGCAGGGTCTGGATCTCCTGCGGGGTGAAACCGGCACCGTTGTAGAGATCGATGCGCGCCGCGTGCGCCAGGCCCTGCTCGACCACCCCCCACGAGCCCCACAGATTGCCCTTGCGCGGGAAGTTCGGGTTGGCGTTGGGCAGGGATCGGTACTTGAGATCTAGGACATAGTTCGGGCCTGCGTCGCAGCGGACAGTGATGCGATTCACGACCATCGTGTTTGGGTCTAGGCCAGTGAACGTGGTCTGGTGCAAGGTGGTGCCTTGCCCGGACGAAAACGGGGTCATGTCAGCGTAGCTGGCCGTCGCGCTGGAGGACCAGGCGCAGTCGGTGGGCTCATCGCTGGTCACGGCGAAGGGCAAACTGGTGGTTCCCGCAGGCAGAAGAGTACTGGGCGGGGTCGGCTCGCACAGGGATTGGCCGCAACTGGTCGCCGGACTCTCGCCCGCGCCCGGAGCGTCGGCAGCAATTGCTGCATCGCTGGGACTGCCCACGGGTGAGTGGCCCGAGCTGTCTGCCTCCGGAACGTCGGTAGCGATTGCTGCATCGCTGGGACTGCCCACGCGCGAGTGGCCCGAGCTGCACGCCGCCACTTCGGCGCCAGCGAATCCAAGCAAGGCTGCAAGCGCGCACATTCGTTGCATGCGAACTCTCCCTATTGACCAGCTTGCCATTGACCGACCCGCTTGGATAGCATCGTCTGTGCCGTCGCTGGACGGCGCTGGGTCAACCCGCACCTCGCAACCGCGCCAATCGCTCCGCAGCCTCGGCCATGCGGCCCGGCTCGCCCACGCGCTCGGCACGCCAAAGGAGATTGTGCGGGGTCACGGTGGGCGCCACGAAGTTGACCACGGTGGTCTGCCAACCCGCGGCCTCCAGACGCAGGGTGCGCTCGGCATCCACAATCGACTGGATGAAGCGGCGTCGCACCTCGGCGTGGCGAGGCAGGCCCAATTGCTCCGCGCGCTGCTGCGCCAGGGTAGCGGCCGCCACGTCTTTCGATGTGCAGCAGGGAACCAGCAGCAACGTGCGCGCCTGCACCGCTAGCGCCTGATCAATGATTGCGTCCGAAGCTGGACCGCAAGCGTGCAGCGCGACCACGAGATCGGGCTCTGTGGGCCAGGCCGCCGCATCCCCAACATCAGCGGTCACAATTTCGACGGCCACGCCAGGCGCCCGCAGCCGCGCGATGGCGTCGTGACAGGCGACCACGCGCGCAGGTTCGCGCTCGATCACGCGCACGCGCGCCGGCTGGCCACGCGGCGCCAGGATCAACTCCGCGGCCAAGAAGCCCACGTATGCCTTGCCGGCAGCCGCATCCACCAAGACCAGCTCGCTCTTTGCAGCCCGACGGGTTACGGCCCCCGCCACCTCGGCAAGCAGCCCCGCCATCTCGTCTGACTTGCGCCGATCCTCGTCGCGCAGACTGGTCGCAGGCGCGTCAATGAAGAGGCGGTGCAAGATCTCGTCGAGTTGGGCACGGGCAAAAGTCATGGCGTGTGGGTCAGCGGCGTCGAGAGCGCAGTGGTACTATGAACTGGAGATGCACGATGTATCAACAAACCGCGTCTTCCCGACGTGGAGGTTGGGTTGCTTTGTCTTGTTGCTTGCACTTGAGGCAGCGGCTTGCGCTGGCGGCGGCTCCGTGCCGGGAAGCACGGCCGGCAAGGTCACCGACACCGGGGGCGCGGCGGCCGCCGACGGCCCGAACTCGGTCGGCGGGACAACCGAAATTGGCGGCGCGACCGAAATTGGCGGCGCAACGGGAAACGGCGGTACCTCCGGAGCCGGCGCCACGTCCTCGGGCGGTGGCACTACGGCGAGTGGCGGTACCTCCGGAGCCGGCGCCACGTCCGCGAGCGGCGGCTCCACTGCAAACGGCGGCTCCACTGCAAACGGCGGCTCCACTGCAAACGGCGGCGCCGCTGCAAACGGCGGTGCCACTGCAGACGGCGGTACGACCGGAAGGGGCGGCGTCACCGGAAGCGGCGGCACAACGAGGTCTGGCGGCGCGTCCGGAAGTGGCGGCGCGTCCGGAAATGGCGGCACGAACGGAAGTGGCGGTACAACGAGGTCTGGCGGCGCGTCCGGCACGATATCAGGCACAGGAGGCGCCCCCGGTGGTGCGAGCGCAACCGGCTTCGCCCTGCCTGTACTTCCTCCCATTCCCACCATCCCGACTCCCAAGGCATTGGGCTCGGTCGCCCTCGGCGATCCGTCCACCTTCACCGAAGTGAAGATGGATTTTCCCATCGAAACGGGACCGTTCCAACCGACCTGGGCCTCGCTCGAGGCCAACTACCCAAGCAACGACATTGCCTGGTTACGCCAGGCCAAGTTCGGTATCTGGGTCCACTTTGGTCCCCAGGCCGCCGGCCAAAGCGGCGACTGGTACGCGCGCAAGATGTACATAGAAAACACCACCTGGGGCGCCCCGGCCTACGCCAACCACATTCGTGACTTCGGGCATCCATCGGTGGCCGGCTACAAGGATATCCTCCAGAACTGGAATCCCGCTGCCCTGGATCCAGCGGCGTTGACCAAAACCTATCACGATGCCGGCGCCCGGTTCCTCCTGGTTCAAGGCGTGCACCACGACGAGTACGACAACTGGAACTCACGCTACCAGTCGTGGAACTCGGTCAAACTCAGCCCGCATCGCGATCTGCTGGGCGAGTGGAAGACCGCGGTTCGCGCCCAGGGCATGCGCTACGGAGTCACGTTCCATCACGAATACAGTTGGTGGTGGTACCAAAGCGCCTTTCGCGCCGATGTCACCAACGCCCAGGGCAAGCTGGGCGTGCCCTATGATGGTGCGCAGATTTCTTTGGCCAGTGGTGTGGGCCAGTGGTGGGAGGGCCTCGACCCCCGGATGCTGTACGGGATCAACCTGCGCGAGTACGCCGGCGTGTACAACGGCATCGACAGCATGAACACCACCATTCCCCAGGGCATCTTTTCCAATCACCTCGACTACGCCC
>Ga0302323_100002487_pt1 | contig 14941 bp, 11 predicted proteins | sample Fen_T0_3_FD_201950 | JGI IMG/M metagenome (GOLD analysis project Ga0302323, IMG submission 201950) | Peat permafrost microbial communities from Stordalen Mire near Abisko, Sweden - Fen_T0_3 | ecosystem: Environmental > Terrestrial > Soil > Wetlands > Permafrost | place: Sweden: Abisko... | reverse complement strand
ATCGGTTACCGTCACGGGCCCCTTGCATGCCCATTTCTCCGGTGTCGCTGCCAGCCTGCAAGTCGTGTAAGAGAAGCGAGCCGGATCCATCAGGAGGGGAACAGGCGTGTGGTTATCGATCTCGACCCGAAAGGCCAGCAATCCGTCCTGTTCATGCATGAAGGCGATCGCCACCCGTGCGTTCTTGCCTTGATGAGTGGCCACTGCATTGCCTCCGACCCATACCAAGTTGTCCATGGCCGGGGTCAAGCGAAGCACAGGTTGTGGGGTGGCGCAGCCGATGCTGGTCATCACTGCCAGCAGAACCGTCATGGCGAGCGTGGCATGGGCTTGATTCGATTCTGACTGGACGTGCGCAGGATTCGGCATGGGGGCTGGTAAAGCAATCTCAATGCCAGCGGTGAGAAGGCGAACTCGGGCGGCTTTGGTCGGAACGGCAACCTACGTGTGGCGCCATCGCCACGGTGAACTTTCACTTGCTCATGCGCCCAGCCTCGCCACGTTGGTGCGGGTTGGAAAGTGACGGCTCGCAGGCCGGTGGAGTAGACTGCCTCGCAGTGACGAGCGAGCCGAACCAGCCCAAAGCGGCCGATGATCTTGGGACCGCTGGCGGCGGGGGAATGGCCCTCTTCTATGTCGTGGCGCTTGCTCTCTCGATCCTGGTTGGGGCAGCAGTGGCAATTCCCGAGTACTTGCCCACCAACGACGGCCCCCAGGGGGTCTTCTCCAGCCACGCCGCTCGCCACCTTGGGGACGCGAGCGTGGGCTATGGCCGTTTCTTCAAGCCGGGCGCCGTGCTAGCGCAATTTGGTTTCGATCAGCTATTTTCGTTCTGGGAGAGGTTCCTGTCGTGGCGTCCGGCCCTGCGCGTGTCGCTGGTGAACATGACCCTGCTGTGGGCGTGGGGCGTGGTGGCGCTGGCGGGGGCGTTCGGGGGCAGACGGCGCATCTGGCTTGGCCTGTTCGGGTTCGCCGCGGCCGTGCAGTGGCAAGTGTACATGGGGTTCTTTTCGTATTACGTGGCGACCGGTTTCGGTTTCTACGTCATTGCGGTAGCGGCGTGGCGCCCCAAGTGGAACCTGGTCTGGCGGACGACGCTGGCGGCGGGATTGGCGTGCCAGGCACTGCTGCATCCCGTACCGGCCGTGACCTGCGGACTGGTGGTCGTCGCGATTGCGCTGTGGCGCACCCCTGCGGGCAGTTGGCTGCGCGAATCGGCGCGGCTGGCGCTGATGGTTACGCCAGCCGCGCTGGTGGTGCTGGCAGGCATCGGTGCCGGGGATCCGCGACCTGACTACTGGAATCTTCCCTTGCTCGCGCGCGCGGGCCTCGCTGTCTCGGCCTTTGTTTCCGGGCCCCCGTGGCGGTCATGGGGGCTTCCGGTTGCGGCGCTCGCGGCGGCCGCCTTCGCGGTGGTGGCTCGGGCGTGGCGCCAGGATCGCTGCGCTGGCGCGCTCCTGATGTCCGGGCTTGCGTTTGCGCTGGTGGCCGTGCTGGCGCCGTTCCACCTTCCTGGTTGGCAGTTCTTCAACATGCGCTTCAGTCCGCTGGCCGCTGTGTTGCTGGTGCTGCTATTGCCGGTCGAGCAATGGTCGCTTGGCCTGCGCCGCGCAGGACTTGGGCTGCTCGTGATCTATGCGGTGGCTTCCAACTTGTGGGCGCTTGGCTACAACCTGCGCCTGCAGGAAGCCAGTCGCGATCTACTGGCGGGGCTGGAGGCACCACTCCGGCGAGACGGCATGCGATTGCCGCTGATCCTCGAGCCGCGCGCAGGTGAGCCGCAAGACAAGGCCGCGCGCACCATCCCCTATGCAACGGCCAACTGGAACATGGGCGCGCTGTTCGCAGTAGAGCAGGGCGGAGTTCCGGCGTGGGTGTTCGCCGACATCCCAAGTGTTCACGCTTTGTTGTGGCGCTGGCCGGAGCAGCAAGGTTTGCGGCCGCCGCGTCCGGAGCGGGGCTTTGAATGGTGGTTGTCGGAGCCCGAGGTGGCGAATGTCCCAGGCGCGCGCAAGGCCGCGGTCAGCCACCTGCTGTCCTACGCCCCGTACTACCAGGATGTAATCTTCTACGGCCGACCCGAGGAGGTCGGTTGGTTGCGCGAACGCGGCTTCATCATCGACTTCGAGCGCGCTGGTCTGGCCATTGCGCGCTTCCACGCTTGTCCAGCCGACCTGGAGATCGCGCCAGGGCCGCGCGGACACTCGGCCACCATCCTGCAATTCGGGTGGTCGCCGGCAGCCGAGCCGACCTTTTCGGCCACACTGCCCGCACAGCCCGACAGCCAAGAGGCCCGGCATTGGTCTGTGCCCGAATGTCCTTGCGGCGACGTCTGGTTTCGCGTGCTTTTCGACAACGACGGTGATGGCCGCCTGTCCGCAGGCGACGACCTCTGTATGGAGGCACGGCCCGACGGAATGGTCGCGGCTCGCATCGCTGCCGGCGGCGCGCGTGTACCTTGCCATCCTGGGCAGAGCGTGAAGCTTCCAGCTCGCGCGCGGCCGTGATCGGCCTATAGCCTCAGCATCGCCTCTTCCCACTGACGCTGGAATTGCGCCATGTCCTTGTCGCCAATCACTTGCACGAGTGCTGCGTAACCGGTCGGATCGCGCTGCAAGCCCGCGCTCATGGCCTGGTAGTAACGCACGAGCAAACCACCTTCTTGAAGGGCGTAGAGAAGGTAGCGAGCTTGCGCATAGTTGAGGCTGTGGTGCTCGTTGTAGAAGTTGCGGCCGGCAAGGCGCGTCAGCTCTCGAAAACTAGGTAGGGTCTGTTGGCGGATGGCGTATTGCAGTTCGGCCAGGCGCCAGTTGCGAAGCCCCACAATGTGGCCGCGGCGCTCGCTGCACTGCTCGTAGAGCGAGCCCAGTCCCTCGTTGAACCAGGTCGGGCATCCGGGACAATTGGCTTCCATGAAGGGATGGACGATCTCGTGGACCAGGGTGCCGCTGCCAGTGGCGATGTTCATGATCAAGGCGCCTTGCTCGGGCGCGTAGAATCCGTAGGGCGTGCCCGGCTCCTCACCGGTGATCTCGATCGACTTCGCCTGGTAGCTTTTGTCGTCGTCGAGCAGCCACACGTCGAGAATACGCGTCGGATCGCGGGCGAAGAAATCCTGGCGTAGCCGCCGGACCGCCCAGCCGACTGTTTCCTTGGCCAGGCGGTGGACTTCAGCGGGCGCGCCATTGCCCACGACCACGAAGGGCGGCTCGACCACGACGGTGAATTGGCGCGGCAGAGCGCGCCGCAGGTCCATGACGTGTTGGACGAAATCACTGGGTGAGAAACCGCGGGCAGGGGGAGGGTCAGTGATCTTGCCCGCGTCGAGGCGGAAGCGCACGACGGTCCACTGGCTTTGGGCGTACTTGAGCGGCCACAGCTTGAACAGCTGGGCGCGCGGCATGCGGCGGTAGGCGCCGTGCTCCTCTGCAGGTTCGTTGTAGATGACCTCGTCGCGGTCGGCGTCGTAGCCGAGCACCAGGCGGAAGTGCTCGGTCGAATGGGGGCCGGCGCTGGTGTTCATGCACACAATGGACGGGATGCGCGCTTCCAAATCGCGCACCAACCCGCGCCAGATGAACGTCAGATCGCGCTCGGCTGCCGACGGGGAAACTTGGTACCACACATCGCCTGGGGCGAAGCCAAGGCGTTCCAGCGCGGTGGCGAGCTCGGTGGTCGTGGCGCCCTTGCCGCGCGCGGGATCCATGCCCGACGCGGCGAAGACCTGGTCTTGGGTGATGCTCTTGCCGAGATAGCGCAGGTACATCTCGACGTCGGCCTCGCCGCAGAAGTCGGGCTTTTGCAAGACATGGGGCACGCCTTCGATCAGGACGCTTGGGCCGAAACCATGATCGACTGGTGGCACGGACTTGCCACAGCCCAGGCCCAGCCACGCGCAACAGACAAGGCCGGCCATGCAGGGCGCGACCCGCATCGGCCAAAAACTTTCAGGCAGCACCAGCAATGAAGTACAGACACCGTCCAGGCGCTCGAGGTTCCCAGAATAGTCCAAGATCGCGATGGTGATGCTTTAGGCGATGCATTTCAGTGTCGCCGTCAGGTCGGACTGCTGTTCGCACTGGGCAAACGCGAAGCTTGAGAGTGCCGAGAAGGGAACGTCGAAGGGGATGGTTGCCAGCCGCTCCTTGAACCTAGCGTTGGCATCCGAGGTCACGCTGGCCAAACGCTCGTAGAAGAGCTCTCGCCGACTTTCCGTTTTCGCCGCGGCGACGCTGTCTTGGGTGAAGAGATCCCAGAACTTGAAATCACCCGCGGCGCGCTTGATGAATTGCATCCAGGGGCTCTGCTCCCTCGGCGATAGCAGTCCCATGGCCCGCGCATCTTTCAACGGCCAGGCGGCCCAAGAAATGCCCAAGTTTTCAAGGATGAGAAGGAAGTGGTCGAGCGCCGAAACGCTTTGCGGAAGATGCTGGGGATGGCCGGTTTCGCCGCACCAGAGCGGTCGCTTGAGGTGGTTTCTGAGATGGTCCAAGGAGACATCGGCGGCGAGGCTTTGCTTGAGCCTGGTTGTCAGGGTTGCACTTCCCAGGTCGTTTGGGATCTGAAGGAAGGGATAGTAGTGAAAGGAGTAGGCCACTTGGTCATCGAGATTGCGTTCGAACATGGAGAAGTCGCGGGCGTAGGTATTGCCCTCGACGAAGATGACATGATGTGGATCGATCTTACGGATGGCGGCAATGCAGGTCGCGTAGAAATCAACCAGGACCGCGTTCAGGTTGTCATCGAAGTAGCACGGTTCATTGATGAGGTCGTAGCCTGCGACAGTCGTGTTGTCCCGATAGCGACTGGCCAATTGCTCCCACAGCCGAGCCACACGGGTGCGATGATCCGGATTCTTCCAGAAGTTCGAATTGCCCGTGGCATTGTCGCAATGCCAATCCGGATTCTGACCCCCGGGCACCGAATGGAGGTCGAAGATCACGAGCAATTCCAGTCGTTCGGCGATGGACAAAACCCGGTCCAATTCGCGCACCGCTGTGGAAGTGGAGAAATCACCGTTCCCCGATTCAAAATGCTTGAAGTTCAATGGGATGCGCAGACTGTTCATCCCCAGATCACGCACGAAGCGCAGATCGGACTCGGCGGTGTACACGGCGAAATACGCATCCCAGAAACGCGCGGCTGCTTGCGGCCCGTAGACGGCTTCGATCGCTGCCCGGATCTCGGTCTCGGTCCCTGGAATACCGAGCATGAAGTGTTCGAGATTGAGCCATCCACCGAGTCCGACACCGCGAAGGCGGACGGGCTTCCCTCTCAACCAGAGCTCGCTTCCTTGGACTTGTAGATACATGGTCAAAGCCTTTCGAGGTCCCTATCCGTGAACGAGGAGATCGCCCCTCAGCATCCGTCCCCAGGGATTCGCTGCGGTCCGACAGCGTACCAGCGTCGAAGAGAAATGAACATCGGGTGGAGGCAGTCGTGGACTCATTCGTCCCATCCTCACCCAAGGGAATGCAATCAAGCCTTAGGTGGGGGTGTCTATCGCCATGTTAGCTGAAACTCGGATGCGCCTGGGCAGCCGAGAGAACAGGGAGAAACACCATGAGCACCAAAAATCTGCTGGCAGATCTTGCCGTCAGCGATACTGGGTTTGTTTTCGATCCATTCACCGGAACCACGTTCACGGTCAATTCTACGGGGCTGTGTCTTCTGCATGCGTTCAAGGAAGGGCTGGGTCGCACGGAAGCCGTCGAACGTCTTGCGGACAAGTTCGACACCAAGGGCGCGAACGTCCCGCGCGAGCTGGATGAGTTCGTCCAGCTTCTGCGCCAAAGCGGTGTCGTTCCCAGCGACTTTTCGGTTTCCTGAGGGAGCTCACCATGAAGAAACGAGCAACCGTGGTGGCAGTCACGGGACTGAACGCCACCGACAATCCAGGTCCAGGCGTGTCGGTTTTGCGCTGCCTGCGCGACGCCGTGGGCGCCAACTACCATCTCGTCGGCCTGGCCTACGATGCACTGGATCCCGGTGTCTATGCCGCGCACATCGTGGACGACGTGTTCATGATTCCCTATCCATCGCAGGGCATCGAGGCCTTCTTGTCACGCATCGAGTACCTGCATCAGTCGGTAGGTATCGACGTGGTGATCCCCACGCTGGACGCCGAACTGCCGTCCTTCATCGAGACGCAGGCACGACTATCGGCCCTGGGGATCCGCTGCATCCTTCCCTCGCGCGCGCAGCTCGACGCGCGGGCCAAGATGCATCTGTCCGAGCTGGGGCGCAGGTCAGGACTGCCGGTGCCGCGCGAGGCGGTGATTACGACGCCTGCGGATCTGTCGACCATTCACGACAAGGTTCCCTATCCATTCTTCGTCAAGGGGCCGTACTACGGCGCCACCCTGGCGCGCAATTATGACCAGGCCCTGGCAGCGTACTATAAGGCGCTTGCCTCCTGGGGCCCGCCCATCATCGTTCAAGAGTGCATCGACGGCGAGGAGTACAACGTCGTCGCGCTCGGCGACGGACGTGGTGGGCTCGTAGGCGCCGTGCCCATGAAGAAAATGCTCCTTACCGACAAGGGCAAGGGCTGGGCGGGCATCACCATCAAGGATCCTGCGCTCATGGCGCTGGCCGATTCCTTCATGAGGGCGACGCTGTGGCCGGGCGGCTGCGAGATCGAGGTCATGCGCGACAAGAAGGGCGCCTACCAGATCATCGAGGTCAACCCGCGCTTTCCTGCCTGGGTCTATCTCAGTGCCGCCGCCGGTATCAATTTGCCGCACCTGCTGGTCCAGCTGGCGCTCGGGCAGACGCCCGACAAGCAAAAGGACCACGCTGTCGGCACCATGTTCGTACGCATCAGCTACGACCAGATTGTTCCCTTCGGGGATTTTCAACAGTTCATCACCACGGGCGAAATCCTGCGCACGCCCAGTCTGGTCAGCAGCAACCTTCAAGGAGCCGCCTAATGGAATCGTCAGCCAAGCCCGCCTACGAGCGTCCGCTGATCCAGCGCCACCAGATGGGGCTTATGAATAAGTTCGGCCGCGGGGCCGCTGGGATGCGGGCCCAGACCAGCATCGACGGCGTGGCCATTTCCGCGCTGGTCGAGAAGTTCGGCTCGCCGCTCTTTGTCTTCTCGCAGAAGACGCTCACCAGCCGCTTCCGCGAGCTTCACGACGCCTTTGCCCACCGCTTCCCCAAGGTGCGACTGGCGTGGTCATACAAGACCAACTACCTCGAAGCCATCTGCCGCAACTTCCATCGCGAGGGCGCCTGGGCCGAGGTGGTTTCGCCCTTCGAATACGACAAGGCCCTGCGCGCAGGCGTTAGTAGCGAGAAGATCCACTGGAACGGTCCCTACAAGCCCGAGGCCGCACTGGCCAAGGCTATCGCGGGCAATTCCATCATTCACATCGATAACTTCGATGAGTTCGAGCGTATCGAGCGGGTGGCTCAGCGCTCGCAGCGGCGTCCCCGGGTGGCGATTCGAATCAACATGGCCATTGAGGGGCTGACCCCGTGGAGCCGCTTCGGAGTCAATCTCGAATCCGGACAAGCGCGCGATCTGTGCAATCGCCTTATTCTTGGCAACAAAATGGACCTGATCGGTCTGCATACGCATCTCGGAACCTTCATCCTGGATCCGACCGCCTACACCAAGGCCGCCGCGCTGTTGGCGACCTTCGCCAATGAGCTGCGGGCCGCGCACGGCCTCAAGCTGCAATTCATCGACATGGGCGGCGGGTTCGCCTCGCGCAATACCCTCAAGGGTGCCTACCTGACCGGGGAACAGTCGGCGCCATCCTTCGACCGCTACGCGGATGCCATTGCGGAAGGTCTGGCAGGGCTCGACGGTCCACAGCGCGAATGGCCCACGTTGGTGCTGGAAACCGGACGCGCCTTGGTCGATGAGGCGGGCTTTCTCGTGTCCACGGTGGAAGCCACCAAGCGTCTGCCCGACGGTCGGCAAAGCTTGGTCCTCGATGCGGGCGTCAACCTGCTGTTCACTTCCTTCTGGTACAAGCACGACGTGGTTCCCGCCCAGGAAGTCAGCGGGACGCTAGAGCCGACGGTGATGTTTGGCCCCTTGTGCATGAACATCGATGAGATGCGCGAGACGCACAACTTTCCCGGTCTCACGCCTGGACAGCGCGTCCTGTTTCGCAACGTGGGCGCCTACAACAACACCCAGTGGATGCAGTTCATCACCTTGCGTCCGGCGGTGGTCATGATTGGCGCCAATGGCAGCGTGTCCACCATCCGGCGCGCCGAGAACCTTTCCGACTTCACCTCGGTGGAGATGGTTCCCGAGTGGCTGCAAGGCTAGACCAGACCCCCGTGGTCGTGCGCGCGCTGTCCCTCTGTCAGGAGCCTTTTCGCGCGTACGCGCAGGTGCTGCTGTCGCGTTCCTGCTGGACGGGCGCCGCCCTGTTCTTGGCCACGCTGTTGATCCCACGGGCGGCCCTGCTGGGACTATTGGCCGTTCTGGCCTCGTCGCTGGTGGCCCGTGCCTGGAAGCTGGATCGTGCCACGGTGGCCGAGGGGCTGTATGGGTACAATGCCTTGCTCGTCGGGCTGGGCATTGGCCAGACCTTCGCCGGCCTTGCCACCGCGCTCCCGCTGGTGGTTGTGGCGGCCGCCGTGACCGTGGTGGTGACAGCCGCCTTGAAAGCGTGGCTTGGGCGAACCGCGCAGCTTCCTGTCTTGTCGGTGCCATTTCTGATCGTGTTTGCGCTGATCTGCTCGATGTCACCCCATCTGTCCCTTGCGCGCCAGAGCCTTGCAGTCGAACACGGTGCCTTGTCCACGCTCCTGCCGCCCTTGGCGAGCCGTTTCCTTGGCGACCTGGGCGCTATCTTCTTTCTTCCCAGCGTCGAAGCCGGCGCGCTGGTGCTTGTTGCCTTGCTGATGCACAGCCGGATCGCGACCCTCCTTGCGCTGGCGGCGTTCGCGCTCGTCTTTGCACTGGGTGCCGCCTTTCCCGCCTCGCTCGACGCGCACACCCTGCGCGCCCTCGCGGGCAATGGCATGCTGGCCGCCGTGGCGGTGGGCGGCGTGTGGTTCGTTCCGTCCTTGTCGGCGGCGGCGTGGGCGCTTGGCTCCGTCGTTCTGTGCGCGGTCATCACCCTGGGCATCGTGGGGCCGCTGGCCCGGCTGGGGGTAGGTCCGATGTTCGTTCCCTTCAACCTGGCCGCCCTATGTGTGCTGCTGGCGGCGCGCGAGCGCACACGGGATCAGACCCCCAAGTCCGTCGATTTCCTCCCCGGAACGCCGGAAGAAAATCTGAACTACTTCCGCACCCGCCTGGCGCGTTTTCAATCCTGCTACGGCTTGCGCTTTCGCCTGCCTTGCCGTGGGTGGTGGACCTGTACCCAGGCAGTGGATGGCGAACACACCCACCAAGGCCGGTGGCGGCATGCCTTCGACTTCGAAGTCATGGGGCCCGACGGCAAGTCCTTTCGCGGGGATGGGCGGTCGGTCGAGGATTACCTCTGCTACCGCTTGCCGGTGCTGGCCACCGCTGCAGGCACGGTGGTGAAGGTGGTCGATGGGGTGGCGGACAATCAGGTCGGCGATGTGAATCTGAAACAGAATTGGGGCAACCTGGTGATGGTTCAGCATGGGCCAGCGCTGTTCTCGCTGGTGGCGCACCTTGTGTCGGGCTCGTGCAAGGTTCGCGAAGGGCAACCCGTTCAGCGTGGGGATGTGCTCGGGTTGTGCGGGAATTCTGGGCGCTCGCCGATTCCCCACGTGCATTTCCAGCTTCAGGCGACGCCCTTGCTTGGCGCGGACACCTTGCCCGTCGCCTTCCACGATGCCGTTACCGATGTAGCGGGGGAAGATCGCCTGGCCATCGCACTGGCGCCGCACAGAGACGCCATGGTTCGAAACCTCGAACCTGGCGAGTCGGCGCGCGCCCAATTCAATTTTCACGACGGCGATGTCTGGGGCTTCCAGTTCGGTCAGGTGATCGAGCAATTGACCTGTGAAGTGGACGTGCTGGGACAAATGCTCTTGAGGTCGCGTGAGCGCCCGGCCTCCATGGGGTTCGAACGAAGCGAGGACTGTTTCGTCAGCTACGATGTGGTGGGGGATAGAGCCTCGGTCCTACAACTTGTCCGTGCGGCCCTACCGCGCGTGCCACTGGAAGAGAACCCTCGGCTGGTCTGGCGCGATTTCGTCCCCGTCCGCGCGGCGGCACCTCGCCTGTCCCTGACCGAGCTGGGCGCGCCGCTGTTTGGAACCGTCGGGCTGGAAGTCGAATACACCATGACTCGGCAAGCGTGGCGCTGGGTGATCGCGGGCGAATCCATCCGGCGCGACCGCCAGGGCGCGTCGGTCCTACAGACCCGCGTGGAACTAGAGAATGGCGCCGGACCTCTCGTCATCGACGTGGCCTGGTGTGGTCAACATCGAAGGGCGACCCGCCTGCTTGCCGGCGCTCCGGAAATCGAAAGTGAATGGCAGGCATCGAGGAAGAATCATGAAAACAGTGCACATGCTATTGCTGGTCGCGATCAGTCTCCCGCTCTTGCTTTGCCCGTCGACCATGGCCATGGCGGCAGCAGCCCGGACGGGGGATCCCGCCGTCTTTCAGGAGTCCTATGACTTTGAAGCCATCGGCCGCATGGAGGAGTCCCTCTCCGCGCTCGATCGCTTGTCCGAGGCCAAGCGTGGCGGCTACGTCGCTGTGCTGAGGCGGGCCTGGTTGCTTTACAAGCTGGGCCGCAACCCGCAGTCCATTGAAATCTACCAGAAGGCCAGCGCGCTCGATCTGAAGGCCATCGAGGCGCGCCTGGGCCTGCTGTTGCCCTTGATGGCCGAGCAACGCTGGCCCGAGGCAGAGAAAACGGCCCGTGAGATTCTCAAGGTCGACGCCGCCAACTACTTGGCGACCCTGCGTCTGGCGTTCGTGCAGTACAACCTGAAGCGCTACGCGGAATCGCGAACGCTCTACAAGAAGCTTGCCGAGCTGTATCCCAGCGACGCTGAGGTGCGGGCAGGCCTCGGCTGGGCATGGCTGAAGCTGGGAAAGAAGGCCGAGGCTGCTGCCACGTTCCGCGAGGTGCTGGAGTTCGCGCCCAAGAACGCACTGTCCGTGCAAGGCCTGGCCGCGGCTTCGAAATAGGCATCGTCCAGTCGGGATCTTGTGTCAGTCATTGGCGCAGGCGACGCCGGCGCCGATGATGACGGCGCTGACGGTGCCGATGGTCGTCACCTGCGCGTCGCCCTTGCGGTATCGGTAGACGGTCGAAGTGCTCCCGTAGATGCTACCAAGGAACAAGTAGAAGGCCTCCTGCCAGTAGACCAGCGCGAAGGCGCCTTCGGCAAACCCGGCGGGAACCCTGGTGACGTCGATGGCGGAGGCGGTGGTGGGGTCGATGTTGAGCAACAGCGACTCGCCGTCACCCACGGCGAAGCCATACAGTTCGCCGTTCGGACCGGCAGTCAATTCGGCCGAGGGAACGGGCGGCGAGAGGTGCCCGATGCTGGTGAGCGCGAGGGTGGAAAGGTCGATGCGCTCCAGGTGGTCGGGGGCTGAGGCAGCACCTTCCTTGACCGCAATGTAGAGGGTCTGGCCAGCGGCGGTACTATCGGGCAGAAGAGCCATGCCATAGGATTTCGACATGACCAAGAGTGGGCTGAACGCCGTGCGTGCGCTTTGGAAGGTCCTCATGTCGACCAAGCACAGGTCGCCCCTCAGGCTGGAAATGTAGGCTGGCCCGATGGGCGACACCGTCATCGAGTTCAGGTCGTAGCTGCCGCAACTGACCTTGGCGAGGCTGGTCAGGGCCAGTGTATCGGCCTCGAAACGGTAGAGCTGACCATCGTCGCCGAGAAGGAGGACGTAGCGTTTCTCCACCTGGCAAAAGGAGGCAAGCTGGGTATCGCTGGCATGATCTGGCGGCGCGTCCCTGGGCGCCGGGCTGACCGGAGCATTCGCGTTCGGATCGAGCATGGGCGTGCGATAGCCTAGGCAGCCAGCGAGCGCGAGGGTTGCCAGCGGGAACAAGGCTTGGAGCGAGCGCTGATGCTTGAGCATGGTCGACTGCCCTTCGCGGTAGCCGTGGAAGACAGTGCAGTATTGCAACAGAGCGCCATGGACGCAATGGCGGGACCGTGACTGTCGCACCGGTAGCCCGTCCACATCCCCCCATCGACCACTAGCCCGACCGGTCGAGGCGCGCTAGTCTGCACACCTTCATCATGGCCAATTTCATCCCCGACAAAGCCAAGTTTCTCGACCTCGCCCGGCGGGGCCGCCTTTGCTTCGTCTATCGCGAGTGGTTGGCCGATGCCGACACCCCAGTGTCCGTGTTCGCCAAGCTGGGGCGCGGCCCGTACTCGTTTCTTCTGGAGAGCGTCGTGGGCGGCGAAAAGTGGGCCGCTTACAGCTTCGCGGGCGTGCGTCCGCGTGCCGTGATTCGCTCCAAGGGCAAGCAGGTCGAGGTGCTGAAGCCCGACGGGGCAGGTTTTCGCGTTGAAGAGCGCATCCACGCCGAGAACCCAGTCGAGTACGTGGCCAGTGCGCTGGCCGCATTGCCCGCCGCGGTGCCGCCGGGCCTGCCGCGTTTCTTTGGCGGGGCAGTGGGCTTCCTGGGCTACGACATGGTTCGCCACTTCGAGCGCCTGCCCGCCACCGCGCCAGACGAGCTGGGCCTGCCTGACATGTGCTTCGCCCTGACCGACACTGTGGTGGTGTTCGACAACCTGCGCGGCACGCTGAAGGTGGTCGCTTCGGTCGACGTGGCGGAAAAAGATCCGGGCAAGGCCTACGACGAGGCCTGCGCCAAGGTGGACGAGATCTGCGAGCGCCTGACCGCGCCGGCCAAGGGCCTGGCGCCGCTGGACTTGAACATCGGGACGGCTTCTGTCCTGGCGCCAACCTCGCGCACCAGCAAGGCCGACTACCTGGCCGGGGTGGCCAAGATCAAGGAATACATCCGGGCCGGGGACGCCTTTCAGGTGGTGTACTCGCAGCGATTCGACGTGCCGCGCGGCCAGGTCGATCCGTTCGATGTCTACCGCGTGCTGCGCGTGACCAACCCGTCGCCCTACATGTTCCACCTGGAATTCCCCGAGGCCGTGGTCACCGGGGCCTCGCCCGAGGTTCTGGTTCGCCTGGATGGCCGCAAGGTCGAGGTCCGGCCACTGGCTGGAACCCGACGGCGGGGCGCCACCCCGGCTGAGGATGTGGAGCTGGGCCACGAGTTGCTCGCCGATCCCAAGGAGCGCGCCGAGCACGTCATGCTCATCGATCTCGGCCGCAACGACGTGGGCCGGGTGTCCGAACCCGGCTCTGTTCGCCTGGACGAGACCATGGTCATCGAGCGCTACTCGCACGTCATGCACCTGGTGTCCAACGTCAGCGGCAAGCTGGCCGAAGGGCTGGCGGCCAAGGACGTGGTCAAGGCCGCGTTCCCGGCCGGCACGCTGTCGGGCGCGCCCAAGATTCGCGCCATGGAAATCATCGAAGAGCTGGAGCCCTCGCGGCGCGGGGTCTACGGCGGGGCGGTCGGCTATCTTTCGTACACAGGCAACATGGATCTGGCCATCGCCATCCGCACCTTGGTCACGACTGGCGACACCATCCACGTGCAGGCCGGGGCGGGCATCGTGGCCGACAGCAAGCCCGAGGACGAGTACGAGGAGTGCATGAACAAGGCGCGCGCCGTGGTGCGCGCCGTGGAGTTGGTCCGACAGTCGGCGACCACAGCGCGCGGGGGTAAGTAGCCATGCTTCTGGTCATCGATAACTACGATTCCTTCACCTACAACCTGGTCCAGTATCTGGGCGAGCTCGGGCAGCAGGTGAAGGTCGTTCGCAACGATGAAGTAACGGTTGACGAAGTGGCGCGTATGTCACCGGAACGCATCGTTATTTCGCCTGGTCCGTGCACGCCAAATGAGGCCGGCATTTCGCTCGAAGTGCTGACCCGACTGGCGGGCAAGATGCCTATCCTCGGCGTGTGCCTTGGCCATCAATCCATCGGCCAGGCCTTCGGCGGCAAGGTCATTCGCGCGGCGCAGGTCGTGCACGGCAAAACCTCGCGCGTCTTCCACGACGAGCGCGGCCTGTTCGCCGGTCTGCCCAACCCCTTCGAGGCCACGCGCTACCACTCGCTGGTCATCGAAAAGCAGAGCATGCCTGACTGTCTCGAGATCACGGCCAAGACCTGGGACGAGGAAATCATGGGCGTGCGCCACAAGACCCTGCCGGTCGAAGGCGTGCAGTTCCATCCCGAATCGTTCCTGACCACGGTGGGCAAGGACATCCTACGCAACTTCATCGCGATGAAGGTTCCGGGATGAGCGGTGAGGGCGGGCTGCCCATTCGCGAGGCACTGGGCCTTCTGGTTCAGGGCAAGAACCTTTCGGCCATCGACATGACGGCCGTGGTCGGTCAAATCATGGACGGCGCCGCTTCGCCCGCACAGGTCGGGGCCCTGCTGACGGCCCTGCGCATGAAGGGCGAGACCGTGGCCGAGGTGGTGGGAGCGGCCCAGGCTATGCGCCAGCGCATGGTTCGCGTGGAGTCGGATATCGCGGTCCTGCTCGACAACTGCGGCACTGGAGGCGATGGCTCGGGCTCGGTGAACGTTTCGACCCTGGCAGCTTTGATCTTGGCGGCCTGCGGGGTGAAGGTCGCCAAGCACGGCAACCGCGCGCTGTCCTCGCGTTCCGGGTCGCACGACGTGCTCGAGGCGCTGGGCGTGGATCCCGCGCCAGGACCCGAGCTGGCGCAGCGCTGTCTGGCCGACATCGGCCTGTGCTTCATGTTCGCGCCCGTGTACCACGCCGCCACCAAGAACGTGGCTGGCCCGCGCCGGGAGGTCGGTTTTAGGACCTTGTTTAACTTACTCGGACCCATGACCAATCCAGCGTCTACCCGCTACCACGTCAATGGCGTGTTCGCGCGCGAGCGCTGCGAGTTCCTGGCGCGTGCCCACGGGCAGCTGGGCTCGCAGCGGGCC
>Ga0302323_100002486_pt1 | contig 14948 bp, 11 predicted proteins | sample Fen_T0_3_FD_201950 | JGI IMG/M metagenome (GOLD analysis project Ga0302323, IMG submission 201950) | Peat permafrost microbial communities from Stordalen Mire near Abisko, Sweden - Fen_T0_3 | ecosystem: Environmental > Terrestrial > Soil > Wetlands > Permafrost | place: Sweden: Abisko... | reverse complement strand
GCCAGGAACCTGGTCCCGTCCTTGCCGCGGTAGCTAAGCACGCCAGGCTTGAGCACCGACATGTAGGGAATGTGGCCGGGTAGGATGCCGAATTCACCGAGCACACCGGGTGCCACGATCTCTTCAGCCTCGACCTGAACCAGGTAGCCGCGCGGGGTTGTGACTGTTAGGTGCATGGCGTGTCCGCTTGTCCCTTACTGCTAGTCACTATTGCTACTCTTTGGCCATCTTTTCGGCGCGGGCGCGCACGTCGTCGATGCCGCCCATCATGAAGAACGCCTGCTCGGGAATGTCATCGCACTTGCCGTCGATGATCTCTTTGAACCCGCGCACGGTGTCTTTGATCTCGACGTACTTGCCCTGCTGGCCGGTGAAGGTCTCGGCCACGTGGAAGGGCTGCGACAGGAAGCGCTGAATCTTGCGTGCGCGCGACACCGTCAGCTTGTCGTCCTCGGAGAGCTCGTCCATGCCGAGGATGGCGATGATGTCGACCAGCTCCTTGTAGCGCTGGAGTACCTTCTGCACCTGGCGAGCAACCTGGTAGTGCTCGGCGCCGACCACGTCGGGCGAGAGAATCGTCGAGGTCGAGTCCAGCGGATCCACGGCCGGGTAGATGCCGATGGCGGCGATGTCGCGCGAAAGCACCGTGGTGGCGTCCAGGTGGGCGAAGGCCGTGGCGGGCGCCGGGTCGGTGAGATCGTCGGCGGGCACGTAGATGGCCTGCACCGAGGTGATGGAGCCCTTGTTGGTCGAGGTGATGCGCTCTTGCAGAATGCCCATCTCGGTCGACAGGGTCGGCTGGTAACCGACGGCCGACGGGATGCGGCCGAGGAGGGCGGACACCTCCGAGCCCGCCTGGGTGAAACGGAAGATGTTGTCGATGAAGAGCATCACGTCCTGGCCTTCTTCATCGCGGAAGTATTCGGCGACGGTCAGCGCGGACAAACCGACGCGCATACGCGCTCCCGGCGGCTCGTTCATCTGGCCGTAGATGAGCGCCGCCTTGGAAATGACCGGCTCGCCCGTGGACAGCTTGGAGTGGGTCATTTCATCGTACAAATCGCGGCCCTCGCGGGTGCGCTCGCCGACGCCGGCGAACACGGAGTAACCACCGTGCTTCTTGGCCACGTTGTTGATGAGCTCGAGGATGACGACGGTCTTGCCCACGCCCGCGCCGCCGAAGAGGCCGATCTTGCCGCCGCGGCGGTAGGGGGCCAGCAGATCGACGACCTTGATGCCGGTCTCGAACATCTCGATCTTCACCGACTGTTCGACGAACTTGGGCGCCGGTCGGTGGATGGGCATGAATTTGGTGGCGCCTAGCGGGCCGCGCTCGTCCACCGGCTTGCCCACGACGTTGATGATGCGGCCAAGGACTTCCTTGCCCACGGGCATGCTGATGGGGGCGCCAGTGTTCTTGACCGGCATGCCGCGCACGAGCCCATCGGTCGATTCCATGGACACGCAGCGCACGGTTCGCTCGCCCAAGTGCTGCGCGACCTCGACAATCAGATTGTCGGGCAGGTCGTCGATGGCTGGGTTGGTGACCGAGAGCGCGGTGTTGATCTCAGGCAGCTCGGCACCGCCGAACTCGACGTCCACGACGGGACCGATGACCTGAACGATTCTGCCTTGGGTTGCTGTAACTGGGGTGCTCATGGTTTCAAACCTCTGGTATCGCGACTAGCCCTTGAGAGCTTCTGCGCCACCCACGATTTCCATCAGTTCCTTGGTGATGGAGGCCTGGCGGGCGCGGTTGTATTGCAGGGTCAAACGGTCAATCATTTCGGTGGCGCTCTTGGTGGCGTTTTCCATGGCGGTCATGCGCGCGCCGGATTCGGAAGCGACCGATTCAAGAAGCGCCCTGTGAATTTGGGTTTCCACGTACATGGGCAGGATGTAGTCGAGGATCTGTCCCTTGCCCGGCTCGTAGAGGAATTCCGAGCCGCCCGCGTCGTCGCCCGCGGGCGCGGCCGCCACGGGCAAGAGCGGCTCAATCACCGGGCGCTGCGACATGACGGACTTAAACTGGTTGTAGACCAACCACACGCCGTCGACTGTGCCGTTCAGGAATTCCTCGGTCGCCGCCGCGGCCAGCTCCTTGGCACGCGCCATGGCGACGTCGCCGGTCGCGCCTGGCAACTCGCGGGTCATGTTGAGCTTGCGGCGGCGGAAGTAGTCGCGGCCCTTGCGGCCCACCACCTCGTAGCGGCACTCATCGATTTCGCCGACCTTGGACTTCTCCTCGGCGTGGCGTTGCGCCAACCGGCAAAGATTGGTGTTGAAGCCGCCGCACAGGCCGCGATCAGAGGTCATGACGATGAGGGCGATGCGCCGGCCGGCCCTTCTTTGCAGCAGTGGGTGATCTTCGGCCCCGGCGCGCGCCGCCACCTCGGAGGTGATGTCGGACATGGTCTTGGCGTAGGGACGGGCTGCGACGATGGCGTCCTGGCCACGACGAAGCTTCGCCGCAGCCACCATCTTCATGGCGCTGGTGATCTTTTGCGTCGATTTGACCGACGCGATCCGGAGCCGGACTGCCTTGAGTGAGGGCATGGAGGTGCCTGGTGTTCCTGTCTACTTGCCTATTTGGCTTGTGGGTTGAAGAGCTTGCCGAACTCGGTCAGCACGGCGCGCATCTTCTCGGCCAAGCCGTCGAAGGCCTTGCCGTCTGAACCCTTCTGCGCCAGCTCCTTCAGGAAGTCGCGCTTCTGGGCATCGGCAAAAGCGTACAGTTCGCGCTCGTAACGTCCGAGCGATTCCACCGGCAGGTTGTCAATGAAGCCGTTGGTGGCCGCAAACAGAATGAGGATCTGCTTCTCCACGGGCAAGGGCACGTACTGGCCTTGCTTGAGCAGCTCGGTGATGCGAGCCCCGCGCGCCAGCTGTTGCTGGGTCGCCTTGTCCAGGTCGGAGCCGAACTGGGCGAAGGCAGCGAGGGCGCGGTACTGCGCAAGCTCTAGGCGCAGCTTGCCGGCGACCTTCTTCATGGCCGCGATCTGGGCCGCGCCACCGACGCGGCTGACCGAGAGACCGACGTTGACGGCCGGCCGTTGGCCCGAGAAGAACAGATCGCCTTCGAGGAAGATCTGCCCGTCGGTGATGGAGATAACGTTGGTGGGGATGTAGGCCGACAAGTCGCCGGCCTGGGTCTCGATGATGGGCAAGGCGGTGAGCGATCCGGCGCCCTTGGCGTCCGACAGCTTGGCCGCGCGTTCAAGCAAGCGCGAGTGCAAGTAGAACACGTCGCCCGGGAAAGCCTCGCGGCCGGGTGGGCGGCGCAGCAGCAGCGACAGCTGACGATACGCCACCGCCTGCTTAGATAGATCGTCGTAGATGATGAGCGCGTGGCGACCGCTGTCGCGGAAGTATTCGGCCATGGTGACGCCCGCGTAGGGCGCCAGGAACTGCAGCGGCGCCGAGTCGGACGCGGTGGCTGAGATGACCGTGGTGAACTCCATGGCGCCACTCTCGCGCAGCTTGTCCACCACCGAGGCCACCGTGGACTGCTTCTGGCCAATGGCCACGTAGAAGCAGTACATGTTCTGACCCTTCTGATTGATGATGGTGTCGACGGCGATGGCGGTCTTGCCGGTCTGGCGGTCGCCGATGATGAGCTCGCGCTGGCCGCGGCCGATGGGGATGGTCGAGTCGATGGCCTTGATGCCGGTTTGCACGGGCTCGTGCACGCCCTTGCGCGCGATGATGCCCGGCGCCTTGATTTCGATCTTGCGCGAATCTTTGGACTCGATGGGGCCCTTGCCGTCGATGGGCTGGCCCAGGGCATCGACCACGCGGCCGATCAGAGCCTCGCCCACGGGAACCTGCGCGATCTTGCCCGTGCGCTTGACGATGTCGCCCTCGCGCACCGACTCGAAGTCGCCCAGGAGCACGACGCCCACGTTGTCCTCTTCGAGGTTGAGCACGAGTCCGACCACGTTCTTGCCGAAGTCGAGCAACTCGCCCGCCATGGCGTTCTCCAGGCCATAGACGCGGGCAATGCCGTCGCCGGTTTCAAGCACGGTGCCGGTTTCGGCAACCGCGACTTTTTGGTCGAAGCCTTCGATCTCCTTGCGGATGATCTGACTGATTTCTTCAGCGCGAATCTGCATTGTATTTCCTTCGAACTCTTGCGGGGTGGTCCTGCAGAAATAGGGTCTAGTTGAGCAGTCGATTCTTGAGGTTGGACAGGCGCGAGGCCACGCTGCCGTCCAACACCATGCCGGCAACGTGGGTGACCACGCCGCCGATGAGGGATGGATCTACGACGGTTGTCATGAGAACTTTCTTGCCCGTGCGGCGTTCCAGCGCCTTGCGGATCTCGGCCTCGCTGGCGATGTCGAGCGGCATGGCGGACAGAACGCGCGCACGCACGCGGCCCAGCTTTTCGTCGCACATTTCTTCGTAGGCGCGCGCGATGGCGGGCAGGGTGGTGATGCGCCCGCGTTCGAGCAGCAAGAGCGCCAGGCTTTGCACCTGGCGCGCCGGCGCCAAGCGGGGCATGAGGCTTTGCAAGACCGCGCGCTTCTGCGACAGCTTGAAGACTGGATTCTCAAGGGTTTGGCGCAACTCTGGCGAGTCCTTCCACAGGTCGGCCAGTTCGTTGAGCTGGCGTCCGAGAATCTCGAAATTGCCCTTTTCCTCGCCGATGGCGAAGATCGCCTTGGCGTAGCGACGCGCGACTGAACCACCCATGGCCGCCACTAGCCCACCGCCCCTCCGGACCCGACGGGCCCGTCAAATCCGGCGACAAACTCTTGTGCCAGCCTGCGCTCATCGTCTGTGTTCATCGACTTACGCACCAATTCTTCGGCGAGCTTGACCGATGCGGTGGCGACCTCGGCGCGCAAGAGCAGCTCGGCTTCCTTGACCTGCTGATTCAGCTGGAAACGCATGTCGTCCTGAATCTTCTTGGCCCGTTCTTGCGCGCTTTCGAGTAAACGCACCTGCTCGCGCTCGGCGTCCTGCCGGAGGGTAGCTCGCAGGGCCGCAACCTCTTTCTCAAGATCCGCCACACGCTGGTCTTGCGCCTTGAATTTCTGTGCCGCCTCGTCGCGTAGACGGGCCGCCTCGTTGATGTCGCCCTTGAGCTGCTCGTGGCGAGCGCGCAGCGACTTGTTCATCGCGCGGCCGCCGAACCAGATCAGGATGAAGAGCAGGACGCCAAAATTGAAAAGCTGGAGCGCGAAGGTCTTGGCGCTGAATCCGGCATGTTCGCCGTGGTCTGCTAGGTGTTCCGCGTCGCCCTCACCGTGGTTTATGTGGCCAGCGCCAGGCTGGGCGCTGCCTTCGTGGGAAGGCCCCGCCGCCGCGACTTCGTGTGCGGGCGCAGTGGCCTCGTTGACCGGTGCGATGGCGGGCAGGGTGTCGAGCGGCGCCTCGGCGTCCACCGGGACTGCCTGGTCAACGGGGATCGGCTTTGCGGGGGCCTGCGGCGCGATCGTTGGTTTCGCCGGTGCTGGCACGACGATTTGGGCACGTGCCATGGCCGCACGGCGAGCGGCGAATAGTGCGCGCTTGCGGGCTATGCGCGCGGCCCTTGCGGCTGCCTTGTCAGCCGCCGAGCCGGTGTCGTCGACCGCTGACTTCTCGGCGGCCGGTTCATCGTCCTGGGCATGCACCACGCCTGCACCCAGGGCAAGAAGCGCCGCCAAGGCGAAGGTCGTCAGATTGAATTTCACGATGCCAACCTCCGGCCAAGCGCCTTCTCGGCGATTTGGCGTCCCAGCAGGTTGGTGTGCTTCTGCAGGTTTTCCTTTTCGGCCACCAGCGCGGCGTCGAGCTTGGCGCGCGCCTCAAGCATGATCTTGCGGGCACTGTCCTGCGCCTCGGTGACGATTTGTTGCTCGCGCGCCTGCGCCTCAAGGCGCAGCTTTGCAGACTCGGCATTGGCGTTTCGCCGCGCTTCGGTCAGGGCGGTCTCGATGCGCGTCAGTCGCGCAGCAGCGTCGGCCTCAAGCTGGGCGGCCTTTTCCCGTGCGCCTTCCACGCGCTCCACGCGCTCGTCGCGCACCCGCAGGTAGGGCTTCCACAGGAATTGCCACAGAATGAGCAGCAGGACCAGGAACAGTCCCAGCATGACGAACACGGTACCGTCAATGTCCAGGAGTTGGGCCTCCGCTGATCGCGGAGCGGGACTGAGCATTGTCGCGGCGGCTTGTAAGAAGGCTACTGACGCGTTCACGGCGAATTCGACTCGGGCTTGGTGGTGCTGGAACTGGTGGTGCTGCTGCTCGCATTCGACGAGCCGCCGGCTGACTTCTTGCCACCGGAATGCCGTGGCGAGGGGGGGGAATCGCTTGTGCTGCCGCTGGAGTCCATCTGGCAGTGTCCGTCGAAGAACACGCCCTTTTCGATGAACAGCGACGGGGTGTTGATGTTGCCCTTGACCTTGCCTGGGCTGTGAATCTCGACCGAGCGCTTGGCCGTGATGTTGCCGCGCACGACGCCTTGAATGACGATGGCGCCCACCGTAACCTCGGCATTCACCTCGGCCCCTTCGCCCACGATGAGCACATCGTCGGTGAAGATCTCACCGGTCAACTTCCCGTCCACGCGAACGGTGCCTTCGAACGATAGTTTTCCTTCGAACTCGCTGCCCTTGCCAAGCAATGTGGTTACCGGCTGGGCGTTGCCAAGTTCGCCGGACGTGGGGGATGGCGTGGTCAACGTCATGGCTTTTGGGGGCAAACCCTACACTTCAATGGAGCCGGCCGTCAACGAGGGAAGCGAGCTTTCCGGATCGTTGTTCATGGAAACCCTGACAGGGTTTCCAAACCTTCCCGCGCTCTGGCTCCGCCGGGCAAAGCCCGGCTACGCCGACGCGATCATGGAACTGAAAGAGTTTCCATGCTTCCCGCGATGGTACGCCACTCGCCTAGCTGCGCTTTTTCTAGTATCCCGCGGGCACTCCGCCGGAGCGCGGATCGGCGGCCGCGTCCAGTCCGGCCCGCGAGCGCACGATGGCATTGGCCTTGCCGATGTCGGCGCGCGGCTTGGGTTGGTGGCCCTTGGCTTCCAGGGCGCGAACGGCTGCGATCGGCAGTCCAGGTTCGTAGAAAAGGATGTCCGGCTCCCACTGGTGATGGATGCGCGGCGCCGCCACTGCGTGTCGCGCATCGAGGCCGAACACCAGCACATCGAGCAGGATCTGCAAAGTGGCCGAAACGATGCGTGGACCGCCCGCCGCGCCGGTGACCAGTTCGACGCCGCGATCGCCGAGCACGATGGTGGGCGACATGGACGAGACCGGGCGTTTGCCAGGCTCTGGCCGGTTGGCGTCGCTACCGGCGAGCGAGAAGACGTCGGGATGGGCTGCCGCCATGGTGAAATCGTCCATCTGATCGTTGAGCACGATGCCGTCCGCCACGATGCGCGCACCGAATTCAAGGTTGATGGTCGTGGTCAGCGCCACCGCGTTGCCCGCCTTGTCCACCACCGACACGTGGGCGGTGCCACCATCCCGCGCCGCCTCGGTGGGCCGCTTCTCCGGGGTACCGTAGGCATCGTGGGCGAGAACCTTGTCGAGAAGAATGCGGTGTCCGAGCTCGCGGTGGTAGCGGGCATCGAGTAGGTGTTCCAAAGGCAAGTGCGAGAACGCCGGATCGCCAAGGAAGCGAGCCCTGTCGGCGAACCCGTGCTTGAGAGCCTCGGCGAGATCGTGGAGATAGGCCGGCGCGGCCGGGCCTATGCCTCGCTGCCATGCGGACGCACGCGTAGCGAGGATGCCGAGCGCCTCCACCAGGATGGTTCCGCCCGCCGAGGGAGGCGGCATGGTCAGCACGCGATGACCGAGAAAGCTGGTGGCCAGAGGGGAGCGCTCGACCGGCGTGTAGCCATCGAGATCCTCAAGGGACAGCACGCCGCCCGCGGCCGCAACAGCAGCAACCATGGCGGATGCGATCTCTCCTTGATAGAGGGCCTCGGATCCTTCGCGACGCAGCCGCTCCAGCGTGGACGCAAGGGCAGGGCGCGTGACGCGGTCACCGGCGCGGACGTGGTTGGCGGCCTCCCGATCCATCGAGAAGATGTTGGCAATAAGGTCTTGTCCGGTGGCTGGATTGCGCTCGATCTCATCCCGAATTTGCTGGGCCAGCCAGGGCGAGACAACAAACCCGCGCGCCAGACGCAGCGCGGGTTCTACGCAGCGTGAGAAGGGCAGGGTGCCAAAGCGCCGAATCAACTCCGCCAGGCCGCGCGCCTCGCCAGGCACGCCGACCGAAAGTCCGCTTTGGGGTCGGACGCCAGCACTGCCCATCGCGCGGTCTGTGAGCGCCGCGGGTGCGGTTTCGCGAAAATCGAGGGCCACCGTCTTTCTGGTTTTGGCCAGGTAGACGAGGGCAAAACCGCCGCCCCCCAGCCCGGAAGCAAAGGGGTCGATCACGCCTAGCGCCAGCGCGGTTGCACAGGCCGCGTCGACGGCATTGCCACCTAATTTGAGCATTTCCACACCAGCGGCGGATGCGGCCCGCGAATCCGAAGCGACAGCGGCGTGACTTGCGTGTAAGAATGTAGTCGATGCGCTAGCCGGCGTGCCGGCGAAGCCCGAGGAGGGCACAAGCGCCACGCAAAGCACAGCCAGCGCCGTGTGCAAAGTTCGACCTCGACCTCGTAAGCTGGCACACTCGCGTGGAATCAGTATTTGAAGGAAAATCACTCCGGGCGTAACCTCAAGTAGCCTAGGCCCAAGGGAAAACCGACATGGACCAGCCGTCAAGTACGGAAAGCAACGCGATCACACTGCGCATCAAGTTCAAGAGCGCGTCGCTGGACGATTTCATCAACCGTTATGGCGTTGATGTGAGTCCAGGAGGCCTCTTCATTCGCACCAAGCAGCCTGTCGAAGTAGGGACGACCCTGCAATTCGACTTCACGCTGGCGGATGGCTCCCCGCTGCTGGCGGGGCTTGGAACCGTGGCCTGGGTGCGCGAGAGCGACCCATCGCGCGCCAACAACGTCCCAGGCATGGGCCTGCGCTTCGACAAGCTGACGCCGGAAAGCCAGCACACCCACCAGATGATCCTGTCCGAGAAGGCGCGCAAGGAGGGAAAAGCGTTAAGCACGCCTTACCCACCCACGGCCTTCGTGGCGCCGTCCGCCAGAACCTCGCCCTCGCCCGACGACCTGCGCACCGCCACCGAGATAGCGGCCAAGATGGGGCAGGGCTCTGCCAATTTGGCGGTCACGCGTCCCGCGCCAAGCGCGGCGGTCAAGCCCGCGCCCTTCGCGGCCGCATCGCCCACCGCACCCGCGCCTGAGAACAGCGGCGACACCGATGAATTCGAGTCGGCGGGCAAGACCGAGATCAGTGACAAGCCGCTCGATTTCTATTTGAAGGAAGCCGCGCGCGAGGCGGAGGATCTGCAAACCGCCATCGGCCAGCCGCCCACGCCTGAAGAGGCCGTTCCCTCAGCGCTGATCGAGGATTTCAACACCGACGCGGAGTCGCTGCCCTCGACGAAGAGCGGGCCGCCGCCGGCAGGCTACGATATCAAGGACTCTTCTCCGATGGCCACCGCGGAAGAGCAGCCCGCTGCGGCCAAGCCGCTTTCCGGCGAACGCAAAACCGGGGGACGGGAAGCCTTCACGTCGTTGCTCGATCTTGGCGACAGCGACGGATCCGTGGCCCCCAATGCCGCGGTATCTTCGGAAGTGCTGGATGAGATTTCCGCTGGAGCGCCCATCGAAGAAACCGCTTCGGAGAAGACCGAGGAGGTTTCGCTCGAACCTGCGAAGCTACTGGCCGATGTGCAGATGAAGGCTCCCGAGCCGTTCGACTTGGCTGGCGCGCCACTCGACGGCGACCGGCCCCCGAGCCGGGACAGTGTGCCTTCCCTGAAGCCCAAAGGTTCGGGCAAACTGATTGCGGGCATTGCCTTGCTTGCGGCAGCCGCAGCGTTTGGCGCCGTCTACCTCGCCAAGACCAAGCCTTGGCAGCAGGATTCTCAGTCTCAACCGACACCCGTCGCGGTTGCCACCCCCACGCCCGCACCGGCTGTCCAGCCGGCCGTGCCAGCGCCCGAGCCCGCCAAACCAGCTGCGCAAGAAGAAGCCGTGGCCAAGAAGCCGGTGGCCGAGGAAGCCAAGCCCGCCGTGGCCGAGAAGACCGAGCCTGAAAAGCCGGCCGCCGAGAAGCCAGCGGCCGAGCAGCCGGCCGCCGAGAAGCCAGCAGCGGAGAAGCCCGTGGCCGAAAAGGCCGGGTCGGCCAAGCCAGAGACGGAGGCTGCTCCCAGCAAGCCTGCAAACAAGTCCGGGGGCAAGGCCGGAGCAAAGACGGGTGACGAGAAGACCGGCGAGCAGAAGGCTGGCGAAAGCGGAGAAGAGATCTACCGACTGGCATTCAAGTCGTCTCCCATCGGCGCCGAGGTTCTTATCGACGGGGAATACTTCGCGCGCACGCCGTGCGAACGGCGAATCCTGGATCCCAAGAAGTCATTTGCCATCACCATCCGGCGCGAAGGCTACGAGCCGCACGAGCGCTTGCTGGGGGCGTCGGACAACTGGGTGAAGAAGGGGAACGAACGCGTTCTGAACGTCACCGTCAATCTGAAGAAGCTCTCCGCGGCAAGCGCCAGCGCGGCGCCAGCAAGCACCGAAGCCAAGCCTGCGGCTGCCGCTCCCGAGGCGGCCAAGCCCGAAGCCAAGCCGGCTGCGGTTCCGCCCGAGCCTGCCAAGCCTGCGTCGACCAAGCCCGAGCCTGCCAAGCCCGAGCCTGCCAAGCCCGAGCCTGCCAAGGCTGCGCCCGCTCCCGCGGAAAAGTCGACGGCGTTCAAGCCCGTCCCCAATTTCGAAGAGCCGGGCAAGGCCAAGGAGTAGGCCCTTGCGCCTGCGTCGTCGCGTGGAGTCCTTCCTGGGCGCCACCGGCGTTGCCTTGGCCATGATCGGCCTGGCCACCGCCGGGTGCGCAGGGAGTTGCGGTTGCAAGCGCGCCGCCCCCGAGGGCAAGCGTGCCACCGTCGCGAAGCAAGAAGGCCCCACGCCGATCCCGCGCAAGCGGCTGCCCCGCATCGACATTCACTCGCACATCACTCCCGAGGGACTCGAGCGCGCCCTTGCCCTGATGGACAAGTGGGGCATCGACGGCATGGTCAACCTATCGGGCATGGTACCCGGACCGCCCCGCCACAAGCTGGAAACCCAGCTTGAGATTGCGCGCGCCTCGGGCGGCCGCATCGCCGTGTTCACCAACGTCAATTTCGTCAAGGCGGTGCGCACGCGGGCCGACTACGGTATGGCCCTGGCCGAAGAGCTAAGCGTGGCCAAGGAGATGGGCGCGGTGGGACTAAAGATTCCCAAGGGCCTGGGGCTCGGCTATCCGGCACCCGATGGCGAAAGCGTTCTTGCCGTCGACGATCCCAAGCTGGATCCACTGTTCGAAGAAGCTGGCAACCTGGGCATGCCGGTGGCCATCCACACCGGCGATCCCAAGGCCTTCTGGCTGCCGCCCGACGAGAAAAACGAGCGTCTCGACGAGCTGCGCGCCCATCCCGACTGGTCGTTCTTCGGCGAGCCAGTTCCCTCGTGGCAAGAGCTGTACGCGCAGTTCGAGCGCCGCGTGGCCCGTCACCCCAAGACCATCTTCATCGGCGTCCACTTTGGCAACGACCCCGAGGATCCGGCCAACGTCGGCCGCATGCTGGACAAGTACCCCAACCTCTACATCGACACGGCCGCGCGCGTGCCCGAGATTGGGCGGCAGGACGCGACCACGATGCGCCAGTTTTTCGAGAAGTATCAGGACCGTATCCTGTTCGGAACTGACGTCGGGGTAGGGCCAACGCAAGACGATATGATGTACGGCTCGAACGGGGCCTTGCCGCCCACGCTGGACGACGAGCGCCGCTACTTCGAATCGACTTGGCGCTATTTCGAGACCAGCGACAAGCAATTCGAATCGCCCACGCCCATCCAGGGGCGCTGGAAGATCGACGGCATCGGCCTATCCGAGCAGGTTTTGCGCAAAATCTACTTCGAGAACGCCGCGCGCCTGCTGAAGTGGAGCCCACCAAACGACCAGCGACGGTCGACGCCCCAGGCTCCGGTCCCGAGCACCGTTCCAACAAAGTGACGAAATGTGCGGATCAGCTTGACGAAGAGGCCTGTCTGCACATAATCATCGCCTTCGCATTCCGGAGTAGCTCAGTCGGCAGAGCAGACGGCTGTTAACCGTCGGGTCGGGAGTTCGAATCTCTCCTCCGGAGCCACCCTGCGTCCCCCACCAACTTGGGTGGGGTAGATGGTTTAACAGGGTCGGCGAGACGGCGATTCTGGCAGCACGCTGATGGGCCTGTTTCTGCAGGGGCTTGCGAGTGTCGGGTCCATCGCGTGGGCAGCGGATCATATTGCAGAGATCACTCGTCGGCGCGCGGAGGCGACTTTTGACCGCCCGAGATGCTCTCTGGTGCCCTTTCTGGGGAGAGAGCGTCAGAGAGCGGTTAACAGATAGAGAGCCGCGGTTAACAGCGAGGCGGGATTGCAGGCGGCGGCGTTCGTATTTTGGACGATCCCATACGCCTGCTACAAGCTGCGCGGTTCAGGAGGGCGCGGTCGCCCTAGATGTCCCCTGCCACGGCCTACGTGGTCGCTGGCCGCTTGTGGCATTGAACACAAGTGCCTTGAAGCTCATCATCGGAACCTAATGGTTCAAGATCTTCCGATAGCTGAGGTGCAACGTCACGAGCCGACGTGTGCCTTCTACGCAGCGGAGGTCGGGGAGTTCATGGCAGCCACTCCCGATGCCATTGTCGGCGCCCTCACGACCCGGGCTGCACTCGAGTTCAGGGGAAATCAGCCGGAGCAGGCACAGGCGTGGCGCGATCAGGTGGAGTTGCTCCGCACCACATTCCGGCAACTGACCGGGGCCGGACGCTGGGGGCTGTTGCTGGAGTACCCGCTTCGGCGACTTAGTCGACGTCCAGATGCTGTTCTGTTGACCCCGGGTGTCGTGATCGTGATCGAGTTCAAGATGAATGCCTTCGCGCACACCGGCGATCACGCTCGGCAGGCAGAGGACTACGCGCTCTGCATTCGCGACTTCCATAGCGGTTCACGCGGGCAGGTGATCGTGCCAGTGGTATGCGCCGAGCGCGCCCCGACCAGCGAGGCGGTGGAGCCTACGGTCACCGACCGGGTGGCAGCCGTCCTACTAACCAATGGGAGCAATCTCACTCTTGCCCTGAGAATTGCCTCATCGCTCTCGAAATTGGCCGCCCCAGCCGTTTCCTGGCGCGAGTTCGACTCGGGCGCCTACAACCCGACACCGACCATCGTCGAAGCTGCGCGAGCGGTGTACGCGGGTCATACCATCCCAGAGATAGGCAGGACTGATGCCGAAGGCGTCGCCCTACAACGGACGGCGGACAGGCTTCGACACTGGGTCTCCGTGGCTCACTCGAAAAGCGAGCATCTCATCTGTCTAGTCTCCGGCACCCCTGGTGCCGGCAAGACTCTTCTCGGTCTGAATCTTGTCCTCGCAGATGGCGTCGGGCGCGTGGCTGGCGAGCCCGCGGTAATGCTGACCGGAAATCGCCCTCTCGTCCAAGTGTTGAAGGGAGCCCTCATTTCTGATGTGCGCTCGCGCTCGGCTGACGTAGGTGCCGCTCGCGCCGTTGAGGGCGCTCTTCAAACACTCCTCGGCTACCTAAAGGAGCATGCTCCAGAGAACGCTGCTCCGCCTCCTGAGCGGGTCGTTGTGTTCGATGAGGCTCAGCGCGCATGGGATGAGGAGACCGGACAGAAGCTGCTGCAGCGCCGGCGCTCGGAGCCGGAGCTGTTCCTCGATATCTTACGCCGCCTGCCATGGGCATGCCTGGTGTGCTTGGTCGGGCCAGGGCAGGAGATCAATCGAGGGGAAGGCGGCATGGCGTTGTGGGGTCTCGCCCTCGATCGGGAGTCCCAAGCGGGGCGTCCCTGGCACGTGGTGGCGTCTTCGCCGACTGACGTGGGATTGTTATCCCAGCAAACTGACGTGGATCCTGCTCTTCATCTCGCGAGCGGTCTGAGGGCGTATCGCAATGAACGATTTGGTGAGTGGGTGGACGCCCTGCTCGCGGGGAACATTGGCGGCGCGGCTTCGCTGGCGACGGCCATGTCTGGGCCTCCTGCGGTGCTGTCGCGAAGCCTTGCGAACATGAAGGACTGGCTTCGGCAACGGAGGCGTGGAGGAAGGAGGCCTGGGCTCGTGGTGAGCTCAGGGGCAGGCCGGCTGGTCGCGGAAGGATTGCCTCCTGCCCCGATGTCGAACGAGCTTAAGGACATCGAGAACTGGTTTCTTCGGAGCTGGCCCGACTTCAGAGGATCTGACTCGCTAGAGGTTCCCCTAAGCGAGTTTGGGTGCCAGGGGCTGGAACTCGACTACGTGGGGCTTTGCTGGGGCGGGGATTTGATCTGGTCATCAAACTCGTCATCGTGGATTCCCCGCCGGATGAGGGCCCCGAAGTGGCAGGCCATCCGCCGTCCGGAGAATGCGCGGTACCGCCTCAATACCTACCGCGTACTGCTTACGCGCGCACGAGAGGGGACGTGCATCTACGTTCCGCGAGGCGACGCCGGTGACCCGACCCGGGCTCCGATGGAGTTCAATTCGGTCGCGGCAACTCTTCAGGCCGCGGGTTGCGCGGTCGGGTTGGATGATGAGTGAACGGAGATCCCCTTCGTTCAAGGGACTGCACCCGGCCTCGGAGCGTGCGTCTGCAGCCGCGCGGGGGGCAAGCAAGAAAGCCGACACCCGCTGCGAGGTCGTTCTTCGCCGGGAACTCTTGCGTCGTGGGCTTCGGCCTCGGTGATCACCCAAAACCGGCCATCGATGATCACCTGAAAACCGGCCACCACGGAAGGGGCCGAGACGTTGACGCTGGAAGGGCCATGTGGTCCGACGGCGGGAATGGCCAACGTCTTGGGCGAAGAAAAACGAGAGCAGATACTGGCGCTTGGGCGACTGGGATGGTCGC
>Ga0302323_100002483_pt1 | contig 14956 bp, 13 predicted proteins | sample Fen_T0_3_FD_201950 | JGI IMG/M metagenome (GOLD analysis project Ga0302323, IMG submission 201950) | Peat permafrost microbial communities from Stordalen Mire near Abisko, Sweden - Fen_T0_3 | ecosystem: Environmental > Terrestrial > Soil > Wetlands > Permafrost | place: Sweden: Abisko... | reverse complement strand
TATCTTCCCCGAAATGCGAAATATGCCAATAAATGTCGTCACCATTGAGGCCATCAACACGATAGTCCGTATCAATGCGTGTTAAACCTTCGGGTGTACGACCTGTTTCTTCTGAGTTTTTATCTGCTTTTTTGTAAATAGGTACATTCTCTTGTTTAAGATTCAAGTAATACGTATTGTGATCAGTCCATTGGGTAGCTTGTCTGGTTCGGTGAATAGACAGAACGACATCCAGTGTGGCGGAAAATATGTATTCGATTTTGTCGGTTAATACTTTCTCGTCAAGCTTGGAAAACTCATGCTTAACAACCCAGTTTCCTTCCTTTGTTTTGTATACTTCTGGCGTTAACCGCCAAACATTCCAAAAGGCGATGTTATCAGCTCCCTCGGTGAGAAGCTTTTCATTAACGCTACTATGGTCGTAGACGATAAAATCGGTAGGATCATATATATTTTCGTCAATGTACTGCTTACTGCGGGAGAAATATGGCGCTTTAGTGAATCCACCAAGTAGACCACCAACTGGTTTTCCGACCTTGTACGCAGAAATATCGTACGCCCTCTCTATTTCCAAGAATAGTGCTTTACGGCAACAAATAGCACAAACTTCAAATTCTTGTGCCTCAAGAGCATTCTTGGCCTCAAGCAAGACGACTTTCGTTTCACCATCTCGCAGTAAATCAATAGCACTTACCGAAGAAAAGGATACACCTAGTAACACATTTGATACTTCGTCAAAAAACTCTCGAATGGTTAAAGCAAGCCGGTTACATTCGTCTCTTGCAGGCTGGATACCATAATGCTTTGAACTCACCCGAATGTTATTCAATCGAATTAATTTGTTTTTGAACGGCAGCACCTTCGCCTTCGGGGCTATCTGATTATTTATTTTTACAAAGTATTGATCAAAATGAGTGTGTTGATCGAGTGCAACTCCGACATAATCAGCCACTGCAACTAGAAATGCCTCAACAGAGTCTTGAAACAGGTTTACCGCAGAAAACAAATGTATATCGTTCGCTGAACGTAAACTCGCGGAACCGAGTTCATAGAGATGCCTTGCTAGGGTGAGTCTTCTTACTATTTCGATATCCATCAATTTGTTTCTTTTTTGGTTAACAGCTTCCATCTACGCCAACCTTATAAGTTGAAGCAGCGAACTCATTACAACCTTAGTATTAGGATGGATAAGCGTAGCGCATCCATCAAAATCAATCATATTTGCCCCTATACAAAAGATGGATTCGCGTTGCTTATCCATCCTACTTTCTAATGAAAGTTTACCTACCATACGTATCAACCAAAAAACCAATAAGCCACCACAATAGCGGCGATGATGCCGCCAAAATCAGCTATTATCCCACAAGCGGCGGCATGGCGAATATGCTTGATGCCAACTGAGCCGAAGTAGATCGCCAGTACATAAAACGTGGTTTCCGTGCTGCCTTGCACAATCGACGATAAACGTCCGGCAAACGAATCCGCGCCGTGCGTTTTCATGGTGTCAATCATCATCGCCCTGGCTCCGCTGCCACTAAACGGTTTCATGAGCGCCGTCGGTAAGGCATCGACAAAGCGGTCATCCATATTGAACTTATGCACGATAGAACGTGCGCCATCCGCCAGCAAATCCAATGCGCCGCTCGCCCTGAACACGCCAATCGCCACCAACATGGCGACGAGGTAAGGAATAATCGTGATGGCGGTTTGGAAGCCTTCTTTTGCGCCTTCGATAAAGGCATCATAGGCATTCACTTTTTTGTAAATGGCACCACAAATAAAGGTGATGACCAAGGAAAACAAAATGACATTGCTCATCAAGGCGGATTGCGCCAGCATTTCCTGCTGGGGTAAATGGGTAAAATAGCTCACTAAGCCGCCGACAGCCAATGAAAAACCAGCCAGATAAGCCAAAATGACTTTATCCAGCAAATTGATTTTTTGTACAAATGCTACCGCCAGCAAACCCGTCAGGGTAGACATATAGGTAGCGATCAGGATGGGGATGAAAACATCGGTCGGATTAGCAGCGCCTAATTGGGCGCGGTAAGTCAGGATGGTTACTGGAAATAAAGTTACGCCAGCGGTATTGATCACCAGAAACAAGATTTGGGCGTTAGTGGCAGTTTCAGGGTTTGGGTTTAACGTCTGTAATTCTTTCATCGCATTAATGCCCAAAGGCGTGGCGGCATTATCCAAGCCGAGCATATTGGCTGAGATATTCATGACGATTGCGCCAAGGGCAGGATGGCCTTTCGGCACGTCGGGCATTAAGTGGCTAAACAATGGGGTAAGAAATTGGGTTAACAGCTGGATAAAACCGCTACGTTCGCCGATTCGCATGACACCTAACCACAAGGTTAAAACACCCGTCAGGCCTAAGGAAATTTCAAACGCTGATTTGGATTGGCTGAATAGGGCTTCCATCAACCGGGTAAATACCTGTTGATCGCCGAAAACGATAAGCTTGACTAGGGCAGTGCAAAACGCGGCGAGGAAAAAGCAGATCCAGATGATATTGAGCACAGTATGTTTATGAGTAATGAAAAAACTTACCCTATTTTAGTGCTTTATCTTGAGAATGGGGTTAAAACAAAAAAAGCCTCCCCATCCGATGGGTCGGCTTATTAGTTTTGAGTTTAGCTCACTAACAAAGAGGGAACCTTTCAAAATTCCCAGGCACATATTCTCACAGTCAAACCCTCTAATCTGTGAAGTAGCTCACACTTTTATATAACAACGACTTATAGTTGTTTTTGTGTGACCAATGTCACATAATTTGTGTGAACTAAGCCTCATTTTTGTTAGCTCTACTCAAAATTAGTTTTTAATTTTAAAGGATTGCCAAAGCGCTTTCGTAATCCGGCTCATGGGCGAGTTCATCTACCAATTGCGTATATATCACGTTATCGCTCTCATCAAGGATAACAATGGCACGGGCAGTTAATCCGGCGAGAATAGTATCAGTTAACTTAACCCCATAGTCATCCGCGAAGCTGGAACGGAATGTGGATAACGGAATTACGTCCTTTAAACCTTCTGTTTCACAAAATCGGCATTGGGCAAATGGCAGGTCGGCAGAAATCACGAGTACAACGGTGTTATCCAGTTTACCCGCCTTTTCATTGAATTTCCGGGTGGACATCGCACAAGTCGGAGTATCAAGGCTTGGGACGATGTTCAAGATTTTTTTCTTGCCTATATACGTTGCCAGGGAGACTTCCGCCAATTTGCCGTTGACCAACAGGAAGTCGGGCGCTTTAGTGCCTAAGGCGGGGAGTTCGCCGGACGTATGGAGCGGCTTGCCATGAAATTTTATAGTAGCCATATGGGGTTCCTTGTGGTTAAAAAATTCCCGATAGGGTTATTTTTTGGCTTTTATGCGCTTAACTAAAAGTTTGCGTTTTTCTACTTGATGATCGCTAAGCTTGTTTTTTTGGATATGAAATGGATTGACTGGCGATTTAAACTCGAGCCGTATCGGTGTGCCGGACAAGCGCAATTTAGTCCTGAAATAATTGGTGAGATAACGCTTATAAGAAAGCGGCAAGGCATCGGTTTGGACACCGTGGATAATGACAACAGGCGGATTACGTCCACCCTGATGGGCGTATTTTAATTTGATACGGCGATTTCCAACCAAAGGCGGTTGATGGGCATCGGTAGCTTCTTTCAGGATACGGGTCAATAGGGGCGTGGCCATATTAACCATGGCCGAATCGTAAAGGGTATGGACGACATCGAACAGTTTGCCAACTCCGCTACCGTGCAAGGCCGAGATAGGATGTTTTTCGGCAAATTCGAGAAATGACAATTTTACATCAAGCTGGCGGTGGATATTGGCTTTTTGGTCGCTACTTAAGCCGTCCCATTTGTTCAAACCAATGATCAGGGCTCGCCCAGCTTCCAAGACCAACCCCAGCAAATGCGCGTCCTGATCAGTAATGCCTTCGCTTGCGTCAATTAAAAAGATGACGACATGCGATTTTTCGATGGCTTGTAATGATTTGATAACACTGAATTTTTCAATAGTTTCCGAAACTCTGGCACGGCGGCGCATTCCCGCTGTATCGACCAAGGTAAAACGTTTGCCATTCCGTTCAAAAGGAATATAAATACTATCGCGGGTGGTGCCAGGCTCATCAAAAACAATAACCCGTTCTTCACCTAAGAGTCGGTTGACCAACGTTGATTTGCCAACGTTTGGCCGTCCTACCACGGCAATGCCAATGCCGCCCTGACTGTCATCGACCGCTTCTTTGACTGGCGGCAATAATTCATAAGCCCTTTCCAGCAATTCAGGTATACCACGTCCATGCGATGCCGAACAAGCAATCGGTTCACCAAGTGCTAACGAATAAAAATCGGAAGATGCAGCATTGGCATCCAATCCGTCTACTTTATTTATAACCAGTACGATGGGTTTGGCGAGTTTCCGTAAGGTTTCGGCAATGGCCTTATCGGATGTGCTTAAGCCTTCCCGGGCATCGACCATAAAGAATACGATATCGGCTTCTTCAAGGGCAATTTGCACCTGCTTTCTGGATAAGCTTTCTATGCCTTCAGCGTCATCTGCTATACCGCCGGTGTCGACGATGAGGCAAGGCCTGTTGCCGTGTTTCAGGCGACCATATTGCCTATCCCGCGTAAGTCCCGGGAAATCGGCAACCAGGGCTTCTCTGCTACGGGTTAAGTAGTTGAATAAAGTGGATTTTCCTACGTTGGGGCGACCGACTAAGGCGATGACAGGTAACATGCTATTAACGGGCCTTCAATGCGGCCAAGGTTCCATCTTTGGCATAAACATAAACGGTGTCGTTAGCCAATATTGGTTTGGCATCAATGGCTTCATCAGCGACTTGGACACGACCCAATTGCCGGCCATCCGTGGTACTTAACCAATGGACATAACCTTCTATATCACCGACTACAACATAACCTTGATAAACAATCGGTGAGGTTAGCTTTCGTCCGTGCAAATCTTTTTGCTCCCATAAAGATGAGCCAGTGCGCTTATCGAGCTGTAAGACATGGCCGTCAGGGTTTGAAATATAAAGGTATTGTTCATCCTGGCTCAGCCCCGTAGAGGAAGAAACTTCCTCATTTCGCCATAACACGTCGCCATCCAAAATTGAAACCGCAGCAGAACCACCGTTGTAACTAGCCGTATAGATAACACCCCGTGACTCTATTGGGTCGACATCAATGTCGACCAGACGCTCCACTTCCGACCGACCTTTCGGTATCGTGACGCTGGATTCCCAAACATATTTGCCGTCATCCAAACGTAACGACATCAATTTGCCGTTGTCGTAACCTTCAATAATGTTGTCTTCAATAATCAGCGGCGCACCCGTTCCGCGTACAGTCAAAGCAGGTACATTGTGTTCATAGCTCCAAATTTTTTGACCTGTTTTTTCGTTCAGCGCGATGACAGCGCCATCGGTTGTGCGGATAATAATGATGTTATTCGAGACAACTGGTACGGATAAGACTTCACTGGACACCAAGGTTTTCCAAAGCAAAGCGCCACTGTCCATGTTTAAAGCGACGACTTCGGCATCATTGCTACCCAGAATGACAGTCCCTGCGCCTAGGCCGGGGCCACTTGAAAAATGTACGGGTTCCTGCTTTTCATCTTCGATTTCAGCATTCCACGAAAGGTTGCCCGTAGCCAAATCCCTGGCCTGTACCAAGCCGTCCCTATCTGCAGCAAAAATCCGACCACTCCCAACCGCTGGAATTAATTTCAAGGTGTGTTCATCGGTGCCTACGCCAATACTTTCTTTCCACAGCACGTCAACATTGACTTCCGGCGTATATTCAACCAAAGGGTTTGGCGGTTCGGTATTATCGGCTCCGCCGGTAAAATAATTTTTGATTCCGGAAATGGAGTCGCCCACCGTTTCAAAAGCAGAGCAGCCCGAAAGTGATAGTGCTATGAGTAAGACGGAAAGAAAGCGCATTATTTTTTAGTATCGACTTTTTCTGATTTATCAGCCGTCGTAAGGTCATCAATTTTAAGTTTCAGTAATGGCGATTGAAAACCATTTTTTAATGCCTTTTGGTAAGATGTACGCGCTTCGTCCAAGCGGTCAAGCCCGACATACAAGTCGCCGATCAATTCATCGTAATTATCGGAAAATTTTTCAATATCCGCTTGGTCTATATCGTTGATAACCTTTAAGCCTTGCTCGTATTCGCCACTTGCCAACATTAGCTTGACCAACCTTATCCTAGCAATGTGGCTCAATTCCTTATCCGACCCGTCGGCAATTTTTTTCAAGATTTCCTTCGCTCCAGCAATATCGCCCGCTTGGACTTTCAGCTTTGCCTGGAACAGGCCGGCAAAGGCCGCATAGTTACTGCCAGGAAATTGTTCCAGTAAGCGTTTGGCGAGTTTATCCGCTGAGTCTTTTTGATCTATTTCAGTCGCTTTAAGTAACTGATCGTAGAGGGCAGACGCTTGGTTTGCTTGGTCTTTTTTGTAGTCTTGCCGATAATTCCACCCTAAAATAACGGCTATGCCAATAGTGAGACCGACAAGGGTTGATGTGCCGTTTTCTTTCCACCAACTTTTTAGCGCTTCAAGCTGCTGTTCTTCTGTTTCGTAAATTGCCACTGCTGTTCTCTTTTGGTTTAATTATTGGGAATTTATAGTACTTGGTTTGGGCTGTTGTACTTGCCCCTTTGCTAACTGCTCACGCAAAAAACTGACGACTAGACCTTGAGGTATCGTCTGTTGGTCAAGGTTTTGCCTCAGAAATTTAATGCCGACCTCTCCACGTTCAACTTCGTCGTCACCGAGGATGATGGCAAAGTCTGCACCGGTCTTGTCGGCTTTTTTAAATTGGCTTTTAAAGCTGCCGCCATCGCCAGCTATTTGCAGTTTTAAGGAGGGAATTTCGGACCTGATTGTTTCCGCAAAGCGCAGGCCTTCCCGTTCCGCTTTTTCGCCAACCCGAATTAGATAAGCATCTACAGCTTTTGCTACCGGAATGTCTTCCCGAGTTTCCAGCAACGCCAGCATCCGTTCCATTCCCATCGCAAAACCAATGGCATGATTGGGTTTGCCACCTAACTGCTCGATCAAGCCATCATAACGACCGCCAGCGCACACCGTGCCTTGCGACCCGAGTTCATCGGTCACCCATTCGAAAACTGTCTTACTGTAATAATCCAATCCCCGGACTAATCGGGTATTAATTTCATAGTCCACGCCCAAAGCGTCCAACGTAGCGGTAATTGCCTTGAAATGGGCGAGACTGTTGTCACCCAGGTAGCTCATTAACTCTGGTGCATTGGCATTAATTGCTGCCATCTCAGGGTTCTTACTATCCAGGATCCGCAAAGGGTTGGATTCTAGCCTACGCAGGCTATCATCATCCAAACTATCCTTATGGCGTTGAAAGTAAGCCACCAGGATTTCCCTGTACGCCATACGCTCGGCAATCGTACCCAGGGAGTTCAGTTGTAACCTGACTTTATCGCGTAGGCCGAGCTTAATCCATAAACGGTGCATTAGCAAAAGCAATTCTGAATCAATGTCTGGGCCGGACATACCGTAGGTTTCTACCCCGAGTTGAATGAATTGGCGATAACGGCCTTTTTGGGGGCGTTCATGTCGATACATTGGCCCGTAATACCATAATCGATGGGCTTGTTGATTAAGCAAACCATGTTCCAGACATGCCCGCAAACAACCCGCCGTGCCTTCCGGCCTTAATGTTAAGGAATCGCCGTTACGGTCTTCAAACGTGTACATTTCTTTTTCGACAATATCGGTTACCTCGCCGATAGAGCGCTTAAACAATTCCGTTTTTTCTACGATGGGTAAACGGATTTCACTGTAGCCATAACTTGAAAGCACTTCCCTGATAATGCTTTCAGCATATTGCCACAGTGGAGTTTGTTCCGGGAGCACGTCGTGCATCCCTCGAATTGCTTGTATATTGGTTGCCATTGTTGAGTCGAGTTCTTAGTGGATGCCTGCAACTTGCTTGGCTTCATTAGAATCAGAAAACTTTTCCAACAACAAATTTCGGTATTCATTGGCCAGTGATAAATTACCCAGCGCTTCTTCGGTTTGAATGCCTATCCATAAAGTTTCCGGGGTGTGGTTAGCCTCGCCCAAGTACCGCTGCAAGTATTCTTCGGCAACCTTGTAATCGCTCATCTGATAACTGATTTTCTGCATTTCGGACAGTGCAGCCGAATATTGGCCGTTTAGGTTCAATGCCTGTTTCAGATAAACAATCGCCTGTGGGCGTTGCCCCATACCGAGGTGGCAACGTGCCGCATTGGTCAATGCCATCCACTGGCGGTCATTCAACATATTGGATAACGCCTGTTTTAGCAGTACCAACCCTTGATCGAACTGTCTACGGTCACAAAGGAATTTGCCGTAATTGTTTTGTATGCCTATGTCGTCGGGAGCAAGCCCCAAAGCCGTGTCATACTCCACTTTAGCCTCGTTGAAATGATTGATTTTTTCATATAAGAACGCCAAGGCATTATGGGCACGGGCGTTATTGGAATCTTTTTCTATCGCTTTGAGTAAGTTTTCTTTGGCTAACTCAAGCTTATCAATGTCCATATAGCGGACACCTAACTGCATATAAATGTCAGTCGGTTTTTCCATCGAGTCATTAGAAAACCAGGAACACGATGACAAAACCATTGGTAATAGGACGACGGTAATTCGAATGAACTTGGAAATTATTTTATGCGGCATGTTCGACATTCATCGTTTTTAATTTCAGGTGTCTACGACTTTTATCCGCAACTTGACCGACCAATTGGCCGCAGGCTGCATCAATATCTTCGCCACGGGTTTTTCGCACTGTGGTTACAATGCCCGCATCGTTCAATAAGGTTTTAAACCGATGGATCGCATTATTGCTGGAACAGGTGTAAATAGAATTTGGAAAGGGATTGAAAGGGATCAAATTCAGCTTTGACGGCACGGTTTTGAGCAACTCAATCAGCCCATGGGCATCGGCGACAGAATCGTTGATACCGTTCAACATAACGTATTCAAACGTAATTGTTCGTCTGGGTGCAATTTTCGCGTTATCCCGGCACGCTTCCAGCAATTCTGATAGCGGGTATTTTTTGTTGATGGGCACTAAAATATCCCGCAACTCATCCGTTACCGCATGTAAGGAAACCGCCAAGCTGACATCACAGACTTCCGTCAAGCGGTACATGGCTGGAACAACGCCAGAAGTGCTAATGGTGACCCTTCGTTTTGAAAGCCCAAAAGCAAAGTCGTCCATCATCAGGTTCATGGCAGCAATAACGTTATCAAAATTCAATAACGGTTCGCCCATACCCATCATGACGACATTGGTGATTTTTTTTGCATCGCCCAAGCGTTGTTGGGCTACGATGACTTGGCCGATGATTTCCGCAGTGGTCAAATTACGGTTAAAGCCTTGTTGCGCGGTTGAGCAAAAGGTGCAAGCCAGGGCACAACCGACTTGCGATGACACACACAATGTTCCCCTGTTTTCTTCTGGAATAAACACTGTTTCGATGCGATTACCACAGTCCGTTTCAACAACCCATTTACAGGTGCCATCGTTGGCCATTTTTTCCAACACGATGGCAGGCGTAACAATTGAGCAGTTTTCTTGAAGGTAAGAACGTAAGGATTTACTAAAATTAGTCATCAAATCAAATTCGACAACGCCTTCATGATAAATCCATTTGAGTAATTGGGTGGCGCGAAAAGGCTTTTCACCTAAGCCGACAAAGAAAGCCGCTAAGCCTTCCCTGTCGAAATCCAGCAAATTTATCGGGTTTTGCTTAACGGGTACGGTCGCAGAGTTCATTTGCTGAGAAAAAGTAAGCTATTTCCCGTTTTGCGGTTTCGAGTGCGTCTGAGCCATGCACGGCATTTTCGTCGATGCTATTGGCAAAATCGGCGCGAATCGTGCCGGGAGCGGCATCTTTAGGATTGGTCGCACCCATGATTTCACGGTGTTTAAGGACCGCGTTTTCGCCCTCCAGGACTTGCATGATAACAGGCCCAGAAATCATGAACGCCACTAAATCCTTAAAAAAGCCGCGCTCTTTGTGTTCCGCATAAAAGCCTTCGGCTTGATCTTGGCTTAGGTGCAACATTTTTGCCGCAACAATTTTTAAGCCGTTTTTTTCAAAACGACTGTAAATTTCACCGATGACATTTTTTGCAACGGCATCCGGTTTGATGATTGAGAAAGTGCGTTCTATCGCCATGCTTTTTTAAACTCCTAATATAGATAATGTAATGAATGCCTTATTATACCCGAACCACTGCATCCATTAAGTTGATTTAAGGCATACCGTCCAAGTGAGCGCCTTCTTTTTCAGGCACAATCAAATCATCCGGGCTGATACCCAACATCAATGCAGCAGGACTGGCAATAAAAATAGATGAATAGGTGCCGAAAACCACACCAAACAATAGGGCGATAGAGAAGTTATGGATAACTTCCCCGCCTAAGAAAAACAACGACACCAGCACCAAAAATACGGTCATCGAAATCATGATAGTACGGCTCAAGGTATCATTTACGGCAATATTCATGATGTCTTCGGTCGAGGTTTTGCGCATGTTCCTGAAGTTTTCCCGAATCCGGTCATAAACGACAATGGTATCGTTCAGGGAATAACCTATCAACGCCAGGATGGCGGCTAGTACGGTCAGGTCGAACTCCAGGCCGAAAATGGAAAAAAACCCTAACGTGACGATAACGTCATGAAATGTCGCAATAATTGCACCGACGGAAAACTTCCATTCAAAGCGGAAGGAAATATAAATTAATATGGCTAGCGTAGAATATAACAAGGCCAAAAAGCCATCCTCAGCCAGATCGTCGCCGACTTGCGGCCCAACAAACTCGACTCGGCGCAAACTAGCTGGCGTAGCCGTATTTTTGTTGATGGCTTCCAACACTTTTGAGCTTAAGTCTGCGCTACTTACGCCTTCTTGAAGTTTCAGCCGAATGAGGACATCTTTGGTTGAACCGAAATTCTGCACGGTCGCGTTAGCAAAGCCGGACTCGTCTAATGTCTTGCGAAGAACTGTCAAATCGGCGGTTTGTTGGTAGCCCACCTCAATCAGCGTGCCGCCCGTGAAATCGATACCCATGTGCAAACCGCGCACAGCCAGGGAGACGATCGCTATAACCATCAAAATGCCAGAAAAGGTCATTGCAATTTTTCGGTTACCAATAAAATTAATATGTGTCTGCTTCATAAGATGTTTGTGTGTTTGCTATGGAATAGTGCTAGCCCAAATAAGTTAAATGGATAGCTTCTCTACCCTGCGGTTGCCATAAACCCAGTTAATGACCATTCTTGTCCCGGCAATGGCAGTAAACATGGACGATAATATACCGATGATGAGCGTAACCGCAAAACCCTTTACGGAACCGGTACCAAAAGCGAATAAGACGATAGCAACAACCAAGTTGGTGACGTGTGAATCTAGAATGGTGCCAAAAGCCCTGTCATAGCCCATATAGATTGATGATTGCGGTGTGTTGCCTTTTTTGAGTTCTTCTCGAATCCGTTCAAAGATCAAGACGTTCGCATCAACTGACATGCCCACAGTCAAAATGATCCCGGCGATACCAGGCAAAGTCAGCGTCGCTTGTAACAAGGATAAGATAGCCACGACGATCACCACGTTAAAGGCCAGCGCAACATCGGCTATCATTCCGAATAACTTATAATAACCAGCCATCAGTAACACAACCAAGGCAAAGCCGACAAAAAACGACAAAACGCCTTTATTGATGTTGTCCTGACCTAAACTTGGGCCGACGGTCCGTTCTTCAACGATATCAACCGGTGCGGCCAAAGCCCCGGCTCGAAGTAACAGCGACAGGTTACGGGCTTCTTGCGGACTATCCAAGCCAGTGGTTTGGAAGCGTTTGCTAAATACGCCCTGAATAGTTGCCACACTGATGACTTTTTCGATGGTTTCTTTATGACGAACTTTTTGTCCGTCGACAGTTTTAGTCTCGACCTTATTTTCGATAAATACCACTGCCATCGGCTTGCCGACATTGGCTTGGGTCAGCTTGCCCATCTTTGCCGCACCGACACCGTTCAAGGAAATGAATACTGCTGGCCGTCCGTCTTGGTCCATACCGGAGGATGCGTCGACAATCTGGTCTCCAGTAACGATGACCCTTTTATCCAACAGGACTGCATTCTTGTTTTTGTCGTAATACAGTTTGCTGCCAACTGGCACATGGCCTTCAACGGCCTTTTGCACGTCATGTTCGGTATCGACCAGACGGTATTCCAAAGTTGCAGTGGTACCCAAAATTTCTTTAGCGCGGGTAGTATCCTGGACACCGGGTAACTGCACCACAATGCGGTTCAGCCCTTGTTGTTGGATGACGGGTTCAGCCACACCCAATTCATTGACCCGATTACGGAGCGTGGTCATATTTTGCGCGACGGCAAATTTTTTGACTTCTTTTACATCGGTTTCGGACATTTTTAGCCAGATTTGGTCTTGCTCTTCAGGTTCGGTGATGCTTAATCCGCGGAAACCTTTTGCCATAATAGCTAATGCCGCAGCTTTGTCGTCAGCCGATTTCAATTTAAGCTTTATATAGCCGCCCTCTTTGAGAACCGATAGATAACGTAATTTGGCATCCCGTAATGCGACCCGTAAATCTTCCGTATAACGTTCTTCCGCTTGTTTAACCGCTGCATCCATGTCGACTTCCAGCAGGAAATGCACGCCGCCCCGTAAATCAAGGCCTAAGTACATCGCATCAGCGCCGATTGCTTGTAACCATGCCGGCGTTGTTGGGGCAAGGTTTAACGCCACAGTTGCCTCACTTCCCATTTGATCCCTGAGCAAGTCGGCGATTTTCAATTGGTCGTCGGTATTTGCAAACCGTGCCAAAATCCGGCCATCTTTAAACTCAAACGCTTTTGACTTTACGCCGCTTGACTTAATGGTAGATTCAATTTTGTTGGCCTGGTCTTGGGTAAGCGCATTCGTAGCCGATACCTGGACTGAAGGGTCTTCACCAAACAAATTGGGCAACGAATAAATAAGGCTGATAAGGAAGATACTTATTATCAGTAAGTTTTTCCAAAGCGGGTAATGGTTTTGCATTTGCTATTCCGACAATTTAACGAGGTTGAGATTATTGCAAACCGGCCTCTTAAGCTTGGTTTTGACTGGCTTTTTTGGTGACAGCCTTATAGGTTCCTTTGGGCATCATGGTTTCTATGCTTTGGCGTTGCACTTGGATAAACAGATTGTCACCGACTTCTAGTTTGACGAAATTATCGTCAAGGTCGATAACTTTACCCAGAATCCCGCCGGCGGTTACAACTTCAACCCCTTTACCCATTGCTGCGAGCATTTGTTTTTTTTCTTTGGCGCGTTGGGCTTGAGGGCGCAGGAATAAAAAGTAAAAAAACACCAAAATGCCAATCGGAAACAAAAACCCTTCCATGCCGGGTTGTTGGATCGCGGGTGTGGCGGCAGCTACTGCGTCAGAGATGAAAAAACTCATTGTTGTCCTCTAGTTATAAGCGCGATTATTGGATAATCGCCTATTATGCCACAACTGGAACAACTTTTCCTCGTTGTTGATAAAACCGCTTGACAAAAATAGCCAGTTCTTTATTTTCGATAGCTTCGCGGAGTTCTTTCATCAGCGTTAGATAATAGTGCAGGTTGTGCAGGGTGTTAAGTCTTGACCCCAGCATTTCTTTGCATTTATCTAAGTGACGAAGATAGGCCCTGGAATAATTTTGGCAGGTATAACACGTACAAGCCTCATCAAGTGGGCCCGTGTCGAATTCATATTGGCTGTTCCGGATTTTTACCACACCAAAGGTCGTAAACAAATGACCGTTACGGGCATTTCGTGTGGGCATCACGCAATCGAACATATCAATACCGCGCCTGACCGCTTCAACCAAATCCTCCGGCGTACCGACGCCCATCAAATAACGTGGCTTATCCACTGGCATAAGAGGATGGATAGCATCCAGGGTTTGCATCATTTCTTCTTTCGGTTCCCCCACCGACAAGCCGCCGATGGCATAGCCATCAAAACCGATGTCGACCAAGCCAGAGATGGATTCTTGCCGCAGATGTTCGTACATACCGCCTTGCACGATGCCGAACAAGGCGTTTGGGTTGTCGCCGTACGCTTGTTTGCTGCGTAGCGCCCAACGTAAGGACAAGCGCATGGAGCTTGCCGCTTCATCCACCGTGGCAGGATAAGGTGTGCATTCGTCGAAAATCATCACAATATCAGAACCCAAATCCCGCTGCACCTGCATGGATTCTTCCGGGCCCATAAAAATTTTGCTGCCATCGATGGGGGATTTAAAGGTTACGCCAGCTTCCGTAATTTTCCTTAAATCACCGAGACTGAACACCTGAAAGCCCCCAGAATCGGTGAGGATAGGCTTTTGCCAGTTCATAAAGCCATGCAAATCGTTATGTGCCTTAATCACCCCCATGCCTGGGCGTAGCATGAGATGAAAGGTGTTGCCGAGAATAATTTGAGCGCCTAAGCTTGATAAATCGTCCGGCGTGAGCGATTTGACCGCGCCATAGGTGCCGACCGGCATAAAGACAGGGGTTTGGATAATGCCGTGCTTTAAGGTTAGCTGCCCACGGCGGGCATAGCCGTCCTGCGTTGTTAGTTTAAATTCCATTTATTTATTGTAACTGATCTTGAACGGCGTTGCCGATGTTGGGTTTTTGGTATACGGGATAAAGGGTCGAAGTTGTAGGTTGCGCGTGAGCTTGTGAACCCCAACAAATTAATTGGTCGGGTTATATTGGGGTTCGTTCCTAACCCCAATATAACGAGCTTATTAAAAGCTAACGATACATTTTATTGAACCAATCTTCAGCTTTAGCTACAAGGGATTCTTTTTGAATGGAAATTTTTTTGCAGTGATCAGCGTGATG
>Ga0302323_100002482_pt1 | contig 14956 bp, 13 predicted proteins | sample Fen_T0_3_FD_201950 | JGI IMG/M metagenome (GOLD analysis project Ga0302323, IMG submission 201950) | Peat permafrost microbial communities from Stordalen Mire near Abisko, Sweden - Fen_T0_3 | ecosystem: Environmental > Terrestrial > Soil > Wetlands > Permafrost | place: Sweden: Abisko... | reverse complement strand
TGCGTACAATCGTCGGCGTCGCCAAAGCCGGCAAATACAACAAGCTCAACGAACCAGCGTGGTCGTTCTTTTATCTCCCCTGTACCCAATATGTCCCGGATCTTGACCTGAGCCTTTGTGTGCGCACGCGCGACGAGCAAGCTGCCGCCGCCGACACCCTTCGTCGCACCATCCGGGAGCTGGACCCGGGCGTCGACGTTTGGGGAACCATGCCGATGACGTCTTACATCCAGGGTGCGCTCTTCGGCCAGAGAATCGCCTCCACATTACTACTTTTACTTGGTTCGGTTGCGCTCATGCTGGCCGCGATGGGCGTGTACGCAGTCATGGCGTACGCTGTCAGCCAGCGCACGCAGGAATTTGGTGTACGCATGGCGTTGGGCGCGAGCCCCGGGCAGGTGCTCGGACTCGTGGTCGGCCAGGGGCTCAGGCTCGTTGCCCTCGGGATCGGCATTGGGCTGCCGCTCGCCGGCGGAATCACGCGCTTGCTGACGGCTTTCCTCCACGGCGTTAATCCGTTTGACCCCCTCGTCTTCATCTCTGTCTCGCTCCTTCTTTCCAGCATCGCGCTGCTCGCGTGTTTCCTTCCCGCCTGGCGCGCCACCAAGGTAAACCCCATCACCGCTTTGCACGCCGAGTGAGTCCCTGAGCCGAGTCTCAGAGCAAAGGTGCAAGGTATGCGGCTAAACCTATTTCTACCGCCAACTCAGTCCTGCGACGTTTTTCAGCGTGCGGAACGTGCCTCTTGCCGCCGCAAGTGTGACCGCGCTCTTCCTCCGTGCCCCAGCCATTTGTTGCTATCCCAGTCTCACGTAACGGCCGATGGTGCGGGCCGCCGCCACCGCACACTTGCCCTTTCGCCGGGTTGCCACAGGCTAAGCGGTCCAAATGTCTTCACTCTCTGATCGCACCTGGTTGTGGATCGCCGCTGCGTTCTATCTCGCCGGTTTTCTACTCGGAACCGTTGCTCTCCTGCGCGAACGCCGGCACTCCCGCACCTGGATGTACATTTTCATCTGGGCCGGCTTTGTCTTCCAGACCTGCGGACTCGCTCTGCGCGGCAAGGCAGTACACGGCTGCCCGATCAGCAACCTTTTTGAACTTTTCCAATTTACCGCCTGGTCCGCGACTTCGCTCTATCTCGTCATCGGTCCTACTTTCCGCCTCAGCCTGCTCGGTTATTTCAACGCCTGCCTTTCTGCCACGCTCACCTGCGTTTCCCTCCTTGTGCCGGTTTGGGATTCCATCCATCGCGCAAGAATCCCCGGCAGCAGTCCCTGGATCGAATTTCACGCGGCGCTCGCGCTTTTCAGCTACGGCGTTTTCGGCCTGCTCGCGCTGACGTCGATCATGTACCTGCTGCAGGTCTTCAGCCTGAAACGCCAGCACCTGCGCGGCTTTTTTTCTTTTCTGCCCTCCATCGTCGACCTCGATCACATCAATCTTCGCCTGCTCACCGCCGGCGCCGTCCTGATGACCGCGGCGCTGTCGGTTGGTTATGTTCACTGGGTACACGATCGCGACAGTGTGCCCGCGATTAAGATCCTCATCACCGGCTCGATCTGGGCTGCCTATGCAGTCGCGCTCATACTTCGCCTGCGCGGCATCTTGCTCACCAAACGCCTCGCGTGGACCTGTATCGTTCTCTTCGTCGCCGCACTGTTTTCCCTGGGCATCATCGAATCGAGCCGCAAAACGCCTATCACCGTCCGGGCCGCCGCCACCCATGAGTGAGCCCATGTCACCCACCCTCTTCACGCTCGGCGCGAGCCATCACACCACGCCGATTGAGCTGCGCGAGAAGCTCGCACTCACCGCGGACAAAATGAACGCGTTTTGCGACCGTCTGAGCCACCTGGCCGGCCTGCGCGAATATGCCGTGCTGAGCACTTGTAACCGCGTCGAATTCTATGGCCTGGCCGATACAGCCGAAACTGTTGAACAGCTCCAACACGAGTTTTGTGCCTTCCAGGGTTTCTCCGATGCAGAGTTCCTTTCGATCCGGCGGCATGCGCTCAACCGCGATGCGATTCAGCATTTGCTCGAAGTTTCCTCCGGCCTGAATTCCCAGATGCTGGGCGAGACTGAAATCCTCGGTCAGGTGAAAGACGCCTATGCCGCCGCCCAAATGCGCCACAGCGTCGGGCCGGTCTTGAATCGCGTATTTCAAAAAACCTTCCAGTACGCCAAGCACGTTCGCACCCACACCGCCATTACAGAAGGTCAGATTAGTGTGGCCAACGTTGCCGTCGACCTCGCAACGAAAATTTTCGGTGAACTCGCCAAAGGCCAGATATTATTGCTCGGCGCGGGCGAGATCGGCGACAAAACCGCCAAGGCTTTCCAAAGCCGCGGTGCCCGTTCTCTTACCGTTGCGAGCCGCCGCCTCGAACGCGCCTCAGAGCTCGCCAACGCGCTCGGTGCCGTCGCCATTCCCTTTGAACAGTGGCCCGCCCGCCTCAGCGACTTCGACATTGTCGTCTGCTCCACGGCGGCGCCGGAAACGGTGATGAAACTGGCCGACATTCGTGCCGCCATGAAAAAACGCCCAGCGCGTCCGATGTTTTTGATCGACCTCGCTCTACCGCGCGACGTCGATCCGGCCGCGGCCGACGAAGGAAACATCTTCCTCTACAACCTCGACGACCTCGCCAAAATCGCCGAGGAAAACCTCGCCGCACGAACGTCTGAGGTAAAACGCGCCCGTGAAATCCTTCAGGAGAAAACCGAAGCACTCTGGAAGCAAATTACGGGCACGCGGCTCGCCCCGCCCGCCAAGCCGGCCAGCACATAACTGCAGCCGCGGAGGAATTCGGATTCGGAATATTTAACACGAAGAATGCAAAATCCGTCCGATGCAGAGGCTCGAAATACGGAGTTATCGCCACAGACGGAGCCGTGAGGCGGAGATGGTCAGCCCGAACGGGCCGGCCCCGGAGACAAGGCCGCAGGGGTGGCTGAAGTCGGGTGCATTCTACGGGCGACTGAGACCAAAACGGCACGGAGCTCGGACTCAGCGTGCACAGAGGGCGGAATGCTTGCTTTGTGTTCTTTGCGTCCGAGGTCCGACGTCGCGGGCTTCGCGTTAAAACGAATTGAGGTTAGCAGCTGTTGGCGCAGGAGTTAACGGAGGAAACAGAGACGCTACTACACGAAGCTCCGTGACCTCTGTTTCCTCCTGTAGAATGGTTTTGCTGAAATGCAGCCAAGATGTCGGCGGAGGACACGGATGCGGATTTTTGAACACGAAGAACGCGAAGGGCACAAATGTCCGAAAGTTTGCTTCGTAATCATCGCGTCCGCGTTCTTTTGGCGGTGTGAGAGCCGTGGGAGGCTTTCGCCTCTCCTCGCCGGTTGGTGCTCAGGAAGGGACTCGAACCCTTACGCCTTACGGCACACGCCCCTCAAACGTGTGTGTCTACCAATTCCACCACCTGAGCGTACCAGTCGGAGGAACGCGGACTAAGAGACATCCTGCGGACCTTGTAAAGCCCCGATATTACGAAATCGGAAAATGTGTTTTGACCCTGCCAGCCCCGTGGTAAATGTGTGCCAACCACAGAACCAATGACGCACGCCGAGATCAAAAGTGCCTTGCTCGCCTCCTATGAAACCGATGGAGGGATTAACCACTTCGATGGCGTCAATCTGCCGACCGAAGAATCCGTTAACCAGCTCGCGCGTGATTTCATGCATCTGCTCTTTCCCGGTTATTTCCAGGAAAGTTGCCTGACAAAAAGGGACGTTCCTACCCTGGTCGACCACCTGCTGCGTGAGATCGAAACCCGCCTTTCAGCCGAACTGGAAAAGTGCCTGCGCTTTAACCGCGACGGCGACGCCCCGAGTCGCGCACGCGAGTTGACCGCCCACGTCCTCGCACAACTACCCGAGGTCCGTCGCATCCTGCAGACCGACGTCGCCGCCGCCTACGAAGGCGACCCGGCTGCGCGCAGCGTCGAGGAAATTATTCTCTCCTACCCGTGCGTGCTCGTGATCTCGCTGCAGCGCATCGCCCACGTCATGTACCGCCTCGGAGTGCCTCTGCTCCCGCGCATGCTCACCGAGTACGCTCACGAGCGCACGGGTGCCGACATCCATCCCGGCGCCGAAATCGGCACCCATTTCTTTGTCGATCATTGCACCGGCGTGGTCATTGGCGAGACAGCCCGTATCGGCAATCATGTTAAGATCTATCAAAGTGTGACGCTGGGCGCTAAATCCTTCGTGACCGACGGCAAAGGCCATCCGGTCAAAGGCGTGAAACGCCATCCAGAGCTCAAGGATAATGTCATCGTCTATTCTGGTGCCACGATCCTCGGCGGCGAAACCGTGATCGGCGAAAATTCAGTCATCGGCTCCAACGTATCTCTACTCCAATCGGTGCCGGCCAACAGCATCGCCTACTATCAGGCCGACGCCGCTTCAACCATCCGCCCCCGCAAAAACAAAGAAGCCCTGCTCGAAGAGCTGATCGACTGGGTGATTTGAAGCCGCCGCTCGGCTCGCCGCAGGGCCGTTATATAGGAGACCGGAAGTACTCGAGGGCCATTTCTGGCATTTGAATTTTTGAACCTTGTACCGGCATCCTGAATCTTTTCGCACCCGCCAAGTCAGGGCGCAGCTCACGACTACAAAAAAAGCCGGGCCAAAGCCCGGCTCGTAAAAGGAAAACTAGATTTCTTAGAGCGTGGTGATGTCGAGCTTCTTCAGCAATTGCTTCAGGATCTTGCCGGACTTGAACTTGACCACGGCACGCTCGGGGATGACGACCTCGGCCTCGGGCTTGTTGGGATTGCGGCCGATGCGCGACTTGCGTTTCTGCACTTCCAGAACGCCAAAATTACGCAGCTCAACATTGCGACCTTCAGCCAGTGCTTTCATGATGATGTCGAGCGTCATCTGCACAGTTGCCACGACTTCCTTTTGTGGGAAGCCCGTCTTCTCGTAAATCTCCAAGACAATCTCGCGTTTGGTAAGGTTAGTGGACATGGTAGTTTTCCTTAGTAATCGTCCGAAATCGGACGCACATAAGTAATTTTCACTTCTGGCATTACGTCAACATGACAGTCCACATTTTCGATAAAAAATGAGTGAAAAGGATTCGCAACATTCCGCAGACCAACTGCCTAAGGAAGTTCGGGAGGCCCTTAAAGGCACCCCATTCCATTCCTTTTTTTCTGACGCATCCCATTCTTCCCCTGGTGGTTCCAACACAAATTCGGCAACTGCCGAGCCCAAAAATGAGCTTCTAAAACGCATCCGTGGATTTAGCCTCAAACCACGCGAGATCCGCGATCACTTAGACAGGTTCGTCATTCAACAAGCCGAGGCCAAGAAGGTGCTTTCGGTGGCAATTTGCGATCATTACAACCATGTCCGCGAATGCATCGCGAACCCGGATCTGCGCGAACGCGACTATGCTAAGCAGAATATTCTGCTGCTCGGACCGACTGGCGTGGGCAAAACCTACCTCATGCGCTGCATCGCACGCCTCATCGGTGTGCCATTTGTGAAAGCAGATGCGACCAAGTTCTCGGAAACGGGTTACGTGGGCGGCGATGTCGAAGATCTCGTCCGCGATCTGGTGAAAGCTGCAGACGGCGACGTCGAGCTCGCCCAGTACGGCATCGTCTATATTGACGAAATCGATAAGATTGCCACGTCCTCCAATGCTGGCAGCGGGCGCGATGTATCAGGCCGCGGCGTACAAATTAATTTGCTGAAGCTCATGGAGGAAACCGACGTCAACCTCCAAAGCCAGACCGACCTCGCCGCGCAGATGCAGGCCATGATGGAGCTGCAACGCACCGGCCGACCCCGAAAGCGCACTGTTAATACACGCCATATCCTATTCATTGTGAGCGGCGCTTTCGACAAACTTGCTGAACAAGTGAAGCGCCGCGTGCAGAGTAGTCAGATCGGTTTCGCTTCTGCGGGGAAAGACCGACCCGAGCACGACAGCGAATTTCTCCAGCTAACCCAATCGCGCGACATCATCGACTACGGCATGGAACCGGAATTTGTCGGCCGATTACCGGTTCGCGTCGCCTGTCAGGCACTCACTCCACCCGATCTCGAAAAGATTCTGCTCACATCAGAGGGCAGTATTCTCGCGCAGTACCGCGCTGACTTCTCCGGCTACGGCATCGATTTTGAAATCACGGCCGACGCCGTGAGTGAAATCGCACGCCGCGCCCATGAAGAAAATACCGGTGCTCGCGGATTAATGACGGTGCTCGAGCGCGTTTTCCGGGATTTTAAATTTGAACTACCCTCAACGGGATTGAAAGAATTTCGCGTCGATGCGGCTACAGTCGCGACTCCGGGCAACACGCTGCGAACAATGCTACAAGCGAATGCCTTCCAGCAAAAGGAAGTCCTCCGGGCCGAGGTTTTGGCTTTTGCCAGCCGCTTTCAACAAGAGCACGGCTTCGAATTGATCTTTGATGAAGGGGCTCTGCTGGCTCTGATCGACGAGAGCCTGGCGACCGATAAAACGATCCGCGCGCTCTGTGCAGACAAATTTCATGATTTCCATCATGGCTTGAAACTCCTTGTCCGCGAAGGTAATGCACCTCGATTTATCATTAATCGAAGCGTTATTGAGCATCCGGACAAGGCGATTTCGCAATGGGTTGTCGACAGATTCAAAGCGAGCAACCCGCCGCCGACCGCCTGACCGGGGAGTAATCGATCGCGGTTTTGTCTGGTGACTGGGGCAGGAGCGTTTAGCAATACCGGCTCCGCTTCGCATCACACATCATGCCCGATCCCGCCGCAGTGAACTCCATGTTTGCCCGCATCGCGCGTCGTTACGACGTGGCGAATCACCTGCTGAGCGCGGGAATGGATATTTGCTGGCGGCACCAGCTCGTCAAAGCCGTGCGTCTTGCCGAACCGAACGCCATCCTCGATCTGGCAACGGGAAGCGGTGACGTCGCTTTCTCGCTCAGCCGCGGACTACCTGAACAGGTTCGAATTCTCGGGATGGATTTTTGCCAGCCGATGCTCGCCGAAGCTGAGATCAAAAAACAAACACGGCATTCAGCCAACGTCACCTTCCAGCAAGGCGACGGTCTCGCGTTGCCACTGGCGGATAATTCCTTCGATGCCGTGACGATTTCTTTCGGACTGCGCAACATGGGCGACTTGAAAAAATCGCTGGCTGAAATGCGCCGCGTGCTTCGGCCGGGGGGACGGATGTTCATTCTCGAATTTTCAAAACCGTATCGGTGGTTCAAACCCGTATATTATTTTTATCTCCGTCACATCCTGCCGGCCCTCGCGCAATTGGTTACGGGCGATCGCGCCGCTTACGTTTATCTCAACGAGACGATCGAACAATTTCCCGACCGCAACGCGTTGAGCGCAGAGATCCACGCTTCAGGTTTCAGCGAAGTCATAGCCTGCAGCATGAGCCTGGGCATCGTCGCACTGCACGAGGCGGTGAAGTGACGCGATCGCCTCGCGCTATCTCAAATCCGTACTGCGAGCGCTAAACACCTCGCCTTAGCTGAACGATTTTCCGCAGCCGCAGGTGCTTTGAGCGTTGGGATTCTTAATTTCGAATCCTTTACCATGCAGACCGTCGTCAAAATCAATTGCCGAACCTTTCATGTAGGCAATGCTCGCCGGGTCCATGATCACGCTCACCCCTTCGCTCTGAAATTCGGCATCATCCGCCTTGGGCTCGTCGAACGACATGCCGTATTGAAACCCCGAGCAACCGCCCGACTCGACGAAGATTCGCAGTCTCTTTTGCGGAGCATTCAGTTCGTTTTGCATCGCGCGAACCTGGGTGGCAGCACGAGCACTCAGTGTAATCATGGCGGAAAGCTGCGATGCATCGCGCCGCTGTCAACTGGACGCAAAAATATTACAGCAATTTTCATGCTAGATATCATCTGAGTACTTGCCAGTAGCTACGACCTGTCCTTTTCTTCAATCAGATTGGCCTCCCTCAAACACATTTTCAACGAGCTGCACTACGAGCTAACCCGCAAGATTGCGGAGGGAGGAATGGGCTTGGTGTACGAAGCTGTTCAACGCGGCGCGGGAAATTTCCGCAAGAACGTCGCTGTTAAGCTCATCCGCGAAGAGTATTCAACGATTCCGGAATTCCAGAAGAACTTCATCGGTGAAGCGCGGCTCGTGGCCGACTTAATCCACACCAATATCGTCCAGACCTACCACCTCGGCCAGGTCGGCGGACAATATTTCATGGTGATGGAGTTGGTTCGCGGCGTTCATCTGGAGCAGTTGATCGAGCGTCACCGCGTGCTCAAACGCCAGATTCCCGTCGACATCGCAGCGTTCATTATTTCGCGCGTCGCCCGCGGCCTCGCCTACGCTCACCAGAAGTGCGACGTTGAGGGTCGCCACCTCAATATCGTCCATCGCGACATTGGCCCGAAAAACGTGCTCATCGCCTACGAAGGCGACGTGAAGCTGACGGACTTCGGCATCGCGAAGGCCCTCGACCTGATGTACAACGAGGAAGGCAAAGTCATCGCAGGCAAGGACGAATACCTTTCGCCCGAACAGGCCAGTTATGCCGTGACCGACGCGCGCGCCGATCTCTTCCCGCTCGGCATCGTGCTGACCGAACTATTGCTCGGAAGGAATATCTTCCGCTCCTCGGACCGCCTCGAATCGCGCCGCAACATCCTGACCATGCCGATCCCGAAGTTCGGCACGCTGCGCTCTGAAATCGACGCCCCGTTGGAAGCGATCATTCAGAAAGCGCTCCAGCGTGATCGTGATAAACGTTATCAGACCGCTGCCGAGATGCTCACCGATTTGGAAGTCTATTTGTATAGCGACCGCTATGGTCCCACCAACGAAAAACTGGGGGTCTACCTCCGTGAGTTGATGGATCATCACGAACCAGGCGCACCGCTACCGCCGCTTTCCCGTTCCCCTGCCCCAACCACCTGATGCACCTCAAAACCATCATTGCGGAAGCAGACCATGAGCGGACCCGGATTTAGCCAAGATTTACGTCAGCGTCAGACCCAGTCGATGGTGCTCGCACCTCAGCTGCGGCAGTCGTTGAAAATCCTACAGGTCGCCGCGCTCGACCTGCGCTCCGTCATTCAGGAGGAGTTGCAAAACAACCCGACGCTCGAGGAAATGCCGATGGAAGGCGTGAGCCTCGATAAGGAACAAACCGACAAATCCAACGAGTCCGGCGAAAACGGTTCGAGTGAAACACCCGAGCAGCACGAGGAAATGGATTTCTCGAACTCCAAGGAGTACGAAATCCTCAGCAAGCTCAACGAAGACTGGCGCGACCACATGGCGCAGGCCGGCGGTTCCCAGCCTTACACCTCGGAAGACGCCGAGAAACGTCAGCACTTCTTCGACTCCCTCGTGACTGAGACTTCGCTCCAGGAACACCTGATGCAGCAGGCCGCCCTCGCGGACATGGAGCCCAAGATGCTCGAAGCGATGCATCATCTCGTCGGCAGTTTGGATGACCGAGGATTCCTCACGCAACCCGCCGCTGATGTCGCGCTACAGACCAATCTGCCGCTCGATGTTGTTCAGCAGGCGATAAAGCTCCTCAAAACCTTCGATCCTGCGGGCATTGGCTGCCAGAACATCGCTGAATCACTGCTCCAACAGCTCATCGCCAAAGGCCGCAGCGATTCCCTCGCCGCCCGCATCCTGCGTGATCACTTCACACTGCTCTCGCGCCGGCGCATCCCCGAGATAGCCCGCAAGCTCGGTTCCCACATGGACGACGTGCAGGTTGCCATCGAGGAAATCGGCACGCTCGATCCGGCGCCAGGCCGCCGTTTTGCTGATGACAACAACCGCGTCGTCGTGCCCGATGTCACGGTCGAGAAGGATGGCGAGGAATGGAAGATCATCCTCAATAGCGACTACATTCCGCGTCTCCGGATTTCGAGTACCTACCGGGAGCTAATCGCCAAAGGAACCCTCAATAAGCAGGAACGCGAGTACCTGCGCGAGCGCATGCGGGCCGGCAAGTTTCTCATCAACTCCATCGAACAGCGCCAGCAGACCATTGAGCGCATCACTCGCGAGATTATCAAGGTTCAGACGGAGTTTTTCGAGAAGGGCGTTTCAAAGTTGAAGCCGCTCACGATGACCCAGATTGCCGACGTCGTCGGGGTTCATGAGACGACCGTCAGCCGCGCCATCGCCAATAAATATATTCGCACGCCGCATGGTGTTTTCGATTTCAAGTATTTCTTCACCCCCGGCTATCAGGCCGACAGCGGCGCAGCGGTTTCCAACACCAGCGTGAAGGATATGATCAATGACCTCATCGAAGGCGAGGACCGCAGCCACCCACTGAGCGACCAGGAAATCGTCGGCAAGCTTCAGGAAAAGGGCATCAACATCGCCCGCCGCACGGTCGCCAAATACCGCGAAGAACTCGGCCTGCTTCCGAGCAATCTCCGCCGCGACTACACCTAGCTGCTTAATCGCTGCCGTCGTCGGTAGTTATTGGTTGGTTCTTCTGCTTGTATCCACGAAATCGTTCCCGCAATTTTTTGGTCATGCCCCAGCCTCAATCCAACGACCCACTCCATGGCGTCACACTGGAGCGTCTGCTCAAAGAATTGGTGGAGTATCATGGTTGGGCAGAACTGGGACAGAACGTGCCGGTTCGATGCTTCCTTTTCGATCCGAGCATCAAATCCAGTCTCACGTTCCTGCGCAAAACTCCGTGGGCGCGCACCCGGGTGGAACAGCTCTACGTCAAAATGATGCGCAGAAATCCGCCTGCATAAGCCCCCTGTCGCGCGTCCAATGGACGCGCTTGGTATAAATCCGGCGCGCCGAAGAGCGCCGCTTCACGCTGATCGCAACGTTACGCGGCGGTTTTCAATCTATTAGCGTCCGCGATTGCCGCGGGCATGGAATGCGCCGGCCTTGCGATCGGGGCTGCTGTAAACCCGACCACCCGCGCTCGTGGATTCACCCTTGGGGCGCGCTTCGTTGACGGTGAGTGCACGACCATCGAAATCCGCGCCGTTCATTTTTTCCATCGCGGCTTTGCTCTCCGCCTCAGTTGCGAAAGTGATGAATGCAAACCCGCGCGGGCGTCCTGTTTCGCGGTCGTTGGCGATGTGGAGATCCGTCACGGTTCCGAAGGCTTCAAAGGCAGTGCGCAAGGCGGCCTCAGTCGTGTTGAAGGAAAGATTTCCCACGTAGAGTTTAGAGTTCATTCAGTCGGTCGTAGGCGTTCCTGCAGTCCGTTCCCGAGGATCGGGTTTCGAATCCTCACGTGAACGCTGCGCTCATCTGAAGACCCACCGGTCACTGCCGTTATGGCTGTTACGATGGCGCAGCGTCCTCTTTCGCGAAAGAAACCGCAACAGCGTTCGCCAATAATTCTTATCCCACGTTTGAGCCCTAAAAAAGCGAGGCTTTGTACTCCTTCGCCTTCATCACCATAAGCCAGATCTCCTCGGATCTGCCTCTCCTTTTCTGATTCGCGCCACCCTTTGCGTTCGGGGAACTTCGCCTGTAATTTGCGCGATGCAGAAAACTAAAAAATCTGTCGCTAAACGTTTTAAACTCACGGCGACAGGCAAGCTGATGCGGCGCACGCCCGGCTTCCGACATTTGCTTTCTGCCAAGAGCACTAAAGCCAAACGTCGCGCAACCCGCGACAAACTCGTTGCGCCGGGCATGCGCGCCATGCTCCTGAGGTGTCTTCCTTTCGGTCTCTAGGCAAACCCGCTCCCTCGTCCCACGTCTCAATCCGCCGCGTCAGTTACGGCGAGTACCCATTCTAACCATGTCGAGTCTTCCCAAAAACAACAGCCAGCATCACGAGGAGTTTTCGCTTCCGCTTTTCGCGCTGACAGTCCTGTCAACACTCTCGGTCCTGTTGGCGGCGCTCTGGTTCTTCTTTCCAACCGTGTGGGACCTGCAGTTCATCGCGCCGCTTTGGAAAGCGGGCGCGGCGTTCGCCGCCGTTAGCCTGCTCAACTGTTTCATTGAGTATTTCTTCCATCGTTATGTTTTGCACACGCCGGCGATCCCACTGCTGCGCCGATTTTACCGCCTGCACACCCTCCACCACGGCCTGACCCACATCGTCCGCAAACAGCTGCGCGGCGACCACCAGGTGCTCTTCATCGAGAATAAATTCCCGATCGTCGAACCCGAGCAGCACGAGGCGTCGTTCTTCCCTTGGTACACGCTGGCAATTTTTGGGGTGCTGCTCGCACCGGCGTTCGCGTTGCTTCAGTGGCTTTTCCCCTCTTTCCCTTGGTTTTTATCCGGCTTCCTGGCGCTGGCGAGTTCACTCACACTCTACGAGTTGCTTCACGCTATCAACCACTGGCCGCTCGAGAAATGGCTGCCCCTGATCGAGCATCCCCGGTGGGGCAAAATCTGGCAGCCCGCCTATGGTTTCCACCTGCGCCATCACGCGGTCACTGACTGCAACGAATCGATCTCCGGCTTTTTTGGCCTTCCCGTCGCCGACTGGGTCTTCGGTACCTGCGTGATTCCCCAGACGATCTACGCACAGGGTGAGGCGTGGGAACCCGTGAAGTTTCGCAGTCCACAGCCGGTAACCGTCATCCGCTGGCTCGACAGTCGGGCTGATCGGGTGGTGAAACAACGCCGGGCGGCTCTGGCCGAACCAAACCAATCGCCACGGATAATCAAAGCTGGGACGGTCAGGACCTACACCCGCGGCGAAGAACTCGCGAACTGGCTGACGCACGGGATTGGCCTGATCTCGAGCATTGCAGGACTTACGCTGCTCATCGTTTTCGCAAGCCTGCGTGGCGATGCCTGGCACGTGGTGAGTTTCACCGTTTTCGGGCTCACGCTGTTGTTTCTCTACACCGCATCGACGCTCTATCACACGTGGAAAAACGCACGAGGCGCACAGATTCTCCTCCGGCTGGATCATTCCGCGATATTCTTGCTGATCGCCGGCACCTATACGCCATTTCTGCTCGTCAGTCTGCGCGGACCTTGGGGATGGTCGCTGTTTGGCGTCATCTGGGGCCTATGCGGCGCGGGTGCAGTGTTCCAGCTACTATTCGGCGACCGTTTTCGGACGACCTCAACACTTGCCTATCTTTTTCTCGGCTGGCTGATCCTTATCGCGCTCAAACCGATGATTGCCGCGGTGCCGGCCGGTGCACTCTGGCTGCTCCTAGCGGGTGGTTTGTGCTACACCTTCGGCACGGTGTTTTACCGGTGGCAAAAGCTTCGGTATCACCATGCGTTCTGGCATACGTTCGTGCTTGCGGGCAGCACGTGCCATTTTCTTGCCGTGCTGCTATTCCTGCTTCCTAGTGCGTAAAACAACCGACGTGGAACTCAATTAGCGCCGCGCGAGCTGCTCCGGCGTGGCAAGTTCGTAGGTGATCTTGCCTTCCATAACCTCGCGCAACGCGATGTCTTCGGGCGAAAGTTTTTCGAGTGATTCGACGAGCGGACGGCTGCCGCGACGCAGTTGTTTTACCCGCGTCGATATGACGTTCACCAGAATATTGGGATCATCCACAACTTTTAGTGCCGCTTGAAGATAGTCGTCTCTCATAGGTAAAAGTCAGCGTCGGCACCGGCTCTAACACGACAAACAAGATGTCGCTTCAAGAATGCTTTTGCTGAGTCGAACATTCATAAAAGACCTGCTTCGCCGACGCGATGGCGATCTCGTTCTCATCGTCGGAACGCACCCAATTCGTTCCGGGGCCATTCGGTTGCGGTGATTATATAATCGCTGAAGGTCCCCTTCACAGGCGGCGCTTCGGCCATTCTTTTAACATCAGTGGCTCTGGATGGTCCGAGGAGCCAAGCTTGTTTTGGGCTGCGAAGGCTTGTTCAAACTATTTGAACTTCTCGTGTCCAGATCATGCACAATCGCATTTTTCTGTCCGTTGATCAAAGCGTGGAGTTCCTCGACGATATGCTGCAAAGTCATCGACTGCGCGGTCAGCTCTTCCGAAGCGCTCGCGCTTTCCTCGGCTCCGGCCGCATTGTTCTGAACGACCTGATCCATCTGGTTAACCGCGGTGGCGATCTGCTTCACGCCCAGACTTTGTTCGTGGCTGGCCGTGCTCACCTCCGCAACCAATTCGTCCACCTTACGCACTTTTTCCACGATTTCGGCCAGACTTTCAGAAACCTTGGTGCTGATCTGCACGCCTTGCGAGGTTTTGGTGATGGCGCCTTCGATCTTGCCCGCAGTTTCCCGTGCAGCCTGAGCTGCGCGTTGCGCCAGCGCTCGCACTTCTTCCGCGACCACGGCGAACCCCATGCCGGCTTCACCCGCACGCGCCGCTTCCACCGCGGCATTGAGCGCAAGGATGTTGGTTTGAAAGGCTATCTCGTCGATCGTCTTGATAATTTTCGCGATGTCGTCGCTCGATGTCTTGATGTCCTGCATCGCGGCGGTCATGCGCTGCATGTCGTCCGCGCCGGCATCGGCGACCTTGCGGGCTTGCCGCGTGAGGTCGTTGGCCTTGCCCGCGCTTTCAGCATTACGATTGGTTACACCCGCCATCTCCTCGAGCGAGGCACTGGTTTCCTCGAGCGACGCCGCCTGTTCGGTCGCGCCTTCGGCCAGCGACTGACTGGCGATGGAAACTTGGTTGGCAGCGGCGCTGGTCTCTTTGGCTCCAGCGGATAGCTGGTCAGCCGCCGCCATGATCGGCCGGGTGATCGAACGCGCCGTAAACCACATCGCACCAAAACCGACGAATAACGCTCCGAGCCCCATGCCCAGATTGATTCGGCCCATGCGATGGGTCGAAGCCATGATTTCGCTCATTGGCACTGCCGCCACCACACCCCAGTGCAGCTTCTCGCTGGTTTGGAACCGCGCCATCTTATCAACGCCTTCGAAAGTATAGTAGAGTTCCCCGTTGCCCATTTTCTTCATGGTCCGCCCCCATTCAAAATCGTCGAGCGTGGTCGTCATGATTTTCGCCGGATTCGGATGCGC
>Ga0302323_100002479_pt1 | contig 14962 bp, 10 predicted proteins | sample Fen_T0_3_FD_201950 | JGI IMG/M metagenome (GOLD analysis project Ga0302323, IMG submission 201950) | Peat permafrost microbial communities from Stordalen Mire near Abisko, Sweden - Fen_T0_3 | ecosystem: Environmental > Terrestrial > Soil > Wetlands > Permafrost | place: Sweden: Abisko... | reverse complement strand
CGAAGTTCAAGGCCCAGGCCGAAGTCTATGCGGAGCGCCTCGGCCTGACGCGGAAGGAACTCGACCGCATGTCGTCTTTGGCCAAGAAGTACCGCGAAGAGTGGATGACACAGATCGGCGCTCTGACCGGCGAGATGGGCCAGGTCAAGCAGAAGCTGGACGAGCACGGCAAGGCCATCGAGGAAACCCGCGGCGCGCTGCAACGAGCCATCGGCGACCTCGGCGAGCAGAGCGGTCTGATCGCCCGCAACTACGAGGAGGTCCAGGACCTCAAGCGCAAGGGTGAGCGCGACTACTTTGACTTCAACATCAAGAAGCAGAAGCAATTCGACCGCGTCGGCCCCGTTGCCCTGCGTCTGCGCGGGTCTGATCAGAAGAAGTCCCGCTTCACCGTCACGCTCTTGGCCGACGATCGCGAGATCGAGAAGAAGGACAAGACCCTGCTCGAGCCGGTGCAGTTCTACATGAAGGGCAAGCGCACCGTGAACGAGCTAGTGGTCTACGAGATCAGCAAGGATCGCATCATCGGTTACCTGAGCGTCACGCGCGAAGCTCCGGCCGCTGCCGCCGGACGGTAGCCTTGGCGCAGCTCGGCGGGCCCCGCCCGGGGCCCGCCTCTCCTTTCCCAGCCGCGCCCCCCACGACCCCCGACAGACGGGGGTATTGTCAAGCGCCCGTCTCTGACGCCACAATGGCCCTATGACGGCGGTGGAACACGAGACCGCGGGCGCGGTTCTCGAAAGAAGCGAGACCGAGACGAGCGAACCGACGCTCTTCCACGTCCTGCTTCACAACGACGACTACACTACGATGGACTTCGTCGTCGATCTGATCGAGACCGTCTTCGGCAGGTCGCACGCAGAGGCTCAGAGCATCATGATGGCCGTGCACACGCGGGGTCTGGCCGTGTGCGGTACGTATCCGCACGAGATCGCCGAGACCAAGGTCGCCCTGGTGCACGACTTGGCGCGTCAGCACGAGTTCCCGCTGCGCGCCAGTATCGAAGAGGCCTGAGCTACAGGAGGAGTCGGTGTTCAGCGCAGCGGCAGAGCGAGTGATCGAGTTGGCCTTCCGTGAGGCCCTCTCGCGCCAGCATGCCTATCTCACGGTCGAGCACCTACTCTATGCCCTGGCGCGCGATCCCGACGGCGAGCACGTGCTCACCGGCGCAGGCGCCGACGTCGCGCAGGTGCGAGCGGAGATGGTGCGCTTCCTGGCAGACCGCATCGAACGCAGCGAGGGCGAGCCGCGCCGTAGCCCGGCCCAGACGCTCTCGTTTCGCCGCGTGCTGCAGACCGCCGTGCTGCACGTGCAGAGCTCGGGCCGCTCACAGGCCGAGGCCGCTGATCTCGTGGCGGCCATCCTGCAACAGACGAAGTCCCACGCCGCTGCGCTGCTCACTGCCCAGGGCGTGACGCGCCTGGACGTGCTCAATTTCATCTCGCACGGGATCTCTCGCACGCCGTCGAGCCCGTCCGAAGGCGACAGCAGCCCTGCCGGCAACGAGGAATCAGAGCGCTCGGCCAAACGCGACCCCCTAGCGGCCTTCTGCGTCGATCTCACGCTCCGCGCGCGCCAGGGTAAGCTCGACCCGTTGATCGGCCGGGCGAACGAGATCACCCGCGCAATGGAGATCCTCTGTCGCCGCCGCAAGAACAACCCAGTGTTTGTCGGCGACGCGGGTGTGGGCAAGACCGCGCTAGTCGAGGGTCTCGCGCAGCGCTTGGTCGACAGCAGCGCCCCGGTGCTTTTGAAGGAAGCGGAGATCTTCGCGCTCGATACCGGCTCGCTCCTGGCCGGCACGCGATTTCGAGGCGATTTCGAGGAACGTTTCAAGGCCGTGGTGGCCGCGCTGAAGAAGCGGCCCAAGCCGATCCTGTTCATCGACGAGATCCACACCATGGTCGGCGCTGGTGCGGTCACCGGCGGCACCATGGACTTGGCCAATCTCATCAAGCCGCTCTTGACCGAGGGCGAGGTGCGCCTGATCGGCTCGACCACCTTCGAGGAGTTCAAGCAGATCGAGAAGGACCACGCGCTGCATCGTCGCGTGCAGAAGATCCTGGTCGACGAACCCACCCTCGATGACACCGTGCTCATCCTGCACGGCCTCAAGGGACGCTACGAGGAGCACCACCAGGTGAGCATCAGCAACGCCGCCATCGAGACCGCTGCGCGCTTGGCACGTCGGCATCTGCGCGACTACCGCTTGCCGGACAGCGCGCTTGACGTGCTCGACGAGGCGGGCGCGATGGTGCGCATCCAGGCGCCTGCCGATGCCGCGGCCGGGCCCACACCGACGGTCGACGTGCCTGAGGTCGAGCGCGTCGTGGCACGCATGGCGCACATCCCGGAGAAACAGGCCTCCTCTTCTGATCGTGAACGCCTACGCACGATCGGCGAGGCCCTAGAGCGCGTGGTCTTCGGTCAGGATGAGGCCGTGGCCACGGTTGCCCGCGCCATCAAACGCTCCCGCGCCGGGCTTGGACAGCTCGACCGCCCGGCGGGCTGCTTCCTGTTCACGGGGCCGACGGGGGTGGGCAAGACCGAGCTGGCACGCCAGCTCGCCCTGCATCTCGGCAACGAGTTCTTGCGCTACGACATGAGTGAGTTCGTCGAGCAGCACGCCGTGGCGCGCCTGATCGGTGCCCCGCCGGGTTACGTCGGCTTCGAGCAGGGCGGCCTGCTCGTCGACGAGGTGCGCTCCCACCCCTATGCTGTGGTGCTGCTAGACGAGATCGAGAAAGCCCACCAGGATCTCTTCAACATCCTGCTCCAAGTCATGGATCACGCCACGCTCACTGACAATAACGGCCGCAAGGCGGATTTTCGCCAGGTGGTCCTGATCATGACCTCCAACGCCGGCTCGCGCGAGATGAGCGCCACCGCGATCGGCTTCGGCGGGGACCCGGCCAGGGACGCTCGCTCGCGCGGCAGGCAAGCCGTCGAAAAGCTCTTCGCGCCCGAGTTCCGCAACCGACTGGACGCCATCGTCACCTTCAGCGCGCTCACACCCGACGTGATGGAGACAATCGTGGACAAGTTCATCCTCCAGCTGGAGGCACAGTTGCGCGAGCGTCGCGTGGCGATCGTCCTGACTCCGGAGGCGCGCGCCTATCTGGCCCGTAAGGGATACGACCCGGTCTACGGCGCACGCCCGCTGGCGCGCATCATCCAGGCCGAGGTGCGCGATCGTCTGGCCGACGAAGTGCTCTTCGGCGCGCTGGAGAGCGGCGGCACGGCCAACATCTCCCTGCGCGACGGCGCCCTGGCTTTCAGCTTCGAGCCGGCCGGTCAATTGGTGACGGCCTAGGCTCGCGACTTAGCGTCTGCCTTATATTGTGTCGGCTTAGAATCAGTGTAGACTTATAGCAGACCCTTGCTGGGCTGTTGCCGGCGGCTGCGGCTGGCGGTCTGGCCGCAAGGCCCGTCGCGGCCAGGCCGCGTCGCCACGGGCTCAGCCGCTCGGAGCGAATGGAAGTATGTATCCGATCCTCGCCGCACGTCGCCTGGCCGCTGACGTCAAGCTCTTCGAGATCGAGGCCCCGTACGTGGCTCGCAAGCGGCAAGCGGGCCAGTTCGTCATCTTGCGCGTCCACGAGCGTGGCGAGCGCATACCGCTGACGATCGCTGACGCCAGCCTCGCGCGCGGCAGCGTGACGCTGGTCGTCCAGGGCATTGGCAAGACGACCAAGCTGCTCAACACGCTCGAGGCTGGGGACGCCGTGCTGGACGTCGTCGGACCGCTCGGCAGACCTTCCGAGATCGAGCTCTACGGCACGGCCGTCGTGGTCGGCGGTGGAGTCGGAACCGCCATCGCCTATCCCACTGCCGTCGCGCTCAAGGCAGCCGGCAACCGCGTCATCGCTATCATCGGCGGCCGTACGCGCGATCTGGTGATTCTCGAGGACGAGGTGCGCGCCACCAGCGACGTCATCCATGTCACGACCGACGATGGGAGCTACGGCGAGAAGGGCCTTGTCACGGATCGGCTGCAGGCGATCGTCAACGGCGGTGAGCGCGTCGACTACGTCCTGGCCATCGGCCCGGTTCCGATGATGCGCGCGGTAGCCGAGGTCACACGGCCGCACGGAATCAAGACCGTTGTCAGCCTGAACTCCATCATGGTCGACGGCACCGGCATGTGCGGCGGCTGTCGCGTGCAAGTCGGCAAAGAAAGCAGGTTCGCCTGCGTCGATGGTCCTGAGTTTGACGCTCACCAGGTGGACTTCGCCGTGCTGAGCCAGCGCAACGCGATGTACCGCGCTGCCGAGGCCCGCTCGCTTGAGGCCTTCGCCGCGCATCCGGAGCGGGACCGGGACATCCTGCCCCACACTTGCCGCCTGGAGGAGCTCGCACAGTGACCGCCACAGGCCCCAAGAACCCGGTGAGCCCAAAGGAGCGCGTCAAGATCCCCCGGCAGCACATGCCGGAGCAGGGGCCCAAACAGCGCGCGGCCAACTTCCAGGAAGTGAACCTCGGCCTGAGCGACGCGCTCGCCAACGCCGAGGCCATGCGCTGCCTGGAGTGCAAGAAGCCCGTGTGCGTGGACGGCTGTCCGGTGGGCGTACAAATTCGCGAGTTCGTCGCGCTGGTGCTCGCCGGAGACTACAGGGCCGCCGCTGCCAAGATGCGCGAGGACAACGTCCTGCCAGCGGTCACGGGACGCGTCTGCCCTCAGGAGGAGCAGTGCGAGTCCTGCTGCCTGCTGGGCAAGAAGTTCGAATCGCTGGCCATCGGGTACCTGGAACGTTTCATCGCCGACTGGGAGATCGAGAACGACACGCTCGGCCTGCCGCCGATCGCCGCATCGACGGGCAAGAAGGTGGCCATTGTCGGCAGTGGGCCGGCCGGCCTGACCGTCGCGGGCGATCTGATCCAAAAAGGCCACGCCGTGACGATCTTCGAGGCCCTGCACGAGGCCGGCGGCGTGTTGGTGTACGGCATCCCCGAGTTTCGTCTGCCCAAGGAGGTCGTGCATCGCGAAGTCGAGAACCTCAAGAAGATGGGCGTGCGCATCGAGACCAACGTGGTCATCGGCCGCACCATCACTATCGACGAGCTCATGGGACAGGAGGGCTACGACGCGGTCTTCATCGCCACCGGCGCCGGGCTGCCGCGCTTCCTGGGTGTACCGGGCGAGAACCTGAACGGCGTCTACTCGGCCAACGAGTTCCTGACGCGCGTGAACCTCATGCGCGCCTACCAGTTCCCCCACTACGACGAGCCGATCTACGACTGCCGCGGGAAGAACGTGGCCGTGATCGGCGGTGGCAACACCGCAATGGATGCCATCCGCACCGCGCTGCGTCTCGGGGCAGCACGGGCCCTGATCCTCTACCGCCGCACGGAGGCCGAGATGCCGGCGCGCAAGGAGGAGGTCAAACACGCCATCGAGGAAGGCATCGAGATCCAGCCGCTCACCCACCCGGTGGCGTTCCTGGGCGACGAGCGCGGCTGGCTGAAGGCCGCACGCTGCATTCGCATGACGCTCGGCGAGCCGGACGACTCGGGTCGGCCTCGGCCAGTGCCGCTAGCGGATTCGGAGTTCGAGGTGCCGCTGGATGTTGCAATCATTGCGGTGGGAACAGGGCCCAATCCGCTCGTGCAGTCGACCACGCCTGACCTGGCGACGAATCGGCGCGGCTACATCCAAGCCGACGACAAGACCCTGCGCACGTCGAAGCGTGGCGTCTTTGCTGGCGGCGACATCGTGACCGGCAGCGCGACAGTCATCCTGGCCATGGGCGCTGGCCGAAAGGCGGCCCGCGCCATCAACGAGTACCTCACGACTGGAGCATGGTGAGCGAGCCACTGCTGGACGAGGCAAAGCGATGCAGATCGAGACGCTGAAGGTCTTTTGCGACGTGGCGCGCCTACGCAGCTTCTCGCAGGCGGCAGCTGCCAGCGGCCTGAGCCAGCCAGCGGTGAGCCAGATCGTGCTGCACCTCGAGCGGCGCCTAGGCGTGCAGTTGATCGACCGTTCCACGCGGCCTTTCCACCTGACGCCGCAGGGGCAGATTTACTACGACGGCTGCAAGGGCCTCTTCGAGCAGTACGTGGAGCTCGAGGCTTCGGTGCGGCGCTCGCAGACGGAGCTAGCACCCCGCGTCCAGGTCGCGGCCATCTACTCTGTCGGCCTGAGCGATATGAACCAGTACGTCGAGCGCTTCGCGAGCCGCCTGCCGGACGCCGAGGTGCACATCGAGTATTTGCACCCAGACCTGGTCTATCAGCGCGTCTTCGACGGCAGCGCTGACCTGGGCCTGCTTTCCTATCCGAGGAAATCACGCGAGCTCACGGCGCTGCCCTGGCGCGACGAGTCGATGGTCCTTGCCTGCGCCCCGGACCATCCCCTCGCGCGACAGCCGCGGGTGCGGCCCGCGCAGCTTGACGGGCTCAAGTGGGTCGGGTTCGATGCCAACCTCGTGATCCACAAGAAACTCGACGGCTTTCTGCGCGCGCGCGGGGTTCGGGTCGACGTGCAGGCGCGTTTCGACAACATCGAGAGCATCAAGAGAGCCGTAGAGCTGTCCACCGGAGTCGCGCTGCTGCCGCTGCCCACCATCGAGCGCGAAATCCAAGCAGGCACTCTCATCGGGGTCCCACTCGCAGGTACTAGGCTCGTGCGCCCTCTGGCGATCATCCACCGCCGCCAGAAGCACCTCCGCGCAGCCGTGCTCTGCTTTCTAGAGGTCCTGCGCCAACGCGATCCAGCTGCGAGCCGAACCCGAGAGGCGGACCCGCGACGCGAGCCGGGTCACCAGGGCACTCCGCGACGCCGTCAGTCCCGGGCGACTCAAGCGCTGCGGCGTTCGTAGCCGCCAGGGACAGCGCGAGACGTCTCAGGCCTTCGGGCCGAGCCCCGCGATGCGCTGATCCTCGCGCACGACCTTGCGCGGCCCGCCGTCGAGGCCACTTGACCAGTCGTGTGGGGCAGCCACAGCGTCGAACCTGTCGAGAATGCCCAAGGCCTTGGCCCGCTCGTAAATCAACTGCCAGGCGCAGTCGCGGTCCTCGCTGATCTCGCACTTGCCGTCGCGCGATCCAGCGCACGGGCCGTTGAACAGGCGCTTGGCGCAGCGCGTGATCGGGCAGATCCCGGCGAATTCCGCCAGCCGGCAATTGCCGCAGCCGGAGCACTTCTCCGTCCAGACGCCTTGCGACTCGAGAATGCCAATGAACTGCGTGTTCAGCCCTGGGTACACCGGCATCTTCGGAAAGCGCTCGGCCAGGGCCTGAACACCGGCACCGCAGCCGAACGAGACAATGGCCTCGTACTCCGTGGCGCGCTGGGCCAGGATGTCGATAAAGGCGTCCTCGCACTGGCGCTCGATCGTGCACTCGTGCACCGTGACCTTGGGTCGGCCTCCGAGACTGAGCGCCATGCGCAGGGCAGAGCCGAGGATGCCCACCTCGCGCTCGCCCCCAGCCAGGCAAACCGTCACGCAGGTCCCGCACCCGACCAGCAGTACCTTGTCGTGGCTGGCGATCATGTCCCGGATTTCTGGTATCTTCTTACGATCCGCAACGATCATCTCGTCTCTCCCTGGCTATCCCGCGCACGCGGACCCACGCGAGCAGCCGCACGCTTCCGCGGCCACGCGCTGGGCAGCATCCTGGGCCAGCGCATGGACACCGGCCGCCACTGCGGCTGCACCTGGCTTGATCCGGCTGGGGCCAAGCCGTCGGATGCGCTCGGTCATCTCGTTCACGATCTCGGCAAAGCGGCCGCCCTCAGCCGACGACAGGTTGTACATCTCCAGGCGCTCAGCCTCGAGCCCGAGCTCCGCCAGGAGACCCTGAGCACGCTCCACCCGGCGCCGCGCGCGCAGATTGCCTTCCTGGAAATGACAGCCGCCCTCGAGGCAGCCGGCCACCAGCACTCCGTCAGCGCCGCGCTCGAACGCAGCCAGGAGGTAGTTCACTTCCACTCTCCCGGTGCACGGCAGGCGCAGCACGACGACGTTGTCCGGGTACGAAAGCCGCATGGAACCAGCCAGGTCTGCTGCTGCGTAGGCGCAGTAGTGGCAGCAGAAGGCCAGAATCAGTGGTTCGGCGCTCGTGGCGCCAGCGGTCATCTGCGCGCTCGTGTCCGGCCGGCTCATCGCATCGTTCTCCGGGGTATGCGCTGCCCTTCTTACGTATGCCAGCGCGGCTGCGCCACGCCGACCTCCTCAAGGAACGTCAGGTCCAGCGCTTTCCTTTCGGTGCCAGGCTCTAGCAGCCGATCCAGTGCGCCCAAGATCTGAGCATCGACGTAGTTTCTGAGCTGGATCGCCTTGGCGGGGCACTCGGCCACGCAACTGCCGCAGCCCATGCAGACGGCGCCTTGGATCTCTGCCTTCTGGAACTCGTTGGGTCCCGGCGCCAAGTACGGGCACACTCCCACGCAGGTCATGCAAGAGATGCACTTGTCCTGGTCTACCCAGGCGGTCTGCGCGCTCACCGGCATCTCCTTACGCGACAGGATCGAGGCAGCGCGGCCAGCCACGGCACTAGCCTGAGAGAGGGTCTCGCTGATCGACTTGGGCGCGTGCGCCGTGCCGCAGAGGAAGAGGCCTTCACTCGCGAAGTCCACAGGCCGCAGCTTGACGTGCGCCTCGAGGAAGAAGCCGTCAGCGTTGAGTGGCACACGCAAAAGCTCGGACAGCTCCGCGCGGTCGGCGCGCGGCACCATCGGCGCAGCCAGGACGAGCAGGTCTGGCCTGAGCTCGAGCTCCTGCTTCAGCGAGGGCTCGTAGACGCGCAGGTCCAGCTCCCCATTCGCGCTCAGCGCCGGCGGCCGCTGCTCGTCGTAGCGCACGAAGAGCACGCCCTGCTCGCGCGCCTTGCGGTACGCCGCCTCGCGGAAGCCGTACGTGCGCATGTCACGGTAGAGCACCACCACGCGGGCGCGCGGGAAGCGCTCCTTGACCAAGAGCGCGTTCTTGACCGCGGTCGTGCAGCAGACGCGGCTGCAGTACGGCCGCTCCGAATTGCGCTGCTCCACGCACTGGATCATCGCCACTGTCGCGTGCTCCGGCAGGTGCAGAGTGCCCTTGGCCAGACGCGCAGAGAGCTCGAGCTGCGTGAGCACGCTGTCGTTCTGGCCATAGCCGAACGAACTCGGCTTGTGCTCTTCCGCTCCGGTTGCCAGCACGACCACGCCGTGCTCGACGGTCTGTTTCTCCTGCCCATTCTGCGACCCTGGCCCGCCCAGAAGCGTCGAGCTGAAGTCGCCGATGTGGCCATTCACCTTTGAGACGCGCGTGTTCAAGTGGAGGGAGATGCGCGGGTGGCCCGAGACCTGCGCTGCGAGATCCCTTACAAAGGCCTGGACGTCAGCGCCGTCTAGTGTGCGGTGTATCTCCAGTGCGGTCCCGCCGAGGTGTTCGCTCTTCTCCACCAGGTGCACAGGGAATCCCTGGTCTGCCATGGCCAGGGACGCGCTCATCCCAGCCACCCCGCCGCCGATCACGAGCGCCGCGCTCTTGACCGGGACCTTGGCGTCCTTGAGGGGCACGAGCTGCGCCGCCCGGCCCACGGTCATACGCACCAGATCCGAGGCCTTGCGCGTAGCGCCAGCAGGGTTGCCTGCGTGAACCCATGAGCACTGATCGCGGATGTTGGCCATCTCCAGCAGGTAGGGGTTGAGCCCGGCGTCGCGCAGCGTGTCACGGAAGATCGGCTCGTGTGTGCGCGGCGTGCACGAAGCGATGACCACGCGGTTCAGCCGCTGCTCGAGGATCACGCGTTTGATCACGTCCTGGCTGTCATCGGCGCAGGTGTAGACCGCGTGATCGGCGTAGACGACGTGTGGCAGGGTCCGGGCCACTTCAACGACGCGCGCGACGTCCACCACCGAGGCGATGTTGCTGCCGCAATGGCAGACAAAGACGCCCACGCGCGGCGCCTCGTCAGTCACATCGCGTTCGGGCGGGTACTCCTTGGTGCGCACCAAGCTGCCGCGTGCCGGCGCCAGGAGCGTCATCGCCTTGGCCGCAGCAGCGCTGGCCTGCATCACGGTGTCCGGGATGTCCTTGGGCTCCTGGAAGGCGCCGGCCACGTACACGCCTAGCCGCGACGTCTCGAGAGGATGTAGCTCAGCTGTCTGCGCAAAGCCCCAGCGGTTGAGCGCGACCGCGATGCGGTCCGCCTGCTGCTGAAGACTCGCGCTTGGCTCCATGCCCACAGACAGCACGACCATGTCGAACTCCTCGTCGACGCGCTGCATTGTCTCTGGGTCGACGTAGGTCAGCGCCAGGTTGTGCGTGTCCGGCATCTCGTAGGTACGCGAGACAAACGAGCGCACGTAGCGCACGCCCATGCGGTTCATGGCCCGGTCGCAGTAGCGGTCGAAGTCCTTTCCGTAAGCGCGCAGGTCCAGGAAGAACACGGTCACGTCCAGCCCTGGCTCGTGCTCCTTGGCAAGGATCGCCTCTTTGGTGGCGGCCATGCAGCAGACCGAGGAGCAGTAATCGTTGTCACAGCCCGAGTCGCGCGATCCAACGCACTGGATGAACGCCAGACGCTTGGGCGCCTTGCCGTCCGACGGCCGTTGGATGTGGCCGCCGGTGGGGCCCGAGGCGGAGAGGATGCGCTCGAACTGGACGTTGCTGAGCACGTTGCGCGCATAGCCAAAGCCGAACTCACCGCGCTTGCCAGCCTCGAAGGCCTCAAAGCCCGGCGTGAGCAGCACAGCGCCGACGTCCAGCGTCAGGACCTTCTCGCGGTCGTCGTGGTTGATCGCACCGGCCTGGCAGGCCGAGACGCACAGCATGCACTCCGAGCAGCCAGCGCAGTTCAAGCAGCGCCGGGCCTCAGCCTGGGCCTGCTCCGAGGTGTACGGCAGCTCGACCTCGTCAAACCCCGACGTGCGCTGCCGCGCCTCGAGCTCCGCTGGTGAGACGCGCCCGGCGCGACCGCCCTTTCTGCGCAGATCCTGAAGCTCCTTCTCGGAGAGCGGATTCGGCCGCGCCGTCGGCGATTTGATGCCCTCGGCCAGGCTGCGACCCGCGAGATGATTGTCGATCGCCCGGGCCGCGCGCTTTCCGTGCGCGATGGCCTCGATCACGCTCGACGGACCGGCGACCACGTCGCCGCCTGCGAACACGCCAGGCCGCGAGGTGGCCATGGTCAGATCGTCTGCGGCGATCGTGCCCCACTTGGACGTCTTCAAGTCGAGCAGCTCAGCCAGACGGCGGTCAGCGGCCTGGCTCACTGCTGGGATCAGCGTGTCGGCAGCGACCCGGAACTCGGACCCCGGGATCGCCACAGGGCTGCGCCGGCCACTCTGATCCGGTTCGCCGAGCCTCATGCGCACGCACTCAACGCCACTCACGCGGCCAGCCTCAGCCAGCACCTTCACAGGCGCGGCCAGGTACTCGATCGCAATCCCTTCGGCCAGCGCCGCTTCGATCTCCTCAGAGGCCGCCGGCATCTCAGCCCGCGTGCGGCGATAGAGGATCGTGACCTGCGTCGCGCCCACGCGCAGCGCCGTGCGCGCCGCGTCGATCGCGGTGTTGCCGCCACCGACGATCGCGACGCGCTGTCCAATCTCCGTGCGCTCGCCCAACGCCACTTGCCGCAGGAAGTCCACCCCGTGCATCACGCCGCGCGAGTCCTCGCCCGGGATGTCGAGCTTGCGGCTCTCATGAGCGCCTGTTGAGACAAAGACCGCGTCAAAGTCCTTGGCGATCTGCGCTGCAGGGACGCCTGATCCGACGGCCGCGCCCGTCTTGAGCTCCACACCCAGCGCGCGAATCGCATCGATGTCGCGCTTGAGCACGTCGGGTGGCAGGCGGTAGTCCGGGATGCCGACAGCCAGCATGCCGCCGAGAACCGGCAGAGACTCGAACACCACCACGCGATGTCCGGCCAGCGCCAGCGCGTGCGCTGCGGCCAACCCGGCCGGGCCAGAACCGATGATCGCCACGGACTTGCCCGATGCCTCCGCACGACGCGGCGCAGCGGCCGTCGGCGCGGCCTCCATCGCGAAGCGTTTCAGTCCGCGGATACTGATCGGCGCGTCGATCGCGCCGCGATTGCAGGCCAGCTCGCAGGGATGAAAACACACACGGCCGCAGATCGACGGTAGCGGGTTGTCGTGCCGAATCACCTCGGCAGCCTCGGCGAACCTGCCAGCCGCGATCAACGCCACGTACGCCTGTACGCTCGAATCGATCGGACATCCGGAGCTGCAAGTCGCGCGGCCATTCTTGCGAATCACGTTCGCGTTGGGCGCAGCCTGTGCATAGAAGCGGTCGATGGCCTTGCGAACGCCTACGCCAGCGTCGAACACGCTCTTGACCTCGACCGGGCAGACCTTGGTGCACTCGCCGCAGGCCGTGCACTTCGTCACGTCGACGAAGCGCGGCCGCTGACGCACCGTAGCCGTGAAGTGGCCAGCCTCGCCGTCCAACTTGACCACGTCCGCCATGGTCAGGACGTCGATGTTCTTGTCCCGCACGCATTCGACGAGCTTGGGCGAGATGATGCAGGTCGCGCAGTCACCGGTGGGGAAGGTCTTGTCAAGACGGGTCATCCCGCCGCCGATGGCGGGGTTCTCGTCGACGAGATAGACGCGGTAGCCGCCGGCTGAGAGATCGAGGGATGCCTGAATCCCGGCCACACCTGCGCCGCACACGAGGACCGCGCCGCAGGGCTCGCTTTTCGCCGTGGTCTCGTGCAATCCCATGCTCACCTCGACACAGAGGGGGCTGCGGCCGCCACAGCGCACCGAGCTACCACAGGCGCAGCGCTCACCGTGAGCGCGTTCAAACCCAGTTGGTCAGCGCTCAAGCCCAGCGCCAGACCGAGCAACTGAGTGATGTAGAGCACGGGCATGGCCGGTAGAGGACCGTGGGCCTTGGCTCCGTCAGCCTGGCGCAGATCCAGGTTCACGTGGCAGAGCGGGCACGCGACTGCGATGCACTCAGCTCCGGCCTTGTGTGCCATGGCCACCAGCCGATGAGACAGCCGCGCTACCACCTCAGAGCCAGAGATCGACAAGCTCGCGCCGCAGCACTCGGTCTTGAAAGGCCACTCGACCGCTTGGCCGCCGATCGCGCCGACCAGCTCGTCCATGCACGTCGGGTGCTCTGGATCGTCAAAGGCGACGACTTCAGGCGGACGGGAGAGCAGGCAGCCGTAGTAGCACGCCACGCGCAGGCCGGCCAGTGGCCGCGCCACGCGTGACCGCACGTTCTCGATCTTGTAGTCGTTCACGAGCACGTCGAGCAGATGTCGAGCTGCCACGTCACCCGTGTAGTGTTGTCCGGTGATCGCCTCGACCCGCGCGCGCTCCTGTGCGTCGTCGCGCACCAGGTGGTTTGCGGTGCGCAGCCGGGCATAGCACGACGCGCATGCGGCCATCACAGGCAGGCCCAGCGGCCGCGCCTTCTGCAGGTTGAGCACAGGCAGCGCCGCGGCCAGCGAAGCGCTGGTCGAGTGCGCCGGCGTGGAGCCGCAGCAAACCCAGTCCGGCACGTCCACGAGATCGATGTCCAGAGCGTGACACACGGCACGGGTCGAGCGGTTGAAGTCCCACGCGGTGGAATCGAGGCTACAGCCGGGAAAGAACGCGAACTTCACCGCCGCTTCTCCTCTTCCTGGGCCCGCTTGAAGAGCTCTCGCACCTTCTTCGACACAGCCGAGCGGTGCGGCAGTAGGGTCAACTTTCTCTTGGCCAGCATCTTCGGCACCTTGGCCATGTCAGAGAAGAAGTCGCGTGCGCGTAGCTTGTACGCGGTCATCATGCCCAGCTCGAAGACACGGCCGTGACGCCTGACGCTCCCGAGAAAGGCGGTGTTGAACTGCCTCACGCGCCGATCGGCGCCGGCGATGCCACGCTCGACCGCCATCATGCGCAGCACGTCCATCACGCCAGCGACGTCGATCCCCATGGGGCAGCGGCTCGTGCACGCCTCGCACGACGCGCACAGCCAGATGGCTCGCGAAGCCAGCAAGGCTTCCTCTTGCCCGAGCTGCACCATGCGCATCACCTGACTCGACAAGAGGTCGGTCTCTGGCGCGATCGGACAGCCGGTCGAGCACTTGTGACACTGGAGGCAGGCCGCCACCGGCGTCGAGCTGCGCCGCTCGACCTCATCCCGGAGCGCCGTGTTGGTCCACTCGAGTGCTTGCGTCATGGCTGCGGATCCCTCAGGGCTACTCGCCCATGCCCTCCAACTCAGCCTCGAGCACGGCGTCTTTGCGCGGCATGACCTTGCGGTAGACGTGAGCGGGCTTGCGCAGCACGCCGTCCACTGTGAGCAGGTCGCGCTCGATCTCGATGCCGAAGAGCCGCTCGTTCTCTTCCAGGTAGGGCAGTATCAGCTTCCAGTCGCGGGCTGCCACACCGCGGTAAGCGCCGCCGTTGAGCTGGTCGGCGACCAGCGTGTGATGCGGATCCCGCACGTAGATCGCGCCGCCAGAAGCCAGCGAGAGCAGGTTTGAGCCCGGATACGGCAGCGGCAGGGCTATCACCTTGCCGTGCTCGTCGAAGCGCACGCCGTTGACGATCGCGAATCCGCCGCCTTTGTGCGGATCGCCGGCCATGAACGATTCGGCCAGGAAGTCGAGCGCGGTGCCGTTGATGACGACCCGCGGCTTGCCCACTGCGTTGATCATCGGGCGGCCGGCGGCATTGCCCATGATATAGAAGGCGCCACCCTTGGCGCCGTAGAGGAATGTCTGGCCGACGTCGCCGTAGACCACGAGCTTGCCGCGCTTGGCGACCTGGCAGAGCTGGTCCTGCGCATTGCCGTGCACGACAGCCTCCAGCCCGTCCATGCCCGATGCGAGGTAGTCGCCAACGTTGTCGTAGCAGTCCACGCGCAGACCCTCGGTCGCGGGGCCGAAACCGGCTGCGTGGAAGCGCGTTCCGCGGCTGTTGTAGTGAACCATGTGGCGCCAGCCCAACTCGTAGGCTCGCACAGCCAGTATGGCGTCGCAGTCAGCGCCCTCTGGCGAGAAACGC
>Ga0302323_100002473_pt1 | contig 14973 bp, 9 predicted proteins | sample Fen_T0_3_FD_201950 | JGI IMG/M metagenome (GOLD analysis project Ga0302323, IMG submission 201950) | Peat permafrost microbial communities from Stordalen Mire near Abisko, Sweden - Fen_T0_3 | ecosystem: Environmental > Terrestrial > Soil > Wetlands > Permafrost | place: Sweden: Abisko... | reverse complement strand
TGGATCTAGGCGGCGTGCACACGCCCGTGGACGGCAGCATCGTCATCAGCTCGAACGGCAACGGCAACACCACCGTGACCTCGTACGACGCCACCGCCACCAAACCGACTTCTGTCAAGTCGACCGCGAGCCTCGGGCTGCAGGACGGCAAGGTTTACGAGATCGCAGTCTTCCAGGCCGAACGCCAAACCCACGGTTCGTCCTACAAGCTGACCTTGAGCGGATTCAACGCGGCCCCCAGCAATTGCACCCCGAAGTGCGGTGACGGCGAGGTCGTCGCCGACGAGGAGTGCGACTGCGGAACGGATGCGAACAAGTTCCCGAAGGATCGCTGCCCTGGTCCGAACGACGACAGCACGTACGGCGGCTGCAACACGCAGTGCAAGTGGGGCAACTACTGCGGCGACGGCCAGGTCAACGGACCCGAGGAGTGCGACGACGGCAAGAAGAACGGCACCGACGGCAGCCCGTGCACCATCGGGTGCACCAAGCAGCACTACTGCGGCGATGGCTTCTCCGATACCAATCGCGGCGAGGAATGCGACCTGGGCGATAGGAATGGCAAGACCTTGGACAGCCAGCTGGTCCAGTCGTCCGACCCCACTGCCCAGATCTACTGCACCGCCGATTGCCTGATTCCGCCCGGCATCGTCTATTAGACGTCTGTCATGGGAACCCTGGGAGGGTTCCAAACCCTCCCGCGACGCTGCGCTGCCGGCAAAGCCAGCGGAGCGTAGGCTCCGCACGCGTTAGGACTACTTCGCTGAGAGGATGCGCTGCCTCTCGGCGCGGGCGCTCTCGCTGAGCGGCCCGCTGGGGTAGCGCGTGACCAAGTCGTCGAGTTTGCGAAGCGCGAGGTCGTGCTGCCCTTGACGTTCAGCCGCCATGGCTGCCGAGAAGAGATCGTTTTGCTCGGCTAGACGCGAGACCGATGGAGTCAGAGCCGCGTTGGGTGCCGGTGCGAGCCCGGGGACGATGGGCAATTCCATGTCGCCAGGGGTCGGTGCGGCCGTGCCGAACACCCTGGCCGTAGGGGCCTTGTGAACCGCGGATCGCGCGGGGGTGCCCACCTGACTTGGCATCGCCACGGGCGTTCTCCCCGCGACTTCGGCTGCCTTGTTGCGCGGCTCATAGCATGGCGTGGCCCACGATTCGCCCGGCTGAAGAACGACCTGCTTGTCGCCCGAGCGCACCCACACCGCGCCCTCGCTGACCGATACCGTAGAGCTGCTGGCGGAGTCGCGGCAGCGCGATGGCGAGCTGTCCACCGCCACGGTGAACACGGTGCCGCGCACCTCGACCTCGCTGTCAGGTGTGCTCACCACGAAGCGCTCGCCCTGGCCCAGCTTCGCCACGTGCGCTTGCAGTTGCCCGCTGGAAAGCGAAAACCGTCGCGTGGTTCCCAGATCGTCAACGTGCAGGTGCGCCGAGGAAGACAGGGTGATGCGGGTACCGTTGGCATACCCGAGTGTGGCCAGGCCGTCGTTGCCAGAGCGCACGCTGTCGCCCACGGCCAGCACGCCCAGGTCCAGCAAGGGCTGCGCAGAGCCCGCACGCACGAGCTGATTGCCACTGCCTATGGCGTGTTCAACCACGAGCTCCGCGCGCGCGGCGCTGACAGGTTTGGTGCTCGACTGGTCGCTGCCGCCCGTCAGTTTCACAACCATGACCACGCCCGCGGCCAGCGCGAGCGTGGCTGCCGACAAGGCAACGACACGCTGGCGCCGCGCCTTGGCCGCAATGGCCAGGGCCAGAGCCGCAACCACGGCGTCGCGACGGACATCGGCCGGTACCTGGGGACTTTCCGCCTGCTGCTCATTCACCAGCCGCGCAGCCAGCCGCGCGTACCTGTTCTCGCCCTCAATCATGACTTGTCCTCCAGCCCATCGAGCCCGCCGGCAAGGTCGGGATCGTTTGCAATGCGTTCGTGCAATTCGCGCCGCCCTCGCACCAAGCGCGATTGCGCTGCGGCCACGCTGGCGCCGGTGATGTTCGCCACCTCGTCCAGTGAATAGCCATGCACATCGTGAAGCAGGAACGTCCAGGCGCGTTCGTGCACCATGTCCCCAAGGTGGCGCATGACCTGCTCGACCATGGCGCGCAAGACCGGACGCTGATGCGCGGTTTGGGGAACATCCTCCGGGGCCAGCTCGCGGGCGAAGATGGTGCGTTCCAGGCCGCGCCGGCGAATGTGCTTGTAGACCACGTTGCCCGCGATGGTGGACGTCCAGGTATCCAGCGAGCACTCCCCGCGGTAGCGATCGAGCGAGTGCAGAAGCTCGATCATCCCGACCTGGACCAGGTCATCGAAGTCGTTGTCAGAGGCGCCGAGCAGCCGATTCACGGTCCGCGCCACCACCGGGCGCGTGCGGTCGTAGAAGGGACCGGCCATGGCCGAGTTGCCGCTGCGCACGGCTGCGATCAGGCGGGCATCGTCGAGGGGCTCGAGTGTCCCCGGGGATTCCCCTCCTTTGACGATCCGCAGCCTTGTCATGCTCTCCGTCACATCTTGCTTGTACCGCCAACCACCCAAAGGCAGGCCAGCCCGTCACAGTGCAAATTCTAGTCCTAGTGCGAAAACCGGCCGCCAGCGCGAAAACGTGTGCTGCGTCCGGTTCGCGTCATCACCGACGGTCACCGTCATGGTTCCCGAGGTGGCGCGCAAGTCTAGCTCGCCCACGATGCGCAGCTTGCGCCAAACCGTCATTCGGCCGCCAAGGCTTGGGCCAACGACAAGGTTCCACATGGAGGCATTCTTGGCATTGTCTGACGCGACTGACGCGGATTCGTGGAGGACGCCCAGCTCCAGCCCGATGCCCAGGGCGTGGCGGCCGTGGTCGGAAGTAAGAAAATCCCAGAACAGGCCCACGTCGGCCCCAATGCCGGTGTACTGGTCGGCCGAACCAAAAAGCGCCGTGCCCGAGGCCTGCAGGCGCAGGGACTCGCTCAGCCCGAAGTCATAGGTCAACTCCGGTCCCATGGCCCAGTTGCCCGTGCGCACGCGCGCCATGGCGAACATTCCGCCTAAGACAAGGTGCGAGGGCGAGCTGAGCGCTTGGGTGGCAGCATCACCGACCGGCACGCCAGCGGCCAAGGCAGCGGCGGGAGACTCGCGCAGAAGCTCCGCCACCACCAAACCGATGGCGCGCCCGCGTTCGGCTTTGCTGTCTTGCTGAGCAAAAACCAGCTCCCTCTCCCGACGAAAACCTCCGGCGTCCTTGGCCGAGGTCGGCGAGAACACCTCGATGCTGGCCGTGTCCTTCTTCTTCCACACCAGATGGACGACGAAGCGCGCGCGCATCGAGGCCTTCTCGCCCTGCCACATGGCCGGCGTGACCAGGGTATCGGGCGCGATGGCCATGCTCACCTCGCCCAGCTCTCGTCGCAACGAAGCCGTGACGGCGGTGGCCATATCGCCGGTCGCGTCCGCGGGCGGAAGCAGAACGAGAAGGAACAGGCTGGCGAGCTCCATGGCCCTAGTAAACCACGAACTCGTCGGCCGCCAAGGCGCCTTCGCTGGAATCATCTTCGAGCGCAAGCTCAACGGTCTTGCCCACCCACTCGCTGGTGTTCCACTCCACCGCACGCGCGGCCCCGGTCGGGCTGGCGCTGGCCAGAATGGTCTCGCCCTCGCGCAGGATCACGCGCAGCCCAGCGTCGGGCGGACCGGCCAGGAAGAAGCGCAAGTGCGCGGTGTCGACCACGAAGGGCTGGGCGCGCAGGACGCCACGCGCTTGCACGCCGGCACGCCCTGAATCCGCGGCAAAGCGTCCGAACAGGCCGATCGGCGCCGGCGCCGGGGCGGCGCCAAAGGCCGCGCCAAAGGCGGTGAAACCGGCAAAATCCCCGCGCTCGAAGTCGGCGATGCGCCAGCCGCCCGCTGGAACGGGCGGCGGATCGCGCGTGGGCACGAGCAGCGCGCTCGGCGAGGTCTGCGCGCCCGCGAACGTACGCACGGAATCCACGCCCTCCGCGAAACTGTGAATCACGTGGTAGCGGCGATCCAGGTTCAGCCATTCGCCGGGATAGGACTTCCAATCGAGAACGACAGCGGCGAAGTGCTGATCCAGGATCGCCTGATCCAGCCCCTTGGGATGGCCGAGCGCGGCCTCCACATCGCGTACACCCATGCGGTGAACGAACGGTCGCTTGCCAACCAGCACGGCGTAGTAGGTGTGGAAGGGAATGAACAGTGGCTCGGGCAAGGCGCGTAGCTCGTCGAGCAGGCGGCCGGCGGCCACGCGATCCTGGGCACTCGGAACCGCGCTCGCGACACTCGGTAAGGCACGGCGTGGCCAGCCGGTGAAGATGGGCGGCTTGACCTGGCCACGCACGGGCGTCGGCATGGCGGTGTGTAGGCTTTGCGAACCGAGCAGCAGCGCCACCACCGCGGCGACCATCAAGGCGCCCCATTTTCGCCCGGCCAGCGCCACATCGAAGAGGCGCGCCGCCAACACCGCGGTGGCGAAGGCGGGAAAAAAGACCGCCGGGATGAAGGCATTGAGGTCGGCCCACTGGGTGGCGAATCCGACCAGCGCCGTGATCTCGCCGCACGCGGCGGCCAGCAGCAGAATAGCGTCGCTGCGGCGCAATCGGCGCGACAGGGCCAAGCCGGCGGTGGCCAGCATCAGGGCCAGGAAAAGCGGCCAGGCGAATTGTTGCGTGAAGGGCAGCGCCACGTCGGTGATGGCCTCTTTGCGAAAGGCGTGGCTCTGGTGCAGCTTGAAGATATAGGTCCAGAACCAACCACCCGAGGTCTTCACCAGCAGGCCAATGCCCGCGGCCAGCGTGGTCGCCGCCATCAGGCCATAGACCAGCCCGCGGCGCACATTCACGATCAGCAATCCCAGCCCGAGGCCGATGCCCATGATGGAGGCCGTTTGCTTGGCGAAGAAGCCGAGCGCGATGAGCAACCCCGCGAGAGCCGCGCTCTTCCACCCCTGGCCGCGCAGGGCGAGCCACAGGGCCAGGGCTTCGAGCACGAGCAAGAGCGAGTCCGCGCGAACCAGGTCGTAGAAATAGCCAGTGAAGACGAAGCTGGCGGCGATGGCCCCGGCGCCGCCCAGGCCGGCCAGCACAGCCAGGATCCGGCGCCCGCGATCCTGCGTCTCAGCCAGGCTGGTCACGACGATCAGGGCCAGCGCACCTGTGAAAGCGGCGATGGAAACCAGACGCCCGAGGAGATAGCCGAGGGGCAAAACGAACGACAGCAGGGCCAGCAGCGCCGGATAAAGCGGCGTGTAGAGAAAGGGAATGAAGTCGAGCGACGGCTCGACGTAGATGCCTTTGCCCTGCGCGATCCGCTGCGCGTGCAGCAGCACGCCGCCCTCCATCCATTCCAGATCGAGAGGAAACGTGGCCCGGCCCGCGAAGAGCCGCGCGTGCCAGCCCAGCTGGAGCAGCGCGGGCAGCGCCGCAAGGATGATCGAGGCGACGACCAAACCGGGAAGGATGTTTTCCCTGCGAAGCTTCAAGACTAGCCCTTGAGCGATACCACGCTGACCCCGTCGCCGCCCTCACCGGCGCCGCCGGCGCGAAAACGCCCAACGTAGGGGGAGGTGGCCAGGTATTCGCGCACCACCTTGCGAAGGGCGCCGGTGCCGTGGCCGTGGATGATGTACACGGTGTCCGCGCCTTCCAGCGCGGTGCGATCGAGAAAGGCTTCCACTTCGGACAGCGCTTCGTCGGCGCGCTGACCACGCAGGTCGAGGGTGTTGGCCCGCGATTGCAGCACCAGCACGGGCGGCGGCGCTTCGGCGCTGGGCGCGCGCTGGGCGGGCTGGCGCTTCCTGCCGGCTTTGTCGCCTCTGTCGCCCGTGCCCAGCCCGCGATTGGCCAGGGCCTCGCGCAGGCGATTCAAGTCGAGCGCCGGCGGCTCGGGCAATGTCGCGGTGACCTCCTTGGCTTTCTTGTCGAGCAAGATGCGCGCGGCGTCGGCGGCCTGCGGGCTGCGTTCGCGCCGGACCTCGCGGACAATCTCGGAGATGGCCTCGCGCGCGTCGCGCACTGCCGCGTCGATGGCCTCGCGCGAACGCAAGGCCAGGTCGCGTTCGCGCCGGGTCAGCGCCTCGGTCGCGGTCTTCTCCGCGTCGGTGCGCACTTCAAGCTCCTGCTTGGCTTCTTCCAGCTCCAGGCGGGTTTGCTCCAGATCCTGGCTCGCGCGTTCCAGGGCTTGCTCGCGCGTCTGCAAATTGCGCAGGGTCTCTTCGAGACCGAGGCTGCTCTCGCTCATGAGCGAGCGGGCACGCGCCAGCACCTCGTCGGGCAGGCCGATGCGGGCCGCGATATCGAGCGCGTACGAGCGGCCAGGCACGCCATCCTTGAGCCGGAAGGTGGGCCGCAGTTTCGCCAGATCGTATTCCATGCCCGCGTTGCGAAAGCGCGCGTCGCTCTCCGCCAGCGCCTTGAGGCTGTCGAAGTGGGTGGTCACGACAATGAGTCCCGGCGCCTCGGCCAGTACCTCCAGCATGGCCCGCGCCAGCGCTGCCCCCTGATCGGGGTGCGTACCCACCATCAGCTCGTCGCACAGGATGAGCAGGTTCTCGTCCTGGACCGTGGTCGCGCATTCGAGCATCCCCGCCAGATTCGCCAAATGCCCCGAGAAAGTGGAAAGGTCGCCGCGCACCGACTGTTGATCGCCGATGTCGGCCAGCACGTGATCGAAAAAGCCCACGCGGCTGCCCGCCGCCACCGGCACGTGCAACCCGGCGCGCGCCAGCAGCGCGGCCAGGCCCACCGATTTGAGCAGCACGGTTTTGCCGCCGGCGTTGGGGCCGCTGATCACCAAGGCCTTGGCCGTGCTCGCGCCGGGCACGTCACCCAGCACCAAGGTGTTGGCGGTGATGGTCCTCTTCTCGCCGGCCGCGCGCAGGGCCAGCAGCGGGTGGCGCAGCGACGTCAGGTCGACGATGGGCTGGTCGACGATCTCGACCGGCATCCCATCGTAGGCCACCGACAGACGGGCCGAAGCACCGATGACATCCAGCCGTGCCAGGGTATCGCGATCGCTGCGTAGGTGGGGCGCCGCCGCCGACACCGCCGCCGCCAGCTCTTCCAGGATGCGTCGGCTTTCGCGCCGGATGTCGATCTCGGCCACCTTCAAGCGATTGTTGAACTCGACCATGGCCGTGGGCTCGACGAACACGGTCTCGCCGGTGCGCGAGGTGTCGTGCACGATGCCGAGGCCCATGGACTTGAACGACGCGCGCAAGGGCAGGACGAAGCGGTCTTCGCGCAGGGTCACGAATTGATCCTGCAAATAGGGCGAGTACTCCTCGGAGCCGAGAATGCTCTCGGCCTGATCGCGCGCCCGGGCCGCTACCTGGTCGCGTTCGTAGCGCAAGCGCGCCAGCTCGGGCGAGGCGCTGCTGCGCAGCTCGCCGGTGGCATCGAAGGTCTCGCGCGCCAGGCGCACCAGATCCTCGTGGTAGCCCAGCGTGGCCGCCAGGCGCGACAGGCGCGGCGTCTGCAACACGCCGTCGGGCTGCATGCGGCCGAAAAACCGGCGGGCATTGGCCACCACCTCGCAGAAATCGGCCACCAGGCGCAGCTCTTCGGGCCCCAGCGGAATACCCTGGCTGACTGCGCGCAGGTGAATCTCGATCTCGGGAAAATTCAGCGCCGGCAAGGACTCGCCGGTGCGCAGGATGGCCACCGCCTCGGACACCTCGGCCATGCGCTCACGCGCCTCGTCCGCCGTAGCACACAAGGGCAGCGTCTGGCACGCGTTCACCCCACGCGACGAATGCGCCCGCTGCGCCAGCTCGGCGCACACCTCGGGCCAGTCGAGAAATTCGAGGTAACGTCGGGAAAGGTCAGGGGAAGTCATCCGCGCCGGAGTGTACCGCAGAGGCGGCTGCGGGTAGGACCCCAATCACCGCGGCAGATCGTGCTCGTCTCCTCGGACCCGTGCATGCTCGAAGCCGGCACCTATCAGCCCCCACTCCTGCCCGAGCCGCGCGCGAGGCCGGCGAGGATCTGGGCAGCACGGGCTCGTACCCTGGGGCTCTCGGCGTGCTGCGCGGCCTCTTCCAGGTAGGGCGGCGCAACCCCCGCCATCTCGCGCGTGAGGAAGGCCGCCGCCTTTTCCCAGAAGCTGTCACTCATGAGCGAGTAGACGAGCAGCTTGGCGAGCTTGGGACTGCGCCGGTACGCAGGCTCGGCTTGGATGGCGGCCTGCGCATGCTGCAGGCCGACCGACCACCACAGCTTCTCGAAGTAGACGACCGCGAGCAGGAAATTGGCGTAGGCGCTGCGCGGGTCGTTGCGACGCATCTCCTGCAGGACGGTGATGGCCTGCTCGCGCAGGCCGAGGCGCACGAGTTGGGCCGCGCCCGCCAGGCCGGGGGTGCCATCCGGGGCCATCGGCGAGAGCTCGTCGCTCACGGGTGGTGGCGTGGCCACGGCGGGGGCTGGTGGTGGCACGATAATCTCGGGCTTGCGGTGGCCACGTGACAGCGCCCACGCCAGGATGATGACCAGCACGACCCCGGCGGCTGTCCCAGCAACCGCCCACGGCCGCTGGCGCCCGAGCTTCGCGCAAGGTTTCGCCAAGCGCGTCCAGATCGTCCTGTCGGCGATGCTCTGCTCGACCACCGCGGTCGCCGTCGCGTCCCGGCCGATTGGTGGTTCCGCGGGCACAGCTGTGTGGGGCTCAACGCCAACCTGCATCGCCCCCGCCTCTGGAGTCTTGTCTAAGGCCGCCGCCATCTCGGTGGCGCTCGCAAAACGATCGGCGGGCGCTTTGGCCAAGGCCTTGGCGATCACCGCCTCGAGCGCGTCCGAATAGGCGACACCGCTCGCGACCGCGCACATTCGGGGCGCCGGCTTCACTTGTTGCATCAGCAGCAGCTCGGCCAGCTTGTCGGACACGAATGGTTTCTGCCCCGTCAGCATTTCGAAAAGCAGGATGCCGACACCGTAGATGTCGGTGCGGGCATCGACGACACCACCCGCCAGGGTTTGCTCGGGAGCCATGTAGGAGGGCGTGCCCACGGCCATGCCCACGGTCAGCGCCGGTCCGTCTTTCAGCTTGGCCAGGCCGAAGTCGAGAATACGGAGGTGGTCGACGAGCCCGGTGGTGTCGCCGACGATGATGTTCTCCGGCTTGAGATCGCGATGAATAATGCCCTGGGCGTGGGCGTGGGCGACGCCGGACAGGATCTGGCGGGCCAAGCTGAGGGCGCGCGCAGGCTCGATCCGGTTGCCTGCGAGCAGGGCGCGCAGGCTGCGGCCGGCGACGAAGTCCATGACCAGGAAGGGCACGTCCTCGACGCCGAAGTCGATCACCGAGACGCAGTTGGGGTGGCCGAGGCGGCTCATCGCCCGCGCCTCCACCTGGAAGCGCTCGAGAAAAGATCGCTGTGTGGCGATCGAGGGGTGGAGGAACTTGATCGCGACCGGACGCCCGAGCTGCACGCGCTCGCCGCGGTAGACCGCGCCCATGCCCCCGGATGCGATGAAAGCGAGAATCTCGTAGCGGCCCTGGATGACCGAGCCAACACGCGGATCGGGTGGATTGGCGGAAGCCGTCACGGCGCCAGCATAGCAGAGGTGATTCGCCACTCACGCACGTGGAAAGGGTGCGGTGGTCGGCGGCAGACGCATGGGAGCGTGAAGGCTACTTCATCGGTTGGCGTTTGAACATGCTCCAAGCGACACTGGCCACGTTGAAGCCCAGGGAGTTGCCGTAGGTGCTGTGATCCGTATTGGGCAGGGAGCACAGATCCACTTCCACCCCATCCGCACATTGCGTGTAGCTCTCGCAGTATTTGTCGATCGTTGTCGTCGTGCCTGTGCACTTGTCGATATCGGCCCACAGCTTCTGCGAAGCCTTGGCGCCAACATCGGTGTACTGCCCGCCCGCCGGGCCGACGACCCCGCCTTCGTAGGGCTCCAGCGAATCAGCCATGCCCTTGACCTCCATCATCGAGATCGGTCGCGTGGCATTGCAGGGCTGCGTCCGCAGATCGGTGGCCGTGGGGACGATGGCAGCGATGACGTCGGCCGCGTCGCAACCCATCCGGTGCGCAAGACCGCCGCCATTGGAGAAGCCGGAAACATAGATGCGTTTGGCATCAATACAGGTCTCCGCGCTCAGCTTGGTGATGATCGCCTTGAGGAACCCGACGTCGTCGATCTTCTGCTTGCCAGCCGTGCCGCAACAGGTGTCGTCCACGTTCCAGTACCCGTCGACCCCGTCTGGAAAGATGGCCAGGAACTTCTCCTTGTCCGCTAGGGAGCTAAAACCGCTCATTCCCTGTTGCTGCTTACCGTTGCCACCGGCCCCGTGGAGATCGATGACCACCGGGAGCGCCGTCCCGGCGGTGAGACCGGATGGGGCGTGCAGGAGGTAGCTGCGAGACCGACCACCACTTTGCAGGGTTACCGAGGAGTCACCTGCTTTCGGCATGGAATTCGAGCCCGTGCACGTCGGAGGTGCCGTGTCCGATACCGGAGCGTCCTTGGGGACCACGTCCGCTGCGGCGGCATCTGCGGCCCCGTCGTTGCGAGGGACGTCCGCGTCTGCGTTTCCACCGTTGATCGTCGTGCCGCCCGTGCCTGTCGTGCCACCCGTGCTGGTGGTGCCGCCCATGCTCCCGCCCGTGCTTGTCGTGCCGCCCACGCTTGTCGTGCCACCCACGCTCGACGCGCCGCCAGCCGAGATCGTGCCGCCCGTTGCCGTCGTGCCCCCACGCCCCGAGCTTCCGCCTGTGGCACTGGCCCCGCCAGAGCCCGAGGCTCCGCCGCTCGTAGCAACACCGCCGGTCGGAGAAGCGCCCCCGAGGCCGGAATTGCCGCCCGCGGCGACGCCGCCCGAGACGGCTGCGTCGTGACCATTCACCGCTTTGCTGCCGCTTTGGCTGCACGCGCTCGATGCCACTGCGGCAACGGAAAGGAACAACACAGACAAAACACTTGAGAGCTCGCGCATCGGAATGCTCCTTGGGAGGGACTCGCTACGGCATCGGCTGTCGCTGGAACATCTCCCAGGCGACATCGGGCACACTCAAACCGACGGCGTTGTTGTACGTATCGTGACCGGTGTTGGGCAATGAGCAGAGGGTGATTTCCACACCTGCGCTACACTGCGTGTAGCTCTCGCAATACTGGTGCGTGGTCGTTTCCGAGCCCGTGCACTGATCGATCTTCTTCCAAAGATCCAGCGATCCCTTGGCGCCGGGATCGTACCACCCAGTCGAGCCCGTGTTTCCGCCTGCGTAGGCGACGGTGGTATCGCTGAGTCCGCGCACGGACAGCTCCGCGATGGGGCGAGCGGGCGTGCAGGGATCGGTCACCAGGTCGGCGGAGGCGGCAGCGATCGCCGCGATCACGTCCGCGGCCTCGCACCCCAATCGGTGCACGAACCCCGCGCCGTTGGACATGCCGGTGGCGTACACGCGCTTGCCATCGATACACGCCGCCTTGCTTAGTGTCTCGATCATGGCTTTGGTGAAGCCCACGTCGTCGACGTTCTCCGACATGGCTAGCCCACAACAGTTCCCCACGTTCCACGAACTATCGACCCCGTCGGGATAGACCATGATGAAGCCTGTTTGATCGGCCTTCTTTTTCCAGCCGCTGGAGGACTCCTCCTGGCTCGCGCTACCGCCGTGGCCGTGAAAATCGAAGATCAGCGGGACGGCGGTGCCCGACTTGACGGAGCTCGGCACGTAGGCCACGTAGCTGCGACTGCGGCCGCCGAACTGAAGCGTGGCCTTGTTGTCTCCGGCTTTCAGCGTAGAGGTGGTCGGGCATTGCGCTGCCTTCGCATCCGCTGCATCGGCCTGCGGGGCGGCTGCGTCCTGGGCAGCATCCTGGGCTACGTCGTCAGCAACATCCTCGGAGATTGCGTCGCGCAATGATCCTGCGTCGGGATGGACTGTCGAGCCGCTGGCGCCACCCGTCCCGATCTTACCCCCCGTGGCCATCGCGCCACCACTTCCCGTCGCTCCTCCTGCCCCGGTCCTGCCGCCACTGCCAGTCGCGGGTCCCGAGATCGTCCCGCCACTGCCTGACGTCCCGCCTGTGCCGCTCGCGCCACCACTGGCCGTCCCACCGCCAGTGCCCACAGCCCCGCCGCTCCCCGGCCGACCACCCACGCCAGGACCGCCGCCCGAGCTCGTCGCCCCACCCTGAGCTCCGCCGTTGGCAACTGCGCCACCCGTGCCCAAAACGCCACCCGTACCCCGTTGCACCGCTCGGCTGTCGGAGCCACAGGCACCGAGCCCGATGGCGAGCAGTGCGATGACGATTTCGTTCCCTGACATCACTCGTCTCCTTGATGGTCTTCCGCGCATAGATAGGGAAGTTCAAGGAGGCAGAGGTTGGGCCGCAGAATTTCGGTTCAGGAATCCAGCCCAGCGTCGAGGCGGCATGTGGACGGCCCGGTGGAGCGCGGGAACTGGTAGCGTTAACAACTAGCAGCCCCGGCGAAAGGACTGCTAGCATGCTAGCCATGTCGAAGTTCCGCCCGCTCGCTCTACTCGCCGTGACCGTCGCTGCCTGCGCCTCCGACCCGGCCCAAGTCGTCCACGACACCAGCAAGAATCCCGGCTACCACGTCGTGGGTAACCAGGTGCTCGACAAGAATGGTGCCGTCCACTATTTCCACGGCGTGGACCGCCCGTCGCTGGAGTGGAGTGCCGGGGGCGACCACCTCTCCGCTGGCGACTTCCGCCTGATGGCCTCGTGGAAGGCGAACGTCGTACGCATCGCACTCAACCAGGACTATTGGCTGTTCGGCGACGGCGCCAAGGGCTACCAGACGACCGTGCTGCAGACGGTGGAATGGGCCAAGCAAGCTGGCATGGACGTCATCCTCGACCTGCACTGGTCGGACAAAGGCAGCCAGGGTACGGTCGCGCCCGCCCAGCAGCAGATGGCGGACGCCAATTCCCTCACCTTCTGGCAGCAGGTTGCTGCTTTTTACAAGGACGACGGCCGCGTGCTCTTCGAGCTGTACAACGAGCCGCACGACATCTCGTGGGACGTCTGGCTTGGCGGTGGCTCGGCCGGCGATTTCAAGGCCGTCGGCATGCAGCAGCTCTACGACGCGGTTCGCGCCACGGGCGCGCAGAACCTCGTGATCGCGGGTGGGCTCGACTGGGCCTTCGACCTGAGCGGCGTGGCCACCCATCCGCTCCAGGGCACCAACATCATGTACGCCACCCACCCGTACAGCAACCAGAACTGGAAGCCGGTGTCGAGCTTCGACCAAAAGTGGGGCTATCTGACCGCGACCGCGCCGGTGATCGTGACCGAGTTCGGCGACAATGACTCGGCTTTGGCTTGCGCGACCGACTACAGCAGCGCGGTCATCGGCTACGCCGACCGGGCGGGCGCCCACTGGACCTCCTGGGCCTGGTGGGTTGGCGGTTGCAGCTTCCCATCCCTCATCACGGACTGGGCCGGCACGCCCAGCGCGCCCGGCCAGGTGGTCAAGGACGCCTTGGCCCGCTACGCGACACAAGGCATGCCCATCACCCAGGACGGCGGCATCGTGCAGCCGGCTCGCGACGCCGGCGCGCCCGAGTTGCCGCCCGTGCTCACCCCCGACAGCCGCATCGATGTTCCCGGACGCATCGACGGCGCAGGCGGCGTTGACCTGACGACGGCCGTCGATCTTGCGGCGGCCATCGACGTCTCCGCGACAATCGATCTTCCGCTCGCCATCGACCTGTCGATGCCCAACGACCTGCCGATTGCGGTCGATATCGCCGCCATCGACACCGCAACGGCCGAAGCAGGTCGCGGAATCGACTAGGGAACACCTTCCACGCGCCGTCTCGGTGGAAACGAGATCCAGCCAGTTATCGACGCAAGTTCTTCTTCGTCGAAGGCTTGCTCCTCGCCGACGGCTTTCTTTTGGCCGCTGGCTTCGATTTCCTCGACGGCCTTTTCTTCGCCGATGGCCTCTTCATCTTCGACTGCTTCTTCTTTGTCGATGGCCTCTTCGCAGACGAGGACTTCCTCTTCGTCGACGGTTTCTTCAACGACAGGGTCTTCAAAGGCTTCGTGACTGCTGACCGCGGCGCCTTTGCTGGCGTGTGCACTTTGCCGGTCTTGCGAAAGACAGTCAGCCGAACAGGAAACACCGACTTCGCGGTAGCGCCCTTGGGCCCCCGAAAGAGCAGGAAGTACTCGTACTTTCCGCTGGGCGAGAAGACCACTTCGAGAGTACGCCGGCCCGTCTTGGACACGAAAGGCTTGCGCGCGGCAGGCGGCGATCCCGGACGCAAGTCGGCTACCTTCTTTGACTTGGCGTAAAGGGTGATCCCCACGTCATCGGGCACGCCATCGACGTTGATCACCCACCCGTCTCCGCAGGGTGCGCCTAGCAGCCGCATGCAGCCCGGACATTCGAGAGCATCGGTGCTTACCAATTGGCAGAGCTGGCTCACTGGCACAACTCCCTGCGGAATGTCGCCCGGTCCCCGACAGGGGTAGTTCACTCCGAACACGCCATCCCGCGGGGCGAAACTCATCAATACTTCATCCGACACCGCGCAGGGATGAGGTTGCAGAGCCATGTAGGGTGTCAGCAAATACACGCGGTTTGGTCCGAGGTCACTCGCCCCCTCACAAAGGATCAGCCCACTATCGTTGATGCGCACGGCACGCGACAGATTGCCGTGGTTGGGTATTGTGGCCCTCGAATTCAAATCGATCGGCGCCAGGTTGTCCTGCGAGGGATCCCAAAGGAAGGCCGACGCCCCGATGGTTCCCACGATCGCGCCAAGGTTGTTCACGCCGTATGCGTTGGCGTCGCCGTCCGCGGACCCCGGTGCAAGGATCGTTACGCCCGGCCCGCGCTCCCAGAACCAGGCGCGCCCGTCCGCCGAGCTACCCACCACGCGACCGCCGTCGTTGATGTCATTGGCAAACGTGTTGGTACCCTCTGGACCCAGATTGGCCTCGGTGAGGCTGTCCGAGACGAGCACGAAGGCGCGAGCGCCGCCCGAAGATGTTCCA
>Ga0302323_100002472_pt1 | contig 14976 bp, 8 predicted proteins | sample Fen_T0_3_FD_201950 | JGI IMG/M metagenome (GOLD analysis project Ga0302323, IMG submission 201950) | Peat permafrost microbial communities from Stordalen Mire near Abisko, Sweden - Fen_T0_3 | ecosystem: Environmental > Terrestrial > Soil > Wetlands > Permafrost | place: Sweden: Abisko... | reverse complement strand
CCGCCTTGGCGTGTGCGATAGCTTCCTTCGTCTGCGGCATGACGCCGTCGTCGGCCGCCACCACCAGCACGACCATGTCGGTCACCTTGGCGCCGCGTGCGCGCATCGCGGTGAACGCCTCGTGGCCCGGCGTGTCGAGGAACGTGATGACGCCCTTCGGTGTAGTGACGTGGTACGCGCCGATGTGCTGCGTGATGCCACCGGCCTCGCCGCTGGCCACGCGCGTGCGGCGGATGGTGTCGAGCAACGACGTCTTGCCGTGGTCGACGTGGCCCATGACGGTGACCACCGGGGGCCGCGGCAGCAATTCCGCGGCGTGATCGCCCTGCGTTTCCGCCAGCAGCGAATCTGGGTCGTCCAGCTTGGCGGGAATGGCCTTGTGGCCCATTTCCTCGACCACGATCATCGCCGTCTCCTGGTCCAGCACCTGGTTGATCGTGACCATCGTGCCCATCTTCATCATCGCCTTGATGACCTCGGCCGCCTTCACCGACAGCTTGTGCGCGAGCTCGGCCACGGAGATGGTCTCCGAGATCGACACCTCGCGCACGACTGGCCCGGTCGGGCCACCTGCCGCATCGCCGCCTTCGTCGTCGCGATGGCGTCCGCCGACCTTCGGTCCGCGCCAGCCGGCGCCCGAGGCGCCCGCCGTATCGCCGCGCAGCTTGAGCGCGCGCCGGCGAGCCGCTTCTTCCTGGAATACCTGGCCGGGCGCCTTCTTGGTCGTCCGGTCGCGCTTCTCGCCCGGCTTGGCCGCCGGACGATGCAGCGTGCCCTCGGTGGCAGGCTTCGCCTTCGCGGCGGGCTTGGCAGCCGCAGCGTCGGCCGCGGCCTTGGCGGCAACGGCCGCCCCGACGTCGGCGGCGGCCTTCGCGGCAGCCTCCTCGGCGTCGCGTTCCTTCTTGGTCTTGCGCGCAGATTCACGCGCCTGCTTTTCCTTGATTTCGTCGGACTGCCGCTTCTGCAGCGCCTGCCCCTTGCGTTCCTCTTCCTCGCGCAGCGCGATTTCCTGGGGAGACAACTTCAGTCCGGCGGCGCGCTTGGTCGCCTTGGGGGCTGGCGGCGCTTCGACCGGTGGCGGCGCTTCTTCCACCGCGGCAACGGGCGCCGGCGCTTCAACGGGCGGCGGTTCCGGAACCACGACCGGTGAGGCTTCGGCCACGACCGGCACTTCCTCCGCGGGCGCGGCGGCCGCCTCTTCGTCGCGGCGGACCAGCACGCGCTTCTTGCGCACCTCGACCTGGATGGTGCGCGCCTTGCCGGTGGAATCCGCGGCCTTGATCTCGGTGGTCTGCTTGCGCGTCAGCGTGATGCGCTTCTTGGGCTCGGCGGCGGCGCCGTGCTGCTTGCGCAGATAATCGAGCAGCCGCGTTTTGTCCACCTCGGTGAGGTTGTCGCCTTCCTTCTTGGCGGGCACACCGGCGGCGGCGAGCTGCTCGAGCAGCGCCCCGGCCGGCATCTTGAGTTCGGATGCGAATTGTTCGATGGTTGTCTGCGCCATGCCGATCTCCCGCGCGAATGTCTACGCGCTCATTTCAGTGCAACGGTTGCAGCTGCGGAACCCGCCGGATCAATTTTCAATTCAGTTTTCAGCTCGGGTTCGGCGTCGAACCAGTGGGCGCGCGCCTTCATGATGAGGTCGACCGCGCGCTCGTCTGCGATGCCGGTCATCTCGGTAAGTTCGTCGGTGGCCAGGTCCGCCAGCGCGTCGCGCGTGGTGACGCCGTTGGCGGCGAGCTTCGCTGCGACGTCGGTGTCCATGCCCTCGAGCGAGAGCAGCGCCTCCTCGACGTGCTCGACCGATTCCTCGCGCTGGATCGCCTCCGTCAGCAGCGCGTTGCGCGCACGGCTGCGCAGCTCGTTCACGGTGTCCTCGTCGAATGACTCGATCTCCATCATCTCCGTGATTGGAACGTACGCGACCTCCTCCAGCGACGTGAAGCCCTCGGCGATCAGGATGTCGGCTACTTCCTCGTCGACGTCGAGCTTGTCGATGAAGAGCTGGCGCAGGCGACCCGTCTCCAATTCGGACTTCTGCGCCGATTCCTCGACGCTCATGAGGTTCAGCTGCCACCCGGACAACTCGGACGCAAGGCGCACGTTCTGTCCGCTGCGGCCGATCGCGATGGCGAGGTTCTCCTCGTCGACGACGACGTCCATCGCATGCTTTTCCTCGTCCACCAGGATGCTCTGCACTTCCGCCGGCGCCAGCGCGTTGATGACGAACTTGGCGGGGTCCTCGGAGAACAGGATGATGTCGACACGTTCGCCGGCCAGCTCGTTGGTGACCGCCGTGACGCGGGAGCCGCGCATGCCAATGCACGTACCCTGCGGATCGAGCCGCGGGTCGTTCGACTTGACCGCGATCTTGGCGCGAATGCCGGGGTCGCGCGCGGCAGCCTTGATCTCGATCAGCCCTTCCTCGATTTCCGGAACCTCGAGTTCGAACAGCCGGACCAGGAATTCGGGCGCGATGCGGGACAGGATCAGCTGCGGACCCTTGGCCGTGCGATCGATCTTCATCACGTAGGCGCGCACGCGGTCACCCACGCGCAGCATTTCCTTCTGGATCAGCTGGTCGCGCGGGATGATGCCCTCGATGCGGCCCGACTCGACGATGATGCTGCCGCGCTCGATGCGCTTGACGGTGCCGGTCAGCAGGTTGTCCTCGCGTTCGAGGAAGTCGTTCAGGATTTGCTCGCGTTCTGCGTCGCGGATCTTCTGCAGGATGACCTGCTTCGCCGCCTGTGCGCCGATCCGGCCGAACTCGACCGGTTCCAGCGGCTCTTCGATGACGTCGCCCAGCTTCAACTCGGGGTCCTTCGCTGCGGCGTCGGTGATGGCGAGCTGGTGCGCGGGTTCCTCGTGCTCCTCGTCGGGCACGACGGTCCAGCGCCGGAACGCGTCGTAGTCGCCGGTTTCACGGTCGATCGAGACGCGGGCGTCGATTTCTTCCTTGGGGAAGCGCTTCTTCGTCGCCGAAGCCAGCGCGGACTCGAGCGCCACGAAGACGATCTCCTTCGGCACGTTCTTCTCGCGCGCCAGCGCATCCACCAGCAGCAGCAGTTCGCGGTTCATTTCGCTTTTCTCCACTCGATCTTCGGCACCAGGCGACCCCGGTCGATGACAGCGAACGGAATCGTCCGCACGCCTTTTTCTGTTTCCACGAGGACGTTCTCGCCCTCGGTTCCGCGCAATATTCCTTTGACGCGCCGCATGCCGTCGGTCAACTCATGCAGATGGACCTGAGCTTCCTCGCCGCTGAAGCGCGCATAGTCCGCGAGCTTGGTCAGCGGCCGGTCCATTCCCGGCGACGACACCTCGAGGCGCTCGTAGTCGATGTTCTCGACGACGAAGAGCCGCGTCAGGTGGTTGCTGACCTTGGCACAGTCGTCGACGGTGATCCCGGTCCCGGCACCCGCTTCACTGCCTGCCGGCTTGTCGATGAAGACGCGCACCATCCGGCCGCGGGACATTTCCCAGTCGACCAGCTCGTACCCCATCGGGGGCAGCGTCATTGCCAGCAATTCGCCCAGTTTCCCGTTCATTCCTGCTTAGGTCCGCGCCTAGTTTTCGCGAATGTTCGCGAATTTTGGCGAACTTTGGTTGAGCCAAAAAAAAATGAGCTGTGCCCAGCCCATCCGTTGTTGCCCGTACTGCCGAATGTGTCGTTGCCCGGGACGCTGATCCCGCCCGGCGCTGAAAGCACCTTTTACAGCCTTGAATCATAGCACATTTTCATGCCAATTTGAAGTACTTTCCCTTCCGGCCCCGACGGCGACGGCGCCTTCGAGGCTACACTTGCGGGGAGCCCCAATACCAAGGATTCCTCCCATGCCCCAACCGATGCTGATCGCCAAGCACGGCGACATCGAATGCTTCGTGCTCCCCGGGCTCTGCAACCGCCATGGCCTGATCACCGGTGCCACCGGGACCGGGAAGACGGTCACCTTGCAGGTGCTGGCCGAACGCCTGTCCGCCATCGGCGTGCCCGTTTTCATGGCCGACGTGAAGGGCGACCTTGCCGGCTTGAGCCAGCCGGGGGCGACGTCGGCCAAGTTCACCGAGCGTCTGAAGATGCTGGGCGTGGCGGCACCCGCCTTCGCCGGATGCCCGACAGTCTTCTGGGACATGTTCGGCGAACAGGGCCACCCGGTGCGGGCGACCGTATCCGATCTGGGGCCGCTGCTGCTCGCGCGCATCCTGGGCTTGAACGACACCCAGGAAGGCGTACTCACCCTTGCGTTCAAGATCGCCGATGACCGCGGCCTGCTGTTGCTCGATCTGAAGGACCTGCGCGCGCTGCTTCAGCACGTCGGCGATAACGCCGCGACGTTCCAGACCGACTACGGCAACGTGTCCGCAGCGTCGATCGGCGCGATACAGCGCGGCCTGCTCGGACTTGAACAGCAGGGCGTCGACAGGTTCCTGGGCGAACCAATGCTCAACGTCGACGACCTGATCCAGACGGCCGATGGCGGCAAGGGTGTGGTCAACATATTGGTCGCGGACAAGCTGATGCAGTCACCGAAGGTCTATTCGACGCTGCTGCTATGGCTCTTGTCCGAACTGTACGAACGGCTGCCCGAAGTGGGCGACCCGGAAAAGCCGAAGCTGGTTTTCTTCTTCGACGAGGCGCACCTGCTGTTCACCGATGCGCCGAAGCCGCTACTGGAGAAGATCGAACAGGTGGTCCGCCTCATTCGCTCCAAGGGCGTGGGCGTGTTCTTCGTCACACAGAATCCGCTGGACGTACCGGACACCGTGCTGGGCCAGTTGGGCAACCGCGTGCAGCACGCGCTGCGCGCCTTCACGCCGCGCGACCAGAAGGCCGTCAAGGCCGCCGCGACGACAATGCGTCCGAATCCGAAATTCGACACCGAAAAGGCCATCCAGGAGGTCGGCGTCGGCGAGGCCGTGGTGTCGTTCCTGGACGGGAAGGGCCGTCCGGGCATGGTCGAACGCGCCTACATCCTGCCGCCGGCCAGCCGTATCGGGCCCATCACGGCCGACGAGCGAAAGGCGGTCATCGCGGCATCGCCAGTCGCCGGCGTCTACGAAAAGTCGGTCGACCGCGAATCGGCGTACGAAAAGCTGAAGGGCCGGGCGGCGGAGTCAACCAAGGAATCCACGGCGCCCGCCTCGGCCGGCGGACAGGCACCCGGGGCAGCAGAAGGCGGCGGGATCATGGGTTCGATCAAGGACTCGCTGGGCGGCCTCATGACCGGCAGCGGCCGCAAGGACAGCATTGTCGAGGCGATGGCGAAAAGCGCCGCCCGAACGATGGGCTCGACGGTCGGGCGCGAGATCATCCGTGGCGTGCTGGGCTCGCTGATGGGTGGCAAGCGTCGCTGAACTCGGCGCGTCATCGGACCGACGCTGCGCGTTACCTTTGGCTGGAACGTTTCGCGTATCGCGGCCGCCCGATCCCCTTTTCTGCCGCCGTTTGTCGGCTCGATGACCGGAATCGTGGGTCGTTTTTCTGGCAACCCAATAAAATCATCAACTTTCGATCCTGATAACACTGGATCGGGGTCCGGTTCTTGCTTGGTCCCACCCACCAAGGTCCGATGCAGCGATCATGACAATGGCATATACTGCCGGTGGTCGCGCGTCTTGCCTGCGACCGTGGTCGACCGGAGCTTTGCCATGCTGACCCGATTTCCGCATTTCCTGGCCGTTGCCGCCTTTGCCGTACTGGCGACCGCATTCCCCGCCGCCGCACATCATGTCGGCGACGACAACTCGGCAGCGGCCGCCGCCGCCAATGCCGTCGGCGCCGCGGAAGCCACGCTGACCGGCACCGTCGATGAACTGGTCGTCGTCGACCAAGTCAACAGCACGACCCAGCGTTACGCCATCCTTCGCCAGAGCGACGGCAAGCGGTTCGCGTTGCGAGGCGACGCCATCCAGACCATCGAGGCCGGCGCACAGGTCGGCGTCACCGGCAGCCAGACTGGGACGATGTTCACCGTCAACCGCGTTGATACGATCAGGGCCGGAACCAAGGCAGCCTCAGTCGGCACCTCACAGGTCTCGGGCAAGTTCATGGTGGCCCACGCCGATAATTTCGCGGCGGCAACCAGCCAGTTCTTCTACAACGTGTTCGACGACCAAGGCAATGCGATCGACGTTGCCATGCCGTTCCTGCCGGGTTCGCTGGCGACAGGGATGCAGGTCGTCGTCGAGGGCACGTCGACTGCCGACGGCGTCAGCATCGTTCCCGACCGCATCACGATCCAATCCATTTCAGCGGCCCCATTGGCGACGGCGACAACCAACTACCTCGTCATACCGATCAAGTTTCCGACAAGCGGCGCAGGCACTGTGGCCAGCCCTTGGGTCTACAGCGCCGATCCGTTCACGCCTGCGACCCTCGATACGGCGGTGTTCGGCGCCCTTCCTACGAAGAGCGCCGCGGAATACTACAAGGAGGCCTCGTTCGGACAGCAAATCCTTTCCGGCGCGACGGCGAACGACGGCAGCGGCGGCTTCCTGCTGGCGAACGTCGCGGCGCCTGCCGCCTGCAACTACACGCAAATCGGTACCGCAGCGGCCAACGCGGCCAGGTTGCGCGGCTACCCAATCGATGCCAGTGGCAACCCGCTGGCACCGTACACCGGCCTGCTGTACGTGTTCAGCGGCGTGTCGGGCTGCGGCTGGGCCGGCTTGGCCTATGTCGGCTGGGCGCGCGCCTGGTCCAACAATACGTCCGCGCTGTGGGTGATAGGACACGAGCTCGGGCACAATTTCGGCCTGTTGCATGCAGGCAGCCTGACCTGCACGGGAGCGGCGATCGGCTGCGGCACGACTGGCGCCGTTGCGGAATATGGCGATCCGTTCAACACGATGGGCAACAGCGGCAATACCGGCCACTTCGACGCCACACAGAAGGAAATTCTGGGCTGGATCACCACCAGCCAGGTCAAGACACATGCCGGCGGCACGGCCACCTACACGCTGTCGCCGATCGAAACGGGTGGCCTCCCGACCTACGCGGTGAAGATTCCGACCAGCAATGCCAATCGAACCTACTGGCTCGAATACCGGCAGCCAGTCGGCACGTTCGACGCATTCATTACCCTCGCTGGCGGCTACCCCAACAATGGCGCACAGGTACGGGTCGAATATCCGTTCGAGTCGAGTTCCGGCAGCGACGACACCGAAATCCTGGACATGACGCCGGCGACGGCGGGCAACTTCCATGACGCCGCGCTGCTCGTCGGTGCAGCGCCATTCGTCGATGCGCAAACAGGCGTGACCATCAGCGTGCTTTCTGCGACACCCGGCGCCAGCGGACAGCTTACCGTTCAGGTCGCGACTTCGGCCGGTGCACCCACCACCACCACAATGTCGAGTTCGCTGAATCCTTCGACGGCGGGTGGCACGGTGACGTTCACCGCCACCGTGACCGGAACGGCACCCACGGGCACCGTCATCTTCACCGACGGCGGCACGGCAATCGCCGCGTGCGGCGCCGTCGCGCTGGTCGGCAGCGGAAATGTGCGCACCGCGGCGTGCGCCATCGCGACCCTGACCGGTGGCACGCACAGCATCGTGGCCAGCTATAGCGGCGATGCCAGCAACAGTGCCTCGTCCAGTGCGGCCCTGTCGCAGGTGGTCAACAAGAAGGCCACGACCACGACGCAAGTCAGTTCGTTGAACCCGTCGACGGCCGGCGCCAGCGTCACGTTCACCGCAACCGTCACCGGCGCGGCACCGACGGGCACCGTCGCCTTCACCGATGGCGGCACGTCGATCGCCGGCTGCTCCGCAGTAGCCCTCTCCGGCAGCGGCAACGCGCGCACCGCGGCGTGCGCCACGACGGCGTTGACCGCGGCTACGCACAGCATCGTCGCCGCGTATGTCGGGGATGCCAGCAACCTCGCGTCGACGAGCACATCGCTCTCTCAGGTGGTCAATAAGAAGTCCACGACCACGACGCAAGTCAGTTCGTTGAACCCGTCGCCGGCGGGCGCCAGCGTCACCTTCACCGCGACGGTCACCGGCGCGGCACCCACGGGCAACATCGCCTTCACCGACGGCGGCACGTCGATCGCCGGCTGTTCTGCAGTAGCCCTCTCCGGCAGTGGCAACGCGCGCACTGCGGCGTGCGCCACAACGGCGCTGACCGCGGCCACGCACAGCATCGTCGCCGCGTATGCCGGTGATGCCGGCAACCTCGCATCGACGAGCACAACGCTCACCCAGGTGGTCGGCAAGCAGGCCACGACCACGACGCAAGTCAGCTCCCTGAACCCGTCGCCGGCGGGCGCAAGCGTCACCTTCACCGCGACCGTCACCGGCGCGGCACCCACGGGCACCGTCGCCTTCACCGACGGCGGCACGTCGATCGCCGGCTGCTCCGCGGTAGCCCTTTCCGGCAGCGGCAACGCGCGCACCGCGGCGTGCGCCGCGACGGCGCTGACCGCGGCCACGCACAGCATCGTCGCCGCGTATGCCGGTGATGCCGGCAACCTCGCGTCGACGAGCACGCCGCTATCCCAAGTGGTCAGCGCTGGCGGCGGCACGTCCATCAATGTCGCGCTGGCGGCCAACGGTGGCGTGGCGTCGGCGTCGAGCAGCCTCGGCACGGGTTATCTTCCCAGCGCGGCCAATAATGGCGACCGCACCGGGCTGAATTGGGGCACCGGCGGCGGCTGGAAAGACGCCACTGCCAATGCGTACCCGGACTGGGTCCAGATCAACTTCAACGGCGCGAAGACCATCGACCACGTCATCGTCTACTCAATGCAGGACAACTGGCAGAGCCCGGTCGAACCGTCCAACTCGCTCACCTTCACCCTGTACGGCATCACCGACTTCCAGGTGCAGGGCTGGAACGGCTCGGCGTGGGTCACGCTGGGCAGCGTCGCCGGCAACAACCTGGTCAAGCGCACGGTGAGCTTCGCCGCCACCGCCACCGACCGCATCCGCATCAACGTCACCGGCGCCCTGGCCAATTACTCGCGGATCACCGAGATCGAGGCATGGGGTAACTGACCGGTAAATGCGTGCGGGGACTCAAGCCCCCGCGCGCGGACAAGGCGTCAGCCGGGCTTTTCTGGCACGATTGCGTGCTTAAGGAGAAGTCCGTGGAAAGATCCCGCCCCGAGCCACCGCTGGCTTCGGAGCCGCTCGACATCAGCTTCGAATCGGACGGCCTCACGGTACTGGAACGCAATTTCGCATTGCACGGCGACGCGTTCCGCATCTTTTCGCCCCTCCTCGAGCGCCAGATATGGGTGCTGTCGCATCCGGACCACGTCCGCCACGTGCTCGTCGACCGCAGCGCTAACTTTACCAAGGGCATCGGCATCGATCGCGTGGCCATCCTGCTCGGGAACGGCCTGATGACGAGCGAAGGCGAAACGTGGCGCGCGCAGCGCAGGCTGATGCAGCCCTCGTTCCATCGCAGCGTCATCGCAACGTGGATGCCGCACCTGCATGCCGCGAACGCGGCGCTCACGACGAAATGGGCGGGTGCAGCCGCCGACGGCGCAGCCGTCAACGTGACGCAGGACATGAGCGAGGTCACGCTCGAGGTCGTGTTGCGTGCGCTGTTCGGTGCGGATCTCCCGCGGCTGACGGAGGGGCGCGACGGCAATCCGTTTGCGCTGCTGACCGACGACACCGCGCGCAACCTCGCCTTCGCCTACAAATTCCGCCAGCTGGGGGCACTGATCATGGAGGAGGTGCGACGCAGGCGCCGCGACGGCGTGCGCCACGACGACATCGTTTCGCAACTGATCGATGCCCGCGACCGCCGCACCGGCGCGCCGATGGAAGATAAGCAGTTGCAGGACGAGATCCTGACGCTGATCGTCGCCGGCCATGAGACGACGGCGAGTTCCCTCAACTGGCTCTGGTATCTGCTCAGCCAGGCGCCTCGCATCGCGTCCCGCATCCACGCCGAGGTCGATGCCGGCGGGATGAATGTCCCCGGCTACAGCGATCTCGAGCGGCTTCCCTTCACGCGCGCGGCCGTCGACGAAACATTGCGTCTCTATCCACCGGGCTGGCTGCTGACGCGGCGGGCCATTGCCGCCGACAGCGTAGGCGGGATCACGCTGCCTGCAGGTGCCGACGTCTTGATCTCTCCGTATCTCGTGCATCGGCATCCGGCGCTCTGGGCGGACCCTGAACGCTTCGATCCTGGACGCTTCGGTGGCGGCGATGGCGATACCGATCGCAGGATTCGCTTCGCCTATCTTCCGTTCGGCCTCGGGGCGCGGGCTTGCATCGGTGAACATCTGGCCCTGGTCGAAATGCACACGCATGTCGCCACGCTCGCGCGCCGCTTCGACCTGGAACTTGTGCCGGGACAGTCCGTCGAACGCGAACCCCAGGTCAACCTGCGCACGCGCCATCCATTGCGTATGATTCCACGCTTGCGCCACCCTTCTCCTCGCGAACCATGACCGCCTTTCCATCCACGCTGACCGATGCCCTCGCGGCCGCTGCCGCCACTACGCGAGGTGTCAACTTCATTGCCGGCGAAGCGAGCGAACGGCGCCTGCCCTATTCGAAATTGCGCGAGCGCGCCGCGGGTCTCCTGGGACACCTCCAGAAGGCCGGCGCGGCGCCTGGAACGGAAGCCATCATCCTGGTCGATGGGGTGGAACCCTTCGTCGATGCGTTCTGGGGCTGCGTGCTGGGCAGGATCGTCGCGGTCCCGCTGGCCCCGGGCAACGCGGACGAACACAAGGCCAAGTTCTTCCGCATCGTCGACCGCCTGCACTCCCCCCGCCTCGCCACCGAACGCAAGGTCTACGACCGGCTCAAGGCCTTCGCGCTCGCCAACGACCTCGCGACTTCGCTCGCCCGCCTCGACGGGCACGTCGTGTTCCTGGACGAGATCACCGAGATCACCCGTTCCGGCGTCCTCCATGCGGCCGCGCCGGACGACATCGCGTTCGTCCAGTATTCGTCGGGGTCGACCAGCGAACCGAAGGGCGTCGTGCTCACGCATCGCAACCTGATGACCAACATCGACGCCATCGCCACCGGCATCGGCGCCACCGAAAATGATTCCAGTCTGTCGTGGATGCCCTTGACACACGACATGGGGTTGATCGGCTTCCACCTGGTGCCGCTCGTGGCCGGCGCCGAGCACTGGTTGATGCCGACGGCGCTGTTCGTGCGTCGGCCCGGGCTGTGGATGGCCAAGGCGAGCGAGCATCGCGTCACGATCACCTGTTCGCCGAATTTCGGCTACATGCATTACCTGCGGTCGCACGACGCGGCCAAGGCGGCCGCGCTCGATCTCTCCGCCATTCGCGTCATCTTCAACGGCGCGGAGCCCATCGCGGCGGACCTGTGTCGTCAATTCACGTCGGCGCTGGCGCCCGCGCGGTTGGCGGCCGACGTCATGTTCCCCGTCTACGGCCTGGCCGAGGCCAGCCTGGCCGTCACGTTTCCCGAGGTCGGCATGCCGCTGGCGACGATTTCACTGGCGCGCGATTCGCTCGGACCGGGCGACACGGTCCGTTCCGTTTCCTCGGGCGCCGATGGCGCCGTCGAACTGGTATGCGTCGGCCGCCCGGTGCGGCATTGCGAAGTCCGCATCGCCGACGAGGCCGGCGCGGCCTCCGCGCCGGGGACGGTCGGGCGCATCCTCATTCGCGGCGACAACGTGAGTGCAGGCTATTACAACGACACGGCACTGACCGAGCAGTCGCGAACCGCGGACGGTTACCTCGATACCGGCGATCTGGGCACGATCGTCGATGGCGAGCTCGTCATCACCGGCCGCATCAAGGAGATCATCTTCGTCGCGGGCCAGAACCATTTCCCGCAGGACATCGAATTGGTGCTCGCGCAAGCGGCGGGCATCGAGCTGGGTCGTGCGGCCGCCGCGGGCGTGCGCGCCGCGCACGCGACCACCGACGACGTCCTGGTGTTCCTGCTGACCAAGGACGACGACATCGCGGCGTTCGCCGCACAGGCGCGCAAGGTGAAGCGCGTCGTCAACGAGCACACCGGCGTGCCTGTCGCCGCGGTGGTCCCCGTCCGCCAATTTCCAAAGACCACCAGCGGCAAGGTCCAGCGATTTGCGCTGGCACGCGACTTCGAGGCCGGCCGATTCGATGACTTTCTCGGCCGGCTGAAGGCCCAGGAAGGCGCGAATCCGGACCACGCCAGCGCGGCCAGGGACGACGTCGAGCACTCGCTGCTCGCGATTTGCCAGGCCGCCATGCCCGGGCGCAAGCTGACCGCAGACGACAACCTGTTCGAGCTCGGTACCGGTTCGCTGACACTCGCGCAGATTTACGAGAAGGTCGAGGCGATGTACCCCGGGCGCCTCGAGGTCACCGATTTCTTCGAATATCCGACGGTCCGTGCGATGGCCGCATACCTTTCCGGGAAGCTCGCCACGGCACGCTGACTTTTGGCATCGCGAAGATGCGCGCTACTCCTCGGGCAGCTTCGGATACTTCCACTTCTTTTGCAGCCACAACCAGTCCGCCGGATTGGCCAGGATCTCACTTTCCAATGTGCGCGCATAACGCTCGGAGATGAGCACGTCCGAACCGACGTCATAGGGCGGTGCCGCGAGGACCGTGAGGCGCACGCTGTAATGCCCGCGGCGAGTCCGCCGCATCGCGGCATATAACACGGGCGCCTGCAGGAAATTGGCAATCTTGCCGGCACCAAGGAAGAAGGCCGTGTCCTGATCGAGAAAGCGCGTCCAGTGTTTCGACTCGTGCCGCTTGGGCGTCTGGTCGGCGACCAGCGCATAGGCGCGCGGCTCGCCCGACCACTTCATGATCTCGAAAATGAATTCTTCTCTCTCTATGACGCGACCGCCAAACCGCGCGCGGGCATCGCGCACATATCCGTCCACGGACGCGAGCCCCTGCCGCCGGTACACGACGTCGATTGGGATGCCGAAGTGCGCGCCAGCGCCCAGGAACAGCCACTCCCAGTTGCAAACGTGCGAAGCCAGCAGCAGCACTGTCTTGCCGGCATCCGCATAGTAACGGACCAGCTCCGGATTCTCCATTACGACGCGTCGCCTGAATTCCTCGGCGCTCGCGCCGTAGCCCCACAGCGCCTCGATGAGGCCGTCGCCCAGGTTGCGGTACATCTGCCGGGCAATTTCGAAACACTCGGCCGCGCTCTTGCCGGGGAATGCGCGGGCGATGTCGTCAAGCACGCGGCGGCGCCGCCACCGCAGAACGCGGAACGCGACGAAATACATGATCCAGCCCCACGGGTACACCAGCGGCAGCGGAAAATACGTCAGAGCTTTGAGCAGGAATTTCATGCGATACGCATCGGCATCATTCGTCCGGTTCAGGCGTACAGCGGTTTTGGGTACTTCCACTTGCGGTGAATCCACAACCAGTCTGCGGGACTGGCGCGAATTTCATGCTCCAGCGCCCTCGCATAGCGTTCGATGATCTCCGCGCCGCCGTCTCCGTCGGGTCCCAGCTCCGAATGTGGCAGATACGGTGGCGCTGCCAGCAGGTTGAGCCGGGCGGAATAGAAGCCCTTGCTCTCGCGCCGCATCGCGACGAACAGCACCGGCGCCTTCAGTATCCGTGCAATCTTTTCGGCACCGACGAAGAAGGCCGTGTCCTGGTTCAGGAAGTGCGACCAGTGCTTTTCCTCGCGCTTCAGCGGCGTCTGGTCGGCGACCAGCGCATAGGCGCGCACTTCGCCCTTGCGCTTCATCATCTCCAGAAGGAAGTTATCCGCCGGAATGGGATTGCCACCGAGGCGCGATCGCCCTTCGCGCAGGAAGCGGTCGAAGAACGCGACCTTCTGGGGCTTGTAGACGGCGTCGATGGGGACGCCGAGCTGCGTTCCGGCGGTCAGCAGTAGCCATTCCCAGTTGCAGAAATGCGCGGCGAGCAGCACAACGGACTGTCCGCGCTCCGTGTATTCCCGGATCAATTCGGGATTCTCGACGCGCACGCGGCGCTGCATGTCGGCCGCGCTCGCGCCGTAGCCGTAGAGCGTCTCGACAATCAGGTCCGCGAGATTGCGGTACGATTGCTTGAGGATCGCGGCGCGCTCCGGCTCGGATTTTTCGGGAAACGCGTTGCGCAGGTTGGTCGCCGCGAGCGGGCGGCGCCAGCGGAACACGTAATACGCACCGCGAAACAGCGCCCGGCTCAGTTCGTAGAGAACAGGCAGCGGGAGTCGGGTGAGGAACTTGAGCAGAAATTGCACGGGATCGACGCGGTACGGCGCACCACCTTCGCGCGCCGGCAGATCATGGAAAACGGCGTGAGCGTAGACGACTTCCCGCCACGGGGCAAACTTGACAGGCCGGGCGCCGCAGGAAACGCGATTTCCCTGCCGCCTGTCGCCGCGCCGATCGACTTGTGGTGGTTCGCGCTAGAACGGGACCACGACGAGGCCGCAGCGCTCGCAGCCGATCTTACGCCTGAGGAGATCGCGCGCGCGGATCGCTTCGGGACAGAACCACTCCGCCGGCGCTGGATCGTCGGGCGCGCCACGCTGCGTGGGCTGCTGGGACATGCACTCGGCATCGCGCCAACCGCGGTCGCCTTGGTGCGCGGACGGCGCGGCCGCCCGCAACTGGCGGTGCCGACGCTCGACTTCAACGTCTCCCATACCTGCGGCATGGCTCTGGTCGGCATCGCCGCCACGCCACACACCCGCATGCGCATCGGCGTCGACGTCGAGCACCGAGAGCGGCGCGTGAACGCCGACGGGCTATCCCGCAAATTCCTTTCGTTGCGCGAGCAGTCGTGGCTAACGCCGCTATCCGCGGAGGAACGCCGGCGGGGATTCCTGCGCCTTTGGACATGCAAGGAGGCGATGAGCAAGGCGACCGGCGACGCCCTCGCCGCTCCGTTCCGGCACTTGGAGGTATCGCAGTCTGGCGGACTTGCGCTGGCTGCCGGCCCCGCGCCCTACACGCCTGCCGACTGGGCGCTGCACGCCGTGGACATGCCGGACGGATTCCTGGCGACCGTTGCGGTGTGGCGACCGGACCTT
>Ga0302323_100002468_pt1 | contig 14987 bp, 10 predicted proteins | sample Fen_T0_3_FD_201950 | JGI IMG/M metagenome (GOLD analysis project Ga0302323, IMG submission 201950) | Peat permafrost microbial communities from Stordalen Mire near Abisko, Sweden - Fen_T0_3 | ecosystem: Environmental > Terrestrial > Soil > Wetlands > Permafrost | place: Sweden: Abisko... | reverse complement strand
CCATGGAAGCCGATTTGCTGGCACAGGATTTAGACCTGGTGCCCAGCTGTTGGCTTTGAGGAAAAGCTTCACCTGTTCTCCCAGATTGTGCAGCGTGCCTGCCTCAGCGCGCACGGCGGCACGATCGAGCATGTGGAGGGCGTTGGGTGCAATTGCTGCAGCAAGCAACGTCATGATTGCAATTACACCGATGAGTTCGACAAGCGTGAATCCCTTAGAACTGGTTCGATGAAATTGCGTGCGGGCGGTTTTCATTTGGCGCTCCACAGTTGAAGAATGGGGAGGATCACGGCCATCGCGACAAAGCCGACCACGCCAATGAGTGACAACATCACGATCGGATCGAAGATCGCGAAGACGATTTTGATGCGGCGCGGGATGATCTTGTTGTAGTAATCGGAAACACTCTGAAGTGCGAAATCGAGAGTACCGGACGTTTCGCCGGTCGAAATCATTGTCACGACGGTGGGAGGAAAAACGTCGTGCTTCGCGAGACCCTTGCTGAACTGCACGCCTTCGGAAACTCCGACACGGACTTCTTCGATCGCCTGTTCGATGGCGCAATTTCCCACGAGCTTCTTGCATATTTCCAGGCCCCGCAGCAAGGGAATGCCCGATTTATATAACATGGCGAGATTGTGGGTAAATCGAGAGAGCGCGAACATCCCGATGAGTTCGCCAAAAATCGGTATACCCATGAGCGCCCGATCAATTGTACTGGCGTAACGTGGATTGCGCAGCGCCATCTTAATACCGGCAAAAGCTCCAACTCCCAGAACGAGTAGAATGGGCCAGCCTTTGATTAAAAAGTTGCTGATGGCCATGGTGACGCGAGTGATGAACGGCACTTCGAGTGAAAGATCGGTCAGCAACCCTACGAAGCGCGGGACGATAAACGTGAAGAGCATCAGCACGAGAGCGAGCGAGGCTCCGGTCACGATCAGTGGATAAACCAAGGCTTGCCGAATATCGCCGAACAGGTGGTCGAGCCATTCATAATATTCGCTGAGACTTTCGAAGGCTTCGGGTAATTGGCCGCTTATTTCACCGGCTTGCACGATTGCTATGATCTGGGGCGGGAAACTGCGCGGGTACACAGCCATGGCTTGATGGAGTTGCACGCCAATCGTGATCTGCTCGCGGAGGCTGACCAAGATCCGGCCGAGAGGCGTGCCTTCATTATCGCTGGCAAGACGGTTGACGGCGTTTGGCACTGAAATGCCGGCGCGCAACAAAAGAGTCATTTGCACGAAAAAACCGATGAGCTCGCTGCGCTTGACCTTGATATTATAGGTTTCTCCGCTGACTGCGGCCGTACCTTCTTTAGCATCCAACATCCAGATGCCCGCTGCGCGCAGGCGGTTTTCAGCAACGATGAGATTGTCTGCGTCGATGGCGCCATAGACGACCTCTCCGGCGATATTGTATGCGCGATATCGATACGTGCTCATGGTCGTTAGCTGGCAAAGGCCACACGGAAGACCTCCTCCAGAGAAGTGTCGCCCGAGAATGCGCGTCGGAGCCCGTCGTCAAAAAGCCGCAGCATGCCTTTTTCCTTAGCGAGCGTCTGTAATTTTTCCACGTTCCCAGTGGTTAGGATCGGATGATAGTCATCGGAGACTTCGAATATTTCAAAAATGGCAACGCGGCCTTTGTAACCTTGGTGACGACATTCAGGGCAGCCCCGTGGTCTCCAAAGCTTCGGTTCGTGGTCTGTCGGTATCGGGATGTTAAAGGAGCGTAAGTGTTCGCATGGATCTACCAAAGGTTCACGGCAGGCCGGACAAAGGCGGCGCACCAAGCGTTGCGCAATGATGAGATGGAGCGTTGCGGGGAGTAGAAAAGGTTCAACTCCCAGATCGATCAGACGCGGCACGGCGCTGATGGAGTCGTTGGTGTGCAGCGAACTGAAAACCAAGTGACCGGTCAGGGCTGCTCGCACCATGAGTTGGGCGGTTTCGGTGTCGCGAGTTTCACCGACCAAAAGTACGTCGGGATCTTGACGAAGGAGTGTGCGCAAACCGGCGCTGAAGGAGAGACCTATCTTGTCGTTGATCTGAGTTTGGCGGATTTGGGGAAGGCGATACTCAATCGGATCTTCCAGCGTGAATACGGCGCGTTCGGTTCGATTTACGCTGTTGAGCGCGGTGTAAAGTGTAGTGGTTTTTCCGCTACCGGTCGGCCCAGTGACAAGGATGATACCATGGGGACGGTCGACGGCCTTGGTTAGAATTTCCTCGTGGATTTTAATGAGCCCGAGTGAGCGAATGCTGCGAAGGAGATTACCGCTGTCGAGGATGCGCAGGACCACGCTCTCTCCATAGCTCGTGGGCATGCAGGACACGCGGAGATTTAGTTCGCGGCGTCCCATAACGAAGCTGAAACGTCCGTCTTGCGGCAGGCGCGTCTCAGAAACGTCGAGATTGGCCATGACCTTGATGCGCGCGATGAACGGATCTTGTAGATCCTTTGGCACGAGCATCGACGCTTGCAGGATGCCATCGGTGCGCATCCGGATGCGTAGGGATTTTTCGTCGGGTTCGAAATGAATGTCGCTCGCAGCTTTTCGCACGGCAGCCACGATGATTTGCTCGATCGCGCGGATCATCGGAGCGGTGGCATCGTCGCCACTCTTGTGCTCGCTGATCTTCATCAGCTCGTCGATCGTTTGGTCGAGCGAGCCCTCACGTTCGTGAGAGGAAGCTAATTTTTCTAAGATGTTTGGCTTCGGGGCGGTGAGTACCTCCACCTTGAGACGCGTCATTTGCTCGACGCGGTCGATCGCGACGACGTCGAACGGGTCCGCCATGATGAGCGTGATTGTATCACGTGTATGGCGATAGGGGAGGATTGCGGCCTCCTTACAGTATTCGTAGGGGACGAGCGCAATCGTTTCAGCAACCGTTTCAATTTTTGAAACGTCGATCGTTGGCGTCTGCGCGTCCTGCGCGAGGAATGACGCGATATCTTCTTCGGTGGCGAGTCCCAGTTTCTGGATGACTCTGCCGATGAGTTCCCCTGAACGTTTTTGTTCTCGAACCGCTAGTTCGAGTTGTTGCGAGGTGATCAGCCCGGCCTCGACGAGACGGTCGCCGAGGCGCTTGGTTTTACTCTGGCTGAAGAACTGCCCAAACTCCAGCCGTGCTAAGTCGACAGGTTTATCTCCATCCTGGGTTATGATTCTTGCTTTGGCCATATTATATGGGACTAGGGCAGCCGGTTATTGCTGCCCTAGTCGTATATAAAGCTATGTACCTAGCAGCTGGATCGATTATTGGTGGGTGATATAGATGTAGACGGTTGCCAGGCCGTTGGCTGGAGTGGCGTAGACGACCTTGCCGTTCGTGTCGGCAGTGACGTTATCGGCGGCTGAGAAGTTCTCGCCATCGATTTTCAAGCTGAGTTCGCGGGCTTCTGCGCCCGTGCAGTTCACGATTACGGCGGAGATGACCCGAGAGCCAGCGGGTAGATTGGGACTAGGGGCGGTCGATCCAGCGAGATAGTAGTTGAGGCCGCCGGCTGGTGGATTCTGGTTCGAAGTGAGGCAGATAACCCGAGATTGCGTGGCCTGGCTGGCACCGCCCGCTGCGGTCCATGCGCCGTTGGCCCTGGTCCAGGTCGCGCCTAAGATTGGAGGGGTGCTGGGTTGGGTGCCGATTTTTACAGTGAAGCGGCCCTCCATCAAACCATCCGCGAATAGAAGATCGTCGATGCGAGAATTCGCAACTGTCGTCGGAACGGTTCCGTACTTTCCAGCAAACTCGGTGATAGAGGACTTGATGGCGCCCACTGAGCTGGCGGCACTGGTAATGCGAGCCGAGGCGATCGTGGAGAACACCTTAGGCACGATAATCACAGCGAGGATTGCAATGATCGCGAGCACACCGATCATTTCGACAAGGCTAAAGCCGCTTTGGCGGCGCATTGACACCATCAGACGGGAGGTATTTTTCATAGAGGTAAGCAGTTTGTTCAGTTGGGCTTAAATCGACCTGACTCGGGAAAACTTTAGGCCGATGATGGGGTATATACTCAGATGAGGTGGGCGTTATCTCTCTGGTATTCCTGGAGTAAGCTGCCCAGGCTTAGGAAAACACGGTAGGCAGTGCGTCGGTCGAGACACGAGTGAGCCGAGGTATTAGTTCTCGAAGCAAGCAGAGGAAGCGGAAGTTATAGTGCTCCAACAATTTTCCTGCGTGATTTTTGGCCGTGCTGGAGTAGGTCAATTCAGACGACCGGCCCTAATGGTTTTCGTTTTCAGGTCGATATATAGGGAGATTGCCCGGCCGTCATCCGGGTTAACCCGTCAACCTGTAACCATGAATATTCTCGTCGTGGATGATGATCCTGTTGCACAGCGGATCATGAAGATGTTCGTGGAGAAATCCGGTTATATGCCGACGATTATCACCGATGGCCCGAAGGGTTTGGAGGCGGCTCTATTGCCGACTGCTCCGCCGATCATACTTCTCGACTGGATGTTGCCCGGGATGGATGGAATCTCGGTCTGTAAAAAAATCCGGGAGGCCAAGCCGAAAGTGCGGCCTTACGTGATCATGCTCAGCGCGAAACACGGCAAAGACGAAATAGCGGCCGGACTGGATGCCGGAGCAGACGATTTTGTTTCAAAACCTTTCAACGTGGCCGAAATGCAGGCGCGCCTGCGTGTTGCACGTCGCATGGTTGAGCATCAGCAGGCCCTGCAAAAGCAGATCGATGACAACGAAGTGCTGAGTCAGCGCAACAGCCTGCTAGGAGAACTCATCAGCAAACGCCAGGGACCTGACGTGCAGTCGGCTCCCGTTTCTACAAAACCACCTAAAATCGATAAAAAGGAAGAGTCAAAACCTACAGATTTCAGTGATCACGAAGTTCGCTACATGCTTTCGATTTCGCTGCTTGAAGTGCGGCTGGCTTTACAGGGAGTGACGCCACGCTCACGACCGCCCGAATTCCGACTGTCGGAATGTTGTGCGTGGGGCGGCTTGCTCATGCCGCTGCAGAACGAGTGGCTCGATCTGATTTTGGTTGGCGGAGGTGGCATCGCGGAGCAACTTTTCGAACGGTCTTTAGGTCGGGCTCCGCTAACGGAGGTGGAAAACATCGGCTTCATGGCTGAGTTAGCTCGCATGATTGCGATTGGTTTTACTCGGATGCTCAAAGTCAGGGCGGGCGAAATCATGCAACCACTGATGTCGCGGGCGATGCGGCTCACGATCGCTTCCTCACCCGTGCCCATTCCGAGCGAAGTTAGATCATATGATCTAGTTATAGAAAACTTGCCATTCAACCTAATGCTCTCTACTGAATCCTGTATGCGAAGGGCGCTGGCGCCGGGGGCGGTAAACGACTTCGATATCTTGGCAGGCCCATTCCCTCCGAGGGAGGTGAGCTCAGTTCCAATGTTCAACCAAGGTGCAGTCATGACACCGCGATTTATTGAAAAAATGATGACTCATGATGTGGCAATGCAGCAAGGCGAGTGCGTCAGCGTGCGTCGGCCCTCAAAACTCGCGCGATATTTTAATAGCTAAGCACGTGAAAACACCGCGAAAAATTCTATTTGTTGATGACGACGCCAATTTTCTGGCGGCGCTTCGGCGAACGTTCCGAAATCAGTTTATTTTTGATACGGCAAACTCCGGACAAGAAGCTCTCCACCTGCTTAAAAGCGAAGGCCCCTATGCCGTGATCGTTGTGGACATTGATATGCCTGGTATCAGCGGGATCGAACTTCTTTCCCGATTGAGCGCTGAATCACCGAAGACAGTCCAAGTGGTACTGACTGGTAAAGTTGATCTCGATACATTTGTCGAATCGGTTGAAAGAGGCAAAATCTTCCGATATGTTGCAAAATCGTTCGATGGCGATGCGCTGCGATCCGTGCTTTGGGAGAGCCTTAAGCAGTATGACGATGACGAAAAGGAAATCGCTGAGTAGATATCGTTTTTTTTAGCCATCTTCGGAGATTCTTCAGGCTTATCCTCTCGCTTTATCAAACTGCCGCTCCTACACGGGATGCAATCGTGCAAGAGGCATTTGATGAATCGCGGTTTTGGCCGATATCAGGAGGGGCCCGGTTCATCTTAATCTAAAATTGTTAAACTTTATATCCTTGTGGGGCCCGCGTTGTCCTAAAATTGGCGTAGGGTAGAGGCTTTGATCACATGCAAATGGAGGAGCAAAAAACGTTGGTCACTCAAATTGGTAAATTGCTGCCAGACCTATTTGCCGTTTTCGATCTGCCCGAACTCGGTGTTCATTACGTGAATCCAGCAGGATTTAGTTGGTTGGATGCCAATGGGACTGCTGATATGAAGAAACTCAGCCTCTACGATATAATCGGAGTTAACGACATAGATCGCTTCCGACAGCAGATTTTCTTACAGTTAAGTGTGCATCGATTTTGGACGGGGTCGCTGAAACTGCGTGATATGTTGGGCAGCGAATATTTGTCAAAAGTACACCTACTTGAGGTCCCTGGCCCCGCTCAAAACCAACATCAGCTGTTTTTGTACGCAACGTTGCCGCAAAAATCAAAGACCGAAGCAGAATCTTCGATTGCCGACGAAGACATGCTTCATGCCTTGTTGGAAACATTGCCGAGCCAAGTTTATTTTAAAAACATCACCGGCCGTTACCTGCGTATCAGCAGAGTGAAGGCGGATAAACACGGCCTTACAGATCCTCGTGATTCCATCGGTAAAACTGATTTTGACTATTACACCGCCGAGCATGCAGCCCCTGCTTTTCAGGATGAAAAGCGAATTATGATGACAGGCCAGCCGGTGATCGACCTCGAAGAAAAAGAAACCTTTAGCGATGGTTCTGTCTGTTGGGTGAGTACGACAAAACTCCCTTTCTATAACCGCGCAGGAGTTCTCATAGGCACTTTCGGTATTTCCCGCGATATCACCAAACAGAAAATCGCCGCACAGCAGCTGCGTATGCTTTCTCGTGCTATCGAGCAGAGCCCCATCTCGATCATCATCACCGACACCGAAGGCAAGATCGAGTACGTCAACCCGTACTTTGAAAAGATCACTGGCTATTCCGCAGCTGAGGCAGTCGGTCGGAACCCGCGGATACTGAAATCAGAGACGCACCCTGCTGAATTTTACAAGACTCTCTGGGATCAACTTTCCGCAGGACACGAATGGAACGGCGAAATTCAGAATCGCCGGAAAAACGGGGAGCTGTTCTGGGAACGGGCCTCTATTTCCGCTCTTCGTAATGATCTGGGCAAAACAACCCATTACATTGCGGTCAAAGAAGACGTCACCGACCGCAAAAAGGTAGAGGAAGCTCAGCTTGAAAGTGAGGCCCTCTTCAGGGCAGTTTTCTCCGGGTCCAGCGACGCGATATTATTGGTCAGCGACAATAAAATATTAGACTGTAATGCAAGAAGCGTGGAGATGTTTGGTTGGCCCAAAGAAGAACTACTCAAATTACATCCCGTCGACCTATCGCCACCTGCACAACCTGACGGACGAGATTCATTGTCCGCGGCCAAGGAAGTCATCGGATTGGCAATCAAAAATGGACACTGGCAATTTGAATGGATGCATCGTCGTCGCGATAATACCGATTTCCCAACAGAAGTTGTTTTATCTTCATTTGAGTTTCGCGGTAAACTTATCGTGCATGGCACCGTCCGCGATATCTCGGAGAAAAAGAAAGCCGAAGCCGACCGCATCGAGATGGAATCCCGGTTACAGCTAACGTCGAAGCTTGAGTCGGTTGGTTCCTTGGCGGCTGGAGTGGCGCACGAGGTAAACACTCCCACACAATTTATTTCCGACAACGTTCGTTTTCTGACCGGCGCATTCTCACAGTTGAACGCGATTCTTGGCAGTCATCGTAAACTATTCGCGCTTGCGGCTGCTCACCCTGAATGTGCCCAGGCTCTCAACGTAATTAAAGCGACAGAGGTCGAGAACGAGCTCGATTACCTGACCAATGAAATTCCGCGTTGCCTAGAACAATCTATGGAAGGGCTCAAGCGGATCGGCAAAATCGTGGGCTCACTCAAAGAATTTTCTCATCCTAGTGGTGAGGAAAAAAGCTACGCAGACCTTAACCGGGCTATAGAGACCACAGTGGCAGTCTCAAAACACGAGTGGAAATATGTCGCAGATCTCGTGACAGAACTCGATCCAAGTTTGCCCAAGGTGCACTGCTTGATCGACGAAATAAACCAAGCCGTGCTCAATCTGATCGTGAACGCTTCCCACGCAACCGAAGATGCCAACAAGCTGACAGGGGCCGTCAAGGGACTGATCACCATCCGTTCGCGAAAGGAAGCAGACAACGCGATCATTGAAGTGCAGGATACTGGCACTGGCATACCAGAACATGTGCGAGACCGCATATTTGAACCATTCTATACCACTAAACCCGTTGGTAGAGGAACTGGTCAAGGTCTAGCCATCGTACAGGCGGTGATTGTGAAAAAACATCACGGTAAAATCAGTTTCACCACCGAAATCGGGAAAGGGACGACCTTCCGCCTATCTTTGCCTCTCAGCCCTATTTCTCAGGGATCCACCCATCAATCCTGGAGTAACTACTCGTAAATCATGTCACCAGAAACCAACACAAGGATACTATTCGTCGACGATGATCCGAATATTCTTGCGGCGATGCATCGCAACCTGCGCAAGCATTTTGCTCTCGACCTAGCAGCGGATGGAAATGCTGCGCTTGAATTGTTTAAAACTAAGGGACCCTATGCTGTGATCGTGGCGGACATGAGCATGCCGGTGATGAATGGAGTCGAACTGCTCGAAGCGGTTCATGCCTGTTCGCCTGATACGGTTCGTATCATGCTGACCGGAAATGCCGACCAGCATACGGCGTCCGAGGCGGTTAATCGCGGCAACGTATTCCGTTTTCTTTCAAAACCGTGCACACCTGAAGCGTTGTCAGCTACGCTGGACATTTCGCTCAAACAATACGAGTTGATCACGACCGAAAAAGCTCTGCTCAATAAAACTCTGAACGGTTCATTGCAGGTGCTGACCGACATATTGGCGATGCTCGATGCGGAAGCCTTCGGCCAAGCTCAATTGCGGCGCATGGTCGCTCGCGAATTAGCAATAAAGCTAGGAATTGGTTCGACTTGGGACGTGGAGATTGCAGCTCTGCTCGCGGAGATCGGCATCGTGACATTGCCTCCCGTAGTGCGAGAGAAACTGCGGAGCCGTCAAAGCCTAACAATTAACGAACGCCAATTGGTAGAACGTATCCCTGAGTTTTCGTCTCGATTGCTTGCGTCGATTCCGCGGCTTGAGACGGTCGCGCAGGCAGTGTTTTATCAAAATAAGAATTTTGATGGCTCTGGTTTTCCAGTGGATGATATCTGCCGTACTGAGATACCGATCGGAGCCCGCGTGCTGCGAGTGGTTCATGATTTGGTGAAAATGCACAACAAAGGCACGTCCGTAGACGATATAGTCGGAGCGCTCAAAGCTGGCCCGGAGCGCTATGACCCGACGGTGGTTCGCGAAGTTTCAGCCAGTGTATCGGTGCTGCATGTTAAGCGCGGAGCGGCAGCGGGTATGCGCAGCGTGTCGTTGGCCGAACTCGCCCCAGGATATGTTTTGCTTTCAGATATCGTCACAGCTGAAGCTGAAGGTGCAGTAGTGTTGTGCGTAGGCACTACGGTAAATGCGACCCAACTTCAACGGTTACGAAATTTTGCGTCATTAAACCCTGTGGTCGAACCTATAGCCGTAGACATCCCTCCGTTGGCGCAGTTGGAGAGTCGGAAGGTCTATATTGGATAAGACAGTCGCTGTTTGCATAATGCATTTCTCGCGAAAGTCTTGCTAAACCCGGTTTAAATTAGGCCGATCAACTCATAAGCAACATGCACTCGACAAAAATTCTTTTCGTTGATGACGATCCTAATTTGCTGGCGGCATTTCAGCGCAACCTGAAGAAGCAATTCACCTTCGATACGGCGATGGGAGGAGCCGATGCGCTGGAGTTGATCAAGTCCAACGGTCCCTACGCGGTGATTGTGGCTGACATGCAAATGCCGGGGATGAACGGGGTAGAGCTTTTGACCAAGGCAAGTGAAATTGCTCCGGAAACTGTGCGGGTGATGTTGACGGGCAATGCTGACCAGAAAACAGCAATTGAGGCGGTCAACCAAGGCCGTATCGCATGCTTCCTCAACAAACCCTGTGAACCAGACACTCTTCAACTGACTCTCCAATCATGCCTCAAGCAATATGCTTTGGTGTGCGTCGAGCGGGAGTTACTCGAAGGAACTTTGATGGGATCGATCAAAGTTTTGAGTGAGGTTTTGTCGATGATCGAACCTATCTCTTTTGGGCGTGGCCAGAAACTGTGCGATTCTGTTCGGGTATTTAGCCAGTCACTCGGTATCGTACCAACCTGGCCTCTCGAAGTGGCGACACAAATGGCCCACATCGGCTATGTCTCAGTGCCGCCCCTCATTTTGCGCAAACTGGAAAAGGGCACGGCGCTGATGCCAAACGAACTTGGTATCGTCGAACGAACGCCCCAGATAGGGCATGACCTCTTAATCCACATTCCCCGCATGGAGCAGGTGGCCAAAATGGTGCTGTACCAGTCTAAGCACTACGACGGAGGCGGTTTTCCCGTCGATGACACGACCGGGGATGCCATCCCGATCGGCGCGCGCATATTCAAGATACTTCATGACCGGGACCTCTTGGAAAGTGACGGAGTGGTCAAAAGTAAGGCTTTCGAAGCGATGAAGGCATGCGAAAACGTATACGATCCCGTTTTGTTGGAAAAATGTTTTAAGTGCTTTGGAGGCTTTCTCGAAACTTCGATCTCTGCTGAACGTCCGGTGCTATCGGTGTCAGTTTCCGAGCTCAAAGCAGGGCAGGTTTTGGTTTCTGACGTCAAAACAAAGGACGACATCCTGCTCATCGCTGCCGGGAACCGCCTAACCGATGTCATGATCCAGCGGCTAAACAACTACGTGAATTCCGAGGGTGTGAAATGGCCGATCTATGTGCAGTGAACGGCTTGTTTGGTCAGTCAATCACGAGACCTAGCCAATAGTCGAGGTCCTCAGGTAGGTTGAGCGTCTTCAAATGTGCACCATCAAAGCATGTTGTAGCACCATCGTTGGTTCCAACATGGGCTAGTGTGTCAGCAATGTGTACCAAGGTAGCCGGTCCGATGCGATCTTCCGTACTGCGATGTGGGGTATGATGCATCGACACCGCTTCCACCACGCCCGACGGCAGTCCCCAGAGTTTGAGGAGGCATCCGCCGATTTCGGCGTGATGATTGCCTAATACAAAATATTCTGCCTGCCACGCTGGCATGTGATCGGCTGCGGCGCGTGTCAGGGCCGCGGCGACACCGGTGGGAGCTGCATAGGCAAGCACGAGCTTACCGATATCGTGCAGCAAGGCCGCGGTTCCTGCTTCGCGTGAGATTGCTTGGGGAACCTTTAGTTTATAGCTAATTTTACGAACCAGTGTAGAGACATAAACGCAGTGTTCCCAAAGTGCGTCGAGGTTCATATTACTCGCAGATGGCGGTGGCGCGACGGAGAAGAGCTTATGGGTCGCTGCCATCGACACGACCATGTCCATACCGAGCAGTCCGATTGCGTCGTCGAGACATCCCACCGAACCGGAGTGGCCAAAGTAAGAAGAGTTCGCCAGCTTCAGCAAACGTGCGCTCAAGCCGGGATCTTTCCTTAAGCTCGCGGCGATTTCTTCGAGTGATACCGTGTTGTCGTTGAGTAGATGGAGAAATTCCGCCAGCGATGCCTGCCGCGAAGGAACGCCTTCCAGCTGGGAAATGGTTTTGGCGATTTCGGGGTTCTTGATCGTGCTGAGCCGCGCGATTGTTTCCACAATCGTTTTATGCAGAAGGGCGGTTTCACACGGTTTGCTGAGGTACTGATGGGCCAACCGGGCTGCCTCCAACATAATTTCTGGTTTGGCCTCTCCGGAAAGGACAAAACGGAACACGGTGGGGTAACGCGACCGCACTTCGTTGAGCAAGGCCGTGCCATCAATGCCGGGCATGTAGAGGTCGGTGATGATCACATCGACCAGTTCTTTTTCCAAAGCTTTGAGGGCGTCGGCGGCGCTGGTGCGCACGCTGATATCCATTTTGTCTCCCATCGTAGACATATTGCGCGCCAGACCTCTCACGACCAGCGGATCATCGTCGACGAACATGATCCGAGTCCTGCGGGCAGGATTCAACGGTGGCCCGGGAGGTACGGGCGTGTTCGAGGAGTGAGTTGTTGGCGAGTCCATTCCCGTTGGATGATAATGCAGCGATACCAATTCAGCAGCGGCCCGGCGTGCCGATAAGATCATATCGGCAGATCGCTCTGTCCTTTGAGGGTTACTACCTTTATGTCACAAAAACCTCACTCCGCAACGCCAGCTGCGTTTATCTGGAGCCGAGAATCCATTAACACCTCGCAACGGTGCCGGGGCAATTTCCATTAGCCACCGGGGTCGCCTGCCTGTTCCGGCAAACGCTTTGACACTCATGAGCCAAGAAATTCCCACGAATCGCCCGGGTACGATTCTGGCCGTTGATGATGAGCAGACGTCGTTGAAAATATTGGAGAAGGTGCTGGGTGCCGACGGGCATCACGTTCAATCAGCGACCAACGGCGAGCAGGCCTTGAAGTTAATCGCTGAGAAGCCACCGGAGTTGATTTTATTGGATATCGTCATGGAGGGCGTCGACGGTTTTGAGGTATGCCGGCGCCTCAAGGCTCGTGAGGAAAGCCGCCACATTCCCGTGATTTTCATCAGCGCCACCACGGAAACGGAAGAACGCGTGCAGGGCTTCAGGCTTGGAGCGGTGGACTTTGTGGTGAAGCCGTTTCAACGGCATGAATTGCTGGCTCGTGTGCAAACGCATCTCTCGCTGACGCGAATGCAGGCCGAACTCAAACGGCAGGCGGCTGATTTGCGCGAAGCCAATGCCCTTCTGCAAAATGAAATATCGGTGAGGGAAGTGATGGCTTCGTCGCTGGCTGAAAGTGAGGAAAAATTACGTACGCTAGCTAGTTCGGCTCAGGACGCCTTTGTCATGCTGGACGATCAGGAGCGGATCATTTTTTGGAACAGTGCGGCCGCGGGCATGTTTGGCTGCACCGAGCGGGAAATAGCCGGCCAGAAATTTCGCGAGCACTTGGTGCCCGAACGACTGCGGACCGCCCAGACCCTGGCTTTTCTCACTGCGGACAAGGGATCGTTGGTCGGTCGAGTGATCGAGTTGACAGCTTTAAAAAAAACCGGAGTCGAATTTCCAATCGAGCTATCCGTCGCCGCAGTCAAACTCCGGGAGAATTGGGTGACCATCGTTGTGATCCGGGACATCACGGAGCGGGTCCGAGCCCAGGAGACACTGCAACGCAGCGAGGAACGGCTGAACCTTGCGCTGGATGCGGCGCGTATGGGGACTTGGGAATTAGATCTTACGACTGGCACGGTTTGGCGGTCGCGGCTGCACGATCAGATTTTTGGATTTGCCGAACCTTTGGCCGAGTGGAACCACGAGACTTTTCTCAATTGCCTCGTGCCAGAAGACCGAAAGCGATATCAGCAAGAAGAGCAGTTTTTCCAGAAAACAGGTAAGATTAATTTTGAATTCCGAATCGTCCGTGCCAACGATCAGATGGAGCGCTGGATAAGGATTCAGGGCAAAGCCTATTGTAGTAAAGAGGGCCAACCCGTTCGAATGATGGGCATCGTTCTCGATGTCACCGAAACCAAACTGGCGGACCTTGCTCGTCAGGCCGACGACGTCCAGAATAGCCTTTCCCAGAAACTCGAATCTGTTGGCCGGCTCGCCTCCGGTGTTGCTCACGAGATCAACACTCCGATGCAATTTATCACTGACAACACACAGTTTTTGAAAGGAGCGGTGATGTCATTGACCGGAGTTCTCGCGGCTTACCGGACTTTGCTGGAAACAGTCACTAGCGGTAAAAATCCTGCAGAAACACTGGCGTTGGTTCATGCCGCGGAGAAGGAGGGCGATTTGGAATATCTCATGGATGAGGTTCCTCGCACGTTTACTGAAACGATGAGCGGCCTGCAGCGCGTCACTCAGATCGTGAAATCACTCAAGGAATTCTCCCATCCCAATAAAAGCTACAAGCATCCTGCCGATCTGAATAAGGCCATCAACACCACAATCAACGTTTCGCGGCATGAATGGAAGTATGTGGCCGATTTGATCGCGGAGCTGGATCCCGATCTGCCCGCGGTCCCGGTGCAAATCGACGAGATGAATCAGGTTGTGCTCAACTTGATCGTCAATGCATCGCACGCTATCGGTGACGCGTTGAAACTGAGAGGAACGGCCAAAGGAGTGATTACTGTTCGAACGAAGCAAGAGGGCGATAACGTGTTGATCGAGGTCGAGGACAACGGCACGGGCATACCCGAGTCGGCGCAGTCCCATATTTTCGAACCATTTTTCACCACCAAAGGCGTTGGCAAGGGAACAGGGCAGGGACTTGCGATCATCCGCACGATCGTCGTGAAGAACCACGGTGGTACGATTTCCTTCACCACGGTCCCGGGTAAAGGCACGACTTTCCACGTTCGTTTGCCGTTGGCGGTGCCGGAGGAAAGGCGAGAGGCTGAATCGGCCTGAGCTGAGGATTGGGCACGTCTGTTGCGTATTTCTTGTGGAGGGTCGACTTCCACGTCGACCGTTGTCACGCTGAGCGTAGCGAAGCATCCCCTCCGCTGCTGCCCGCAGCTTTGACGTTGTCCAAGTGGATCCTTCGCTGTGCTCAGGATGACAATCAGGTTTTAGGACGTTTTTAGCGGCCTTGTAGTTCAGCAAGTAAAGATCCTCGGGGCAAGCCCCATAAGCGCTAACTTAGAACCTATTGAGTTGATCTGTAGCCGAAAACGCGATCAGGGGTCCGGGGAGCACATGCGTCTCGCGTGTGGGCTTGGGCGTCTCGCCCGAGCCTTCCGAAC
>Ga0302323_100002467_pt1 | contig 14987 bp, 13 predicted proteins | sample Fen_T0_3_FD_201950 | JGI IMG/M metagenome (GOLD analysis project Ga0302323, IMG submission 201950) | Peat permafrost microbial communities from Stordalen Mire near Abisko, Sweden - Fen_T0_3 | ecosystem: Environmental > Terrestrial > Soil > Wetlands > Permafrost | place: Sweden: Abisko... | reverse complement strand
ATAGCCGGGTGCAGGCAGCGGTGGCGGGGCGCAAGTAACTCAACCAGCGGGGGACGAATATTGAACTATCGGTTGCTGTTTGTGCTGAGCATGCTGGTTTGTCTTGCTGTCGGTCCTGCCACAATTGCATCCGCGCAGACGAGCCAAGCTACGAGTGTCGAGCAGACGGTCTGGAATCTTGAGCGCGACTACTGGCGCTACGTTCAAGAAAATGATCTGAAGGATTACACGGAGCTCTGGCACAAGGATTTTCTGGGCTGGCCTTCGGTCAGTGTTGTGCCTGTCGGCAAAGACCACATTACGGACTGGATTATTTCACAAACATCACAAGGCTTGACTTTCAAGTCAGGTGAATTCAAACCAGCGAAAATGCGGGTTACCGGAGACGTCGCGATGGCGTACTACTGGATGACTTTTCGATGGGTGGATCGGGATGGCAAGGGAGAGGAGCACACGATCCGGGTGACCCACACGTGGGTTAGGGACGGGAAGAGTTGGCAGATTCTGGGAGGAATGTCCTCAACCGTGCTTTCGACACCGCAAAAGTGATTCAGTGCTTTAGCTATTCAGCTTTGGATTCTTGTGTTTTTCTCGCGATTGCCGTGACCAAGCTACGCGGAGAGAACCGTACTGACTGGGCCACCAGCCAGTTTTTGAAGCCGGAGATCACGACCGGCTTTCCTGCCATTAATGCGCGATAGCCATCTTCGGCAACCGTGTTCGCGCTCATTGAACCCATTCGCAGGAGATTCATGCCGGTGGCGTTGGCGCGTTTGTGGAACTCGGTGGCCGTGGCCCCGGGGCAGAGACAGGTTACAGTGACGCCTGTGCCCTTGAGTTCGTTGGCGATGGCTTCGGAAAAATTCAGGACGTAGGCTTTGGTGGCGAAGTACACAGCCATCAGCGGGCCGGGCTGAAAAGCGGCAGTGGACGCCACGTTCAGGATGTGGCCGGATTTTCGCTCGACCATCGCGGGAAGATAGAGGCGCGTCAGGTGCGTGAGCGTCGTGACGTTGAGTTGGATCTGACGGAGGCATTCTTCGAGATCGTTTTCGACGAAGAGGCCATATTGGCCGAAGCCGGCGTTGTTGACGAGGATGTCCACGGTGATATTGGCGCGCGTAGTTTGATCGAGGACGTAGGCGGAGGCGCCGGGATCGGTCAGGTCTGCGGCCAGGATCAGCGAACGGGTGCCGTGGGCCTTCTCCAGTTCAGAAGCTAGCTGGCGAAGTTTGTCAGCGGTGCGCGCGACGAGCACGAGGTTATGGCCTTCGCGGGCGAAGATGCGGGCTAGTTCCAGTCCGATGCCGAAGGAGGCGCCGGTGATGAGGGCAGTTTTGCGGTCAGGCATAAGAGTTGTGTTTGAGGAAATCTTAAACCAAGGAGGACACTCAGGGGCAATAAGGAGAGGCGGGTCCGGATACCCGCCTTTTCGTGGTCAGAGTTGATCCGCTGCCAGAGCCGCGGCAAGCCGCGGCTCTACAGGGAGGTTGACTAGACTGCGTACATCGAATGCCACGAGGTGGCGGCTTTCAGTTTGTCGTTAACGTTGTTGATGTTCTTCACGCCTTCGGTTTCGAGCCATTTGCGGAACGCATCTGCGCCCTGTTTGGCATATACGGCGATACCGTCTTTCCAGGTGGCGCGGCCGCAGAGGACTCCATTGAACTTCACGCCCGACTCGCCTGCTAGTTCGAGAGTCTCGCTGAATTCGGCGTTGCTTACTCCAGCGGACAGATAAATGAACGGCTTCGTGGCGACGCCCGCGGCTTTGTGGAACAGGTCGATGGCTTCCTTCTTTGTGTACGCCTTTTCGCCGGTGAAGGACTTGGTGCCTTCGACGCACTTCATGTTGACCGGGACTTCGACCTTCAGAACGTCCACGCCGTAGCGGTCTTTGCTGAACTCGCGCATGCTTTCGGTGACGATGTGCGGTTTCTTCTTCGCGTACTCGACACCCTTTTCATCAGCGCCTTCTTCGTAGCCGACGAACTCGAGGAAGTATGCGATGTCGTTAGCGCGGCATTCGTCGCCGATACGCTCGACCCAGGCGTGCTTCTGGTCGTTCACTTCCTTGGAATCGTATGGCGTGTAGTAAAGAAGGATCTTGACGCAATCGGCGCCAGCTTCTTTCAGGCGCTTCGCGGACCAGTGATTGAGCAGATCCCCTTGGCGTCCGGGACCGGTTTTGTCGTAGCCGGTCTTCTCGTAAGCGAGGAGCAGGCCGGCGTTCTTGGCGCGCTTCTTGGAAGCGGGCAGTCCCCACTCGGGATCGAGCAGGATGGCGCTGGCGTGTGGGGTCAGAACTTCGGTGACCAGAATCTTGAACTCTTCCATCATGCCGTCGGAAACGGCCGAGCCTTTTTCCTTGGCGAGCGATTTCTGCAGGGAGCCGCGTTGATCCATGGCGGCGGCGGCGATGACGCCATTTTGGTTGGATACGGCCTTTAAGCCGGCCAGTTTGCCGGGGGTGAGTTTCATAGAACCTCCGATGAGTAGTCGAAATGGTTGCTGCGGTAATTGCTAAGGAATGCCGGGCCAAGCAAAACGCGAGCGGTTAGCGGTTATTATAGCGAAATCCTTGTCAGCGGTTGGTCGGAGGGCCCTGCGTGCGTCAGAATCAGAGTGCGCTAAGCTTCCTATAGGGCAAACGGTCTGCGCAAACGGCGTAGCAATTGTCGACTTTTTGCCAGCCAGGCGTATGTAAAAAAGTTGCGAAAGGAACGGGTAAATGGATTCGACTTCAAGACTCAACGAACTCCGGGCGGATTTTCTGGCAACGAGCACACAGTCCATGCCGATTGCGGGCATGATTTTCTGGGGAATCATCGGCGTGGCCGCGCTGTACCTTCCGCCCCAACGACTTGCGTTAGTTGTGCTGTTCGGGAGTGGGATGATCTTCCCGCTCGGCGTCATGATCGATTTACTGACCGGTCGAAAGTTGAAGCGGTCGAGCACCGGGAATCCGGTGATCCAGCTTTTCATGCAATCGCTGGGCCTCGTAGTCCTGGTCTGGCCGCTGGTTATCATTGCGGCACGGTTGGCTCATGATGCCAACCTGATCGTTCTGGGCGGTGCGATTCTGATGGGGATTATCTGGATCCCTTATGGCTGGGGTGCGGACGATCCGGTTGGTTTGCAGCATGCGATCGGCCGGTCAGTTCTTAGCTATGCCGCATACCTATTTGCTCCGAATCCCTACAAGGCAACCGCCATCAGCGTCGCCGTTCTAGTCTCATATTTTTACAGCCTGATTCGGATGCGGAGACCATAGGCAAATTTCGAAGCGTCGAGGTCCGGCTCCAGGGTTGCTGCTGAGCCATTTTTCGTTCCCAATCCTCGCTCCATTCGCGTGAAATGACACGATGTAATGTGATCTGCGTCACTAGGGGTCGGTCAGGCGGAAGTTTAGACTGAAATGGCCATAATGCATTTCATTCGAGAGGAGATTTCAAGCGATGCCATTAGTTTCAATGCGGCAATTATTAGATGAGGCAGCCAAAGGCGGCTATGGCGTTGGAGCATTCAACGTCAACAACATGGAACAGATTCAGGCGATCATGGAGGCCGCGAAGGAAACGAATTCGCCCGTGATCATTCAGGCGAGCCGCGGAGCGCGGTCGTATTCGCAGGACAAATTCTTGTATCACCTGATGCTGGCGGCAGCCGAACTCTATCCGGAGATCCCGCTGGTCATGCACCTGGACCACGGCAACAGCGTGGAGACGTGCAAGTCGGCGATTGACCTCGGATTCACCAGCGTGATGATGGATGGTTCGTTGATGCCGGACGGCAAGACGCCGTCAACGTTCGATTACAACGTGCGCGTCACGAAAGAAGTTGTTGAATATGCGCATCCGCGGGGCGTCACCGTGGAAGGCGAAATCGGGGTGCTCGGCGGAATTGAAGATGGACACGGCGCCGGCGGAACTGGGTTGGAACATGTGACTGATCCGGATCAGGCGGTTGAGTTTGTTGAGAAGACTGGCCTGGATGCGCTGGCGATCGCGATTGGGACAAGCCACGGGGCTTACAAGTTCTCTAAGAAGCCTGACGGGTCGGTACTCAAGATGGATGTGCTGATGGCGATTCACAAGCGGCTGCCGAAGACGCATCTGGTGATGCATGGGTCGTCGAGCGTGCCAAAAGATCTGCAGGACATCATCAATCAGTACGGCGGAAACTTGAAGCCGACTTGGGGCGTGCCGGTGGAAGAGATTCAACTAGGCATTCGCAACGGCGTGCGCAAGATCAACGTGGATACGGATAACCGGTTGGCCATTACCGGTGCGATCCGCAAGGTGTTCGTGGATACTCCGGAGAAATTCGATCCGCGCGATTATTTGAAACCAGCTCGCGATGCCATGAAGAAAGTAGTGGCGCAGCGCATGAAGGAATTCGGACAGGCTGGGCATGCCGGGGATTACAAGCCGGTGGCGCTGAGCGAGATGGCGAAGACGTACCGGTAGATTATTGGGTCAGGATGACTGGTAGGAATGGCGGACAGGAATGACTCCTGCCCGCCAGTTTTTTGTCCAAGAGTCTCGAGTGTTAGCCGCCTGATACCAGCGTCGCAGCCACCACAACGACATTCGGGTTCGAGGGCAGAGTCACACTCTGTACGGTCTTCGTTTGATCGATCGCGAATGAATACGCGTACAGATTGAACGTGCCAACACTCTTCGCGCCGGTTGCTGTGTTCCGGTAGGACGAGGCTACGGCTTCCAGTTCGCCCGGATAATTTTGCGGGGATGACCAGTCACTGAAGCTCTGCGTGAATTGCTTGCTGGTTCCGTCGCTGTAATTCACTGTAATTGTCTGAGCGGTCTGATTCCCCTGAACGCCGGTCCCCAGCAGGATCAGGCTGGAATATTTGCCGCTCGGCAAAGGAAGCAGTTGTCCATTGCAGCCGATCGCGTTCGGTTGGTTAGCCGGTCCGAATTTGAATCCGATCAGATCGAGGACGCGGGCGGTGCTGAGTTGCTTAGAGGAATAGGAATTGCCTGCGCCGTCAAGGCCGCCGGTGGAATATGCGATTCCGTCCTTGTAGATTCCGAAAACGTTGAAGGCCGGGGACAGGTTCGCCGCCGTGCCCGAGCCGTTCTTGCCCTTGGCTGCGCTGACGGCTAGGGTGAACGGGAACGTCTGGGATTCTGCGCCTGACGTCCCCGTCACAAGCACCGAAGCGAACCCGGTGGTGGCGGACGAAGTGGACTTGAGCAGGACGGTTTGTTTGTTTCCCGTGCCTTGCACGGAAGCCGTCACACCGCTCGGCAGTCCTGACACGACCAAAGTCACTGCGCCGCTGAACGTGCCGAAGTCGGTAATTTTGATGACTGCCTTTGCGGAGGAGCTTTCATTCAGAAAAACCGTCGGTGGTCCGGAGAGTGTGAAGCCGCCGATCCCGAAAGCATTGTCGATGGCGTTTGCATATTTTGCAGCGAAGCCATTGCCCACAAAATCATCGTAGAGCCACATGAATCCGCCGATGATGCCGCATTGACTATTCCAGCCGGACATGCGGGATTGCACTGTTTGCGGCGTGTTACCGCGATCCCAAAGACCCGGAAAAACCGGGACGCCGCCAAAGTTCCAAGTGGAGGAGCACGGATTGTTACCGCCGCCTCCCGCATAAACCTGCAGGTGCACGCCGTCTATGGTGCCGGGCAGTTGACTGTTGACTTGCGAAACGAGGCTCGTCCAGTAACTGTTATTCGTGTAGGCGTCCGGCAACACGTGATATCCGAGGTTGCCGAGCATGACGGAGAACTGCACGGTGGTGGCGAGGTCGTAACTGTTTTCATCATCAAAATCGACGGCATCGAGCGCGGGGATCGCGGCCTTCAACGCTTGAAAATCTTTGTACAGGATGCTGTTCGGGCCAGTGCCTTGCGATTTCACCAGGGCAGTGATGTCTTGCCAGTCGCCGACATTCGAGGAACCGATGCTCAAGGTGACGCGCTTGACGCTGCCTTGTTTCAGAAGCGACATGTTGCTGGCAAAGTCAGGATGAGTCTGGTTGCCGATATAAACGCCGTTCGAAGTCAGCGGGAACTCGCCGTTCAGATTCAGGTCGCCAACGCTGTTGACCTCGACGCTCCAGACGATGGCTTCGGTAAAGCCGGAGTTCTGGATTTCGAGGATGTTGGTGGCAGCGTTCTTGTACCAGGGGCCTCCGCCGAAGATTCCGCTGTATCCGGTTTGCGCCGAGGCGACTGGGGAGAACGACATCGCTAGAAAAAAGACGAGGAAGATTGCCATGCGGCGCGCGGTGGTCAGGGATTGGCAAAGAGGTAGCGATGAAGTATTGCTGGACGGCTGCATGCTTGTTCTCCGGTGGTGTGGTGTGCGCTCTGCAACGACGGTTTCTCGGACCAGCAGTTTACCTTCTTGAGCGGATAACGGGTAGCGAATTCTCTTGTTTATTCCCCGTTGCGGCAACGTCACTTGGGGCAACTGGCATGGGTTCTCAAAGGTGACGGTGCCTCAGTTGTGTTACAGCAGGTTGAGTTCGTACCGCATGGGGATGACGATGTTCGTGGCTCCGGCAAAGCGTTGCACTCGCTCGATTGCTGTGGTCCCTTGCGGGCTCACCTTGGCGAGGAGTTCGGCGAAGTCCCCGAACCGTTGTTCGGTTTGAAACTTCTGGTGTCGCCGCACGCCGAAGCGTTCCATGGCGTACGCGCTGATGGGGACTTTGTCTTCCTCCGCACCGTAGAAGATCCACTCCGAGTCGGGCGAATGATCGAATACGACAATGTCGTGTGCCAGGTTCCTGGCGTGGGTCAATGCTTTCTGGGGATCGGCCATTTCGTGCAGGCAAAACTCGAAGTAAACCACATCCCCCGATTGCGTGACATCCTCGAACTTGCTGCCAATAACCTCAGCGGAATCCTGGAGGCCATCTGCTGCTACCTTCGCCGATAGTTCTTGGAGCGCCGCGACGTCCTGGTCAATGGCAATCAGTTTCTTGGTTCCGGCGGAGAGGGCGAGGAGTTGCGTTCCGCCTGCTCCGACGAAAAGCACGACCTTATTTGTGAAGTTGTAAAAGTGCAGAAGGTTCGCGGTGAGTTGCGCGTAGTCGGTGGCCAATGGTCAACCTCCTTCCCGAAATGCATGACTTAGCCGTGTCGAGTCTGGAACGGAAGCGACTCTTTAACGGACTTGAGTCATGCCGGCGAATTTCCGTTGGTCAGTCGGCACGCCGCTGGACGCTGACGGTTACTGCCGCAGCGCCAGCGTCCCCAGCAATGCCTTCTGCTTCGTGATCAGCGACTGAATTCCTTGGCGCGCGAACTGCATCATCTTTACGAGTTGAGCTTCGTCGAAAACCTGGTGCTCGGCTGTCGCTTGGAGTTCTACGATCTTTCCGGCGGCGGTCATGACTACATTCATGTCAACGTCGGCGCGCGAATCTTCTTCGTAGGCCAGGTCGAGCAGGACTTCTCCGTCCACAATGCCGACGCTGATGGCGGCCACGAAATCTTTGATGGGAGCGGCGGTCAGGGTGCCGGCATCGATCAGGCGCTGCAGGGCGAGGCCCAGGGCAACGAATGCTCCGGTGATGGAGGCGGTGCGCGTGCCGCCGTCGGCTTGGATTACGTCGCAGTCGATCCAGATGGTGCGCTCGCCGAGTCGCTTGAGGTCGGCTACGGCGCGGAGCGAACGTCCGATCAGGCGCTGGATTTCGTGAGTGCGTCCACCTTGTCGCCCCTTAGCGGATTCGCGGGGACTGCGGGTTAGAGTGGCACGAGGGAGCATGCCGTACTCGCCGGAGATCCATCCTTTGCCGGAATTACGCAGGAAGGAGGGAACGGTCTCTTCGATCGAGGCGGTGCAGATCACGCGCGTGTTGCCCATTTCAATCAGGGCAGAGCCCTCGGCGGTGGAGATGAAGTCAGGCGTGATCTTTACGGGACGAAGTTGGTCGGGAGTGCGGTTGTCGCTGCGAAAAATCATGAAGAAGTTCTCAGTTCCTAGTTCTCAGTTCTCAGTCGTACTGTATCAGGTTGAAGGATGGTCCGGCTTCGCGGCCTCAAGAACCTTTGAACCCAAAGCCCAGAGCCTAAAGCCTAAAGCCTAAAGCCCAATACCTACTGCGCCGCTACGGCTTGGCCTACGGATTGGACATCGAAGAATTGGGTGAGGTCGGCGTGGCCGGCTAGGGTATCGCGCGTTTTACCTTCTACCAGGATGCTCACGCGATGGACGCCGGGGACATTCACGGCCAGAGTCTCTACGAGCGAGTTGACGGTGAGTTGTTCGGTGAGGATTCCGGAGCGGTGCTGGTCCGCGAAAGCAGCGTTCAAATCGATCACGGCTGCACCCGGATCCACCAGGTAGATGCTGCGGACATCGGCTGCCGGAGTTAGAGTGTGGGTCGCGCCGGGCTGTTGATAGATGCGGAGCAAGGCACGAAGCAATTCTTCAGCGCGCTGCTGGCGTCCGCCGGGGAGGGGAATTTGAGCGGCCCGGGCTCGCAGGACTCCGGCAGCATCGTCGGCTACGTACAGAGTGACGGTCTCGGTGGGTCCGGAAGCTGGCGCGGCAACTGGCAATTCCGCAGATGTAGTTTCAAATTCGAGAGCCCGGTGGCGCATGTGGCGGGCATAGAACCCCATCCCGATTACGAGAACCAACATCGCGGTGACGCTCAGCAGGAGATGGCGGGGGATCATTGTTGCACCCCCAAGCGATCGCGAGTGGAGTTGACAGCGTCGGCAATCGCGGCCGCGGCTTGCTGCTGATAGTTTGCGGAAGCGAGATCGGCTATCCCGTTACTTCCCGGCGCTAGTTCAACCGCGAGGGCAGGCATCAGGACATTGTTTAGCGGACGTAGCGATGCCGGGGAAGCGTGGGCGGCAAACTGCTTTTTCTGCAATTCGTTCACGACTGCATTCGCCACGGCGCGGCTCATCGCGAGAGCTCGTGCTTGTGCGGAATTCCAGGGGCGAAATGTTCCTCTGCTCTCGCCTTCCACCGGTAGTAAGGCGGTGTACACGCGGGCGCCGCTGCCCTGCGAAGCCGCGTGAAGGCTGATGAAAACGCTGGCGCGAGCGGCGTTGGCGGCTCCGGCTCGCTGGTCGAGCGTTAGCGAGCTATCTCCGTCGCGAAGCAGAAGTATGGCAAAGCCTCGAGACTCGAGTTCATGACGGAGCAGACGCGCGAAGCCCAGGGTGACATCTTTTTCGGCGAGGTTGTCGGCGAGCGCAGCACCGCGTTCGTCGCCGCCGTGGGCGGGGTCGATCACCGCGAGAGGTTTGTGTGCCACGGCTGACGGAGGCTGGCTGGATTGCGGCGTTGTACCTTGAGCTGCCGTCGAGGTCGAAGCGCTTGCCGTGGGCGCGGCCGCCAGGGTAATCGTCTTGCCTCCGTTGCCAAAGGTCGCCAGCAAAGGGCTGGCCGAATCGATGTCGAGTTCGGCAGTGCCATTGGTTTCCGAATAGCTAGCCTGGGTGATGACCGTGTTGTCGAAAACGATCGATGAGTTGCCGGGGGAAACGACCGCATCCCGTTTGAAGACCATGCGGAGTCGTCCAGGTTCGGTGGCGATCGTTGGATTTACAGGGCCGCTGAAATTCAACACCAGCCGAGGCGGCGGACCATTTTCCAGCTGGAAGCTTGGTTGGATGGACGTGTCGCCAACGAACAGGCGGCGGGCGTTGTCGTGGAAATTGACTGGAGACCCCAGGAATCGCGGCAGCAATGTCGTGAGGGAAGCGACAGGGATGTAGCCGCGAGAATTTTCGATTTGGAACGGCGCGGTTAAGTCGAAGTCGCGGCCATGAATCTTGCAACGGGCTTTTCCGCCAGCGAATTCCGCATCAACGTTGTTATAACGAATGCGCCACCTGGAACCGGAGGAATCGCTACTGACGCGGCCGAGCGGTTCGAGGAGTTCGAGCAGGCCGATGTATTCGTGGCCCGAACGTTCCTGCACGGGCAGCGTGTAGGTGGCGACGGGGGCGTAGATGGATAGCTGCTTGTCAGACGACGGCGGTGCGGCGGATAGAAAAGCCGCGGTGGCCAGCAACAGAGCCAAATATCTTGTCGTCGAGGTTGAAAGCACTTCCAGTCAACCCTACGCGTTTGGGCGCCGGTTGCGCCAGAGGCATTGTGAGCTACTCCAGCGCATAGATCGTCAGTCCGTCGAGCAGCTTCGGGTAGAAGTCGGTGGATTTCTGCGGCAGGACTTCTCCGGCGAACGCGATGTCGCGCACCTGTTCCATGCGAACCGGGTTCATCAGGAACGCGATCTGCGCTTTTCCACTGCGCACTTCGTTGATCGCTTCGGCAGCTTCGCGAATGTAGTGGACGTTCTGCTGGTTGCGGATCGCTTCTTCGGAAATTTGCAGACAGCTTTCCAGCAGGCATTTGTGCAACTGCACCACATCCAAGTGCTGTTGCTGGACCGAGAGATCGCCAAAAACTGGAGAGCCAATGGCCTTCGGAGTATGTAGCAGATAGGCGCGATCTTTCATCACAGCCAGCAGGGCCGTACCTTTCGCGCTAGCTCGCTTGAGGATTTCGGTCGCACGCAGGGCGTCGATATCGGCGTCAACATCTTCCGCACAGAAGAAGTTCTGTACTGTAATGGGGAACTGGTCGAGCGTAGCAGCAGGCAGTCCGAAAACTACCCGATGCGTGGGCAGAATCACCAGGCCGGGGCAATCCATGTCCACGAAGGTCATCATCAGATATTCGGAGGCAGCCGAGTTTGCGGCAGTGGCCGACTGGCGGCGTTCGTTGCGATAGGCGACCGCGGTTTCGTAGCGGTGGTGGCCATCGGCGATGATCAGCTTGCGGTCGCGCATCTTGTCCTGGACAGAGGCTACGACGGCAGGATCGGAAATCTTCCAGACGCGATGGATCACGCCGTACTCATCGGTGAGTTCGATATCTGGTTCTGAGTTGGCGGAGGCGGAACTCAGCGCGGCGTCGACACTGCCCGCGCCGTTGTACAACATGAAAATCTGGCCGAAATGGGCGCGGGTGGCGCGGAGAAGGTCCAGACGGTCCGCCTTAGGCTTGGACAAGGTCTGCTCGTGCCGGAAAACCACTTTTTCTGAGTACTCTTCGATATTTCCCAAGGCGATAAATCCGCTACGCTCCGCGGAAGTCTGACTGCCCGGAACCGCAAATGTTTGCGAATACCGGTACACGGCGGGTGCCGAGTCCTGGCGCAAAATGCCGGTCTGGCGCCACGTTTGGAAGGACTTGGCGGCGCGGCTGTAGACATTTTCGGACGCCGTATCCGCCTCAAAACGCTTGCCCAGGATGATCCGGACCAGGTTGTAGGGGCTGGCCTGGTAGTAGCCTTCCTGCATGGCCGGAGTGATTTTGTCGTAGGGCTGGGTCGCTACCTGTTGGATGGATACTTGCTCTAAGTTATAGCGCCAAGCGGGAAATGGAAGAATCGTGGCCATATTTGCGTGCAGAAATTGTAACAGGGGCTTTCGGCAACGGTTCGGGGAAAGCGCCGGGAAAGCGACAGGACAGACTCTCGATGGCTAGGGGAATCCAAGACTTGGCGCGGTCAAATAGCAGTCAACACTTGGTAGGGATTGTGCTAGTATGCGGCTGAGACGGGTTGTTAGACTTGCCGTGTGGGGCGAGTCGTTTCCTCCACTTCGGATTTTCGGCAAGTTAGCAGGGCCTATGCGGCGGGTGAATGGGTTCTCGGCTCGGGGTGTGGTTGCATTTCTACTGATCGTTGCTGCCTGCAATACGTTCCCGCTGTTCGCGCAAAATTCCTCCGAAGACGTACACATTCAGCCTCGAGTTCAGGCGCAGCCCCCGAAAGAACCGGAAGCCGACCCTTCGCAACGCACGCATTCCAAACCTTTCAAAGTCGATGTGGACCTGGTGCTGGTTCCGGTAACGATTACCGATCCGATGAACCGGCTTGTGACAGGGTTGGACCGCGAGAATTTCAATCTCTTCGAAGGCAAGGATCAGCAGGAAATCCGGACCTTCTCGAGCGAAGACGCTCCCGTCTCGCTTGGTGTGATTTTTGACATGAGCGGCAGCATGAGCAGCAAGATCGAGCGCGCCCGCGAAGCCGTCATCGAATTCTTCAAGACGGCGAATCCGCAGGACGAGTTCTTCATGATCACGTTCGCGGACAAACCGGAAGAGATTTCGGATTTCACCAGTTCCGTGGATGATATCCAGGGCCGGTTGGTGTACACGATCCCGAAGGGCCGGACCGCGTTGCTGGACGCGATCTACCTGGGCGTTAGCAAAATGCGTCAGGCCAAGTACGCGAAAAAGGCACTTCTGATTATTTCCGACGGCGGCGACAATCACAGCCGCTACACCGAAGGCGAGATTCGGTCGATGGTGAAGGAGGCCGACGTCCTTGTTTATGCGATCGGCATCTACGATCACTTCTTCCCAACCGATGAAGAGAGGCTGGGGCCTACGTTGCTCAGCGATATTACTGAGTTGACCGGGGGAAGAGCCTTTACGATCGACAATCCGAACGACCTGGCCGATGTTTCCACAAAAATCGGCATTGAGCTGCGCAACCAATATGTGCTGGGATACCGTCCAAAGAACCCGAGTCGCGATGGCAAATGGCGTAAGATTAAGGTAAAACTAAATCCACCCAAAGGACTGCCACCGCTAAGGGTTTACGCGAAGACGGGTTACTATGCGCCTACGGAATGACCTTGCCCTGCTGATTGCCTTGGTGTGGATCACCACATTGCAGGCAAACGCGCAGACAGGGACTGCATCTCCTCCTCCCCAGCCAACCACTACAACCACCCAAACCGATTCCAAGGACCCCTCGCAAAATCCAGATACTTCTGACACCGGAACGTTCGTGTTCCGCAAAGCGGTGGAAGAAGTTGTCCTTCACGCGACCGTCATCGACAACAAGCAGCACATCGTGACGAGTCTGGAAAAGAACAACTTCACCGTCTTTGAGGACGGCCATCCACAGTCCATTACATCGTTTCGACACGAAGATATCCCCGTTGCACTCTGCATCGTGGTGGATAACTCGGGCTCGATGCGAGAAAAGCGTCAAAAGGTGAATGCGGCGGTTATCAATCTGGTGCGAGCGTCGAACCCCAACGACGAAGTCTGTGTCGTTAATTTTAACGACGAGTACTACCTTGACCAGGACTTCACCTCCAACATCAACAAGCTGAAAGAAGGTTTGGAGAAGATTGAGGCCCGCGGTGGAACCGCGCTTTATGACGCAGTGGTTGCGTCCGCTGTCCATCTGAAAGAGAGCGCGAAACTGGAGAAGAAAGTTATCTTCGTGGTCACCGATGGAGATGACAACGAGAGCGCGGAGACACTCGAACAGGCGGTGCGACGTCTTCAAGTTGAGAATGGCCCGACCGTCTATGCGATCGGCATTCTGGAGGGCGAGGAGCATGCCCGCCATGCCCGGCGCGCCCTGCAGATCATGTGCGAGAGGACCGGCGGCATCGCCTTCCTGCCGAAAACCCTGGACGAAGTGGACGCAATCAGCCGGGCCGTGGCTCACGACATCCGGAATCAGTACACGATCGGCTACAAGCCCACGACGCCCAAGAATCAAGGTGGCTATCGCGAAGTGAAGGTCGAAGCCAAAGGGTCGGGCTACAACAAGCTTACGGTTCGCACCAAAAGCGGATACTACGCCGGGGCAGAACCCGCGTCGGGCGCACAGTAGCGCTTGGGTGGCCTGCGACGGGCCGACGAGCCAAGATCCATGGCCAGCCTATTACTTCCGGTCAATTGACGCGGTGCTGTTCTTTTCTTACTCTTGGATGTGCCTCTCTTGACTCCGACTTCCCGCCTGCGCGTCAGCGACGACATCACCCAACTGGTTGGCGAAACTCCCATGCTGCAGCTCAAGAAGCTGACGCCGCCCGGTTCGGCTGACATCTTTGCCAAACTCGAATACCTGAACCCCGGCGGCAGCGTGAAGGATCGCGCAGCGATCGGCTTGATTGCCCGTGCGGAGAAGGAAGGCAAACTGCGCCCCGGCGGAACAATCGTCGAGGCCACCGCAGGCAACACCGGCATCGGCTTGGCTTTGATTGGCGTGAACCGTGGGTACAAGGTGCGCTTGTTTGTGCCGGAGAAATTTTCCGAAGAAAAAGTCATCATCATGCGGGCCTTCGGAGCCGAAGTGACTCGGACGCCGGATAGCGAAGGGATGCAAGGCGCAATCCACCGCGCACGAGAGTTGGCCGAATCCGATCCTGCTGCTTTCCTGGCCGCCCAGTTCGACAATCCTGCTAACACCGACTACCACTACGAAACGACCGCGAAAGAAATTTACGAGCAGATGGAAGGCCGCGTGGACGCCATCACCGTCGGTTGCGGAACCGCAGGAACTTTTACCGGAATCGCCCGCTATCTGAAGGAGCGGATCGCGAAAGTTCATGCGGTCGCCGTAGAGACGCAGGGCTCCGTCCTCGGCGGCGGTAAAGCGGGTACACATAAAGTTGAGGGCATCGGGAATAGCTTTGTCCCGGGTAATTTCGATCGCTCCGTGTGCGACGAAGTCTTCATGGTGACGGATCCGCAGGCTTTCGGCATGGTGAAAGAGTTGGCCGCGCGCGAAGGCGTCCTGGGCGGATCAAGTTCAGGTGCGAATGTTTACGCCGCGGTGGAAATCGCCAAGCGACTCGGAGCAGGGAAGCGCGTGGTGACGCTGATTCCCGACTCTGCTGAGCGATACCTATCCAAAAAGATCTTCGAAGGCGGAATCTAGCGCTTGTGTAGCGCGGACACTCCTGTCCGCGCAAAGCGAGCGTGGCGCACTGGCCCAAAGTTTAGGACAGTTTCCGAATTAGCCACGATTCTCCCGGCATGTCCCGCAAACCCATTTGCGGCCCAATCTCCGAACTCAACCGTAGCGGGCGTTATTTTGCCGCGGCACTCGCAGACAATGCCTTGGGCTTTGCGGCATCGGCGATTATCATCCCCACTCCGTCCGCGATCGCTTCGACCGTGCGCAGTTCATCGGCCGTGAAAGC
>Ga0302323_100002464_pt1 | contig 14995 bp, 13 predicted proteins | sample Fen_T0_3_FD_201950 | JGI IMG/M metagenome (GOLD analysis project Ga0302323, IMG submission 201950) | Peat permafrost microbial communities from Stordalen Mire near Abisko, Sweden - Fen_T0_3 | ecosystem: Environmental > Terrestrial > Soil > Wetlands > Permafrost | place: Sweden: Abisko... | reverse complement strand
ACCATGCCCAAGCGGCGCGCGTGGCTAGCGTAGGCCGCCATGCCCTTGAGGCCGAACAGGATGGTTTCCTGTAGCGACTGAACATCTGGATCCTTGCCGCACACTCCGGGTCCCGCGCTGGCGCAGCCTCGGCTGAATTGCTCACATTGATTGCAGAACATGGGGCGATCTCCTTTGTAGCTAAGTAGACGGATGGATGAGTTGCCCGAAGATGGCAACTTCTGGGCGGCGGCGCCTTGATCTGGATCAAGTGACCGCGCAATCTTCGCGCCATGGACAAAAGCGCAATCATCGCCGGCTGTTCGCTCTTTCACGGCGTCAGCCCCGCGCACCGGGGCCGGCTGGTGGATATGGCGCGCAGGGTGACTTTTCCGGCGGGCCGGCTGCTGTTCCGGCAAGACGATCCCTGTCCTGGTATCTACTGCGTGGGCAGTGGCGTGGTGCGCATCTACAGAATCGGCGCTGGCGGCAAGGAGCACACGCTTCACATGGCGGGCCCAGGGCAAACCTTCGCCGAGGTCGCGGTCATCGGCGGTTTTCCCTGCCCGGCCTACGCCGAGGTCACGCAAGCCGCGCAGTGTGCGTTGCTACCGGCGGCTGCGTTCCTCGCCATGCTTCGCGAAGATCACGCGTTCTGCTTGGATTTGCTCATCGGGATGAGCCACTGGGTGCGCCACCTGACGGGCCTGCTCGAAGACATCACCCTGCGCGACGCTAGCGGACGCGTGGCTCGCCACCTTCTTCAGGCCAGTCACGATGCCCGGGGTACGGTAGGACTGGCTGGGCTCAAGAAGCACATCGCCTCGCAGCTCAATCTGACTGGCGAGACTTTCTCACGCGTGCTGCGCAAACTGGCGGATGCTGGCGTGGTCGAACTAATCGACGAGAAACGCCTGCGCATCATCGACCGCAAAGCGCTGGAAGGCCTCAGCGGGTAGGTAGAACTACGATTCTTGCTGGTAGAAGAGCGTGACGGTGATGCAGTGGAACGCGCTGTCGGACGACTGCGTGACGGTCTTGCTGACGATGCGATAGGCGGGATTGGCGCGAAGCCAATCCGTGATCTTTTCGCCCAGGCAATCGCGGTCTCGCGCCTTGGTCGCGAAGAACACTTTGGCCCCTGAGAACTGCTCGATTTCGGTGGCGCTGTTTGTCATCGGTTTCAACGTGTACTTCAGTTGCGGTCGCAGACAGGACCATCGGTGAGAAGGTCATGCGCCGTCAAGAACGTCCTTGAAAAATCGACTCGTGACCGAACCCACAATTTATTCACGCGATGGACCAGTTCTCGCCCCCACACCTTCAGGTCACGGTCTCCTTTCCAGAAATAGACACCCATGATCATCGGCGGCCCTTGGGGAAGATTGAGCGGAATCCAGAGACCATCAATGATTTCGCTGCTCTTCCGGTCCACTCCGTGGTGCCGTCATGACCGAGCGATGCGGTCGAGCCACAATGCTGAGCGTTAGCGCAAGACGAAGCGCGGGTCACGCAAACACAGTTCCCTCGGTCAAGTGTCGGCTTGCGAGTGTAGGGTTGCGGCACGCCATGGATGCCAAGCGAAGGACGACAAGCGAAAAAGGGATGGTGCTGGCCGCAATTCTGGTGGTCTGCGGCTCAGGTGCTCAGACGCCCGCGACGGTTTCGGACGCCGACGCCGCCAGCGCGGCAACCTGTCCTCCGTCGGACCTCTCGTCATCCGCCGCGTGCAACACCGTGGTCAACGATGCGACAGCGGTGGCTTTCCTCGAGCCGCGAAGATAGGAAACAGGTCATCGGCTGTGTCCACGGCCATGGCGTGGCCGTCGAGGGGGAGGGGATTGCGGTTGAACAGGTGGTGCTGGCGCCACCGCGCCCTCCGCCTTCGGGTCTGATGGATCCGTGAATGGCGACGCCACCTCGGCCGCAGCCTTGCTGGCGCGCCCGTAGTTCCTGACGCCGGCCACGAGGAAGGCCGCCCCGGCGCCGGCCAGGGCCAATGGCGCGGCTGCCAGGCCCGGAAAAATCGTGCTCTTGTGCGAAGCCGTGGAATTGGAAGCGTAGTACAGCCCGTCGGGCAGATTCACCTGCTGGGTGGCGAAGGGAATTCCCGCTTCGGGAAGGAAATCCAAAAAGAAGTCGATGCCCGTCTGCACGTCCTTGTCCTTCTTGCCGAGCGGACGCACGAAGTCGGCAAACTTGCCGAGAAACGTCCCGGACATGTAGGTCAGGCCGTTGGCTTGCTCGAGGAATCCGGCGGTTGCCCTTTTGAAATCCGGCGCCGCGGCCAACTGCTTCTTGGCCGCGGTCTTGTCGGCGAGAAATTCCTTCAGGAAGGTTCTGCTGGTGGCGAAGAACAGCCGGCCGCTGGTGCGATCCTTGGCCAGCAGCGGCTTGAGTCCCACGGCGCCTGGGATCGGGACGTCCATTTCGATAAGCTGCAAATCACCATCGGTGGCGGCCATGGCGCCGGGGATCTTGCCCAGCGATTTCTGGAGTTCGTCGAACAGCAGGGCCATGTTATCGACGCTCAAGAGCAGGTCGATGCCAGGGATGGTGAGGGTGTCGCCCTTGCTTGGAACGACAAACGATCGGCGGGGGTCAATGCGCAGGACACCGACCAACCGGGTATCGAGATGTCCGATGAGTTGGCGAATTCCAATCGAGGTGTCTGACAGCTTCCCGTCAAGCCCCGCAAGAAGCTGCTTGGCCTCGCTGCCCGCCACATCCTTGATGATGGCTTCGATGAGAGCGAAGAGCGTCTTGAGCCTGACGTCCGACTCGAACACCATGTCGGCGTCGGCCGGCGCCTGCCGAGCGACCTCGAGTTCCCGCGGCGGCACACCGGTCAGGAGCAGCAGCCCGCGCCGTGGATTTCCGTGGTGAAGAAACGACTTGTTGTGAAAAATCTTCCCGTCCTGGGTCGAGCTAAGCCCGATGGCCAGGACCTGATCGAGGCCCAGCTGTTCCAGCAGGCGCTTGACGTGGATGCGATCGAGTTTGAGATCGGGGGACACCTTCTTCGTCCGCTCGATGATGCGGTCGAGGTAGTCGGCCCCAGCCGAGAGATCGCCCTCCACGTCGGCGTACATGAAGACCTCACCTCCCAGGTCGAGATGCTTGTTCACGCGCGAGAAGTACGGCGAGGGATGAAACGTGGTTGGAGTGGTGCAGGCACTCAGGCCGATGGCGAGCAACATCAATCCACGAACAAGCTGGGTGTTCATGTCTTCCTTAGAGCTCATGAACGGGATATATCACGACGCGGCGGCCGGCGGTCCAGGCGACGGCATTGCTGTTTGGAGTCTGAGCCACATGCCTAGCAGTGTGCCGATGCGGATATGTGAAATGCACGTACGCTGATGGGCCAGGTGACCTCGCGTTCGTGGGCCGTGCCCCAGGCCCTTTCAAAGCGCGGCAGCATGTCCGTCAGGGGGTTGTCTCCCTTGTCTCGGAGGTGGCGTTTGAGGGCCGACCAGGTGTTGAGATATCCGATGAGGTGCTCAAGGCTCCAAGCCAGGCGCATCGCGAAGCGCGGTGGGGAGAGCTCGGCGAAGGGGAAAGCGATGCCGCCGTAACCGGCCTCCACGAGCTTGCGTTCCGGCTCCCAGCACGGCCCGAGGCGCGTTTCGTAGAGTTCGTAGACCAGCTTGTCGAGGTCGGGCGTGATGGTGCCGAGTCCATAGCACCACACGGCCAGGCAACCGGAAGGCCGAGCCACGCGCCGTACCTCGGCGAAGAAGGCTTCTTGCTTGAACCAGTGAAAGGCTTGCGCCGCCACCAGCAGATCGGCGGTTCCCGAGTCGCACCCGAGGTCTTCCGCCGTGCCTTGCTGGTAGAGAACATGGTCGGTGGGCGAGGCAGGCGCGTTGGCGATCTGCTTCGCGCTTGGATCCACGGCGATCACGCGATCGAAGTGCTGGGCCAATGCGACCGCTGCCTGGCCGTTGCCTGCCCCCACGTCCACCGCCAGCTCTCGTCCGGGCGCGATACTTGCCAGCCAGGCAAACAGGTCAGGCGGGTAGTGCGGTCGAAACTGCGCGTAGTCGGTTGCATGCTGCGAGAACAGATCCTTGAAGGTCATGGTCGGCTCCAGACTGCACGGAGATGATGACCCAGGCGAGGAGGACTTCTAGCCGCCCTTCTTCTTCTTTTTCGGCTCGCCGCTGTTGTCGGCTTTCACTTCGTCCATGGTGGTGCGCAGGGTACCGCCGGTGTCGGTGGCTTTCACGCCGGGCGGGCGCTCCCAGGGAATGTCCTTGAGCTGCTGGCCGGCGGTGACTTCGTAAAGGTAGCGCGCGGTCATGGGCACAGAAAGCATGAAGGCGGCGTCCTTGAATCCCAGCGGCCGCTCGCGCCGGTCGTCGCCGATCCAGCTGGTGGTCATCCAGCGCGAGGTGTAGCCCACAAACCACGAGTCCATGGTGGCGCTTGACGTGCCGGTCTTGCCGCCGACGAACAGGCCCGAACTGCGCAGGGCGGGCGCGTGGCCCTTGGTCACCACCCGTCGCATGAGCTGCGAGGTCAGCCAGGCCGTGCGCGGTGGAATGACGTCTTGGGTGCGCTTGCCGGCCAGCGCGACCATGCGATCGAGGCGCAGATCGGGCGCGCCCATCGGGTCAGACACCGTGGTGTTGTCTTCCAGTACCTGCCCGGCCCGGTCGCGTACCCGGCGCACGTAGATCGGCTCGGACAGGGAACCGTTGCGCGCGAAGGCCGAGAAGGCGCGGGTCAGCTCGTCGATGCGCGTGCATGATGCTCCGAGAGCGAGCGCTTGGTCGGGAATGATCGGCGTGGTGATGCCCAGCTTGCGCGCCCAGGCCTCGACGTCTTTGCCACCCACCAGTTTGAACAGCTGCACCGATGGGACATTCTTGGACCACACCATGGCGTATTCCAGGTTCACCTGGTACTCGACGGTGTTGTTGAGATTTTGGGGCACCCAGACCTCGCCGGTGATGGGATCGACTTCGGCGCGCGGGGTATCGTTGAGCAGGGACGCGTAGCCATAGCCGCGGTCAAGCGCCAGCGAGTAGTAGATCGGCTTGTAGGTCGAGCCGGGCTGGCGGCAGGCCTGCACCACGCGGTTGAATTCCGAACGGTCGAAATCCAGGCCGCCGACCATGGCCACCACGTAGCCGGTCTGGTGATCGTAGGAATAGAGCGAGCCCTGGACTTTGGGCGTTTGTTCCAGGCGCAAGGCCACCGGCCCGGATGGTGTCTTGCGGTCGGCGTAGGCCGGCATCCACTGCACCTCACCCGCGCCGTCGTAGGTCCAGTCCGAGAAGCGGCGCAGGCGCGAACGGTTCATGGGCGTCACCCACACCACGTCGCCGGGGTGAAGCACGGCATTGGTGCTGGTCAGGGTCTTGCCGTTGGTGGAATCCACGGTGCTGTAGGGTGAGGCCCAGTCCATGCCCGCGGAGGGCAGGGGGTAGATCCTTTCGCCCACGCGCACCTGCGCCTTGCCGCCGCTGGTGCTCTCGACCAATCCCAGGTACAGCCGGCCTTCGATGGGCGCCGCGGTGCCGTAGCGAGCGCTGGCCCGGCGCCGGAACTCGTCGGCCATGGGTCCGGCCAGGTGCGCGACAGGTCCTCGCCAGCCCTGGCGTTTGTCGAGTTTGCGCAAAGAGAAATCGACGTTCTCCTGCGCGGCTGCGTCGATCCACGGCGCCAGCGTGGTTTCGATGTCCAGGCCGCCTTCCCACAGGGCCTTTTCGCCGTAGCGTTTGCTGATGTCCCGTCGCACGTGTTCGGCGAAATAGGGCGAACGTTCGCGAAACACGTCGGGCGGCTGGCGAACCGTAAGCGGTCGGGCACGCAGGTTGTCGGCCGCGGTCTCGTCGATGACCCCGGCGACGGCCATGGCGCCAAGCACTTGGTCGCGCCGGGCGCGCGTCAGGTCAGGCGCCAAGAGGGGAGAGTAGCGGCTGGGCGCCTGCGCGATACCGGCGATGGTGGCCATCTCGGCCAGGTCGAGTTCACTGACCTGCTTGTTGAAATAACGGCGCGCCGCCGCGGCCACGCCGTACGACTGGTGCCCGAGAAAGATCTGGTTGAGGTAGAGCGCCAGGATCTGGTTCTTCTCGTATCTGGCTTCCAGCCGCCGGGCCAGTATGGCCTCGCGCATTTTCCGCTGGAGCGTCTGTTCGGACGTGCGCAAGAACGAGCGCGCGACCTGCTGGGTGATGGTCGAACCGCCTTGCACCACGTGGCCGGCGCGCAGGTTGGCCACCAGGGCGCGCATCATGCCGCGGTAGTCGAGCCCGCTGTGGTCGTAGAAGCGGCGATCCTCGATGGCGACGAAGGCTTGCAGCAAGGTCTTGGGGAAGGCTTCAAGCGGCAGGATCTCGCGCCGCTCGCTGGCCAGCTCGGCCAAATCCGTCCCGTCCCATGCCCGCACGCGGGTGGATTCCGCGGCTTCCAGGCGGTAGCGGTCGAAGTCAGGCAGACGCGGTAAGGTGCTGGCGAAGTAGGCGTACAAGCCGATGCCGCCCAGCATGGCCAGACCGCCGAGGCACAGGCCCGCGAATGCATAGAATTTGAGAAGCCAGAACCAGAAGCCGCCGTCCGAAGGATTGATGACCTCGACCCGCGCTGCCCCCGGCGAGGTACGTCGCCAAAGCACGCCGGGAATCTACCAGCCCGCTGCCAAAGTCACTAGCGGCACCAAGAACTAGTAAATTGCGACGCCGGCGCTGAACATCTGGGTGGCTGCCCAGCCACCGTCGGGCGCCACGTGGGCGGAGGTGTAGTCGGCGCGTGCGGTGAGGGCGAGGCGCGTGGTCAGGGCCAGTTCCAGGATGAGGCCACCGCCAAACGCGGCTCCCTGGCGGGTGCCACCGAGGGCGTCATGGGCGTACTGCGTGCCCCCGTGCCCGAAACCGCCCAGGTACAAGCGCCAGATGCTGACTGGGAAGACTTGCGCTTCAAGGGCCAGGTTGTTCCTGGTGAACGAATCGCCGTTCGCGTCCGAGCCGCCCGCGAACGCCCAGGTGCCGAGCAGACCGAAGGTGTGGTGGGGAAAATAGCCGAACTGGATATTGGTTCCGAAGCCGCTTCCGGAAAGGGTCGAAGTGGACGAGTACATTCCACCCAGATCCATCTTGAAGGCAAAGCCCTTGTGGTCGAGCGGCCTTCGTCCCAGGCGCATCATGCCCCAGCCCTCGTCGTCCATCACCACGGCCTGCGATGCCGATGCCACGTCGGCGGGCGTGAGCTGGGCCAGGGGAACTTCTCGTTCCGCTCCATTCGCGTCCTTCAAATGCACGGCCTGCCACGGATACATGGCCACGCTACCGTCGTAGCGGGCGCCTTCGGTGGCGACCATACCGATGGTGGCCAGTACCGCAACGACGATGAGCAGGGCCACCAGGTCGTCCTTGCCGCTGCCACTGCCCAACTTGCCGCCACCCGACCCCGACGTTCCGGGCCTGCGGGGTGCCGTGGGGACGGCCCGACCAGGCACTGCACCGACGGGACCGCGCGGCCCGTGCCCCACGCCAGGTCCGAATCCGGGGCCTGGGAGCGGTGGAAACAGCGGTGGTGGGAAGGGCGCGACGATGACCACGCCCACGCCCACGTTTGGCCCCTCTTCGACGTAGCCCTCGGGCTGCGGTCCGTAGCCTTGGCCTTGGGCATATTGCTGCTGCTGCTGCTGTGGCGGCGGTTGGGTCGTGTCGATGGCTTCGGCCCGGCGGTCGCCGATGGTTTGCACGATCTGCACGCTCTGGCCGCGCTGTTCGGGTGGCAGCTGGGCCAGTCGGGCAAGTTCTTGCTTGGGAATCACATACTCATTCGACAGACACCCGCCGCACGCATAGGAGAGGAACGCGGCGAAAGCCACGAGGGCGGGGACTTGCCTGCGTGAATGGTTTCGATGGAAGCGATGGAAGTAACGAAAGGCCGCTTGCGTACGCATGCGGCTAGACGGTAGCAGCTTTCGTGCCGTCTGTGCACCGCGACCCACTGGCTGTTTCCGCGGGGTTGCGCGAGGTCGCGCGCGAACCGTCGGTCTCACTGTGGCGTGACTTCACGCTTTTCCTCACGCCTCGTTGGATCGCATCCTACGCATCATCGACCGAACTCGCGGACGCGCGATTCCTGGGCGGTGGCTTCTTGCGGGGCTTGCTGAACGAACGTATAGTGAAAAGCAGGTAGCGAGCAAAACTCAAGGTTGGGAGGAACCATGGGAATTGACGTGCGCGTGGAGACCGAATCCGGCGAAGTTCAAGACGAAGTTCTCGACGACAACAACCTGACCGAGAAGCTGCTCCCAGACCGGGAAGACGGCACCTCGCCATGCTTGCGCTTTGTCGATCCGTTCGGCGACACACTGTTCAATCAGATTCAGATTCCGCTGGTGATCACGGAGCTGGAGAAGCGCCTACGTGTTTCGGCCAAGCCCGATGCGAAAGCGCACTGCGAGGCCATTCTCAAGGCCGTCACCGCGGCCGCGGGCGAAGAGCACACCTACGTGCGTTTTTCGGGCGAGTAGCAAGGCCAAATTCGCGGTGGCTTCGCGTAGATTGTCGCCAGGGCAGGAGCACGTGAGTGGAGTCGGGCTTTGCCAGAGCCCTTCCACGGATCTTTGTTAGATGAAGACAGGCAGCGCCGATCTGCCTCTGCACGGCGGGCGGGTCCCGATGTGGCTCGCCTCGCGCATGGCGCGACTGGGGCGGGTGATTGTCGAAGCCTTGGTGCTGGAATACGGCCGCACCGAGGTCTTGCGCCGGCTTGCCGACCCGTTCTGGTTTCAGTCCCTGGGTTGCGTGATGGGCATGGACTGGCACTCGTCCGGGATCACGACCAGCGTGCTGGGCGCGCTCAAGCGTGGGCTGGCGCCGGTCGCGGCCGAGTTGGGCATTCATGTGTGTGGCGGCCGCGGCCGGCATTCGCGCCGCACGCCCGACGAACTGCTGGCGCTAGGCGAGCGACTTTCCTTCGATGCGCCTGCCCTGGTGCGGGCCAGCCGACTGGTCGCCAAGGTGGACAGCGCGGCCGTGCAAGATGGTTTTGATCTGTACCTGCACGGATTCATCGTCACGGACGACGGCCACTGGGCGGTTGTGCAACAGGGGATGAATCCCGACAAGCGGCAAGCCCGCCGCTACCACTGGCTGTGGGATCGCGCCGGCTCGTTCGTCGAGGAGCCCCACAACGCCATCGAGGGCCAGCCACATCTGTTTCCCATCGTCAATCTGACCGACAAGGCCGCGGCGGCTGCGCGCGCCCAGACGGTCGTGCTGGCGGTTTCCGATCCCCAGCAGGTTGTCGCCGGTGTCCAGCGTGTGCTGACCATGCCCAGTCATCATGACGTGCGCGCCGAAAACCTGGATCTGCGCCGCCTGGGCGCGACCTTGCAAGTTGCCGCGAACCTGGGACCGTCAAGTTTCCCCGAGCTGCTGCTCACCCCGAACATTGGCAAACGCACGCTGTTGGCGCTGGCGCTGGTGGCCGAGGTCGTGCACGGGGCACCCAGCCGATTCACGGATCCGGCGCGCTTTTCCTTCGCCCACGGTGGCAAAGACGGCCACCCTTTTCCGGTTCCGCTGAAGGTTTACGACGAAACCCTGCGCGTGCTTCGTGGCGCGGTTGACCATGCGAGGCTTGACCGCAACGACAAACTCCAGGCCTTGCGCCGACTGGACGACCAGTGTCGGATTTCCGAGGCCGCAGCCGAGGGAAAGCCGCTGCCTGCCAGCGCCGCGTCCCTTTGGCCGACGCTGGTGGAGCACGAAAGGCGAGCATCGCCTTCGCTCGGCGGCCGAACTTGCATGGGCCGCTCTACGCAACCGCGCCAGCTGGCCCTGCCCCTAGAATAGCCTCTCCCCTTTGGGGAGAGGCAGGCCGCGCGCAGCGCGGCCGGTGAGGGGCCGGTGAGGGAACTAGCGCTCTTGCAGCGCCTTGACGAGAATCTTGAGAGCAAGCCGCTGCGGGCTGACCTTGTAGGTGCCTTGCGCGACCATCTGTCGCAGTTGCTGGACCCTTGCCTGCCTGTCGATGGCTTCAGCGTTGGTCCCCAACGGCGCGCGCGCGGGTTGCTTACGTGTCCGGAGTTGTTCCGATAGTGCCATACACAACCACATCGGCCCCCTATCAGAAACCTTAAGCCTACTTTTTTGCCTTTCTTAAAAGGCCAATGGTTAGGCCGGACTTCGATGGGAAGAAAGTGCCTAGGCGGCGACTGCGTCTTCGATATCCGAGAGGGATTCGCGCAGGCGGCGAGTGGCTTCGCCGTGGATCTGGCACACGCGCGATTCGGTGACACCCAGGATTTCGCCGATCTCTTTCAGGTTCATGTTCTCACAGTAGTAGAGCGAGATCACTTGCTGCATCTTCTCGGGCAGATCGTCGATGCCAGAAACCAGACGCGACAGTGCCTCGCGGTGGGAGGTCAGCTCGAACGGATCGGGCGAGTTGGTGTCGCTGGTGCGCTCTAGAAAATCCGGACCCGCGTCGTCGATGCCCACCACCGAGGAACCAGAGAGTTTCTGCTGGCGCGTGTAGAGTTCATCCACTTTAAGTCCAAGCGTATCGGCCAACTCTGCCTGGTCCGGCGATCGGCCGAGCTCGGATTCCAGCCTGCGGGTCGCTTCGCGCAGTTCATTGGACAGGCGGCGCATGTCACGCGAGAGTGTGTCGCGTGCGCGCAAGTCGTCGAGCATGGCCCCGCGAATGCGGAACTCGGCGAAGGCTTCGAAGCGATCGACGCGCTTGGGGTCAAAGCGCTCGGCGGCTTCCATGAGTCCGATCACGCCAGCCGAAACCAGATCGTCGATCTCGACGTGGGCCGGAAGCCGGCGCGCCAGGCGGCGGGCCACTTTCTCGATGTAGGGGAAGAACTTCGCGGCGTATTCTTTTCGCCGCGCGGCCAGCGATTTGGCGGAAGGTTTGCGTGTGCGCTTCTTCGCCTTGGTGACCACGGCCCGCCCTCGTTGCTTCACAACCTTGTTCCGCTTCGCTTTAAGCATGCGGGAGCGGTTTGCACGCTCCATGCCAGGAGCCGAGCTGGGCTAAGTGGGCCATCTTCCTGGCACCGGGGTTTCTGAACGCTTGGGATCGTCAGCCAAATGACATTTACTCGGAGCCAGAACCGTCAACCAGGTGACGACGAGGCAGAAAAACGTGGTGGCGCTGACGATCGGAATGAAGAGAGATTAAGCCACGGTTCTTCTGCGCAATTTTTCAACCAGCGTGGTTCGGTTCATTCCAAGCAATTCGGCTGCGCGATTCTTGTTTCCATGGGTGCGTTCGAGGGCCTGGCCGATAAGCCTGTCCTCAAGCTGGGTGAGCAGCATGCGTAGATCGACGCCATGAACGGGTAGATCGACGATGGCTGTGCCCAGGGATTTTACGTCTGTGCGCAAACTGGCCGGTAGGTCGTACACCGTCGCGCCGCGATCCTTGGCCGAGGCCACCAGACGATCCACGACGTTCTCAAGCTGGCGCACGTTTCCCGGCCAGGGGCATTCACTCAGACGCACGAGGAGGTCGGAAGGTAGTGGTGGCGTGTTGCGGCCGTGCGACGCGTTGGCTGTCCTTCGAAAGTGTTCGGCCAGGATGGGAATGTCTTCCAGTCGCTCGCGCAGCGGCGGGATCTCGATGGGGATGATGTTGAGCCGGTAGTAGAGATCTTCAATGAAGGTACCGTCGCGCACCGCTGCCTCCAGGTTGCGTGCTGTGGCCGCCACGATGCGCACGTCGGCTTTGTTGCGCGAATCGGGATCGCGCACCAGCCGCAGCAGCCCTATTTGAAGCTCGCGCGCAAGGTTCGCGATTTCGTCGATGAACAGGGTGCCGTGCTCGGCTTGCGCAAGCTTGCTTTGGCTTTCCCGGGCCGACGGGGCATCCGACAAGGCATCCGATGAGGCATTTGATGAGGCATTTGATGTAGGCGGGGCCCCGAACAGCTCGCTGGCGGTGGGATGGGCTTCTCTACCGGACAGCCGGACCGTGACAAAGGGGCCGCCGCGGCGGGCGCCGCAGGCGTGGATGAGCCGTGCGACCACTTCCTTGCCCGTGCCTTGTTCACCGCGAATGAGCACGCTGGCATTGGAATCCGCCACCTGATCGACGCGTTCGAGTACGACGTGCATGGCAGGATGGTCCCCGACCAAGGTCACTCCGCTGGTGCGCAAGGCCGATGCGGCCCGGTTGCGCTCGGACAGGGCGCGCTCGATCACTTCCGCGCCCAGTTGGTCATGAAACGGCCGAGGCACGAAATCCAGCGCGCCCATGCGGAAGGCCGAGACGATCTCCCGCACCGTCGCGCTGGCGATGCGCGCAACCACCGGAATCGGGCTTTTTCGCGCGTGCGCGGTGGCCAGCAGGTGGCGAATGGCATCCGCGGGAAGCCCAAGTGAAACCATGCACAAATCGAAGGGCTTTCCAGAAAGCGCTTCCAGGGCTTGCGTCACGTTGTCCGCGGTCACGAACTCGTAGCCGAGGGACAATATGACGCGGCCGAGCGCCTCTTGGGTGCTCTTGTCTTCGTCCGCGATGAGAATCCGGATGTGCATTCTCCGGCTGGTAATCGGCGGATCCGGCTTCGGCCTGTAGACAAAGCCCGGTGCAAGGCGAGCCATGTCGGCATCGGCTGCTTCCGCGTCGCCCGGCATGCCCGCCCGATGCTATACGGAGAGGCGATGTCGAAGCTTCTTGTCGTCACGCTGGGCGGCGCCCTCGGAAGTGGCGCGCGCTACTTACTGGGCGGTTTCGTGCAGGCTGTGGCCGGAACTGCTTTTCCCCTGGGCACGCTGGTGGTCAACGTGATCGGCTCGTTCCTTATATGCGCCATCATGCACATGGGAACCGCGGCCAACGTCATTTCGCCAACGCTTCGCCTGTTCCTGACCACGGGGATCATGGGCGGCTTCACGACCTACTCGGCTTTCGACTACGAAACCTACAGGTACACCCAGCAAGGGGCCTACCCGCTGGCTGCCCTGAACGTCGGCCTGACCCTGGTGGCTTGCTTCGCGGCCGGCGCGGCCGGGGACGCGGTGGCCAAATTGGTATTCAGGAACTAGCACGTGTGCGGAGCCTACGCTTCGCTGGCTTTGTCGGCAGCGAAGCCTCGCGGGAGGGTTTGGCGAGGCCGCGTGAAGCGCGGGGGTGGCAGGGCGGGAGGCAGGTGCCGAGGGCGAAGCGAACCCTTCGAGGGTTCCCATGCCACAAGGAAACAGGCGCGCGCCAGTCTACAAAGCGCGGCCAGCGAGGCCACGGTCGTGACGCGCCAGCTACATCGATGGCGATGTCGTGTCGAGGAGAGTTGACGTACGGCCATTCGCATCTCAAAGTGCTGTCCCTAGGCCAATGGCCCTCGACCTATCTCCCCAAACTCAACAGTTGATCAACCGGGTGCGCGGACGTTATCCGAATTCGCAGGCCGCCTTGATCCCGGTGCTTCACCTGATTCAGGATGAAGTTGGTCATCTTTCCGATGAGGCGCTCGATTATGCGGGGCGCCTGCTCGACCTGCCGCCCTCGCACGTGTTCGGCGTTGTGACGTTTTACACGATGTTTCGCCGTACCCCGCCGGCGCGCCACCGGCTGCATGTGTGCGCCAACATCGGCTGCGTGGTGCGCTCGGGCTACGACGCCATGGAGCACGTGCACAAGCGTCTGGGCATCCATCCTGGCCAGGCCACCAGCGACGGGCTGTTCAGCCTGGACGAAGACGACGACATGATTGGGTGCGAGGGTGGTGCCTCGGTGGTGGACGGGCACACGCGGCACGCCCATTTGACCATCGAAAAGCTGGATCGCTTGCTTGACGACCTGGGCAAGGCACCGGCGCCCCAGGGCACACACCCGAACGGGTTTCCGCCCATTGATGCGCTGGCGGCCTTCCGCAGCACGCCGGGCGAAAAGATCGTCACCAAGAACATCGGCGTGCCCGACATTCGCAAGCTCTCGACCTACCAGGCGCGCGGCGGCTGGCAGGCCTTCAAGAAAGCCCTGGGCATGCAGCGGACGGCCCTGATCGACGAGGTCAAGGCCTCAAATCTGCGCGGCCGTGGCGGTGCGGGCTTCCCCACCGGCATGAAGTGGGGCTTCCTGCCCAAGGACGCCAAGCAGGTGTACCTGGTGTGCAACGCCGACGAGTCCGAGCCCGGCACCTTCAAGGATCGCGTGCTCATCGCGGGCGATCCGCACCTACTAGTAGAAGGCATCGCGGTCTCGGCCTACACGCTTGGCTGCAACCACGCCTACCTCTTCATTCGCGGCGAGATGGCCATCGAGGCCAAGATCGCCCAGGCCGCCGTCGATGAAGCCTATGCCGCCGGGCTGCTTGGCAAAGCGCACGAGACCGTCGCGGGTCCGTACACCCTCGACGTCACGGTGCACCGGGGCGCTGGCGCTTACATCTGTGGCGAAGAAACCTCGCTGCTCAATTCGCTGGAAGGCAAGCGTGGCTGGCCGCGCATGAAGCCGCCTTTCCCGGCGGTGCGCGGCCTTTTCGGCCAGCCCACGATTGTCAACAACGTGGAAACCCTGATGAACATCCCCGACATCGTGATGCGCGGTGGGGCCGGGTTCGCCAAGCTGGGCGTGGGTAAATCGGGCGGCACGCGCGTGCTCAGCGTCTCGGGGCACGTGAATCGGCCCGGTGTTTACGAGCTGCCCATGGGCATTCCCTTCCGCCGGCTCATCGACGAGTACTGCGGCGGCATGCTGGGCGGAAAGAAGCTCAAGGGCGTCATCCCGGGCGGCAGCTCCATGCCGGTGCTCGACGCCAGTGAGATCGATGTGCCCATCGAATTCGACGCCCTGATGACCGACGCACGCATCAAGGACGTGGAGGTTAAGCCCGGCGTACCCTTTGACATGGGCGGCGGCAAGAAGCTCAAGACCATGGCCGGTTCGGGCGGGGTCGTGATCTTTGACGAGACCACCGACGTGGTTTCCTTCTGCGCCACCATCATGCGTTTCTACGCGCACGAATCGTGTGGCCAGTGCACGCCCTGCCGCGAGGGCACGGCCTGGTTGGCCCGCGTGTGCTCACGCCTGG
>Ga0302323_100002463_pt1 | contig 15002 bp, 9 predicted proteins | sample Fen_T0_3_FD_201950 | JGI IMG/M metagenome (GOLD analysis project Ga0302323, IMG submission 201950) | Peat permafrost microbial communities from Stordalen Mire near Abisko, Sweden - Fen_T0_3 | ecosystem: Environmental > Terrestrial > Soil > Wetlands > Permafrost | place: Sweden: Abisko... | reverse complement strand
ACTGCCCGCAGATATCCACGGGCCGTGAAGATCAAAATGAGCAAATTCCCGAGAAAACGGCCATCAAATGCTTAACCGACTGGCATTGGTCTTAAGTGTGTTGCCCACGCGGACGCTTGGCCCATTGCCAGCCGAAGAGGTCGACTCCATCGAGATGCCGAACACCGGTGTGTCGCTGGCGTTGGCCGAATCGGCCGGCCGCTCGGTCGGCGTCAGGTTCTTGGTCGGTGGGACCGTCTCTGTCTCATCAACGACTAGTTGTTGGGAGCGCCTTGACAGACCCACGCGATTAGCGTCGCAATCGTGGAATCGGGCAGGCTCCCTCCCAAAGGCATGGGGTCGATGCACATGCCATTACCTGTAATGGCCTGGATCACGTGGCTTTGCGATGGCTGGCCGGGGACGATCAAGAATCGATGATCACAGCAGGCATTCGACCGTTGGTTGACCATCGTGTCGTACTGCCAGGCCGCGTGGCAGATTTCGCCTGAGCACGTGGCGCCGCCGAGAATGGGCGCAACGTCCTTCGCGAAAAAAACGGTGGATGTTGTGTTTGCGCAAAGCGGATCTGCACCATCGTTGGCGGCGGCCGAATTTGGACCGCCTCGGCAGGGCCCGGCATCAGATGTCGGAATTGAGATTTCCGCGGCATCGGGGCCGCCATCTTGAGGCTGAGGCGATTGGCTAGCGGAGCATCCACAGAGAATCGACGTGAGCCTGACCGTGGCCAAGGTGCTGCGTAGGGTCTTCAAGCGGCTATCTCCTGGCGTTGTTGGGCGTCGTATGGGCGGTGGGCCAGCATAACCAAGGCGGGTTGTAAGAGGCGTGGCAAGAGAACCAGCGCCAGGGCGCCGCCGATGACGACAATGGCCAGAGGCTTCTGGGTTTCCGATCCGATGCCGTGGGAAAGCGCGGCCGGTAGCAGTCCCAGCATGGCGACGAAGGTAGACATGAGTACCGGCCGCAGTCGTCGCTCGGCAGCAACGCGTGCGCTTTGCTCGGCGGTGTGGCCGGATTCCCGCAATTGACGAGCGTACGTCACGACCAACAAGGCGTCCTGCACGGCAACGCCCAGGATCGAAATGAAACCCATGGCCGCCGAGATGGAAAAGTCGGTGCCTGTGAGATAAAGGGCAACCACGCCGCCGCTACTGGCCACGGGAACGCCGAGGAGAACGATGAGGGTGTCGCGCCAATTCTTGGCTGAGCTATAGACCAGGAAGGCAATGATGACCAGGGTGATTGGAATGATGACGAGGAGGCGTTGCGTGGTTTCGCGCAATTGGTTCATCTCGCCGTCCCATTCCAGGTGGGTGTCGTAGGGCAGCTTGACCTGAGCCCTTATCTTTGCCTGGGCCTCAGTGATAGTGGATCCCAGGTCGCGTCCGCGTACCGAGAACTTCACCGGGACATAGCGCTTCAGATCCTCACGGAAGATGACCGATGCTCCTTCTTCTTCAACGACCTCGGCCAGTTGCCCGAGAGGTACTTGCGAGCCATCCGGGCCGGCGACAAGAATGTTGCGAATCGAGCGCACATCGCGACGAAATGGCTCTGCCCAGCGCAGAATGAGATCGAAGTGCTTTTCACCCTCGAACACTTGCGTGATGACCTGGCCTCCGATCGCCGCTTGCACGACGGCGGCGACGTCGCCGGTGTTGAGCCCATAGCGGCCAATCTGGTCTCGGTAGGGAGTAATGCGGATGGCGGGCTGGCCAAGCGAACGGAACATCCCCAGGTCTTCGATGCCCGGCACGCCGTGCAGGACGTTCTGGATTTCTTCGGCCTTGCTTTCGTTGACCCTGAGATCCGGGCCCGTGACCTTGACCGTGTTTTCACCTTTCACCCCCGACATGGCCTCCTCGACGTTGTCGGCGATGACCTGCGAGAAGTTGAAGACGACGCCGGGAAAGGCGTCGGCCAGCTCCTTTTGGATCTCTTGGGTCATTCCATCCTTGGTCAGACCCTTGCGCCATTCGCGCGTGGGGCGCAGTGGCGCGAGCAGTTCGATATTGTAGAAGCCTGACACGTCGGTGCCGTCGTCGGGCCGGCCCAGCTGCGAGATGACGGTTTCCACCTCGGGCCGCCGTTGCTGCTCTTTCGTACAGGGCGTCTTTTCGTCGGCCGGGCAGCCGCGGATGATCGAGCGCATGCGGCCCACATAGCGGGCCGACTGTTCCAAGGAAATCGAGAGAGGCAAGGTGGCACGAATCCAGAAGTTGCCTTCCTCGAGCTTGGGCATGAATTCGCGGCCCAGGAATGCGGAGGCGGCGAGGGCCAGAATCACCGGGACGACCCCGATGGCGATGGTCGTCCGCGGCCGGCGCAACGAGAAGGCAAACAGCGGCGTGTAAAGCCGGCTGAGGAAGCGCATGGCTGGGCTTTCCTTTTCGTGCTCTTCGTTGCGCATGGGCAGGGCGCGCGAGGCCAGCATGGGCGTGAAGGTCAAGGCCAGCAGGATGGCTCCGCCGATGGCGAAGGCGTAGGTGTGGGCCATGGGAGCCATGATGACCCCGGCCACACCGGTCAAGGTGAACAGGGGGATGAAGGCGACAGCGATGATGAGCGTCGACGAGAACATGGGTGGCCCGACCTCGCGCGCTGCCGCCACCGTGCGTTCGAAGGCCGTACCGCCCTTGCGCACGAAATTGACGAAGATGCTTTCCATGACGATGACCGTGGAATCCACCACGATGCCGAAGTCCACGGCGCCTAGCGAGATCAGGTTGGCGGCTGTGCCGGTTCCCACCATTCCGGTGAATGCAAATAGCAGGGCCAAGGGGATGTTGATGGCGGTAATCAGGGCCGCTCGGCCATTGCCCAGGAACAGCCACAGCACCAACGACACCAGGACCATCCCGACCAGAAGATTCTCCATCACTGTGTGGGTGGTCAGCTTGACCAGGTCGGCGCGGTCATAGATGGGCTGGATGTCGATGCCCGGGGGAAGCACGCGATTTTGGTGAATGTAGTCGACTCGCTGATGGATCCCTTGAATGGTCTTGAGCGAATCGCCACCGTAGCGCATCAGCACGATGCCTTCGACCACATCCGCCTCGTCGTCTTGGCCCACGATACCCAGGCGGGGCGCGGCCCCCACGTTCACGGTGGCCACGTCGCGCAGGCGCATAGGCACACCCTTGGCACTTCCGACTGTGATGTCGCCGATATCCTGGACCGAACGGATAAGTCCCACTCCGCGCACATCGAAGGATTGTTCGCCCAAGGTCAGACGTTGTCCGCCGACGTTCTGATTGGCATTGGCAATCGCGCTTTGTAGCTGCGACAAGACCACGCCGCGCCCGCGCAGGCGGTAGGGATCGACCTCGACCTGATACTGTTTGGTCAGACCGCCGAAACCCACCACGTCGATGACGCCGGGAACCTGTCGGAACTGCTTCTCCAAGATCCAGTCTTGCACCGTCTTCAGCTCGGAAAGCGAGTAGCCCTTGCCCACGACCTTGTAGCGGTAGAGTTCCCCGATCGCGCTCCAAGGCGACAGTGCTGGTTGCACGCCTTGGGGAAGATTGACGAAGTTCAACTGGTTGAGCACGCGCTGTTGGGCGGTGAAGTAGCTGGTGTCCCAGCCGAAGTAGCACTTGACATCGGCTAGACCGAAGAGGGACTGCGAGCGGATGTGCTCGAGGCCGGGCATGCCGACCAGGCCAGTTTCGAGTGGTAGGGAAACGTAGCGCTCGACCTCTTCAGCGCTCCAACCTTGCGGCTGGGCGATGATCTCGATCATGGGGGCGACGGGGTTGGGATAGGCTTCGATGGAGAGTACTTGGTAGGAACGCAGCCCTACACCAATCAGAACCGCCACCAATGCCGCGACGACTACGGGCGTTTTGACAGCTGCCGCAACCAATCTAGCAATCATGACTAGAGCATTCCCGAAAGGAGGAGAGCGCCTTTTGTGACGACCCGTTCGCCCTCGGCAATTCCACGAAGAATGGGAAGGTACATCCCGCCCAGCTCTTCATTGACTGACACCGGTCTTCTACCGAAACGATGGCGTCCATCCGCAGCCTTGCCCAGGTCGACGAAGGCCATGGTTTGATCGCCCAAGTGAAGAATGGCGCTAGGCGGAAGTGCCGGTGCGCGTTGCTGGTCGACGGCCAAGGAGACCGTGGCATACATTTCCGGCTTCAGCGCTCGATCGGCATTGTCCAGCGTGCAACGTACCTTGGCCGTCCGGGTCGCGGGATCGAGCGTTTCAGCAATCCAGTCCGCCTGACCTTTGAAGACGCGCTCGGGATAGGCAACCACCTTGACCAAGCACTCGGTGCCGCGCTTGACTCGCCCAAGATCCATTTCGAACACGTCGGCCATCAGCCAGACGGTATCGAGCTCTCCGATGGTGAATAGCTCGACCACGGTACCTCCCGTGTATTGGCCTTGCACTTCGGCTCCTGGATTGACGTTGCGGGCGATGACCTCGCCGGTGATGGGGGATCGTAGGGTGTAGCTCTGCAGTCCCGCGCCGGCTCCGCCCCGGGCGCGCAAGAGCTGCGCCTTCCTTTTCGCCCGCTGCAGTTCCGATCGGGCCTTCGTGAAGTTGCCCTGCGCGGATTCGACATCCCTTTGCGCGCCTGCGTGCAGATCGAAGAGTTCGGTCTGGCGCCTGAAGTCCTTCTCGGCCGAGATGAAATCGGCCTGAGCCTTCTCCACATCAGAGAACGCACTTCCCACGTCGGGAGAATCGATGACGAGCAGGGTGTCGCCCTTCTTCAGCCGCTGGCCTGGCCGTGCCTCGATGCGCTCGATTCTTCCCGTGACCGGGCTTAGCACGTGGGCTACCTTCAAATCATCGAAGGTCACGCGGCCGCTGGCGACGACGAGCCCCCCGATCGGCTTCGGCGCCAAAGGCTCGACGACTAAGTGGGCCGCGTCTACCTGGTCCTGCCACAACCAGACTTCAGAAGCCGACGGTGAGGATGATGGGGAAGCCGTTGACGGGTCGATTCGCTGCTCAGCGTGCACTTGGCAAGCCGCCAGCGCCACGGTGGCAAAGATGAGGGAAGAATTGGCGTTCATATTTCAGGCGGTGTGTGAGCAAGACGCATGCCGACCGAAAAGCCTGTCACCCGTCCAGTGCCGCCCGAACTTCGAGGTCTTCGAGACCGGCGCGCCTGGCAAAGCGCGACAGTACGCCGCCAGGGTGCGGCGCTTTGTCGCGGTTCGACCTCTTATCGCGAGGTGGGCTTGCCGTTCACAGCTACTGGATGACCAGCGGATTCGTGCTCACTCTGAAAATCGCGGTATTTGACCGGCAATGGTCGCTGTAGATTGTTTGTGTGCATGTCTGGGTGTCCGGATTGGTTTGCGTGGTACAGGTGAATCCGCCTTCGATCTTACAGGTCGCCGAGCAGCCATCGCCATTCACCAGGTTGCCGTCGTCACATAGCCGGTCTGGACACGCACCGCGTGCGCGGATTGGTGGATAATCCGCCGACTATTTGGCAGGACGGGCCACTTTCGCGCCGCTGTGCAATCCGAAGGAAGCTAGTTTCGAGCGCGTCGAGCTGTAGTCCGTGTGAAGCACGCTTCGTATCCCCAAACCGGTTGCAATCCTGACGAACATCGGAGTGTTCTCGACGTAGGCAACTTGCTGTGCTGGCGTATGCGCAACATCCAGCGCCAGCCGAAAGATGTCGGCATCGGGCTTTCGGAGGTGGACGTAGCAGGAGGAGATGTATGCGTCTACGATTTCATCGAGGTGGAATTTTTGAATGCGGTACTCATTCAGTACCCGAGCCTCGTTGCTAACCACAATGACCTTCAGTCGATACTTTCCCTTGAGCTCACGAACCAAGGCGAGCATGTCAGGGTCGGGCGTCGATTGCGCAAACATGAATTTGCGAAACTGGCCTCGAGTGAACGGCCGGCTCCGAAAGAAGACCACGTGATCCAGGTAGTCCTTTTCGGTGAGTTTGCCTTCCTCGTAGGTGTCGAAGACCCTCTGATGTCGCGCTTCCATCTCGACCGCTTCGAGCTTGAACTTCTTCACCGCTCGCTTGCGGGCTCGATGGTCCCATCCGTCGCTGAGTAGTACGCCCCCGATATCCATGAACAAGGTCCTGATTGGCATCGCATCCTCCAGCGGGCGGTCGGGCGTCATGGCTGCCACCGGATGCGCGAGTCTTCCAGCGGAATCGCGAGGCCGTTGCCGTACGGTATCACGCGTGCTGTGTAGTCGGCCGCAGCACGAGACGCCGATACAGCCGTGCTGTAGCTGTAGCTGCCCGATGCTCCTTGGATGTGCCGCTCGCATGTCATCACTTGCCGAGTTGGCTGGGCGTGCTTGGTCGCCTCGGCGTACAGTTCGACTTGCTGCTGGAACCAAGCCGGTGCTTCCACGGCTTGCCGCCGCGTCTGGACGAGACCGTCGACCTTGTTGCGGAAGATGGGATCGGCCAAGACGTGTTGAATCTGGTCTCGTGAGACCGTCTGCAAAACCGCCCAAGGATTGTGGGTGATGTCCCAGAGCTCTGAATCGAGGTTTCGCCAGACTTCATCGGTGGCATGATTCCACGACGAGCGCATGTCCAAGGCCAGCTCCGCCAGGGAATCCACGCCCTCGACTTCCGTTGGCAAGAGGGTGTTCTTCAGGTGTCCAACACGAGTCTGTTTGCTCACGCGTCCTCCGGACGGGAAGCTTAGGTCAGAGTTCGCGATTCCGGTACACCAATGGTCGTCCCTGATCCGATACCATGGTCCAATGGCTTCCCCCCCGGGTTCGTCGCATTCCTGGACTGCACCCTGAATATCCAGGATGTCAGCAACGAACGGCATACGGGAGGGAGACAGATGTCGAGCCACATCCATCATGGTCGCCGCCGCTTCTGCGGGGGCGCGCTTACGACCGTTGCTGCCCAACTTGGCATGGTCGCCTTTTCGAAGGCCCGGGCCAGCAATGGGAAGCTGGGCGATTCGGGCCCGGTCAGGTCGGGCACGGGAGCGTCCTTCGGCGTGCTGAGGCAGGTCGACGCTGGTCTGCTGAACGTCGGCTACGCGGAGGCAGGGCATGCCGACGGCCCCGCTGTCATTCTTCTCCATGGCTGGCCATACGACATTCACAGCTATGTCGACGTCGCGCCCTTGCTGGCCTCGGCCGGCTACCGGGTGATCGTTCCGTATCTGCGAGGCTACGGTACGACCACCTTCCTTTCCCACGAGACGTTCCGCAATGCCCAGCAGTCGGCGGTGGCCCAAGACATCATCGCCCTGATGGATGCCCTCAGGATCGAGAGGGCCATCTTGGGCGGATTCGATTGGGGCTCGCGAACGGCGGTCATCATGGCGGCGCTGTGGCCGGAGCGCTGCAAGGCGATCGTCGCGGTGAGCGGCTATCTCATCACGAACCTCAAGGCCAACCTGCAGCCGCTGCCGCCGCAGGCGGAATTGGGTTGGTGGTACCAGTACTATTTCGCGACCGAACGGGGCAAGCTGGGCTATAGCCGCAACCGGTACGAATTCAACAAGCTGATCTGGAAGATCGCTTCGCCGAAATGGACCTTTGACGATGCCACGTTCGGCCGCACCGCGACCGCCTTCAACAACCCGGACCACGTCAGCATCGTGATCCACAACTACCGTTGGCGGCTGAGCCTCGAAGCCGGTGAACCGCAATACGAGGCGCTGGAACAGAAGCTCTTCCAGGGCCCGGTCGTTTCGGTACCCACGATCACCATCGCGAGCGACTTCGATGGCGCCGCCGCCGATGGCGCTGCCTACGCCAAGAAATTCTCAGGCAAGTACGCGCACCGAATTCTCGAAGGCATCGGCCACAACGTCCCCCAAGAAGCGCCCCACGCCTTTGCGCAAGCCGTGATCGACGTCGACGGCTACTGAGCCGGCGGCAGCTATGGTCGGTTGCTGCCGTCGTCCGTGCTGTACCGGGCGGAGGCGGAAGCGGGTGCGGCCCGTTCTTGCGCGCGGGAGGGGATGTCGGTGGCTCCCACGGCAGACAGATCGAGATAGCGGCGGTATTGCGTGCGTGCTTCCTCCTTCTTGCCCTTCGACCAAAGCAGGTCCGCCAAATTGAGGTAGGCCACGCGGCGCTTCGGATCGAGGGTCAGCACCGATCGAAGCAGGGATACGGCTTTCGTGGCATGGCGCCTGTTCTTGCCCAGGATGAACGCATGGTCATTGAGAGCGGCCACTGCCTTCGGGTCATCCACCTGAAGCAGCCTCTCGAACAGGGGCGGGTCTGTCTCGAACGCCTGGGCTTCGATGCCTTGAGCTGCGGTTGCCTGACAGATGCCGTAGCCGAGCAGTCGTAAGGCGAGGGCCGAGCTAGTTTGGTAGCGTGCCAGGGCCGACTGGTGGGCAAGGGTGAGGATCTGGGCGCGGCTAGGCTTGTCGAGCAGGCCGTCGCCTTGTCTCACCTTGCCCTCGAAACCCACATCCAGGCCCATCACGCCCTCGATGTCGCCGGCCGCGAGCAAGCGGTTGAGCTCGCCCTGGAGCCAATGCTTCTGCCATGTCTCGGACGGCAAGGTCAGCGTGCTGTCCTCGAGGCACCTCTGCTCGTTCGAGAAGAACCCCTTGGCGCCGGTGGCATAGGCCTCACCCCGCCAGGTGTAGAGCGCGCGACGGGCTTTCGGGCCCGCGTCGGCGTCGCGCAGGCACAAATTGAAGAACCCGTCGGTAGCCTTCTTCGTGATTTCCCAACTGAGGTTCACATTCTCCTCGGGGTGGTCGCGGGTCCCGTCCTCATGCCAATCGCCGCCGTACATGGCGTCGTACTTGGAGACCGCGCTGAACACGAGCGCCAGGTCGCCCTGCCGAACCCAGAAGATGTGGTCGACGGTCACCTGGGCACCGCCTCCTCCGAAGGGAATGCTGAAGCTGTGATTGACGACAAAGGCCTGCTTGCCCGGACCGATGGAGATCGGGCCTTGGCCGAGGGTGTAGTGATGCGTGCTGTCGTCTTCGGCTTGCATGAAGCCGCCGATGGGGCGCGCCAGCAGGGCGGGCCGGGCAGGCGGCGGCGGCAATTGGACGATGGCCAGCCAAAGCGACGGGACGTAACCCGCCGTATTCGGGGGGATCGGTTCGACGGGGTAGCAGAGGTTGACAGACAGAATCGCGAGCCGGGTGTCGGCCGCCGCGCCCCAGGGCTGCACCTCGAAATTCTCGACCTCCTCGCGCGGTTTGAAGCCTTCCGGCCTCATCAGTCGCAACACTGCCACCGCGCTCGCGGTCGGGATGGCCGTAACCAGGCTGGCCACGCTTTCGAAGGTCGGGGCGGGAGCGGGCGCTGCTCGCGAGGGGGCCGGGAGAAGCGTGGTCGCGAAAACAACGGAACAGAGGACGAAGAGACGCTTGGCAGGGGATGGAATCATGATCTTGTCACGGCCTGGATAGGAGCAACATTGGATCAACCCTACAGGCGTCGCACGAGCTGGGCAATCGAGTCCGTAGTCGATTTGAGCCGTCACAGCCGTGCCAACAGGTCGTCGAGACTAGCCCGACCGGCCGCCTCGACAGCCGTCGACTCGTAAGCTCAACCGCAATGGAGCGATGTAATTGATGTCACCGGGTGAATGTAGTTGACGTCCGGCACGCGCAGCCTTCGCAAAGGATGGCCACCCGGTACAGGACGTCTCCCAGAGCGGTTGGCGGGTTTGCGTCGTCGATCGAATGACCACGGATGGACATCGTCTGTCGGAGGAGCCCCGCCAAACCCGCTCGCACTCATTGGAAGGTCGCTTGCGAGATTCCCTAGGCTACGACGTTACATTGATCGAGTTGCCCGTCATCGCGCTGCTGGAGTTACTGATCATCTGCAGTTGTTGGTAGGCGAGCCCCCTGCGCTGTTGGGCACTCAGGGTCTTGGCGTTGCCTTCCATCGACGTGCTACTGGACGACGTCGAGGACGGATCAGATTGACCGCTCATGCCGGGAGGCGGGCCAGAGGGTGGGCCGCCCGCCGGTGGTGTTCCGTGTGCCCCAGCGGATGGCCCAGCCTTCTTCAAGTACGCCGACAACTCGGATTCGGTGATGCCGCCATCGCCGTCCGTATCCAACTTCGTGAACAGACTATCCAGCGACGATGTGCTGCTACTCGAGGATGTGCTGTTACTCGTCGATGTGCTGCTGGACGCGGCTTGCTTTGCCCTCTCAAGCTCGCTCTTCGAAATGGATCCATTCTTGTCAGTGTCCAGGTCTTTGGACACCCGCTGGGCCGCCATGTCGGCCATCTTCTTGCGCATCGCTGTGAAGTCCACGGAACTGGTAGAGCTGCTAACACTTGAAACTGACATGAAGTTCTCCTTTGGTTTGATTCTCGGACGCTTTGGGTATCGTCACGGAAGTCGAGAAACCTCGGGGCCAGTAACATTTCGAAACATTTCCCCGGAGAATGGGGCGGCGAGACGTAGCCCGTTGCGGACAGAGCTTGACGGACGGCGCCGGAAGCTCAGCGCACGGACGGCTGAACGCCGGCCATGCCGTTCAAATCGGCCGTAACGCCGTTGCCTCCTCGTGGCGGACCGCCAACGGACGCCAGCAACAAGAGGCTTGCCTGCCGCCCCTCCGGGCCACCCCCGCGATAGCCTGGCGTCGCCATGACCACACTGCTCTTCACCATCGCCAGCTTCGCCTTGCGGTCAGCAAACACAGGCTAGACCCGGCGGCCTGGTACGCATTTGGTACAGACGCGCCGGTCTAGTCTTCCCTGGCATCGGGAAAGTCTAAGTATTCTGCGGTGGAGCTGAACAGGATCGAACTGTCGGCCTCCTGAATGCCATTCAGGCGCTCTCCCAGCTGAGCTACAGCCCCATCGGCCTTTTGCAAGGCCGGGACAGTAACTACCAGCGAGGCGGGCGAAGGTCAACATCCGAGTCAAAGGCAGTTCAACTTCTGTCCGAGTCGCGCCGTGGCTTGACAGGAGGGGGCAGGGTGTCAGATTGTCTCCTCCCTTTTCTAGGCCTTTGCGGGCTTCGAAGACGAAACATCAGGAGAACCCATGGCAACGATCGATTTCGGTGGAGTCAAAGAGGAAGTCATCACGCGGGAAGAGTTCCCGGTCAAGAAGGCACTCGAGGTGCTTAAGAATGAGACCATCGCGGTCATCGGCTATGGCGTCCAAGGGCCGGCACAGGCGCTGAACATGAAGGACAACGGCTTCAAGGTCATCATCGGCCAGTCGTCGAAGTTCAAGCGCGACTGGGATCGCGCCGTGCGTGACGGCTGGGAGCCGGGCAAGACGCTCTTCGAGATCGAAGAAGCGGCCGAGCGGGGCACCATCATCCAGATGCTTGTGTCGGACGCGGCCCAGAAGGCGATTTGGCCCGAGATCAAGAAGCACCTCAAGAAGGGCGACGCTGTGTATTTCTCGCACGGCTTCTCCATCGTCTATAAGGATCAGACGGGCGTCATTCCGCCTGCCGATGTGGACGTGATCATGGTGGCCCCCAAGGGCTCGGGTACGTCGGTGCGCCGCAATTTCTTGTCGGGCGCGGGGATCAATTCCAGCTTTGCCGTCGAGCAGGACTTCACCGGCCGGGCCAAGGATCGCGCCATGGCTATCGGTATCGCGGTGGGCTCGGGCTATTTGTTCCCGACCACGTTCCAGAATGAGGTCTTCAGCGACCTGACGGGCGAGCGCGGTGTCTTGATGGGCGCTCTGGCCGGCATCATGGATGCCCAGTACGACGTTCTGCGCGCCAATGGTCACAGCCCCAGCGAGGCCTTCAACGAGACGGTCGAGGAGCTGACCGAGAGCCTGATTCGCCTGGTGGGTGAAAACGGCATGGACTGGATGTACTCGAACTGCTCGGCTACCGCTCAACGTGGCGCACTCGACTGGCGTCCGCGCTTCAAGGCGGCCGTGATGCCGGTGTTCGAGCTGCTTTACGACCGCGTTTCCTCGGGCAAGGAGTGCAAGCGCGTGCTGGAGTCCACGGGCGGTGCCGATTACCAGGAACGCTTGGGCAAAGAACTGGCCGAGCTTGGCAACTCGGAGCTGTGGCGGGCTGGTAAGGCAACCCGCTCGCTGCGCCCGCGCGAGGCGGCCAAGGCGATTTCCGCCGACACCAAGGGCATCGGCGGTCGCAGCGAAAACTAGGCGTTTTCGCCCAAAGCGCGAGCCTGTTCCGGCGGCCGACAGCGGCGCGGAGCATGCTCGCGTTTTTTTTGTCCCGGGCTACAAAGCTTTGCCAAGGTCCAGCGAGGGTATGAGGAAATATTCGGCGACGACCAGGGCGACAAAGGCGACGAGGCCGAGCAGCCCGACCGCGGCCACGCGCCAGTTGGAGTGGAAGGTCAGGTTGTCCGACGTCTCGATGTGATGCTTGGTGAACTGCATCCTCTCGATGATCAGTCTGGCCGTCATCGAGTAGGCGAGGGGCAGCAGCACGCGTGGTGTCCGCTCGGGCAGGAAGGGACTGAAGAGCACGATGAGCAGGGAGACCGCTCCGCCCCAGTACATCGCTTGCTTGGCCCGCCTGGCGTCGCCCAGCGCCGCGAAGTTCGCGTGAATGATGTAGGTCCCGACCAGCGGCCCGCCCAGGAAGGCGGCTGACCATCCTTGCGCCGGCGAATACACCTTGGTTCGCCCCATTCCCGACGTGTCGGCCGCACCGTCGATGTCCGACTTGGGAGGGGCATACGGGTTGTGTGACTCTTCCACTGCTTGCTGTCCTCGCGATCGCGTGCGTGTGGCCTTGCCATTATCGCACGTCTGGAAAGCGTTCGGGCACGTCTCGACGCCCGAAACCTGGTCGCTCTTCTAGTAGAATGACCCATGCCTTTTCCGCGGCCCACGATCGCGTCGAGCATCACCGCGCAGATCGGCCCGACCAATACGGGCAAAACCCACCGCGCGGTCGAGCGCATGCTGAGCCACGCCTCGGGCATGATTGGTTTGCCGTTGCGCTTGCTTGCGCGCGAAATCTACGACCGGGTCACCGCCCAGGTCGGGGAGGGCGCGGTCGCCTTGGTCACCGGCGAAGAGAAGCGCATGCCGGCGCGGCCGCGCTACTTCATTTGCACCGTCGAAGCCATGCCCGCGCAGCGCGAGGTCGATTTTCTGGCTATCGACGAGATCCACCTAGCCGGTCACGTCGAGCGCGGGCATGTCTTCACCGACCGTCTGATGCACTGGCGTGGCCGGCGCGAGACCTGGCTGCTTGGCGCCGACACCATTCGTCCCATCCTGGAACGGCTGGTTCCCACGGCGGTCATCGAGCGCAGGCCCCGTCTGTCGCGCCTGTCCTGGGGCGGTGCCTCGACCTTGCGGGCCTTGCCCCCGCGCACGGCCATCGTGGCATTCTCCGTCGACCGCGTCTATGAGCTGGCTGAACGGTTGCGCGCCCGACGCGGTGGCACGGCGGTGGTGATGGGGGCCTTGTCGCCGCGCGCGCGCAATGCCCAGGTCGCGCTTTACCAGTCGGGCGAGGTCGACTACATGGTGGCGACCGACGCCATCGGCATGGGTCTGAACATGGACGTGGATTGCGTCGCCTTTGCAGACTTGCGCAAGTTCGACGGGCGTCGCCTGCGCGAGCTGGAAGATGCCGAGCTGGCGCAAATCGCCGGGCGCGCTGGCCGGCACCACAACAATGGCAAGTTCGTCACCTTGTCACCGCTGCCCGCGCTGGCTTCGCCGGTCGTGCGTGCCATCGAAGACCATCACTTTCCGGCCCAGACGCGGGTGTTCTGGCGCAACACCGATCTCGATATGACGTCGATTCCCTCGCTGGCCGCCTCGCTGGCGCGCCGGCCCCCCGATGCGTGTTTGCAGCTGACCGATGATGCCGACGACACGCGCGCCCTGGCCCGCCTGGGCGACAATCCCGAGATCGCTGGTCGCTGTCGCAGCGCCGACAACGTGGCCTTGCTTTGGCAGGTGTGCCAGATCCCGGATTTTCGCCAGCTGCAGCTCGACGACCACTACAACTTGCTGCGCACCATCTTCCTGCAGCTCAGCGGGCCGCGCGGCCGACTGGAAAAGGATTGGATTGCGGGCCACATCAAACGCCTGGCGCAACCCGAGGGCGACATCGATACCCTGCTCGCGCGCATGGCCTTCATCCGGACCTGGACGTACATTGCCCACCACGCGCGCTGGCTCGACGATGCGTCGGCATGGCAAGAGAAGACGCGCGCCATCGAGGATCAGCTCAGCGATGCCCTTCACCACAAGCTGGTGCAACGGTTTGTCGACGGCGTCCGCCAACGCGGGCGCAGCCGGGTTCGTCCCCAAGGCGCGTTCGCCGAGCAATTGCGCCAGGCCATGGCCGACGAGCCCCAGGGCCAACAAGGCGGCGGCCAGGCGCTGGAGGCGTGGGTCGAAGAGCTGGTGGAGGCCCCGCACGAACGCTTCGCGCTCGACGGCAGCGGCCACATCGTCAGCGTCGCTGACGGTCGCGTGCTGGGACGGCTGACTGGCGGGGTGGATCGCCTGCACCCCGAGGTCACCATGGTGGGTGACGAGCTGAGCGCGGGCATGCGCATGCGTGTCCAGCGTCGCCTGGTGGCTTGGACGCGCGATTTGGTGGAGGACTTGCTGGGTCCCTTGCGCGACCCGCGCCTGGCCCAGATGGGCGCGGGCGTGCGCGGCCTCGTGTACCAGCTGGAACAAGGTCTAGGCACGGCGCTGGCCCGTGAGGCCGAGGCGCAGCTACGCCACCTGGACGCCACCGACCGCAGCAGTCTTGGTCGCGTCGGCATCAAGGTCGGCAAGCACACAGTGTACGTGGCGTCCCTCTTGCGACCCAAGGCCCTGGCGGCTCGCGTTTCCCTGTGCCGCGCCTACCTTGGGCCAGGCACGCGGCTCGATGTTCCGTCGGCGCAGGTGCGCTTCTTCGCTCCGGCGCCATATCTGTCGGACGACACCTGTCTGGCCATGGGCTTTCCCGTCGTCGCCGGTCTGGCGATCCGCGCGGACGAGGTCGAGATCCTGGTTGCCAGGATTGCGGCTGGCGCACGGGCCAGGGAGGTGGCGCGGCGGCTCGCTTGCGAGGCTGATCAGGCGGCGGCTGTGGTTAGGG
>Ga0302323_100002462_pt1 | contig 15005 bp, 9 predicted proteins | sample Fen_T0_3_FD_201950 | JGI IMG/M metagenome (GOLD analysis project Ga0302323, IMG submission 201950) | Peat permafrost microbial communities from Stordalen Mire near Abisko, Sweden - Fen_T0_3 | ecosystem: Environmental > Terrestrial > Soil > Wetlands > Permafrost | place: Sweden: Abisko... | reverse complement strand
GGAGGGTGGGGCCGGGGGAGCCAGTGGAGGCGCAGGTGGGGCGGCCGGCAGCGGCAATGGCGGTGCCAGCGGCAAGACCATCTTGGATTTGGTCCCGAGAGACAACGACGTGCCTGGCTGGACGGTCAATCCCGCCAACACCAAGACCAAGGGCAAGGTTGCGGTCACGGCCACGGACCAGGCGACCACCGAAGGGTTCATCGACGGTGCCTCGGCGGACTTCTTCAAGGCGCCTCTCACGCCGGTCATGTTCGCCTGGCAGAGCTACATCAACACGACGGTGGCCAGTGCCCCGGTTGCCCCAGATCCGCTGGGCGTAAAGGTGGAACTGTATATTCTTCAGATGCCCGACGCCGGGCAGGCCACCAGCCTCTACACCTCGCTGCTCGACGCCGAGCTCTACGCCAAATGGACCTGGACCGATCCAAGCTCGCCCGCGGTGGGCGACAAGTCTCGCGTCACCAACGCCAAAGACACCTGGAAGATCAACTTCATCAAGGGTGTCTACTACGTCGAGGTTTCCCTGACGCCTTCCTATGGCCCGGCGCCTGACTACACGGAGAACGATCCGAGTCTGAGAGCGGCTGCCTTCACCTTTGCGACCGCCGTCGCCGCGAGGTTCTAGCGGTCGAGGACCTAACCCTCACCCTCGCTGTCCGCGGCGGCATCGGGGGATGAGGGGGTGCCGTCCGACGACAGACTGACCAGCTTGTAGCCCTTGGTTCCGAGGCCAAGCTGGTAGGCGTTGTCCATCCAGTCTAGGATTTTTCCGCTGACGGGCTCCATGAGTCGTGGACGCGCTGCCCTGACCTCGTTCATCAAGTCGAGCGCGTAGTAGTCCAGGGCCAGCGGATCGGCAGACGCGAAGATTCGGCCTGGCTGCGCGTTGGGCATGCTGCTGGTGTCGCCGCTGGCCACGGCCCGCAGGGCGTCGACGAGGGTCAGCTTGATGCTGTTGCGTATGGAAGGAATATTGTAGACGGCGGGCAGGGCAGTCTGGACGTCTTGGCCCTTCACCGAGTCCGAGTGGAAGTTGCCCGGGCAGTCGATGATCCCAAAGACGTTCTTCAATGCCGCGGTCACGCCAGTCTGTCCGTGAACCTTGAAGACCGGACAATTGATCGTTACGTCCGTCATTTCGGTGAGAATGCGCGACAGTCGGGGCTTCGTACCCTGGATGGTTCCGTAGCCCGCCGACGAATAGCCAGGCCCCTTGCCCTGGCCGCTCGTCGAATCGAGCGTGCCGAGCAACTTGGCCCCTTGAAGGTCGTCCGCGCTGTAGGCACCCACGTCGTTCAGTTCGTCGAGCCGACGATCCCAGACGATGATATTTCCGGAACACACGCCGGCCTTGGTGACGAGGCTTTTCACCAGTGCACGCACGATCGCTGGCGAGGTCGGGAAATAGGCATTGAGGCAGTTGACCTTGAGCCCGACCCGTGTGCACGAGCCGACATCCGGCAAGAGCTTCGACCACGGATTGGACGCGCCTCCCGCGAGGGCCGACAGCACGGCGTCGACCATGTTTTGCACAGCGCTGACTTGAGCCGGTTCCTTGCTGAGGCCTTTGCCGTCGATGCTGTCGTTGCGCTGGATGGTCACGACCATGGCCTTGCCTTCGACGGGGCCGGCGCTGCTCGTCTGACCGAGACCGGTTCCCCCATCGGGGCCGCTGCAACCGCAGGTGGTGGGGCTGGTGTCGGGGCCGGCCTCGGGCCAGTCCCCCCCAACGCTGGGGAAACACCCCGCGATCCCGCTCAGCGACGCCGCGGCGGCCGCGCCGGCTGCGCCAGTGAGAATCTCTCTGCGGGTCAAGTGTGTCTTGGTCGCCATGTTTTTGCCTCTCCCCAGAGCTGCGAGTACGACGTGTGCGACAACTCTGCGCGACGAACCGGAATTTCAGATGAAGATTAGCACAAGCGGTGTCGGTCATCTGATACAATCCCTCGCCTGGAGGGGCCAGGTTTTCTCAACGACCGATTGGGGGATGCGGTCACATCGGAAAAGGGAGCCCAGATGAAACTCTTCACACGACGCACGTTCGTAGGTACTTCGATCGCGGCCGCCGCGACCTTGAAATATGGGCGGGTTTTCGCGGGATCGGATCCAGACATCGTCGATGTCACTGGCACTGATCCGGCAAAAATGGTGGCCGCCGCACTGGCCGCACTGGGCGGAATTTCAAAGTTCGTAAAGAAGGGCGATTTTGTCGTCATTAAGCCCAATGCCGCATTTGCAAATCCGCCAGCGTGGGGCACCACGACACATCCGGAGACAGTGGCTGCCATCGCCAAGGCGTGTCTCGAGGCCAAAGCCAAGGAAGTGCTGATTCTAGAATTTCCGCAGGCCAAGGGCGAAAAGTGTCTCGAACGCTGTGGCCTGACCGCGGCGCTGGCAGCGGTGCCGGGCGTGAAGGTGAAGCTCCTCGGCCCCGGCGACTTCCAGAAGGTGGACGTGAAGGGCGGCGTGACGCTGAAGTCCGTCGAGGTGGCCAAGCAGATCCTTTCGGCCGACGTGTTCATCAACGTCCCTGCCGCAAAAGCTCACTACCAGGCCGGCGTGTCGTTCGGCCTCAAGAACCACATGGGACTTATCCTCGACAGGCAGGCTTTCCATACCGCGATGGAATTGCACCAGGCGGTCGCCGATCTCGGTCGGGTGATCAAGCCGAACCTGACTATCCTCGACGCAACCCGTGCGCTGCTGACCAACGGCCCCGCGGGGCCCGGCGATACGTCGGAGCCCGGCCGAATGATCGCAGGACGCAAGGTCACGTCGGTGGATGCTTACGGCCTGACCGTCGCGAAGTTCAACAGCAAGACCATGACCCCGGCCGACGCTCGCCACATCGAATTCGCAGGCAAAGCAGGCCTCGGGGAAATCGATGTCGCCAGGATGAAGGTCAAGAAGGTCACCGCTTAGCGCTCGCCCATGAGACGCACCGGCCTGGCTCTGGCCGCGTGGGTGTTGCTGCATGCTGCGGCGGCGCGTGCGCGCACCCCTGAGATCGCTGTGGATCCCCGGGATGGCATCTGGATTGCCCAAGACGACAAGTTCATCTTTCAGACCCTCGACCGATGGTCGGTGTTCTCGGCAGGCGCCACGGTCAACAAGTTGGTGGTTGACCAGTCCATTCTTTGGGTTGCGACCGACGACGGCGTGATCCGATTCGATATCGGCAGCCAGAAGTCCACCAAACTGACCATGGACGACGGGCTGCCGAGCCAGCGGGTCAGCGCGGTGGCCTACGACGATCAATACGTGTGGTTCGGGACGAACAAGGGGCTGGTCCGCTACCGCAAGATCGATCGTACCCTGAAGATCTACGACGAAGAGAATGGTCTGCCGAGCAAGGCGGTCACTTATGCGGTGACGATCGGTCGTCAAGTTTGGTTTGGCACCCGCGCCGGTATCGCCGTCTACAGTCCCGATGTGGACGGTCTGCGCGCCTTCGGAGAGGCAGACGGCCTGGCCTCGGGCGACGTGGCCGAAGTGTTCCAGCTTGGCGCGGACCTGTGGTGTCGAACCGACGTGGGCCTGTCGCGTTTTCGTATTCAGCAGCGTGTGTTCAACAACTTCCCTATGTCCTTGATGGGCGCGCAGCAGATCCGCGTGATGGCCACCGAGGGCGAGAACATGTGGCTGGGAACCGACAACGGCCTGTGGCTGTTCGAGGGCGCCAGCGACTCGATTCGAGTCTTCCCCCAGCAGGATGCGCTTGGCAGCAAATTGATCGTCGGCGTCGAGCCCGGGTCGTCCTACACCTATTTCATCACTGACAAGGAGATCCTCCAGTACAACAAGCTAACGCTGGCCATTCGCCGTTTCTCCGCGGCCGAGGGCCTGCGACGGCAAGAAGGATCGATGGGGTCTCTCTCTTCGGCGAAATTCATCACGGTGATGTTCGCGGACGGTGCCGTTCTTTACAACATCGGCCTGGATCAATGGACGGACCGATCTATCGCACCGATGATCGCTGGCGAGAAGCGAACCAATGTCCGCTTGTTCAGTCAGCTCGATCTGGAACAACCCTTCATCGGCGGTAAGCGCGACTCGGAAACCGCCTATGCCAATGCGATCGGCGGGATCGGATTCGGTCGGCAACTGGACAAGGAACGCAGCCTAAATGGCTCGGTGTACCTCGACTACGGGCAACTCGACGCCGGCGGCATCCGCGATCTGCAGTACAAGATCGAATACCTCGGGAACCAGAATGACGTCGTCCGCGACGTTCGCATCGAGGACAAGCTCAAGTACCGTTACATCGAGGAGGGGCTCGACCGCCAGTTGCTTCTGCAGGGCGCACACGTTGGCTTGGCGACGGCGGGGGCCGAACCGAAAGCAAAGCTCGCAGTGGATGCTGGCTTCCGACGCGGCCAACTGGTCCGGGACTTCCTCACCGGCCCATGGCAGGACACCTACCAGCTTTCTCAGAAGTACATCATCCCGGGATCCGAGCGGGTCTATGTCGATGGTGAGCTCCTCAACAACGGAACCGACTACACGGTCATCTATCCGGCGGGGCAGCTCACCTTCCTCAATCGCGAAAGGATCGACGACCTCAGCGTCATCACCATCGAGTACGAGCGTGACCTCATGCCCAAGAAGTCCTTGGGCGCACTCTCGCTGCAACAGCGTTTGCCGGGCAGCAACGAGATCGGGACATGGACGCTCTCCGGAACGCCGTCGCTCATCAGCACCGACACTGCGCTTTACAACCAGATCGACGGCGCTGCCCCGAAGTACATCGACCGTCAGTGGGTTGCCAGCGTGTATGCGACGTACCAGCAGGGCGGCGGCAGCATCCAGGTCGCCATTCACAATATGGGCAAGCCCGAGAATGCCGAGGCGTTGTTCGACATGGATCTGCCGGTCTCGCGTTTGGTTCTGTCGCAAACCGATCCGAACGCGCCGGGTGGAAAGCGGCCGAACGCTGTGATCGACCTGGGACTACCTGCCGCATACAGGGCCTTCGCCTTCGTCGACCAGTACTACATCGAGGTGAACATCGACGACCGGTCGGACGCCGCCCGTGTCTTCGTCCAGACTTTCACGCTACAGGTCCTGAACCGCGGAAGCCTGGTCACGGCACACGCGGGCGATGCCTTCAAGGAAGCGTTGGTAGCGGCGCGCGCGGCGGTCTCGCCCGTTTCGGGCATGGAGCTTGGGGCCCGAGTGGTGCAGCTTCAACAGCTGTCAGGGACGTCGTACAAGGATGCTGCTGGCCAGCCTGCCGAACTTCCCCCGATGCACTTGACCAGCGGCATGGTCGACGGTCGCTATCAAACCCAGGTGGGCGAGGGGGGGCTCTTCACCAGCTATGCCGAGCTGGGTGCCTCGCACGACTCGAACGGAGGCCGTCCCGATGGCCTCGCCGGAATGGGTTTTCTGCGACTGTCGAGCTCGCGGCTCGAGGGGACGCTCTCGGCACGAATGAACAGCGAAAACTGGACGCCGGTCGGGCACACGTCTCCAACCCCCGACAGCAACGGCGGCACTCAGCGCACGTGGAACGATGCGCGCATGGGGATTCTGCGCGACCAGACGCAGCTCAACGTCACAGGGTATCCCGTGGAATGGCTCCCGGTGACGGCGCTCTTTACTCGGCAGCATGCGTACTTGACCGACGGGAGCGATAGCATCGGTGGCCTTCAACACGCGATCGCCCGCGTGCAGTTGAATAAGGCCGGCCTCCCCGCCACCACCCTGCAATTCGGAAGCACCGAGCTCGACAATCCAAACGGCTATCAAGTACACCGCCTACAGGGTTCTGCGCAGACCGATTACGACCTGGCGCGGTTGCTGTCGTTCACGCACATCAAGCGTTTCAACGTTCGCGCTCTTTACAGCCTGTCGCAGTCGGAAACCGATCAGACAGGCACCTACCAATACGGCGATCGCGTCCGACTGCTTCGCCTGGAAGGGAAGCTCTCGCCCACGATCACGGAGTCTGTCAACGCGCTTTTCCGCTCGCGGGACGTCGAACGGCAGACGGACGCGCAAGCCCCGTTTGCGCGCAGCATTTACCACTGGGAGATGCTCTCGGGTGCTCAGAGCACCATCATTCCGGGACTCGTACCCCGGATGAGCTACAACGTGTTCTACGACGACTGTCGTATCGACGGCGGATGTGTGGCCTCCGGAAGCGGCGCCATCGGTTCGAACCCTGGCGGCGCGGCTACCGTGACAGACCAGACCGTGTACTGGTCGAACACCGGCCTTGGCGGATCCGGTGTGCTCCCGCCGGGTCCGCCAGGCAGTTTGCCGCTCATCGAGCCCGGTCGCACGATGACGGGGACCTTTGGCGGATCGCTCGGCATTTACCCTGGCCAGTGGTGGTCGAAGCTGACCCCTCTCGCGTTGGTTCCCAGTCTCACCGTTGGAGATACCGAGGAATCGAAGCAGGGGGTGAAGACCCAGCTCGAACGTGTTCATGACTATGTGGTCAACGAAGTCTGGGCGGGTCGGAAGCTCGAGATGGCGCTGTACCAACGCTATCGCTATACGACCACGGGCCCGGACCAGTACGAGAACGCCAGCACGACCATGCTGACCAACCGAATCGTCTACCGGCCCGTGTTCACGTCACCCATCACTCTGCGGGCGAATTACCAACAAGACCGAAGCCTCAATGATCCAGCGACCGTGCCTGCAAGCATCGGCCCGTGGGCTTCCAAGCAGAGCCAGAGCAATGAGCTCGAATGGCTGATGCGTTGGAACCAGGTCATCACCACGAGGGCCAAGTTGAAGCTGGGCTACGAGCACACCTCGGATCTCGTGGTAACCGACAAGGATGGCAAGTCGACGTCGGCCAATCACACGAAGTACATCTACGGTGGCGAGTTTCAGGTCCGCTTCTATCCTCTCGAAGACGTTTCGGCGCTCTTCGTCTATCTCAGCACAGAGTACCGGCAGCATGACCAAAACGGTGATGGCGCCTACACGGCCTGGGAGATTCTGCCGGAAGGTGGCGTCATCTGGCGGCTCGGAGACAAACTCTACCTTTATGCCAAGCTCCCGCTGGACTACATCCATTGTCTGTCCAGCGTTGGCACCGCTTGCACGACAACCAGCAAGTTCGTCCCGTACCTCTACTTCACGATGAATCTCTAGGTTGCATGGTCGTCTCAAGGGAAAACGCCGGGCTCCGTTCCGCCCTCCAAGTGCTCTGTCTCCTGTGCGGCCTCCTCATTGCCTGCAAGTCCAAAACCACCGACGTCACGGTCTTCTACGCCAGCAGTCTCACAGCAGTGCTGGGTGATGCAGCCGAGGCTTTCCAGAAGGCGAATCCTCAGGTTCGCGTTCGCCTGGAACCGTCGGGGTCGCAGGTGGCGGTACGGAAGGTGTCCGAGCTGGGGATGCGGGCGGACATCGTCGCAGTTGCGGATGCCGGGCTGATTCCAAGGATGATGGTCCCGTCGCACGCCACGTGGAACGCGCTGTTCGCCACCAACGAAATCGTCATCGCCCACAAGGATCACAGCAAGTGGACCGACCAGATCACCTCGCAGAACTGGGCCGAGATCCTCACCCGTGATGCTGTCCGCCTTGGCCGAGCCGACCCGGACACGGCGCCCATCGGGTACCAGACCCTCATGGTTTGGCAGCTTGCGGAGGCTGCAGGAATGAAGGGCCACGGTAGCGCCGGCTTGGCAGCCCAATTGCTCGCTCGCTGCGCGAAGGAACACGTCACCCACGACGAGGCCGAGCTGCTGGCGCTGCTGGAATCGCGGGCCATCGACTACGCCTTCATCTTTCGCTCGACGGCCGAGGACCATCATTTGAAGGTGCTGAGTCTCCCGCCTGAGGTCAACCTGTCGCGCCAGGAGCTTGCGGATCGGTACGCTGCTGTGCATGTGGACATCCGCATGAGGCGAGGGCAAGGGAGCTCGACGGTGACGGGTGCACCGATTGTGTATGGGCTCACCATTCCGTCGAACGCGCCGCATGCCGACGTGGCGACGCGCTTCGTGTCGTTCCTTCTCGGCGACGTTGGTGCGAAGCTGCTGCTCCGACGCGGGTTCCATCCCATCTCGCCTGCCACATGCAATCCGTGCGCAGGTCTGCCAGAACAGTTGGCGTCGGCGTCTAAGAACCCGGCGCCGTCCTTGCCATGAAACAAACGTGGAAGCAGATCGTCGTGGTGATTGCCGTCTTGGCGGCTGTCCACGCGGGCATCGGGCTGGCTCCGATGCCGCCATTTACCCTCGGCGTAAACCTCGCCCTGTTCTTCACGAACCTCTTCGTCTTCTACGCCGCCGCGACTGTGCTGCGGCAGCGCTCGGCGAAGACGGTCGTGGCGTTCGTCGCGGGCTACACGGGGCTGTTCGTGCTGCTTCTCGTGATTTTGAACAAGCCGCCACTTTTCATTCTGATGGTCATTGCTTACGCAGGATTTTTCGGGGCGCCGGTCTTGCTGGGGTTCTTCGCGATCTTCGTTCTGTGTTTCGTGGTCCTGCAGCCGTTCGCCTTCGAGACTTTCATTCCGCTGGCGCTCATCTATTCGATCTTCTGGGCTACCCGAAAGCGGACGTCGCTGTTTACCCGTCTCTGTTTGGGCGGTGGGCTCGTGGCCCTGACCGTGGTGCTGTTCCCGCTCGTCCACCTCGGCATGCAGGATTCGCTGCAGACCCTCTGGCGGACCTTCACCAGGGGCGATGTGGCGAGCGCGGTGTGGCTGAGCCTTCTGACCTCGACCGTGGCGACGGCGGCGCTGGCCGTCTGGGCGGTGCCTCTCGCCTACGCCCTGGCCCGGGTGGATTTTCCCGGAAAACGTTGGGCGCTGGCTGTCGTTGATGTTCCCATCTTGGTCCCTCAGTCGGTGGCTGGCGTGGCGCTCATCGTGCTGCTTGGCCCGGGCAGCGTGCTGGGCAGCGCGCTCGAAAGTCTGGGCCTGCCCATCGGGGGTTCGTTCCTCGGTATCGTGGTCGCGCAGGTCTTCGTGGCTTCGCCGTTCCTGGTGAAGACCGCGATGACCGCGTTCGAATCGGTGCCCCTGCAGTACGAGCTTGCGTCGCGTAGCCTGGGCGCCTCCCCGGCGGCGACCTTCGTGCGTATCTCGCTTCCGCTCGCGTCGCGTGGAATTCTGGTGGGGGCGACCTTGGCGTGGGCCAGGGCCGTCAGTGAGTTCGGCTGCATCGTGCTCTTCGCTAGCTCGCCGGTGACGGCTCCGGTGCTGGTGCACACCGAGTTTCTTCGCGCTGGTGCCTCCGAAAGTCGTCCCATTGCGATCTTGTTGCTCGTCATCTGCGTGTGGGCCTTCGTGATGCTGCAGTTTGGGCAGACGCTGCTGCCCTTCGCGCTGCAAAGGCCGAAGGGAGAGCGCCGGTGATCGAGCTTGCGCGCCTGCGTTGCCAGTTCGGGGACTTTTGGCTCAGGGACATTTCGCTGAAGCTTCAGCCGGGCGAGTACTGGGTGATCCTGGGCCCGAGCGGTTGCGGAAAGTCCGTCCTATTGCAGACCATCGCGGGCTTCTTTTCGCCCGCAAGCGGACAGATCCTGGTGGATTCGGAGGACGTGACCGCCACACCACCCGAAAGACGTAAGATGGGCCTGGTATTTCAGCAAGCCGCGTTGTTTCCCCACAAGTCCGTTCGGGGAAATATCGCTTACGGACTGCGCGCACGGAAGGTGCCGCGGGCTGAGGTCGACCGCGCCGTCGACGACCTGGTGACCCGGCTCGGCTTGCAGACCATCGTCGGCCGGCCGGTCGCCACGTTGAGCGGCGGGGAGGCCCAGCGGGTTGCCGTCGCACGGGCCCTGGCCATTCGCCCGAAGCTTCTACTGCTCGACGAGCCCATGAGCGCCCTTGACCACAACACCCGGCTCGAGCTGCAGACTGAGCTGGCGCGCGTGCACCGAGAGTTGGGCCTGACCACGCTGCACGTCACCCACAGCCGCGAAGAAGCGGCGGCGCTCGGCGACCACATCGCCATCATGCTGGGTGGTCGTATCGTACAGCAGGGAACCATGTCGGATGTGCAGACGCGTCCGCGGTGCCCGTTCGTGGCTCGCTTTCTCGGACTCATTCCATCCGCAATTGAGTCGCTGCCGGCCTGCGCGTCGAAGTGTGACGAAAAACCGGGCGAATGTATCGCCGAAGGGACAAGCTAGTCACCATGCAGCCCGAGCGCGCGCCCCTCGGCAAGGTCTTCAACGTTCCATTCCTATCGCTCGACGGCACCAGCGTGGAAATGGCGTCGTTGCTTTTCCTGTTTCTGGTCGTCTTGGCCATCAGTGGGGCGAAACGCCATCGACAGTGGATCCGGCGCGGGGTCCAGCTTCTGTCGTTCTTCGTTTTCTTCTACGTCGTCTATTCGTGCCTGGGCGTGTTCGGGATGATTCGCAACGGGCTTTATGGCCTGACCCTGGTGGGCTCGGCGTACAGCGAGTCGTTCTACTGGCTGGCCTTGCCGATGGTCATCATCGCGGTGACGTTCTTGCACGGCCCCGTTTTCTGCGGATGGATTTGTCCGACAGGAAGCCTGCAGGATATTTCGGGTTGGCTGCGCAAACGCCTGTTTCCGCCCCGCCCGCAGGGGCTCTCACGCCGGCAGCTCATCGGCATTGCGGTCGCCAGCGCTGCGTTCATCACCACGCTGATTTGGCTTGGCGCCAAGAAGAAGATGTTCGTGGAGGACTCGAGCCTGCATTGGGGAGCCATGTTGCTGCTGCTCTGCTGCCTGGTCCTGGCGGGCGTGATCGACGACATTCCCACGCGTCGCCTGCGCCTTTTCAGCTTGGGCGCGATCTTCTTCACCGCGGTCTCGCATATGGTGGTGACCTCGCCGGTGCATTTTGCATTCACGTCCCGCGACGATCCCGCGTCGGCGCTGACCACGCTGGTGATTCTGGTGGCCGGAACCTTCGTCCTGCGGTCGTGGTGCCGCTACCTCTGCCCGTGGGGACACTTCATCGGATTTCTCCACCGCTTTTCGCGAATGCGCATCATGCTCGACAAGAGTCGCTGCAACAGCTGCGGCGTCTGTGACACCAGCTGTGATGTGGCCGCCATCAAGAACGGCGTGATTCGCACGTCGCATTGCCAGATGTGCCATGCGTGCATCGACCATTGCTCGACCTCGGCCCTGGCGATGGTCGATGTCTGGGCGCTCGGGAGCAAGCAGCCCCAGCCGAAGCCGTCACCCGAGACTCAGGTGCCCGGTGAGAAGCTCTCGGCATGAATCGCGTGGTCGTCGCAGCGATTGTTTGTTTGCTTCCTATGCAGGCGTCCGCAGCCGACTGCGCGATCTGGTCGCAAAGTCGATGCGATTCCGGCAACCAAGCGGCGATCGAACTGCGATCGGATCAGGGGCCAGCCCCGCATGCCTGGAGTTTCGACGGCAGCGGTCGCGTCTGGGGCTATGAGCCGGGGCTGACGGTGTGGTCGTCGCCCGCGCTCGGCTTTGCCGGCGCAGAGCCCGCCGTGGTCGTCGGCAACTACGACCACACTTTGTACTGTCTGGCCGCCGCCACCGGTGAGGCGCTGTGGAAATTCACCACCGGCGGTCCCATCTACGCGGCGCCGGTATTCGCCCAGGATGGTGCACGTCAGATCCTTATCGCCGCGTCCAACGATCGCATCGTCTACGCTATCGACCCGGCGCTCGGTCGACAAGTTTGGGTCCACGCCGTCGAGGATTTTCGTCCGACCTTGGGCGGTGCGCGCTTGGCTTCCCCGTGCGTGGGCGGCCTTGGCGATAGGGACGACGCGGTTTTCGTGCCGTACTGGATTTGGGATCGCTCGCTTGCCAACAGCATGCAACGGGCGGGCGTACTGGCGCTGTCGCTCGACGAGGGCCGGCCGCTCTGGCGGGTGGATCTCGGCGACAGTGAGCTGACCTCTGCGATCTTCGCGCGGGTCGGCGGCCAAGGTCGACTGTTTCTCGGTTCGTCGAGCGGGAACCTCTATGCGCTTGCGGCCAGCAATGGCCAGATTCTTTGGAAGAAGGCGGAGCTTGACTGTGTTCGCAGTCCCCCGGCATTCATCGAAACCGTCCAAGGACCCTTGCTGGTAACCGGATCGAAATTCGGCATGGTGCGAGGCCTCGACGCGGCCACTGGCGCCGAACGCTGGCAGTTCCGCACGGGCGATCGGATCACGGGCTCGCCCACGGTCACGGGTGGCAAGGAGCCCCGGGCCTTCATCGGATCCTACGATCGCAAGCTCTACGCGATCGACGTGCTGGGCGGACGCGGGCTCTGGCAGGACACGATGCGCGGCGGGATCTTCTCGTCGCTGGCGCTGATTCCCGACGGCAGCGATCCCATGGTGCTGAGCCTGGCATGGGACCACATGCTGCACGCGAGCCAGCTTTCGCGAGGAACCCCGTTGTTTGCGGCTTATACAGGTCGACCGCTATGGAACGTCGGCGGCATGGATGACAGCAACTGGTCCTCACCCGCGGCAGCGCGGATTCATGGTCGATGGATGGCTTTCGTCGGCAGCTACGACGGTACGCTGCGCGCCTTGCCGCTCGAGGCCGATGAGCGCTCGGCGCCCGAGCTTCGCTCGAATTTTTGGTTCTGGCTGTCGTTTCCGCTCTTTCTCGGGCCGTTGGCCGGATTCACCATCCTGCTCACGCGATGGGATCGCCGTCGCCGCCACCGGTCGGTTGACCGCGACTACTGAGGCGTTGACCGTCGACGCAGAAAGAGCCAGGCCGCCACGACCAGCAGGGGCGCCGCCGCGTAGGCTAGATAGTACCAACGCGAGCTGGCCGGCCGGACTTTGCCCGTCGCCAACCGAATCATGCCCTCATCTTCCTGTGTCACGGATGAGCTGGTGTCGACCTTCAGATCGGTTTCGCCGAGTTTTTGTCCATCGCCGTTGATGGTGAGAAAGACCGGGTACTCGCCCTCGGCTACGTTCGGGTTGCGTGTCAGGGTCAGGATCATGTCCGCGTTCTGGCCAGGCAGAAGCACGTCGACCGAAGTCGGCGTCACGTCGATGCCGCAGGCTTGGGTTCGCACTGCCAGGCTGAGGCCGCGGATGGGATGACTGGAGACGTTGGTCAAGGTTACCGGCATCTGTCCCATCACGCCGCGCAGGCGGCCGAGCATCACGCTGTGGATGGATAGGCCAACCTTCTCGAGCGTCTCGATACCCGCGACCTCCATGGCGGTGCGCCCACGTGGGGTGCGGATGCGCAGGTCGGCCTTGTAGTCCACCAGCGCCTTGCCAACCATGCCATGGCGGGCGGTGTGCAGCGGGGTCTGGCCCTTCGAGGTCAGTGCGTTTACGTCAGCGCCGGCGCTGGCGAGCACGCCGACCACTTTCTCGTTCGCAGCCAGGTGCAGCGGCATCATGCCGGATGCATTTCGAATGTCCGTGCGGGCGCCACGACGTACGAGCAGCCCGGCCATCTCAGGGTGGGCCAGCATCGCCGCGAAATGGAGCGGGGTCATGCCACCGGCCGCGAGAGCGTTCGGATCGGCGCCTCGATCGAGCAGCAGGGCCGCGACCTCGGTGTGTCCCTCGATCGCCGCCCAATGCAGTGCGGTCAGGCCGCTGTCATCGCGTGCATCGAGGGCATCGCCAGCATCCATCCGTTGCCTGGCCGCGAAAAGGTTTCCCTCCTTTGCCGCTCGATGAAGAGTGGTGGAGGTGCCTCGAGCATCAACCGGCTCCGCGGCGATGGCCGAGGTAGTTCCGTGTAGGACTGTAACCACCAACACGAGGATAAATTCAAGAATTCCGGGGTTGGCACTCATTATTTGGGCTAAATTCTACTCTGCATTTATCTCCAACATGCGCAGAAGTTCGAATCGCTTCTGGGGGGGCCGGGCACGCGGGGTGGAATAACAATTTGGGTAGTCGTCGAGCAAGTATTCATGACTCCGTTGCAAGAGTTTCGCGACGGAAAGAGGGGAGCAATCGCATGAAGTTTCGCAAGGTCAGTGTCTTCGTCGGGGCCACGCTCGGGTTGGTTCTGCTTTCGTCCGAGGCGCGCGCGCACTGGTGCGACGACCTGTGGGCGTCCAGCTACAACATCGTGGTTCGCCCCGAAACCGACACGGTCACGGTGCCTTCGTCCGGCTCGGCCAACCTGAACATCTACGTTCAGAACAACATGGGGTACCAGCTTACCAATTTTAAGCTGACCGCAAAGATGGGCAGCACGACCATCACCCCGACCGCGCCCAAGCTCGACAAGATCTCCGGGGCGCTGGCGCCGGGGCAGAAGGCGGTCTGGACCCTGCCGATTTCCAAGTCGGGCGGCGGTACCGTGAAGATCGAAGACCTTTCGTTCTCGGTTTCCTTCGGCAACAGCGGTCAGAGCAGGTGCTATCCGCTCGGAGGCGGAAGTCCTGTCATGGTCGTCAAGACCGACAAGACGATGTATCCCGCGAAGCCTGCAGGGCTTGATAGCCCGACCACCGTCTGTGCCGAGTTGGCTCAGTCGCGGGATCTTCAATACCAAGCGATGGCTGAATTCGAAGACGTGAACGTGGGGCTCGACAAGCTTCTGCAGTTCTACTGTGCTGGCCGCGGTTCCTGGGGAGCCTCGGACGGTGTGACCCCCACAAACTGCAAGGACACCTCGAGCACGAGTTGTCCGTCCGCCAAAGCATCGGGTGCGGGGACCAAGTACGACTACATCCATCTTTGGGCTGCCGGCGAGCTGGCGGCCCGCAAGTCGGGGCTCGGGCCGCGCTTGGCCGTCTTGCGGCAGCGCCTGCAGTGCGCGGTCAGCGACGCCGAGGTCGTGTTCGCCGGGTACGCCCTGTTCATGCTCGGCTACCTCGGCGAAGACGCGACCGCACGTACGTTCATCGAATCGCAGATCGCGGGCACGGGCGACTTGTCCGGGATAGGCAAGGCGGCGCTGCTTCTGATGGGCAAGGCCGACGACATGACCAAGTACAAGGCCGACGTGACCAGCGGCATGTCTTCCAGCTCGGGCTACGTCAAGGCGGCTTCCGCGGCGGCGCTCGGCATTGCCGCCAAGGATGATAGCGCCGTCACGCAGAACTTGTTCCCGCTCGTGCAGTGGACCGAGCCA
>Ga0302323_100002461_pt1 | contig 15008 bp, 14 predicted proteins | sample Fen_T0_3_FD_201950 | JGI IMG/M metagenome (GOLD analysis project Ga0302323, IMG submission 201950) | Peat permafrost microbial communities from Stordalen Mire near Abisko, Sweden - Fen_T0_3 | ecosystem: Environmental > Terrestrial > Soil > Wetlands > Permafrost | place: Sweden: Abisko... | reverse complement strand
GTCCTCGAAGCCGGCTTCCGGCGCAGCCGCACGGTGGCCACCTTCGAGGAGAAGATCGCCGAGGACGAGCGTCCGTTCGTCGAACGGCAGCGGGAGGCGCTCAAGGAAGGCGTCTCCCGCCTGCCCAGCGGCACCACGGCGTACGTCGCTTTACCGGGCGACATGCTGACCATGCGGGTCTTGGACCTGCCTTTCGCTGACGCACGCAAGATCGATCAGGTGGTCGGGTACGAGATGGAAGGCCAGATGATCCACGAGCTGCACGATGTGTTGCTGGATCACTCGGTGCTGTCCGCGCGTGGAAAGGTCGACGAGGGCGACCCCGGCTGCCGGGCCCTGGTGGTGGCGGCACGGATCGAAGACGTGCGTACCATGCTGACCGAGCTTGGGTCGTGCAACGTCGACCCACGTTCGCTCTATGTTGCGCCTCTGCTCTATCGACCCCTCAGTCCGGCCGTGGTGGTCGACGAGGGGGACGAGCCGCGCCCGCCGGGCTGTCGCGTGGTGATGGACATCGGGCATCGAAGAACCAACCTATGCTTCGTGGTCGGCGACGAAGCCGTCTTCGCGCGGACGCTGCTGCATGGTGGGGAAGACATCACCAAGAATCTGCATCGTGCCTCGAACGGCACCTGGACCCTCGAGCAAGCCGCGCAGGGCAAGGTCCAGCTCGGCTTCGTCGCCAGCAGCAGGCGACCCGCAAAGACCAACATCGAGCAGCGGGTTGACGTGGTGGTGCGCGAAGCCCTGCAACCCTTGCTGCGCGACCTGCGCCAGACCCTCAGCAGCTTCTCGGCCAAGGACAAGGCCCCGGTCGAAGAAATTCTGCTGGCCGGAGGGGGCGCTCGTCTGAACGGACTTGCGGGCTTTCTGCAGGACGAGCTCGGCATTCCAGTCAGCCCCCTGATTGCGCCCGCCGAGCCCAAGGAAGGTCCCGATGGCGACCTGATTCCTCTGCCCCCCGAGCCTTCCGATGCCGACCGATTCGTGCTGGCCGACACGGTGGCGCGGATCGGTGCCCGGGGCAGCCGCGAGCTCGACATGCGGCGAGGTGAGTTCCAGTACCGCGCCAGCTTCTCCGTCGTCCGTCAGCGGGCCGGGCACTTGCTGGTGCTGGCCGCGTCGCTGGTTGCTTGCGCGGGGATTTACGCCACCATCACCTTGCGCCGGCTCTCGGCCGAGCAGAAGGTGCTGACCACGCAATTCCAGACCGCCGCGAAGGAATTGTTCGGCGACAGTCGCATGGAGGCGGCGGACGTCAGTGCGGCCTTGCGGCGCAGCCAGAAGGACGAGATGGTGTCGCTGCCCAAAGCGACCGCCTACGACTTGCTCGACGAGATTTCTACGCGTATTCCCAGCTCGGACAACGTCACCATCGACATCGACGATCTGGACATCCGCCCCAAGAAGACGTCCATCAAGGGCACCATCGACTCGGCCGCCGCGGTCGACGAGATTGTGGCCAAGTTGAAAGAGATCGAATGCTTCGAAGAAATCAGCAAGGGGCCCATCTCCGAAGTATCGGGTGGGGCCAAGCAGTTCAGCCTAAACATCACTTCGAAGTGTCCGTGAGGAAGCCATGAAGCGCCTGATTGCGAAACTGAGAGCTTGGCTTGGCCGGCCCGCCGCGTACGCTGCGGCCGAGTGGAGCCGCATGTCCGCGCGGGAGAGGCGGCTGATATCCATCCTTGCCGGGGCCTTCGTCCTGTGTGGTGTCGCGCTGGTGTCGTATCTGATGGTCGATTCTCTGCAAAGCATGGCCCAGGAAAACCGTGACATGCGCGATGCCATCAACGACATCGCCAAGCACAGCGACGAATACCGCGAGGCCAAGGCCAAGGTCGAGGCGCAAAAGAAGCGCATCGGGAACGAGCCGCCGCAACTCGCGGCGGATCTAGAGGCCGCAGCCAAGGAGGCGGGTATTCAGATTCCCGAGACCTCCGATCGTCCGGACGCCGCTGCGGGCAAGCGGTACGTCGAGCACAGCCTCGACGTGAAGCTGCGCAAGGTCGATTTGAAGTCGCTGGCCACCTTCCTCAGCAAAGTGGAAACCGGCAAGAGCTTCATCCTGGTCACGCGCCTGCAGATCCGACGCAGCTTCGGCGGCGACGGAACCAACGTCGACGTGGACCTGACCGCGACCACCTACGAGCGCCTCAAGGACGGTAGCAAGAAGCCGGCTGCGAAGGGCGCTGCTGCAGGAAAGGGGAAGGGCTGATGGTCATCGGCGACAAGCTTCGGCGCCTCGGCAAGCTCGGCGCGATGGCCGGTTTCGGCTTCATGGTCTTTCTCGTGGTTCTGTACGTGACGCTGCCATATGGCCGTTTCAAGGACTACCTCGCATCGCAGGTTTCAAGCTATGGCTACGACCTCGAGGCCAAGCACGCCGGACCGTCGCTCGGCATCGGCATGACGCTGAAAGAAGTGTCGCTGGTATCTCGGCCCACCGGCACCGGAAAACCGACGCGCATTCTGATCGACAAGGCCAAGCTGGGCGTTTCGTTGTTGTCCTATCTGATGGGCAGCAAGGCAGTCAGCGCCTCGGTCGACGTCTTCGGTGGAGAGATCGACCTCGACCTCAATATCGGCAAGGACGACGCCTCGGTCGGCGGCAAGGTCTCGGAAATCGATTTGGCCGAAATTCCTTGGGTGAAGAGCCTCATCAACTTGCCCATGTCGGGCAAGTTCGATGTGAAGCTGAAATTGGATGTTCCCAAGCAGCGCCTATCGGAGAGCAAGGGCGAACTTCAATGGGATTGCACCGCGTGTGCCATTGGCGACGGCAAAGCCAAGCTGGTCGTCGCTGGCAATCCGATGCTCGCGGAGGGGCTGGGATTACCGAAGATTCGCCTGGGTGACTTCGGTGGCAAGGTCGCCATCGACAAAGGCATCGGTCGATTGCAGAACGTGCAGTTCAAGTCGCCCGACATGGAGGCCTCCGTGGAGGGCGAGATCCACCTTGCCCAGCCGGTAGCAAGCTCGCGTGTGGATCTGTACGTCCGTTTCAAGCTGAGCGACAGCCTTCTGCGTTCGTCGGAGAAGCTGCGAACCATCATGGATTTCACGGCCCAGATGGGGAAGCGCCCCGACGGCTTCATCGGCTTTCGCATGAGCGGGACCTTCCAGAACATGGGCAATGTGCAATGGCTGAAGACGTCGCCCTTCGTCAGTACCGCACCACCCACCAAGCCAACGTCCCGTCCCGCCCCCGCCTCGGCCCCCCCGCCGCCCCCGGTGGCTGCGCTCCCACCGCCGCCTCCTCCCTCGCTGCCTCCGCCTCCTCCTCCGGCACCCACGCACGAGATCGTTCAATTGCCACCCACGCCTGCGCCGCCGCCCGCACCTGCGCCTGCGCCGCCACCCCCGCTGGCCCCAGCGCCAGCACCACCCCCGCCTGCGCCAGCGCCCGTGGCACCGGCGCCTGCTCCCCCTGCGCCCGCTCCGCCACCTCTGCCACCTGCACCGGCAGCTGCCCCGATACCGCCGGCGACCGCGCCCGCGGCCGCGCTACCACCACCGCCGGCTCCTCCCGCCGCCGCACCCAGTGCTGCGCCACCCGCGCCGCCAGCTCCACCGCCGCCGCCGCCAGCGGCCGGCGAGCCCGCACGCTAAGAAGTAGAATCGGGGCGGACCATGAACACCATCCGGACGTTGACCAAAGACCAACTCGATGCCTTGATGAGCGAGGGCGAATTTCCCGAGAGTGTTCGCCTGGCCGCGCCCAAGGTGGTGGTGGTCATGACCCAGGACTGGTGCGGGCAATGGGCCGACATGGCCGCCTACTTGCCAGACTTTGCGGGTGAGGCCGCGATCTTTACCGTCGAGTACAACCTGCTGCCGGATTTCGAGCGCCTCATGCGCTTCAAGGAAGACGTGCTCGGCAACCAGCACGTACCGTACGTTCGTTTCTATCGCGACGGAAAGCTCGTGCGCCAATCCAACTGGCTGCCGCGCGGATCGTTCGCGTCCATGCTGGAGCGCGCGTAGCTCGGTCAGCGTGCCAGCCGCTCTTCCCTACCCGTGACTTGGGACACGACCGCTGAACCAACCCGCGATGCTGTGACGGGGCTTCTTCACGGCCAGCACCTCGTGCGGGAATTCCTCGCTTAGGAACAGGACCATCAGGCCGGGCTTGGGCAGAATTCTGGCGATGGCGCTCCGGTTGTCGGCTCGGTAAAGGAGCAGCTCGCCGCCGTCGGCCGGGGCCCATGCGCTATTGAGGTAAACGACGGTCGACAACAAGCGGTTCTTCTGGCCGCTCAGCGTGTCCAGATGCCTATCGTAATGGGCGCCGACACCGTAGACGGCATAGTGGCATTCGTAGTGAAGCAGCCCAAGGAAGAGCTGCTGGTTCAGGCCGAGGCGAAGCTCTTCCATCACCGCCAGAAACGAACAGTCGGCGTCCTTGGTGTCATCGAGCCAGCGAATGACGTCGCCCCGGATGCCTGGGTCGTGCGTTCGCAGGCTGCCCCTTCCCACACCGGCGGGCACGAAGGCCGCGCTTTCGCGGCAGCCCTCGTCGAGCCGGGCGCGCACCGCGGGCGAAAGCGAATTCTCCACAGCCACGAAGCCGCGGGATCGAAGCTCATCGGCGATTGCACCCACATCCATGATCTGGTTAACGAGGGTCGGCTACAGCGCGCGCTGCCAGTAGCCGACGTCGATCCAGCGATCGAACTTGTGGCCGATGCGCTCGAAATGGGCGACCTTCTTGAAGCCCAGCTTTTCGTGCAGTCGCTCGCTCTGCGGATTGGGAAGTGCGATGCGCGCCAAGGCAGTGGCAAAGCCGTTCTGCTTGAGCGACGCCAAGAGATCCGAGTAGAGCATCCGGCCGATGCCTCCGCCCGTGCGGCCCTGGCGGATGAAGATGGAGGTCTCGACGGCGAACCGGTAGCCCTCGCGCTCTTCGAAGGGCCACGCATAGGCATAACCGACGATCTCGCCCACGTTCTCGGCCACCAGCCAGACGTGGCCAGGGTGTCGCTGCATCCGTGCGCAGACTTCTGTGGCGTCCGGCACCTTGAACTCGAAGGTATACGCGGTGTTCTCGACGTACGGGGCGTAAACGGCTTGAATGGCGGGTCCGTCTGCCGGTGTGGCTGGGCGCGTGTGCATGGTGGTGGTCGCTGTCTCTTGCCTGTCAGCATAGGACGACCAGCAACCGCCTGACCAGATGGATCATTCGGCGGTGGGTCTTTGATCGAAAGAATTCTGCGTCTGCTAATGTGGCACGTCCCATGCTGAGCATTATCTTGGGCGCAAGTGCCCATCTCCACGATCCGGGCGTCGCACATCCCGACGCGATGGCGCGCGTGGAGCGGCTCACCAGGTGCCTTGCGGACGAAGGCTATACGTTGCAACCGTGCCGCCGGGAAGCCACGCGCGCCGAGCTGGTCACGGTGCACGATCCCGCCTACGTCGACCGCGTGCTTGCACTAAGCGGCAAGGTGGCCGCGCTCGACCCAGAGACTCTCCTTGGCCACGATTCGGTCAAGTCAGCGTTGAACGGGGCAGGAACTGCTCTCGCGCTGGCCGACGAGGTGGTTGGCCAGCAGGACCGCCAGATCTTCGGTGTGGTGAGGCCGCCCGGGCATCACGCCGCATCGTCATCCACCTCCGGCTACTGCGTTTTCAACAACGTCGCGCTCGCGGCCGAACGGCTTTGCCGGCAGGGGATGCGCGTTTGCATCTTGGATTGGGACGTCCACCACGGCAACGGCACCGAACAAATCTTCTTCGCCCGGTCCGACGTCTTGTTCGTTTCGATCCACGCCAACCGACTGTTTCCGCAGGACAGCGGCGACGCTACCACCGTGGGTGATGGCGAGGGCCGCGGCACAACCGTGAACATTCCCCTGCCGGCCGGCGCCAGGTTGGCGGCCTATGCGCTTGCCACCAAGACCGTGATTTTGCCGGCCGTGCGACGGTTCCGGCCCGATGTCGTACTGGTGAGCATGGGGTTCGACGCGCGCGCGGACGATCCGCAAGGCAACATGCGCTTGCGCACGCAAGACTTCGAATTCATGGGTGCTGCCGTCTCGGCTGCTGGTGGTGGCTCGGCGCAGGGCAGAATCGGTATGCTTCTCGAAGGAGGCTACAACGTCGATGCCCTGGGTCCCTGCGCGCTTGCCGCGCTGAGCGGGCTCACAAAGAGGCTCGACGATTGGGCGCCGGGCGAGCCGACGGCGGCCGAGCGTTCGTGCATCGAAGCCGCGGCCCGAATCCACGGATTCGAGTCATAGTCGGATTCCGACCGTTGCCATCGGGACGATCTTCGAGTTTCCTTGGGCGGACCGGACGGTCGGGTACTCGTGCACGCTGCCGAACAGGACCGTTGGGCCACCTTCGAGGAATACTCCGAAGCGTTGTCGTTGATAGGCGAAGCCGAGGCGAAGGGCCGTGCCCCACTCGTTGGTGCTTGCCCGGGTCATGCGAAGCCACTGCAGCCGGGTCGAAAAATAGGCCGCGAAATGGTCGGTGATGGGCGCCGACACGCGCGGCCCGACATCCGCGGTAAGCAAAAATCCGCAATCCCCTTCGCGGCCGGATCTGTCTTCACACAGGGTCGCAGGGTTCAACTGAAATCCGGCCTCGAAGCCGAAGTACCGATGTTCGACGAGCCCCGAGATTCCGACGGCGATCGGCGCAGGCAGGACATTGTTGCCGCTGGCCGCGCCCAAGCTGATTTGCCGTCGAAAGTGGAAGGTGTCGTCGTCGGCACGCGAATCGGACGAGCCCAGCCCAACGGCCAGTGCAAGCACCAGGGCGAAGGCGACTTTCGGGAAGGCTTGTGGGGTCATGGATGAGCAATGAGCAAAATGAGTGCCGACGTCCGCAGCACAGGATTTGCTGGGATTTTCGGCACAGGCGGCCTCGGGTGGTGGATTTTCCACATCCGCTGTCAGGCAAGCCTACGGTCGAGCCATGTATGTTCGGCAGCGACCCGGTGACCGTGAGACGCCCGTCACTTGACCATCGCCGCACTTGGGCCCAACCTGGTTCCACACCGACGGAAGGAAACGATCATGGCTAGCCTCGCTTCACGCGCACTTGTAACCACGGCACTTGTGACTTGTGCTTGGGCGGCTTCGGCACAGGCGCAGTCTTGTGCGACCGACTCGGATTGTACGTCACCACTTTCGTGCAAGGAGGGCGGGAGGGTCTGTTCGGGCGGTGGTGGCACCCTTCCCGATGGTGGCACGTACGTCCTGGATTCGTCCTGCGAAAACCTTCCGTCGAAGTGCACCTGGACCTTCGTCCGTTGCCAGGCAGACAGTGAATGCACGCAGACGAATTGGGCCTGCCTTGCCGTGCCTGGCCAAGAGACAATCAAGACGTGCTTTCCCAAGGCCATCGCTTGCTCGGCGGCCATGGCGTGTCCAACCGGGTGGAGCTGCATCGACTTCACCCAGGTCTACGACAGCGACCCGCTGCAGGTCTGGGCCGCAACCGACAACAACTTCTGTTGGCCCGACAGTCTGAATGGTGTGCTCTACCGCGAGATTCGTACGGACAGCTCGGGCCTCGGCGTGGCGGGCGTCAACGGCGCCACCAGCAAGGGTTCCGATTCGGGGCGGGGCACTACCCTGGGCGTTGACCAACCTGCGACCTCCGTCGATGCGGGAACGCCTGCCCCGTCGGAAGCTGGCCCAGCGCCGAGCAACAGCAAATCCGGCTGCACCATCGGCGACCGAAACCTGTCCGTACCTTCCACGTCTTGGGCGCTGCTCGCCCTTGGGCTGGTCGGATTGCTCGGTGGCCGCCGCACGTCCCGCAAGAAGTAATTGGAAGAATCCGTCAGCTGCGCAGGCCGGGTGCTTCGTGGCCGCTGCGGGCGACGTATTCGAGGTAGCCACCGCCGTAACTCGTGCAACCATCGGGCGTCAATTCGAGGACGCGCGTCGATAGGGCAGACAGAAAGCGCCGGTCGTGCGACACGAAGAGCATGGTGCCCTCGAAGTCGCCGAGCGAGGTAAGCAGCATCTCTTTGGTCGCCAAGTCGAGGTGGTTGGTCGGCTCGTCGAGGATGAGGAGATTGGGGCGATCGAACAGGATGCGCGCCATGACCACGCGGGCCTTTTCACCACCCGACAGGATGCGGCAGGTCTTGTCGATGTCGCTGCCGGAGAACCCAAAGCAGCCGCCGAGCGACTTCAAGGTTCCCACGGTCGCCAGTGGAAATGCCTCCTCCAGGGTCTCGTACACCGTCTTGTCGCCGTCGAGCAGCTCCATCGCGTGCTGGGCAAAATAGCCCAGGCGCACGCCGGCACCGATGGTGACCTGCCCGGCGTCGGGCGTGGTCTCCCCCGCGATAAGCTTCAGCAGCGTGGACTTGCCGGCGCCGTTGACACCCATCACGGACCAGCGCTCCTTGCGCTTGACCATCAGATCGAAGTTCTCGTAGATGACCCTCGAACCATAGCGCTTGTCGATCCCGGCAATCTTGATCACGTCCTCGCCCGACCTTGGCGCCGGAGGAAAGTCGAAGGTCAGGGTGCGACGACGGCGCGGTGGTTCGACCTTTTCGATCTTGTCGAGCTTCTTGACCCGTGATTGCACCTGCGCCGCGTGCGAGGCCTGCGCCTTGAAACGCTCGATGAAACGGATTTCCTTGGCCAACATGGCTTGCTGGCGTTGGTACGCCGCCTCGGCCTGGGTCTCGGTCAGCGCGCGCTGCTTCTCGTAGAAGTCGTAGTTGCCCGAGTAGGTGGTCAGCACGCCGCCGTCGATCTCGATGATCTTGCTGACCACGCGGTTCATGAACTCGCGGTCGTGGGTGGTCATCAGCAGCGCGCCGTCGTACCCCCTCAAGAATCCTTCCAGCCAGATGATGGATTCGATGTCGAGGTGGTTCGACGGCTCGTCGAGCAACATGACGTTGGGCCGCATGAGCAGAATGCGGGCGAGGGCCACCCGCATCTTCCAACCGCCCGACAGGTTGCCCACGTCGCCGTCCATCATTTCTTGGGAAAAGCCGAGACCCGCCATGATCTCCCGGGCCCGTGCCTCGAGGGCGTAGCCGCCCAGCTCGTCGAAGCGGGCCTGGACGTGTCCGAATCGGTCGACCAAGCTGTCGAGCTCGTCGCCCCGCGCTGGATCCGCCATGCCCAGTTCTAGCTCGCGCATCTCGGCAGCCAGCGTCGAGACCGGACCTGCGCCGTCCATGGTGGCGGCGACCGCCGAAGTTCCCCTCATCTCGCCCACATCCTGGCTGAAGTGGCCGATGGTGACGTTGCGATCGATGGAAATCTGGCCGTCGTCGCACGATTCTTCGCCCATGATCAGACGGAATACGGTGGACTTGCCGGTGCCGTTCGGACCTACCAGGCCTATCTTTTCCCCTCGGTTGATAGCCGCGCTGGCGTCGACAAAGAGGATCTGGGGCCCATGCTGCTTGCTGATGTTATCGAGTCGAATCACGGAGGCGCCGTGTTTACCACGGACGTGGCACGGGTCCAGCGTTATGCGCGGGCTTCTTGCGCTGACGGTGCCCAACCTTGGTCATCGTCCAGCTTTCCGGATGAGATGCGGCTACTTCAGCACTTCGACCAGGAAATCATCGAATTGCGTTTCAGCGTCGCGAAACACCGCAAACCCGACGCTTCCGCTTGGGTTTGAGACCGGCAAGGTGTTGTCGAAGACTTGCTTCCCATCCACCACGACGGTGAGCTGTGTGCCCACCAACTGAAGGTCAACGACGATGGCCTGTCCGATAGCGTGCGGAATCCATACCCGGTCGCTGCCGACGTTTGCGTCCACATAGACTGTGTTCACGCAGTTGACAAGCTCCGAGATGTGCAAAGCTCCGCCTCGATCTTCCCCCTCGTAGGTGTAGTTCGCCACGAAGTTCAGCTCGATGCGGTTGCCGCCTGGCCGGGAGCGCAGCACGAGAACCTTGTCTGGCGCCACGATCGACGTCAGCTTGGCGTGAATTCGAACGTCTTGCGCGGAAACGCCGGCAAGCAGTGAAGCGGTCATACCGGAACCGCCGTCCTCTCCGCCCGGGCAGATGATCTGCTCACTGGGGCCGCTGGCATTGTATGAACCTTGAGAAACTATCCACGCCCCAGCCTCCGGAGTGAATTCTGCTGAAGAAGTGGAGGCGGTGAAATCGTTGCACAGCTGCTGCGCAGCTCCGGAATCGCGAGCATCCCAAGTGCTACAGAAAGGGAGCACCGACGAAACATCATTCTCCATGTCTAGCGGAACCACGTCGCGTGAGTCGATAGGCTGGCTGGCTTCCGCAGTGCTGTCCCAGATCCCAGTTCCTTCATTATTCGCCGTATCGCGCACACTGCTCGACGAAACACCGTCAGCGTCAGTGGAGGCGTCGCTATCGGCGCCGAGAGCTGGCTCAAGCCCCGAAGGAATGCCGGCATCAGGGCCCCCACTTTGGGCGGCGTCTTCCAGAGTTGGCGAGGCATTCGATTTTGGGTCGATCGATTCTCCTGACCCTCCGCAGGCCTGAAACAGCCCCAGAACGACGAGCAGAAGTCCCCACGAGCGCGCAAGCGCCGGTGCGAAAAACCTGGCGCCGCTCATGACTTCTCCCCATCCCCGATACGCGTTAATGGGTTCAATGGATTGATCTTCATCTGTCGCCGCTCCCTTTGTGTGGCTGTCCACCCAGAACAAGCAAAGGAGAGACCAGCGGCGCCACCGCTTCAAAAGCGCCAAACGGCAGACCCTATTCAATCACTGTGATTGAGTGGATCCCTCAACATGACCGGAGTGTTGAGGGCAACGCTTCCGCTACGGCACCACCGCACGCCGACCATGGCTCACTGGCTGGTGCAACTCAGGGTGTAGGCGCCAGCTGTCTCTGTCCCCACGGCCGTCGAATAGACCACGACGTCGATGGTCGCGTGGCCGGCAACGGTAATACCCATGGTTTGCGGGGATATCAGGACGGCTCCGACATCGCCGAGGTAGTCCACGGTGATGTCGGTGGGATCGAAGGATGAATAGGCAGCGGCGTAGAGCTGTTGCGATCCCAAGTAGGTCAGTGTGAAGGTCATACAGACGGCGCTGCTGGTGGGGTTGACGAAATGGTAGGAATCGTAGAGGTGGAGATTGGTTGGGTCGGCGCCATTGCCGGGAAACTCCTTCTTCGTTCCGCACGCCGCGGTCGGCGCAATCCGTGACAGGCGCCCGATCTGGAGCGAATCGGTGGGCCCGAGCGCGCCGGCGATCGTGGTGGGGCAAGTCATCTTGCTCTGAGCATCGCTCCGGAGCAGGTCAACGTCGGCGTCAGTTGCCGCATCTACGAGGTCATCGTTCGCGCCGGCCTCGACTACGTGTCCGACCTCGGTGGTTTGGCCGCCTGGTGCATCCTCTTCGGCTCCATCGAGCGGTGCACCCGAATCCCTGATGTCGCCGTCCGCCTCGCTGTCGCTGGCATTGGCGACACTGTCGACGTTATCGGCATCATCGGTTGGTCGGGCGTCGCCGTCATGCTCGGCGCGGGCGTCGTTCCTAGCAGGGGCGTCTTCAACGTCGGAGCCATGCCGTTCATCGCCGGAGCTGCCCAGGTCGGGGCCACCCGTGGTACCGCCGGAACCAAGCCCGCCAATTCCCCCGGCGCCGTAGCCCGAAAGGTCGGGGCTCGATGTCGCGATGTCGAGTCGCCGGCCAGCGTCGGCGACGAGTGCCAGATCCTCGACGAGGCGCGATGCGTCTTCGCGTGACGGTGCCCGCAGCTTGCCGACGTCGACCGAGCAGGCTCCGACAGCGGCAAGCACGGCCAGGAATGGCCCCAGAATGCTGGTCGACGATAGCCGCATAACTACAGGGCACACATCGTCTGTATTGCCCTTTCCTGAAGAGCTCGTCGTGCACACAGAACGAAAGAATGTTCGGCCAAAGTGAAAGGTTTCCGCCCAGTAGAGCGATAGAAGAACTGCATGATCTCGCGCTCGAGCCAACTCCCTGATGCGACGCGCACGGCGCCGCTCGACGTCGAGGCCGCCTTGCGCGGTCGGCGCGGGGATCTCGAGCGTTGGGCTGCGCGCATGGGGGGGCCCCTGGTCGACCCCGAGGACGTCGCGCAAGAAGTGATGATGGTTGTCCATGCCCGGCTGCCCGAGTTTCGGCACGAGGCGCAACTAACCACCTGGCTGTTCAAGACGACGCAAAACATTGCAGCCAGGCATCGTCGTCGAGAACGTCTCCGCCGGTGGGTGTTCGGCATGCCGCTCGACTACGCGGCCGAACTGCAGGCTCACGGTCCGTCCGCGCTCGAAGAAATGGAACGGCGGGAGGCCGCGGCGGAAGTCTACTCGGCACTGGATCAGCTGGCCGAGAAGTACCGCAGCATCGTCATCTTGTTCGAGATCGAAGGGCTCTCGGGCGAGGAGATTGCGTCGCTCACGGGCTTGAACCTGGCCACGGTTTGGGTCCACCTGCACCGCGGGCGACAGAAGTTCAAGGCCCACTACCGCGAGCTAGTACAGAAGCGAGGCGAGCGATGAGTCCCGATTTGTTCGAACCGCGAAGGTTGCGCGAAAACCCCGAGCGACCCACCGAGATCGAAGGCCGGCTCGCCCGCCAGCTGCGGGTGCTTTCGGTGTACGCGCCGACTCCCCAACTGCGCCGCTACTCGCGGTCGCCCCGACGGCAGCGATCTATCCTCTCAGCCGTCAGGGTTGCTTTGGTTGCGACCGTCGCGCTCGCCGTGTCTGGGGTTGCGGCGGCCATGGCCACGTATGTCGTCCGGCGGGTCTGGTCGAGCCCTGCTGTGGTCGAGCCGACGCGGCGACCGGCCCCCTTGCCCCCGACGAGGCGTCACGAGACGGGCGCGACAAGCCGCCCGGTCGTGCCCGATGTCGACGTCTCGGCCGTTGCGCGTGCGAGCGTCTCGGCTGCCTTCCACGACGAGGTACCTGGTTTGCCACGACCCGTGTGGCGGCCCTTGCTTGCGAAGCGATCGGGCGGCCCGGCACCCGAGCCGCGCCCGTCGCCCGAGGTTCCGCGTCCGGCCGCGGCCGCACCGACCTTCCATCCGCCCGCGCCGCCGTCTCCGACCGGGGTTTCACCCTTCGGGTCTTCACCAGGCGCGGCGTGGCCCACGCCACTTCTGCCCGGCGACCCGGTGCCGAATCCAACGCCAAGCGAGCCTTTGCGATCGGTGGTGTCGCTCTTTGCGCCGAACAATCGTGTTGAAGCGCAGGTGACCGCGGATGGCGCGACCCAGGAGGCGGGACTTCTGCGACAGGCTCTGGCCGCTCTTCGCCGCGACCACGACGGCAAGCGAGCGCTGGCGTTGCTCGACGATTACGACCGACGCTTCGGACCCGGCACGCTGGCCCTCGAAGCGATTTCTACCCGTGCGCAGGCGCTGCTTCAACAGGGCGACACCCAGCGCGCGCTGGAGCTACTCGATCGGCTGCCGCTGTCTCAGAACGCGTACCCGGGCGAGCTTCGGATCATTCGTGGCGAGTTGCGCTCGCTCTCAAATCGCTGTCGCGAGGCCTTGGCCGACTTCGACGAGGTGTTGCGTGCGACTCGCGGCAGCCCGGCGGAAATTGCCAGGGCGCTGTTCGGTCGAGCATCCTGTCGGGCCCGCACAGGAGATCCCGACGGCGCAGAGTCGGATCGCCAGCGCTACCTCAAAGAATTCCCGCACGGTCCGGCTGCGAGACAGCTAATGTCGCGACCATGATGGTGACGGCTGTCGCTGCACTTGCGCTCGCGGCTGCGGGCGCATCCGCGGTTCAGGTCCAGGGGCCAAGCACCTGCCCAACCGCAGCCGAGGTGATGGCGGTGTTGCCCGAGATGCTTCCTGCGGCCGAATCGTCGTATCCAGACGTCGCCTGGATCGAGGCTGCCGGGCTCGCTCTGCAGATCGAGCTGCGTACCCCTGGTGGGGAGCCCCTGTTTTCGCGCAGGCTCACCAGCAGCGGTTCCTGCGCCGAGCTCGCCACCATTGCAGCCGTGGTCATCGCGGCGTGGACGGCCGAGCGGAATCCCGGGCTCTCGCTCCTGCAGCCGGGCGTTCCCGCGCCTCCGAGGCCTCTTGCGCCGCCACCGGCGCCGCCGTCACGGCTGCCTGCCCCTTCGCCACCGGTCGCTCAAACCCTCGACACGAACCCTGCGGTCAAGCCGCCTCGTGCGGCGCGAGAGCTCGACCTGTCGGCAGGGCTGGGCGGCACGGTCAACAGCGCTGGCTTGGTCGCTGCTGCGCGGTTGGAAATGGGGATCCGCGGGCGGCGCTGGGGGCTGCGGGGAGGATTTGCAGCCGAGACTGCGCGAAGCACGGACATCGAGAAGGGGACTGTGTCCTGGCGTCGGTATGGTCTGTCGCTGGGGCCCACGTTCACCGCGGTCAAGCAGCCGGTGATGTTGGCTGCGCGCGCAGATGTCTTCGCCGGTCTCACGACAGTTGCCGGAGATGGATTCGATTTCAATCATCGGTCGAGTGCGTTGTCGGGCGGGCTGGCTCTCAGCCTTCGCTTGGGAGCGGCGTCTGGCTGGATTCGCCCGTGGATTGAAATTGGCGGCCAATACTGGTTGGCCGACCAACGGATCGCCATCGCAAGAGAGTTGCGGCCGAACTCGAACGTGCCATTGCCAAGCGTGGAGGGGCGGTTGCTGGCCGGAATCAGTATTTTGCTAGCTCGTTGAAAGGTCCAGGCCTCGGGAAGGGATATGGCGGTATGAGAAAAACAACGGAGCAACGGAACAAGCTAGCTGGACGCTCTCTTTCGATCACGCTCTCGGTTTGCGCGCTGGGCGCGTGCGGCACCCAGGATCTGGACGGAGGACTGCTGTTGGCGCCCTCTGACCAGCCTGACACCGGTGTGGCCACCAATCCCCCGGCCGGTGGGGCCGACGCCAGCACGACCATCCCGAGCGGCCCGACCTATGACTCGACCAAACCGCCTTGCGACATTTACGCAAGCGAGGGAGGCCCTTGTGTTGCCGCCCACAGCACCGTCCGACTTCTATCGAGCCTCTACACGGGACCTTTGTACCAGGTGAGGAAGGCCGATGGCACGACCAAGGACATC
>Ga0302323_100002460_pt1 | contig 15013 bp, 13 predicted proteins | sample Fen_T0_3_FD_201950 | JGI IMG/M metagenome (GOLD analysis project Ga0302323, IMG submission 201950) | Peat permafrost microbial communities from Stordalen Mire near Abisko, Sweden - Fen_T0_3 | ecosystem: Environmental > Terrestrial > Soil > Wetlands > Permafrost | place: Sweden: Abisko... | reverse complement strand
TCCGTGCGCCACGAACACGGTGGGGTGCGGCGCCGGGCGACCGGCTGGTGTCTGCAGCAGCGCATGAACCCGCCCACCGGGTCCTTCGACGTGGACATCCACTGCCGGGACCGAGGCGGGGGGTGGACCGCCGGGCAGCCGGACCAACGACTCGGTCGCGCCGTCGTGACTGCGGACCAGGGCGACCGGGCGGTCCGACGACGACACCAGCAGGTGCACCGAACCGTCCGGACGCGCCGACGAGGCGGCGACGGTGCCCCGTGGACCAGCGACCGGGGCGAGGTCGCCGGTGACCCGGTCGAACCGGAACATGCGGTGTCTGGCGTCGTGGAGCACCGTCAGCAACAAGGCCTTGCCGTCCGGGTACCAGCTCGCCGACACGTCGCCCTCGAACGACGTCACGACGTCGTCCTGACGGCCGGTCTCGACGTCCCACACCGTTGGCGTGGCATGGTCGCGACGCTCGTGTCCGAGCAGCACCGACCCCGCATCCATGGGGTGGAACCCGACCGGCGACAGACTGCGACCTTCGTCCGCGAGCTCGCCCACCGACGAACCGTCGACGAGCCTGATCACCCGCGTCGTCAGCCGCAACCAGTTCCCCGCAGGGGCCACCGCGAGCAGCGCCAGCTCATCGTCGCGGCTGACGTCGACCAACGAGGCCGGGTCCTCGCACTGGTAGACCACCCGTCCCGACCCGTCCCGACCCGCAACTGCCAGCTCGAAGCCCAGGTTGGCCGGCGGGGCGGCATCCAGGAGGCGCCCCACGACGACGCGACCATCGGCCAGGGGCACGATTCCGCCCGGGTACGACGGGGCAAGGTCGGGCAGAACCGTCACCGAGCCGGCGTCGCCGACGCCCGTTCGTTCCCATCGCCCGACCTCGTCGCCGGCGTTGTCGTCGAACCAGAAGATGGTCGATCCGTCCGGTGAGACCGCCGCGCCCATGGTCCCCTGCGCCCGGTCCGTGATCTGGGTGAGCGCCGCGGGTGTGGTTGCGGCGTCGAACGCGAAGACCTCCGTGCGGCCGGTCGGGTTGGCCAGCAGCACCCCGCGGTCGGCGGCGTCGTCGGCCCAGGAGATCGGCGGTCCCAGCAGGCTGAAGGACGTGAGCTGCGGCGCACGGACGCGCCTTTCCCAGAGCGGCTGATCAGACATGCCCCTACGGTGTCACGCCCGGCCCCGCTCTGGCCGAAGAACCTCGAAGAGACCCGATGGCGGCGCGGAGACCAGCATCGGTACCCGCAAGGGGAGCGATACTGACCCAGCAATGAAGCACCAGGACACCGACCACGACGAGACGACAGCACCCGACCCGCCACGAGCTCCACCCGCCCGGGTGCGGGCGTGGCGATCCCGGACGTTCGCTTCGCTGGACAACGCCAACTACCGCAGGTTCTTCCTCGGGCAAGCCGTCTCGCTCACCGGCACGTGGATGCAGTCGGTCGCCCAGGCCTGGTTGGTGCTCGAGCTCACCCACTCGGCTACCTGGCTCGGCCTGGCGGTTGCGTTGCAGTTCCTGCCGGTGCTGTTCCTCGGGCCGTACGGCGGTGTGCTCGTCGACCGCGTCGGCAAGCGACGGTTGCTCATCGCCACCCAGATGGCGGCCGCTGCTCAGGCCCTGACCCTCGCCGCGCTCACGATGACCGGGACGGTCACGTTGACTTGGGTGCTCGCGCTGTCGCTCGGCCTGGGACTCATCAACGTGCTCGACAACCCGGGGCGCCAGGCCTTCGTCCGCGAGATGGTCACGAACGAACAGGTCCGCAACGCGGTCAGCCTCAACTCCGTCCTGGTCAACGTCGCGCGGGCCGTCGGCCCTGCAGTGGCAGGGGTGCTCATCGCCACCGTCGGCGTCGGGCCGTGCTTCCTGGTCAATGCAGTCAGCTTCGTCGCCGTGATCTTCGCGTACCTGTTGATGGATCCGGCGCAGCTGAGCGTCGTCGAGCCAGTGGGTCGGGCGCCGGGTCAGGTACGCGAGGGACTGCGCTACGTCCGACGGACCCCTCAGCTGCTCATCCCCCTGCTGATGATGGCTCTGGTCGGAACGCTGACGTACGAGTTCCAGGTGGTGCTCCCGGCCCTGGCCACCCAGACCTTCGACGGCGGTGCCCGCAGCTACGGCCTGATCACTGCGGCCATGGGAGTCGGAGCCGTGATCGGCGGCCTCGTCAGCGCCGGGCGCCGCGCGACGGGTATCGCACCCATGGTCCTGGCCTCCGCCACGTTCGGCGCCACCGACCTGCTCACCGCGGTGTCGCCGACGGTCGGGCTCGCCGCGCTCTCGTTGGTGGCGGTTGGCGCGGCGAGCGTCTGGTTCCTGTCCACCGGGAACGCCACGCTGCAGATGGTGTCGGCGCCAGAGATGCGCGGCCGCGTCATGGCCCTGTGGGCTGTTGCCTTCCTCGGCAGCACGCCGATCGGCGGGCCGATCGTCGGTTGGGTGGCCGAGCACGCCGGACCCCGCTGGGCCCTCGCCCTCGGCGCCGTCGCGGCGTTGATCGCGGCGGCCATGGGAGCAGCCGTCCTGCGGCGACGACGACCCTGCCCTGGGATGCTTGCCGAGGAGGCGAAACCGAGCAGCTCGGTCGAAGGGAACCCGGTGTGACGCGAACTGAAGTCGCGGCCGACGACGTCACCGTCGAGCAGCTGTTCGACGACCCCTATCCCGTCTATGCCCGGTTGCGTGCCGATGCACCGGTCTGTTGGGTGCCGGCCGTTGGGCTCTGGTTCGTCAGTCGCTGGGCCGACGTCGACCGCGCATCGCAGGACCCGATCGCGTTTCCGGCCGCAGTGCCGCAGTCACCACTCGACCGCACCCTCGGCGGCCCGTCGGTGCTCACCGTCGACGGCCTCGAGCATGCGCTCTGGCGCGACCTGCTCGACCGGAGCCTGCGCCCGCGTGCGGTCGAAGCCGCTGCACCGCAGGTCGTCGCGGAGATCACCGACGAACTCATCGACCGACTCTGCGAACGCGGCCGGTCGGAGCTCATGACCGAGTTCTTCGAACCCCTGTCGGTGCTCAGCCTGGCGCGACTCATCGGCTTGGGTCACCTCGATGCCCCCACTTTGCAACGGTGGTTCCACGGGCTGTCCGAAGGCGCATCGAACTTCGAGGCGGACCCGCACCGGCAGGCCGCGGCCGATGCCGTCAGCCACGAGGTCGACGCCGTGCTGTCGCCATTTCTGGCGCAGCTTGATCGGCAGCCTGACGACTCGATGGTCAGCCACTTGCTGCACGGAACCCAAGGGACGCTCGACCAGAGGATCGCCGCGATGCTGCCGACCCTGAAACTGGTTCTCATCGGCGGCCTCCAGGAACCAGGCCACGGGGCCGGGTCCACGCTGCTGGGCCTGCTGACGTACGAGCAGCAGTGGCGGTCGCTCCTCGCCGACCCAGCCGGTCTGTTCCGCAAGGCCGTCGACGAGGGGCTCCGCTGGCTGTCGCCGATCGGTGAGCAGACCAGAGCGTCCGGGGTCGACGCGACCCTGTCCGACGTGACCATCCCGCCGGGCGAGCGCGTGGCCTTGCTGGTCGCGTCGGCCAATCGGGACGAGGACGTCTTTGGGCCCACCGCAGACGCCTTCGACATGTTCCGCCCACGACACCCCCACGCCGGCTTCGGATTCGGTCCGCACTTCTGCGTTGGCCACTACCTGGCTCGCATCCAGGTCCGCACGGCGATCCAACGACTGGCCGAGCGACTCCCGTCGCTGCGACTCGATCCCGATCGGCCCCCACAGGTTCGTGGCTGGGAGTACCGGGCTCCGACGTCGCTGCACGTGCGGTGGGACTCGTGACGGAGTGGGTGGATGCCGGCGCGGCGGACCCGCAGCGGGCGGGCGAAGTGCGTGCCGTCGCGGGTGCGCCAAGCCCGCTCGCCGTCGCGCACGTCGACGACCGCTGGTACGCGTTCGACGACGCTTGCCCGCACCACGACTGTCCACTCGCCGACGGCTACCTCGATGGAACGACGATCGAGTGCGACTGTCACGGCTCGATGTTCGACCTCACCACCGGCGCCGTCCTGCGTGGGCCAGCAGCCACCCCGATCGCTGTGTATCCGGTGTCCGTGCGCGAGGGACGACTGGTCGTCGAACGACCATGACGAGGCGACCGTCCGGGGCGCGCGCGAGCACAAGCCCCGGACGGTCGCTTTCGGAATGCATTCGTCGGGTTAGCGACCAGTGGGTGCTAGGGGCTTGGTCTTGGACCCGTGCGCGACCCTGGGCGAGACAACCGCAGCGTGCCCGTTGACGTGGTCGACCCGGATGAGACTGATCGAGGAGTGCTTGGGCAGGCCGTCGGTCGAGAAGGTGCCGGCGCTGGAGAAGCAGCGGAAGAGGTACGGGCCTCCGTGGCGGGTATCCAGGATTCCGGCACCACTGACAGTCGACCAGGTGTTGTAGACCCCCCCGTAGGTGAGCAACTGGAAGTCCGAATGCACGTCCTGGAAGTGGCAGTTGACGTTCTCGCCCGGGTTGCTCATCGTTGCGAAGACGTTGAAGTTGGCGTCGTACACGCCCTTGGGAAGGTTAGGCATGGTGAACACCGCTTGGCCCACCGCCGACACAGCGGGCAGCGAATAACGATAGGCCTGCGTCTGCAGGCTCTTCCCGTCCATTCCATCGACGGTGTCGGCGTTCAGGCGCTTGACCTTGGCTTTCGAAGTGACCACGAGCGGCGGTGACGACTGCTTCGTGCGGATCGACAGTGCTGGGCCACCGCCAGTGCGAGCAAGCGTCGTGACCTTGTTAGCCGCGTTTGTGGTTCCCAGGATCAGGCCGTGACCGGTGGCCGCGTAGCTGACGCCGTTCACGGCGAGCAGGACCAACGCAAGTACTGCTGCGCCGGTGAGAGCAGCAACGCCCTTCTTCATGGTTCTCCTCTGCTTGTCTGTCAGGTGGTCGACCGGTCGAGATTCAAGTCGAACCAATGGTGTCTTGCCGAGGACCCGTCGGGTGACCTGGCCACTGTCGGCTTCGAGGTGATGCATGGGCATCCTCTACCCCGCGGCGTTACCGGCGATACCCCTGCGACCTCCCCGGCCACGACACCAGATCGGGCGCGCCGGTCGGAGCGAACTGGGGGTGGGCAGGGGGGTGACGAAACGCATTCTTGGTGACACACTGCGCCCAAAGCGGGGGGCTCGGTTCCGACCCTGGACCGCGAGGGCTGACTCATGAGCCACGAATCCACTGGCGTCCCTTGTCGATCAGCGAGACTCACGGCGCGCGTTCGACCCGGCGGACGGCGACGTCTGCCGCTGGCCGTCGGGGGTGTGGCGCTCGTCGCCGCGGTGGGCGTCGCAGGCGCGCCCGCCTCGGCAGCCGGCGGTCCTTCTCCAGGGCCGGTGATGGCGGCCAAACCGGGGTCGTGGATCGCGTTGAGCCCGACGTCCGGTATCCCGGAGGCGGGCACCCCCGCGGTCTGGGAGAACGCAGCGGGCGACGCTTGGGTCCTCTGGCAGCGCCCAGCCGGCCCGGACAAGACCTACGAGGTGGCTGAGGTCGGTCCCACAGGCCGTCTGGTCAACAAGCCGACGGACATCTTCGCCGGACACCACTGGGGCTCGCTGACCGGTCAGCCGACCTTGGTCGGACAGGGAGCCAAGCCGCTGGTGGTCTTCGATGGCCTGAGCGGTGTGCCGGGGCCCTACAACGACGGCTGCATCTACGGAGCCCTCTCGGGGGCCACGCCGTGGGTCCTGCAGTCGTGGTCGTTGTCCAACAACTGCACCAACCCCGTCGGCGGAGCCACCGAGGGCACGTCCGGCACGCTGGCCGCAGCCTGGCCAGGGGGATGGAGCACCGGTCACGGAGTCCTGTACCGCGTCGGGGTGAGTTCCAGCATCCCCGCCTCGGGCGCCGACCAGCACATTCCGCTCAGCGGCCCAGCAACGGCGTTCAAGACCGGTGTCGCCAGCGACGTCTCTGGCAAGGGGCACTTCGACGTCGCGTGGACGCGCGGATTCTCCACACCCGCGCGTGGAGACGGGTTCTACGTGAAGGACGTCACCGCCGGGACAGCCGCGATGAAGGCGCCGGGGACCGGAACGAACTCCGTCAACCACATGTCCGGGTTCGGCAACCTCGCGATCGCGAACACGAACACACACGCCGGTGTGTTCATTGCCTACTGCTCGAACCGCTCGACATGCACGGTGCAGCTCTGGCGGGTCGGCGCCAAGCGGGCAATCGGCGTTCCGCACTCCAAGGGTGGCGCCAACCCCGCGGTGTCAGCAGGTCCGGCCGGACGCCTCTGGGTCGCCTGGTACAACGAGAGCACCAACAAGGTGTCGGTCACTCGGACCAACAAGCGGGACACACACTTCGGGCCGGTGCGTACATATCCGACGCACTGCGCCGAGCACGGGTTGGTCGGCCTGAGTGGCGGCAAGTCCGGTCGGCTCGACGTCGCCCTTCAGTGTGTGAACTCGGCCAAGCTCCAGCTCGAGGACTTCGCGACCCAGGTGATGGTCCCGCTCAGCCTCACGCCCGGGCGCACGAGCGTCCGCAACACCAAGGCCCACCACCTGACGTTCACGGTCACCGACGCGGGCGATCCCGTGCCCCGGGCAAGGGTCTTCGTGGCCGGGCACCGGGCCAGGACCAACGCAGCGGGCAAGGCCACGATCACCTTGGCCCGGGGAGTGAAGCCCGGTCACTACCGGGTCAAAGCGACCGCCAGGGGGTACCGGCCCGCCGGCGGACGGCTGACCGTCTCGCACTGACCGCTCGGCGATGGCAGTCTGACCCGAGCCGCGACTGGTCCTGGGTCGACCGACGCCTCGGTACGGTGGCGCAGTGGCGCTCAGTCGACGCGGATTCCTTCTCGCCGCCGGAGCGGCCGGGGTGTTCCCGGTCGGGGGCGCCTACGAGCTGGTGGAGCACGACGTCCTCCCTGGCCGTTTCCGGCTCAATGCGATGCTCGGGCAAGACGGTCCGCCGCCACCGGTTCCGGCGGTGGAGCCGGGTCCCATGGTCAGCGGATCCTTCAGGTCCAAGGCGAGGGCCGGGGTCACCGTCGGGTGGACGGTTGCCTACCCGCCGGGTCCGACAGCCGCGACGAGCTGCCGGTGTGCGTGGCGATGCACGGTCGAGACGGCACCCATGCCTGGGTGTTCGACACGCTCGCCGTGCAGTACTACCTGGCGGACGCGGTGCAGAACCGCGGCGTACCACCCATCGCCATCGCGTCGATCGACGGTGGCGCAGCGACCAACTGGCATCCGCGCAACGATGGTGACGATCCGCAGGCGATGATCGTGGCCGAGTTCCTGCCGCTACTTGCTCGGCGAGGGCTCGGGACGAAGCAGTTCGGGCTCTGGGGCTGGTCGCTCGGTGGCTACGGCGCGTTGCTGCTCGCGTCGGTCCTGGGCCCTGCACGCGTCGCCGCCGTCGTTGCCAGCAGCCCGGCGTTGTGGCGCACCCCCGGCGAGACGGCACCCGACGTGTTCGACGATCCCGCCGACTTCGAACGCAACAACGTCTTCACCCGCGAGGCGCAGCTGCGGGGAATTCCCCTTCGCATCGACATCGGCGACAACGATCCCTTCGTTTCCGCCGTCAAGCAGTTCCGGGCCGAGCTCACGCCAACGGCGGACGGAGGCGTCACCTCCGGATTCCACGACGCCGCCTACTGGATGCGAGTGGCGCCGGCCGAGATCGAGTTCCTCGGCAGCCACCTGACCTAGCGTTCCAGCCGCAGGGAGTGCTCACTGGTCCCGACGCAGGAGAGCGAGTCCGGTTGCGTCGGTGTCGCTTCCGGTCGTGAGTAGCCTGCTGGAGTCGCGAGCTGACCGTGGAGGAGCCGTGGGAGTGGACGAAGCGGAGCGAATGAACAGCGTCAACCTCGACAAGGTTGATCACATCGTGGTGGTGATGCTGGAGAATCGCTCGTTCGATCACATGCTCGGTTACCTGTCGCTGGACGGTCGGCGTCCGGACATCGATGGTTTGCGGGTCGGGATGCGCAACGAGTACGACGGGCGGTCGTACCCGATCCACCATCTCGACTGCACGGCATTGGAGGTCGACCCTGACCATTCGTCGAGCGCGATCGATGTCCAGATCGCAGGCGGGACCATGGGTGGCTTCGTCGCGAGTTTGGCGAACTCGCTGGCAAGTGGCGCAGGCGGAGGGGGCGATCCGGCGGTCGCCATGGGGTACTTCGACGGGTCCGACGTGCCTGTCTACGATCACCTGGCCGAAGAGTTCGCCGTCTGCAACCGGTGGTTCAGCTCGGTGCCCGGCTCGACCTTGCCCAACCGCCTGTACGCCCTGTCCGGCAAGGCCGCCGGCAGTCGAGATGACGTCCCGCGCCCTCGGCCGCCGCTGTATCACCAGGCGTCGTTCGTGCGGCACCTGGACGCTCATGACGTTTCATGGCGGTGGTACTCCTTCGACCCTGGAACCCTGCGTCTGGCGGACGCCCGCTACTTGTTGAGACATCATCAGCAGTTCGCCTACTTCAGCAAGACCGGTTTGCCCTGGAAGACCAAACTCGACCTCACGGTCAACGAGAAGGTCGCGAGCTTCCTCGAAGACGCCGCCAACGGCACGCTGCCTTCGGTGTCCTGGATCGACCCCGCCTTCACCAACTTCAACCCCCTCGGCTTCCCCGTCAACGATGACCATCCGCCCGCTGACGTCGGGGACGGCCAAGACCTCGTACTGGCGATCTACGACGCGCTGGCAAGAAGCGCCCTCTGGGACCGTTCACTCTTGGTGATCGTCTACGACGAACACGGAGGATTCTTCGACCACGTCACCCCGCCTCCGGCTCGTGACGACGACCTGGTGATGTTCGGCGACTACGGCGTGCGGGTACCGGCGATGATCGTGTCACCGTGGATCGAGCCGCACTCGGTGTCGAACACCCTGTTCGATCACACGTCGATCATGAAGACGATCCTGCTGCGGTTCTGCCCGGAAGCCCTTGATCCTCCTGACGGGTCCACCAGGAATCCGCGAGGGCACGGCGTGGGGCAGCCCAAGCACTTGGGTACGCGGGTGGCCCACGCGAACCATCTCGGCGAGCTTCTCACCCGCGCCACACCACGGCCCGCACCAGCGCGAACCGCCCTGATCTTGGACGCCACCGCGCGGACGTCAGATACCCCCCGCCTAGACGGCGCTCGCGACGATCGGCCCCAAACCGGTGACCATCCACTCAACGACCTCCAGGAGCGCATGCTCTCGGTGACGCACGAACTGTTGCGGCGTGGCCACCCACCCGACACACCGTAGGTCGAACAGCGCTCACACCACCAAAACCGCACGGTTGCTGCCGGCCAACCTGCCGTGGGCCTTGCGCCGGACGGCAGCGCTGTACTTGCATAGCACCTATCCGGCTCTGCGCAGATGGGGGTAGACATGAGCAACCGCGCAGCGCACATCAGGCGACTGTTCTTGTTGCTGTCGGGCGGTCTGCTGCTTCTTGGTCTCACGTCGGTCCCGGCGGCGGGAAGAGCCGCTCCCCCGATGTCAGCGCGCCTGCCGGTGGCTGTTCCCTGCAACCAGTCGGTCGGTCATTGCTGGAAGCCCGCCGTCAAGGCCAGGTGGCAGTACCAGCTACAGGGGGCACCCGGCCTCCATGGCGGATGCCGATACGCGCGCACCGGCTTCGTCAACATCGGCGTGACTGGCAAGTCGTACGCGACCGGCCGGACCGTTGCTCCGACGGTCTTCGACATCGACATCTTCCAGGACGGCAAGTGCTACTCGCCGCAGGACTACTCCGTCCTGAACTACGCAGCCGTTCGAGCGTTGCACGTGCGAGGGGCGAGAGTCATCGGCTACGTGGATGCCGGGACGGCGGAGACCTGGCGTCCGGACTACCCGGAGTTCCAGGCGTTCGATCAGAGCTGTGACGGATGCCTGTTCGGAAACCCGCTCAGCAGCTTCCCCGACGAGTACTGGCTGAACATCAACCCTGGCGTCAGAGGGATCAACCCCAACACGGGCCGCTCCGAGACCACCCGCCAATTCCTCTTGGACGAGATGCTGGCCAGGGTGAAGGAGGCGAAGTTGATCGGTGTGGACGCGATCGAGTTCGATGACGTCGACGCGAATCAGAGTCACACGGGACTGTCGATCACGTCGGGCGCACAGCTGCGATACAACGCGGCCCTGGCGAACCTCGCCCACCGGGTGGGGCTGTCGGTCGGGCTGAAGAACGACCGGGCTCAGGCGACGGCCTTGCAGCCCTACTTCGATTTCGGGATCGAGGAGGAGTGCTGGCAATACGACGAGTGCGGGGCGGTCCAGGCCTGGCCGCAGCAGTACGGCAAGGCGATCTTCGACGTGGAGTACGGCTCGCAGCCGGCCGCGTTCTGCCCGCGCTCCAATGCACCGCAGTTCGACTTCAACTCGATCCGCAAGACCGACGACTTGTTCGATGTCCCGTACCGGCCCTGTCGCTAGATCCACTGCCGAGATCGAAGGCGCTGTGCCAGCTCGGCCCGGATCGACCACGCCCCGGATCGTGGACCGGGGCCGTTCGCGCTCCCGGGACGCGGCAGCACCCCCGGAGCAGGACGGGGGGAACAAGCTCCGAGGGTGCTGAGATCGACGCTAACGGCCGTTCCTGCGAATCACCTGTCGCGCGCCTGTGCGTTTCACGTTGCGCAGGTCCTGCCGCGGCACCCCCGGACGCGGCGGGGGGCAACGCATCCGGGGGTCTGCGCGGGAACGTGACCCGACTGAAACATGCCGGGTCGGTCTTCGACGACCCAGGGCCAAAGGTCCCCCAGGGCAAAGCCGAAGCCCCCTCCCCCGAAACGTCCCCCCTCGGGCGAGGGCTTCGACTCACCGCCGACGTTAGCGCGACGCAAGCACCCCCGAGCGCCTGGGGGGTGCTGCGCTCGAGGGTGCCGACATCGACGCTAACCAGCGGCGTGGCTGTTTCCCCGCAGGCCGTCCGCAAGCGGAGGTGTGTTGGACTCCCCGAGGGCGCCACGTGTCCGTGGCCGCAGTTTCGGGAAAGGGGCCAACGTCGCCGGTCCGCGTGGCTGCGCCTCTTACCGGACAGACGGCTGAGCGGGCCCCGCCATGATCGGCGACACCCGCTCTGACCTGCGGAAACTCCGTCGGGACGACAGGATTTGAACCTGCGACCCCTTGACCCCCAGTCAAGTGCGCTACCAAGCTGCGCCACGTCCCGGAACCTGATTGCTCAGGCGGGGAACTCTACCGCAGGAGCAGCAGCGACCCGAGCGGGCCGCGATCAGTCGCGCTTGCGCTTCTCCCGCACCCTGACATTCACGTGCACCGGCGATCCTTCGAAGCCGAAGTCCTCACGCAGTCGACGCTCGACGTAGCGCACGTAGCCCGCGTCGAGGCGGCCGCTCGCGAACAGGACGAACGTGGGCGGCCGCACGCTCGCTTGCGTGCCGAACAGGATGCGTGGCTGCTTGCCCCCACGCACCGGGTGCGGGTGCTCCGCAATCAGTCGACCGAGGAATGCGTTGAGCCTCGATGTCGGGATGCGCGTCGTCCAGCCTTCCAACGCCCGCTCCATGGCAGGCACGAGGCGGTCGACGTGACGGGCGGTCTTGGCACTGATGTTCACGCGCGGCGCCCAAGGAACGCGCACCAGCTCGCGCTCGATCTCCCGTTCGAGGTAGTAGCGGCGTTCCTCGTCCAGCAGATCCCACTTGTTGTAGGCGATCACCAACGCGCGACCGGACTCCACGACCATCGACAGGATCCGCGTGTCCTGCTCGGTCAACGGTTCGCTCGCATCGATCAGGACCAGTGCCACCTCGGCCTTGTCGAGGGCTGACTGCGTCCGCAGCGTGGCGTAGTACTCCGACCCCGAAGCCTCCTTGGCCCGGCGACGGATCCCAGCGGTGTCGACGAACCGCCACGGCTGGCCGCCGAGCTCGACGAGCTCGTCGACCGGGTCGACCGTGGTTCCCGCGACCTCGTCGACGACGGCACGCTCCTCCCCCGCCAGGGCGTTGAGCAGACTCGACTTGCCGACGTTGGGCTTTCCCAGCAGGGCGACCCGGTGCGGTCCTTCGGCCACGCGTGCCTCGTCGGCAACCTCTGGCAGGGCCTCGAGGATGGCATCGAGCAGGTCGCCGGACCCGCGCCCGTGCAGCGCAGAGACGGGGTGTGGTTCACCCAGCCCCAACGACCACAAGACGCTGGCCTCGGTTTCCGCTCGCGCGTCGTCGACCTTGTTCGCCACCAGGATCACCGGCTTGCCAGCCCGGCGCAGAACCTTGACGACGGCCTCGTCGGTGTCGGTCGTTCCCACGGTTGCATCGACGACGAGGAGTACGGCGTCAGCAGCGGCAACCGCCACCTCCGCCTGAGCGGCCACTCGCGCTGCCAACCCTTGCGCGTCGGGTTCCCAACCGCCGGTGTCGACGACGGTGAAGCGCCGACCGGACCACTGTGCGTCGTAGGCGACCCGGTCGCGGGTCACCCCCGGCCGATCCTCGACCACGGCCTCCCGTCGGCCCAGGATGCGGTTCACCAGCGTCGACTTGCCGACATTCGGGCGTCCGACCACGGCGAGCACCGGCAGCGGCGTCTCGTCTGACGACTCCGATGACAAGTCGACCGCGACCGCGTGCTCGTAGTCGTCGGTCATGGGGACTCGGCTTCGACGGCACGCCGATGCGCGTCGACCAGCACCAGGATCCGTTCGGCGACCTGGTCCACGGAGAGCCCGGTCGAGTCGATGACGACGGCGTCGAGGGCCTGGCTCAGCGGAGAGACGGCTCGCGAGGAGTCCAGGTGGTCGCGACGGGCGAGGTCGGCCCTGGTGTCCTCGACGCTGATCGCCGGACCGGCGTGGTCGTTCCGGGGCAGCTCGGCGGAGCGTCGGGCGGCACGCACCGACGCGTCTGCCGTGAGAAAGACCTTCACCGGGGCGTCGGGTGTCACGGTCGTCCCGATGTCGCGTCCCTCGAGCACCACGCCACCGTCTGCAGCGATCGAGCGCTGGATCGTGACCAGTCGGGCCCGGACCTCGGGCACCGCGCTCACCGCACTCACCGCGGCGGTCACGTTCGCATCGCGGATGTGCGCGGTGACATCGATCCCGTCGACGGCCACCCCGGGGGCGTCGGGATCGGTGGTCACCAGCAGAACCGGCCCGCCCGCTTCCACGCCGACCGCGCGCGCGACCACATCGCGGTCGGTGACGTCGATGCCTCGGTCCAGCAGCCACCACGTGATCGCGCGGTACATCGACCCAGTGTCGACATACCGATATCCCAGTCGCCGGGCCACCTCCCGAGCGGTCGTCGACTTGCCCGACCCCGAGGGTCCGTCGACCGCCACGACCAGTGCGGGTCGAGACGACGAATGCGGCACGCACGGACTCCTGTCGCGGCAACGGGTGGGGCACGAGTTGCGCCGAGGGTACCGGCCGGGCTGCACCGGCTGCTCCGAGACCGCGACCTGCGCCTCGGCGGACCGCTCAGTGGACCCGCCAACCGCCACGCTGCAGCGCATCGGTGAGCTCGACCGCCTGGTCGGGACGCACCGACAGCTCGACCAGGCCCACCGGCTGACCCGGAACGTGCTCGATCGACACGTCCTCGATGTTGACTCCGGCCTCGCCGGCCGCAACGAACAGCCGCGCCAGCGCACCCGGCTCGTCGGGGATCACGACCGGCACGACCGCGTACTCGACGGCCGCGGCCCCGTGCTTGCCGGGTAGGAGGGCGCGCCCCCGATTGCCCGCGACGAGCAACGCACGCAACTCCGACTCGGACCGCTCATGGATGTCTCGATCAGTCGATATGTCGGTGAACGTTCCTGTCGATGAGTCAGGGTTCGCCGCCAACTCCGACAGCGCGTCCCGCACCCGGGTCAGCCGGTCGACGACCTCGGAGAGCCCGACCGCCACCGGCCCCGCGTTGGCCGTCACGATCTCCAGCCACAGCTGGGGGTCGGACGCCGCGATCCGGGTCACGTCACGGACTCCGGGGCCGGCCAGGTCGAGCGCGGACGGGGTGGCGCTGACCAGCCCGGCCGCCACGGCACTGGCCACCACCTGGGGGACGTGCGAGACCACGGCCACAGCCTCGTCGTGGCGACCGGCTGACATGACCACCGGCTCCGCGCCGGTCAGGCGCACGAGCTCGAGGACCCGGTCCAGATGAACCGCTCCAACGAAGGAGCCTGGCGCCACCACCCACGGCTGGCCCGCGAACAAGTCGGCCCGCGCACCCTCAGGTCCGGAGCGTTCTCGTCCGGCCATCGGATGTCCCCCGACGAAACGAGCTCGAACGTCTAGATGTCCATCAATGACCGCCTGAGGTTGAGACTTGACACTAGCCATATCACTAACGCTGCAGTGCGGATATAGTCGTAGCAGGGTCAGAGCGACCATCGGCGTCGCTCGAGGAGGTACGGCGACCACGGCGACATCCGGACCGGACTCGGGCGCACCCACCCGGCCGGCGCCCAGGTCCCCAGCCAAGGCCGCACGCCGCGGGTCGAGGTCGCTGAGCCACACCTCGACTCCGACGTCAGCCCGATTCAGGGCGAGGCCCAACGATGTCCCCAGCAGGCCGGTGCCAACGATCAGCACCCGGGCGGGAGCGGTCACTGGGCGAGGTCCTGGCGCAGCACCTCGGCCCCCCGCAGATAGACGTGAGCCACCGCGCCCCGGGCCCGATCGGTTTCCGCCCAGGCCATCAGGCGAATGATCCGAGGCGGCGCGCCCGCCACGTCGATCTCCTGGGCGCACAGCAGGGGGACGTCGCCGATCCCCACGCTTCGGGCCGCCGCTGCAGGGAAGTCGGAGGTCAGGTCAGACGTCGAGGTGAAGATCACGCTGATCAGGTCGTCAGTGCTCAGCTGGTTGCGCTGCAGCACCTCCGCGAGCAGCTCGCCCACGGCAGACACCATCTCCTGGGCGTCGTCCGCCGACAGCTGAGTCGCTCCTCGGAAGGCCCTGACCGGCACGCGCTCTCCTCTCGGTTCACTGCTTCATCGGCTCGTCACCCTAGAGATGTCACGCTAGATCGGGAAGCCGACGTGC
>Ga0302323_100002457_pt1 | contig 15022 bp, 16 predicted proteins | sample Fen_T0_3_FD_201950 | JGI IMG/M metagenome (GOLD analysis project Ga0302323, IMG submission 201950) | Peat permafrost microbial communities from Stordalen Mire near Abisko, Sweden - Fen_T0_3 | ecosystem: Environmental > Terrestrial > Soil > Wetlands > Permafrost | place: Sweden: Abisko... | reverse complement strand
CGCGCGAGGGTGTCACGTCTCGAAATCCTGCCAGACGGCCACCGGAGCGCAGGCGGTTCGTCACGTCCCGACGTCATGGGTTTCGCGCCACACCGGTGCGACCCTCCCAGCCGCGGCCCGCGCCGCGGGACCGCCTAGGCTGGAGCGCCATGACCTCCACGACCGAGCCCGTCGACCTGCCCCCGGCTCCGCGGCTGGACGTCGTCGACGTCCTGCACGGCCGGGCCGTCCCGGACCCCTACCGCTGGCTGGAGGACCCGGCCGACGAGCGCACCGTCGCCTGGTCGCGCGCCCAGGAGGCGCTGTTCCGGCAGCAGACGGCCGGGTGGCGCGGCCGGGACACCGTCGAGTCCCGGATCCGGGAGCTGCTCGGAGCCGGGTTCGTGGGCGTCCCGATCTGGCGCGGCGAGCGCCGGTTCGTGATGCGCCGTGACGGCAGCCAGGAGCACGGCGTCCTTACCGTCGTCGACCCGGAGCCCGCCCCCGAGGGCGCCGACGGCCCTGTCGACGGCCCTGTCGACGGCCCTGGCCACCGCGTCCTGATCGACCCGATGGCCCTGGACCCGAGCGGTCTGACCACCCTGGACGCGTGGCAGCCCACCCTGGAGGGCGACCTGATCGCCTACCAGCTGTCCGTGGGCGGCAGCGAGGAGAGCGTCCTGCGTGTGCTGGACGTCACCACCGGCGCGGACGTCGACGGGCCGATCGACCGGGCCCGCTACTCGCCGGTCGCGTGGCTGCCGGGCGGGCGGGCCTTCTTCTACGTGCGCCGTCAGGACCCGGCCGGCCTGCCCGACGACGAGGCGCAGTACCACCGGCGGGTGCGGCTGCACCGGCTCGGCACCGACCCGGAGACCGACGTCGAGATCTTCGGCGCGGGCCGTGACCTGCGCAGCTACTACGGCGTCCGGGTGTCCCGCAACGGCCGGTGGCTGGTGGTGACCGCCGCCACCGGGACGTCGCCGCGCAACGACGCCTGGATCGCCGACCTCGGTCCGGTCGACGCCCCGGACCGGGACGCCGTCCTGGCGGCCCCCGTGCTGCGGCCGGTCGCCGTCGGGCTGGACGCCCGGGTCGACCCGTTCGTCGCCCGGGACGGCCGCCTGTACGTGGCGACCGACCTGGACGCGCCCCGGGGCCGGCTCGCCGTCAGCACTCCCGAGCACCCCGAGCCGGAGCACTGGGTCGATCTGCTCCCCCAGGACGACGAGGCCGTCCTCGAGGACTTTGCGATCATGGACGGCGCGCCGCTCGACACCGCTCCGGTCCTGCTCGCCGGCTGGACCCGGCACGCCGTCTCCGAGATCACCGCGCACGCCCTGGCCGACGGCGCGCCGCTGGACGACGACCGCTGGCCCGTCCGGCTGCCCGGCGTCGGCTCCGCCGGCGGGCTGGTGACCCATCCGGAGGGCGGCCACGAGGCGTGGTTCACCTACACCGACCACACGACCACCCCGCACGTGTACCGGCTGGACGGCGTCACCGGGCAGGTCACGCTGTGGGCCGGCCCGCCCGGGGCGGTGGACGTGCCCGACGTCGGCGCCCGGCAGGTGACGTACACCTCGAAGGACGGCACCGCCGTCCGGATGTTTGTCATCGCCCGCACGGACGCCGTCGACGCCGACGGTCGCCCGACCGGCCCGCGGCCGACGATCCTCTACGGCTACGGCGGCTTCAACGTGCCGCTGACGCCGGGGTTCTCGGCGAGCATCCTCGCCTGGGTGGAGGCGGGCGGCGTCTACGCGGTCGCCAACCTGCGCGGCGGTTCCGAGGAGGGCGAGGACTGGCACCGGGCGGGCATGCTCGGGCACAAGCAGAACGTCTTCGACGACTTCCACGCGGCCGCCGAGCGCCTGATCGCCGACGGCTGGACCACGCCGGCGCAGCTCGCCGCCAGCGGCGGGTCGAACGGCGGCCTGCTCGTGGGCGCCGCCCTCACCCAGCGGCCGGACCTGTTCGCGGCCGTCGTCTGCTCGGCGCCGCTGCTGGACATGGTCCGGTACGAGAAGTTCGGGCTCGGGGCGACCTGGAACGTCGAGTACGGCAGCGCGGACGTCGCCGAGGAGTTCGGCTGGCTGCTCGCCTACTCCCCGTACCACCACGTCCGCGAGGGCGTGGCCTACCCGGCCACCCTGTTCACCGTCTTCGACGGCGACTCCCGCGTCGACCCGCTGCACGCCCGCAAGATGTGCGCGGCGCTGCAGCACGCGACGTCGTCCGGGCGGCCGGTGCTGATCCGGGCGGAGGGGGACGTCGGGCACGGCGCCCGGGCCCTGTCCCGGACGGTCGCGCTGTCGGCGGACACGATGGCCTTCGCCGCCGCCTGGACCGGCCTGGAGCTGGAGTGATCCTCGAGCTGCCGCGCGAGACGCCGGAGTGGGTGCGCAGCCTGCTCGGCACGCCGCTGCAGATCGCCGTCATCGTGGTGGTGGCGATGGTCACCCGGTGGATCCTGCTGCGGATCATCGGGCGGATCGCCGAGGGCATCGCCAACGGCAGCGGCGGCCTGGGCCGCCTCGACGACCGGCTGGCCGGCGCGACGGCGTTCCTCAGCTCGCCGCTGACGTCCGCCCGCCGGGAGCAGCGGGCCCGGACGACGGCCTCGGTGCTCAAGAGCGCGACCACGGCCGTGATCGCGGTGGTCGCCGGGCTGACCGTGCTCGACACCGTGGGCGCCCGGATCACGCCCCTGCTGGCCAGCGCCGGCGTGCTCGGCGTCGCGCTCGGCTTCGGCGCCCAGACCATGATCAAAGACTTGATCGCCGGGATCTTCATGATCGTGGAGGACCAGTACGGCGTCGGCGACGTCGTCGACCTCGGCGAGGTCAACGGCACCGTGGAGAGCGTCGGCCTGCGCGTGACGCGCGTGCGCGACGCCGACGGCACCGTCTGGTACGTCCGCAACGGCGAGATCCTGCGCGTCGGCAACCGGTCGCAGGGCTGGGCCCGGGCGGTGCTGGACGTCGGGCTGTCCGCCGGCACGGACGTCGTCCGCGCCCAGGCCCTCCTGCTCGAGGTCGCCCGCTCCCTCGACAAGGACCCGGACTTCACCGGCGTCGTCATCGAGGAGCCGAAGGTGTGGGGCCTGGAGGCGGTGTCCGCGGACGGCGTGGCGGTGCGCCTCGTCGTCAAGACCCAGCCGCTGCGCCAGTGGACCGTCGCCCGCGAACTGCGCCGCCGCATCCTCGACGCCTTCGCCACCGAGGGCCTCCCCCGCCCCACCCTCCCGTGATCACGGCGAAGTCCGTGATCATGGACTCCGCCGTGATCATGGACTTCGCCGTGATCATGGAGTTCAGCGGCCGCCTCGCTCGCCGGCCAGCCGTCAGGCGTGGCGGTCAGGCGTAGCCGTCGACCTTGCCCCGGGAGGCGACGGCCGGCGACGCGGCCACGGTGGCGGTGGCGCGCGTGGTGCCGTCGTGGTCGCCGTCGGCGTCGGTGGGCGCGGCCACCTTGGCCGACGCCGCGCCGGAGGGGGCGGCTGCGGCGGTCGGGGCGCTGGGACCTGCGGCGGAGACGTTCATGCGGCGGTACCTCCTCCGGTCGCGCCGCTCGAGGGATCGAGCCGGGGACGCGAACCGTTCACCGGTCCTGGTCGGCCACCGCCGGCACGGTCGTGCGTCGCCGAACGGGTGACCCGTCGTTGCAGGTCAACGCCCGGTCAAGCGCCGTCGGACGCCGTCCGGCACCGGCCGGCGCCGCTGCTCCCGGTGGCGGCCCGGGGGCCGCACCTCGACACTCGTGGCATGGACGACGACGCAGCGCAGTCACCGGGGCCGCGCCTCGCCGACAGCTCCCAGCCCCCCGCCCACGACGCCGCGGTGACCCCCGCCGGGCTGCCGCGCGGGGAGGGCCGGCTCGCGCTGGTCACCGGGGTGACCGGGTACGTCGGCGGCCGGCTCGTGCCGCAGCTGCTCGCCGCGGGCTGGCGGGTGCGCGCGCTGACCCGCCGTCCGGAGGCCCTGCGGGAACGTCCCTGGTTCGCCGACGTCGAGGTCGTCCGGGCGGACGCCGGCGACCACGAGGCCCTGCGCGGCGCCTTCGCCGGCGTCGACGTCGCCTACTACCTGGTGCACGCCCTGGGCACCGGCCCGAAGTTCGAGGCGACGGACCGGCGGACCGCGCGGGTGTTCGGCCGGGCGGCGCGCGAGGCCGGGGTCGGGCGCATCGTCTACCTCGGCGGCCTCTACCCGACCGGCCCCAAGGGCGAGGACCTCTCCCCGCACCTGTCCAGCCGCAAGGAGGTCGGCGAGATCCTGCTCGCGTGCGGCGTCCCGACGACGGTGCTCAAGGCGGCGGTGATCCTGGGGTCCGGCTCGGCGTCGTTCGAGATGCTCCGCTACGTCACCGAACGGCTCCCGGTCATGATCACCCCGCGCTGGGTGAAGACCCGCATCCAGCCGATCGCCATCCGCGACGTGCTGCGCTATCTCGTCGGCAGCGCGAGCATGCCGCCCGACGTCAACCGCAGCTTCGGCATCGGCGGCCCCGACGTGCTCACCTACCGCGACATGATGCAGCGCTACGCCGCCGTCGCCGGGCTGCCCCGGCGCGTCATCCTGCCGGTCAACGTGTTCAGCCCGGGGCTGTCGTCGCACTGGGTGGGGGTGGTGACGCCCGTCCCCAACCGCATCGCGCGGCCCCTGGTGGAGAGCCTGGTGCACGAGGTCGTCGTCTCCGAGCGCGACATCGCCCGCTACGTGCCCGACCCGCCGGAGGGGCTGGTGGGCTTCGACCGCGCGGTCGAGCTGGCCCTCAAGCGCATCGGGGACGCCGACGTCGTCACCCGCTGGGCCTCCGCGGCGACGCCCGGCGCGCCGTCCGACCCCCTGCCGAGCGACCCCGACTGGGCCGGCGGCAGCCTCTTCGTGGACGAGCGGTCCTCGACGGTCGCGGCGTCCAAGCGCTCGCTGTGGGCGGTCATCGAGAGCATCGGCGGCGAGAACGGCTGGTACTCCTGGGCCCTGGCCTGGCGGGTGCGCGGATGGCTCGACCGGTTCTCCGGAGGCCCGGGGCTGCGGCGGGGACGGCGCGACCGCTTCGACCTGGAGGTCGGCGACACGGTCGACTGGTGGCGCGTCGAGGGTGTCGAGGAGGAGCGGCTGTTGCGGTTGCGCGCCGAGATGCGGCTGCCCGGGCTGGCCTGGCTCGACCTGGCCGTCGAGGAGGACGCCGAGGGACGCACGGTCTTCCGGCAGAAGGCGTACTTCCACCCTCGCGGGCTGGCCGGCCAGCTGTACTGGTGGTCCGTGACGCCGTTCCACGGGGTGGTGTTCGGCGGCATGCAGCGCAACGTGGCGCGCGCCGCGGAGGAGTACGAGCGGCGGCAGCCCGTGGCTACTCCGGGTGGTCCCCGGTCCGCCCGTCGATGAGCTCCCGCAGGATGTCCATGTGGCCGGCGTGCCGGGCCGTCTCCTCGATCATGTGGATCAGGCACCAGCGCAGCGTCACGGTCTCGCCGAACCAGGCGTGCCCGACGTCCTCCAGGCTCAGCCCGATGATCACGGAGTCGGCGGCGGCGCGGGCCCGGGCGTAGAAGGCGACGACGTCGTCCACGTGGTCGCCCGCCCCGACGCGCAGGTCGGCCTCGGGGTCGTCCTCGTCGAACGGCAGCGGTTCGGTGGAGCGGCCGAAGGTCTCGCAGAACCAGCCGTACTCGACCGCGGCCAGGTGCTTGACCAGCCCCAGCAGGCTGGTGCCCGACGGAACCATCGGACGCCGCAGCTGCTCGTCGGTGAGCCCGCCGAGCTTCCACAGGATGACGTCCCGGTGCCGGTCGAGGCTGATGTGCAGACTGTCCTTCTCCGCACCCATCGGCGGAACGCTGCGAGCCATGCACTGACCGTAGCCGTTGAGCCGCACCTGTGGGGACCCTCCACGCCGAGCGCCGGGCGGGTACGGGAGAATGGCCGACGTGGAGCGACCGGAAACCTTCTACGACCAGGTCGGCGGGCACGAGACGTTCGTCAAGCTCGTCGACGCCTTCTACGCCGGGGTCGCCCAGGACCCGGTGCTGCGCCCGATGTACCCGGAGGCGGATCTCGAGGGCGCGGCGACGCGGCTGCGCGGTTTCCTCGAGCAGTACTGGGGCGGTCCGACGACCTACAGCGACGAGCGCGGCCACCCCCGGCTGCGGATGCGGCACGCGCCCTTCCCCATCGATCTCGACGCGCGCGACCGCTGGCTGGGGCACATGCGTGCCGCGGTGACCTCGCTCGGCCTGTCCCCCGCCCTCGAGTCCACCCTCTGGGACTACCTCGAACGCGCCGCCTGGAGCATGGTGAACCAGCTCCCGACGACCTCCCCGTGATCATGGACTTCAGCGTGATCGTGGACTTCGGCGCGCTGCCGGCTCACAGCAACGCCGGCCTCCGCGCCAGCACGTGCCCCGCCGACGTCGTCACGCGCCACCACGGACCGCTCCGGAACACCGTCGCCGGCCCGCCCGCCTCCAGGAAGCCCAGCACCATCGCGGCGTAGGCCACGCCCACGGGCAGGTCGGGCTCGGCGTCGCTCAGGGGGCGGCCCCAGACCCGGGCCCGCAGCGCCGCCACGGCCGCCGCCCCGGAGCCGGCCGGGGCGCCGTCCGCGACCTCGGCGATCCCGGACGACGCGCGACCGGCCAGCGCCACGCCGTCCACCGGGCCCACCAGCTGCCACCCCTGCCGCGGTGGGCTCATCCCGGCCCAGCTCGCGGTGGTGGACATCCGGGCGTCGGGGAGGTCGAGCGCCGCGCCCGGCAACGCCACACCGCCGGCCAGCCGCTCCACAGCGGCCGCGAGCGGCACTGTGACGTCGAGGTCGGCCGGGGCGCGCAGGCGGCCGGTCCGCAGCCCGAGGACGACGGGACCGCCGCCGCCGTGGACCGGCGACACGTACGCGGCGAGCACGTCGCCGTGCGCGACGAGGCGCGCCGCGCCGTCCGGATCGGCCCGCCGGGCACGCCCGAGGTAGGTCACGAGATCCGCCAGCGTGTCGGCGTCCGCGAGGTGGACGGTCGCAGTCACCCCGCCATCGTGCCGCATCCGGCCGGGCCGCCCGACACGCCCCGCAGCCAGCTCCCGGCAAGGCTTGCGGGAGACGAGCGGCGACCCACCCGGGCTGCGTGGCGCTGCCCGCGCGTCGCCCACGGACGGTGCTAAGACTTCTACCGATCGTGTTCCCGAGCCGAAGGATGGGGATGTTCCCGCCTGACTCGCCGCCCGCCCAGCCCGACCCCACCGTCCAGCCCGCCACCGCCCAGCCCACCACCGAACCACCCCTCGCCCTGGTCCACCTGGGGTCCCGCCGCTGGGTGCTCGAGCCCGGACAGACCGTCAGCTTCGGTCGAGGCAGCCCCTGTGACATCCGGCTCGCGCACGACCCGGTGGACGAGCACGTCTCGCGCCGCGCCGGGGTCGTCGAGCACCAGGGCGAGGACCTCGTCGTCCGCAACGAGTCGACCAGCCGTCGACTGATCTTCAAGCCCGCCCGGGGCGCCGAGCGTGTGCTGCGCCCCGGCGAGGCGATCGCCTGCCTGCCCCACCGGGAGTTCCTGGTCGCGATCGACGGCCGGGGCGGGAGCCACTACGTGATCCAGGTGAGCGCCCCGACCATCGGCTGACCCGACCGCCGGCAGGTCCCGCCGCCGGCCCGGGCAGAACGTCGGAGTCCGGCCCGCGCCCCACGCCCCGCCCGCGCGGGTAGCGTGGAGCGCGTGCCGGACGCCGACGTTCTGCCCGGGCTGGACCTCGATGCCGTCACGGCCTGGCTGGCCGCGCACCGGCCGGGGCTGCTCGCCGGCCGGCCCACCGCCGTCCTCGTCGCGGGCGGCCGCTCCAACCTGACGTACCGGCTGGACGACGGCATCCACCGCTACGTGCTGCGCCGCCCGCCGCTCGGCCACGTGCTCGCCACCGCGCACGACATGGCGCGCGAGCACCGGATGATCTCGGCGCTGGCCCCGACCGCCGTCCCCGTCCCGCGGGCGCTCGCCCTCTGCGAGGACGCCGCCGTCACCGGCGCCCCCTTCTACCTGATGACGTACGTCGACGGCCGCATCCTGCGCACCCGGTCCGACACGGCCGATCTGGACGACGACACCCGCCGCCGGCTCGCCCGCGCCATGATCGACGTCCTCGCCGACCTGCACGCCGTCGACCCGACCGCGGTAGGGCTCGGCGCCGAAGGTCGCCCGGAGGGGTTCATGGCGCGGCAGGTCCGGCGGTGGTCGGCGCAGCTCGACCAGTCCCGCAGCCGGGACCTGCCCGGCATCGACGCGCTGCGCGACGGGCTCGCGGCGTCCGTGCCGGCGCCGTCGACCGGGCCCGGCGGCGGCATCGTGCACGGCGACTACCGGCTGGACAACCTCGTGGTCGCCGCACCGGACGAGCCCGACGCGCTCGCCGTCCGCGCCGTCCTGGACTGGGAGATGGCCACGGTCGGCGAGCCGCTCGCGGACGTCGGGCTGCTCCTCGCCTACTGGGACGGCCTGGGCAGCCGCGCGAACCCGGTCGCGGGATCGCTGGGACCGGCCGCGGGGTTCCCGCCCGGCGACGTGCTCGCGCGCTGGTACGGCGAGCGGACCGGCACCGACCTGGCGGCGCTGCCGTGGTACGTGGCGTTCGGGTACTTCAAGATCGCGGTGATCCTGGAGGGGATCCACTACCGGTTCACGCTCGGGCGGACGGTCGGCGAGGGCTTCGACCGCATCGGCGCGCTCGTCCCCGAACTGGTCGGGCTGGGGCGCTCGGCGCTGGCGGGCTGACGCCCGCGCGACCTCCCCGGCCCCGACCCCTCAAGGTTCGGCGATGCCGGCCGACGTGAGGAGTGGGCGTGCCGGTGGGGGCGAAGGAGCTTCCACCGGCAGCCCCGCCACCCTCACGGCGGCTCCCCGTCGGCGTCGACCGAGCCGTGCGCCGGCCTCACGCCGGCGCCGCCCGAGCCTCAGGTCGGCGGCAGCACCGTCACCCGGCCGACCGTCTCGCCCTTGGCGAGCCGGGCCAGGCCCTGGGCCGCCTCCTCGAACGGCAGCCGCTCGGAGACCACCGGCCGCACCGCCCCCGCCTCGACCAGGTTGCACAGGTCGTCGTGGGCGCGACGCACGAGCTTGGGGTCCTGCGCGCGGTAGAGGCCCCAGTGCAGGCCGACGATGCTGTAGTTCTTCAGCAGGACGTGGTTCAGCGGCACCTCGGTGATCGTGCCGCCGGCGAAGCCCACCACGACGATCCGGCCCTCGAACGCCACCGCGCGGGCGGCGGTCAGGTAGGCGTCGCCACCGACCGGGTCGAGGACGACGTCCGCGCCCTTGCCCTTGGTCACCGTGCGGACCGCCTCGACGACGTCCTGGCTGGTGCGGTCGACCACGAGGTCGGCACCGAGCGAGCGGACCACCTCCGCCTTGGCGGCGCTGCTCACCACCCCGACGACGCGGGCGCCGGCCGCCTTGCCCAGCTGGACGGCGGCCGTGCCCACCCCACCGGCGGCGGCGTTGACCAGCAGCGTCTCGCCGACGCGCAGGGCCGCCCGCCGGTAGAGGCCGAACCAGCCGGTCTGGTACGCGATGTGCATCGCCGAGGCCGAGGCGTCGTCCAGGCCGGGCGGCGCGGTGTAGAGGTCGTCGGCGTCTGCGACCGAGTACCGGGCCAGCGCTCCGTGCGGCAGCTTCGGCGTCCCGATGACGCGCTCGCCGATCCGGGTCCGCTCGACGCCCGGGCCGACCGCCACGATCATGCCGCACAGCTCCACCCCGGGGGTGAAGGGCAGCGGCGGGCTCTCCTGGTAGTGCCCGCGGGCGAGCAGGACGTCGGGAAAGTTCAGGGCCGTCGACCACACCTCGACCAGCGCCTGGCCGGGGCCCGGCTTCGGCACCGGCACCTCCTCGACGGTCATCACCTCGTGCGGCTCGCCCAGCCGCGCGACCTGCCAGGCGAGCATCGACTCCGGAACACTCACGCGAAGGCCCCCTGCAGCGTCAACCCGCCATCGATGGTCACGGTCTGCCCGGTGATCCACGACGCGTCGTCCCCGGCCAGGAACGCCACGGCGGCCGCGACGTCCGCGGGATCGCCCAGACGCCCCAGAGGGTATCCCCTCGCGACCTGCTCCTCACGGCCCTCGTACAGCATCCGTGCGAAGGCCGTCCGGACGACCGCCGGCGCGACGGCGTTGACCCGGACGCGCGGCGCCAGCTCGAGCGCGAGCTCGCCCGTCAGATGGATGAGCGCGGCCTTGCTGGTGCCGTAGACGCCGATCGGCGGGGAGGGCCGCAGCCCGGCGACGGACGCGATGTTCACCACCGCCGCGCCCGGCCGGCTGCCGAGGCCGGCGGCGACGGCCCGCGCCGTCCAGGCCAGCGGCGAGGCGACGTTGACGGCGAACGTCTTCGCCAGGGCCTCGGCGGGCGCCTGCGTCATCGGGCCGGCCAACGGGTTGATGCCGGTGTTGTTCACCAGGACGTCGAGCCGCCCGAACGCGCCCACCGCGGCGTCGAGCGCGGCCTGCTGGTGCTCGGCGTCGTCCGCGTGGCCGGCGACGGCGAGCGCGACTCCCTCGCCGCCCAGCGCCGCCGCCGCCTCGGCGAGGGGCTCCGGCCGCCGCGCGGTGATCACCACCCGGGCGCCCTCGGCGACCAGGCGCTGCGCGACGGCGAACCCGATCCCCCGGCTGGCCCCGGTCACGACGGCGACGCGCCCGACGAAGCGCCGCCCCGGGACGACGCCCTGCGGCTCGCCCCCCGGGCCCGGCTCGCCGGCCGGTCGCGGATCGCCGGCCGGTCGCGGATCGCCCACGGCGCCCGGGTGACCCGCCGGGGTCACAGGCCGAGGTCCCGACCGATGAGCTCCTTCATGATCTCGTTCGAGCCCGCCCAGATCTTCGTCACGCGGGCGTCCCGCCAGGCCTTGGCGACCCGGTACTCGTTCATGTAGCCGTACCCGCCGTGCAGCTGGACGCAGGCGTCCAGCACCTCGCTCTGCACCTGCGCCGTCCACCACTTGGCCTTGGCGGCGTCGACGGCGGTGAGGGTGCCGGCGGTGTGCGCCCGGATCCCGTCGTCCACGAAGGCCTGGGTCACCTCGACCTTGGTGAACAGCTCGGCCAGCAGGAACTTGTTGGCCTGGAACGCACCGATGGACTGCCCGAAGGCCCGCCGGTCCTTGGCGTACTGCAGGGTCTCGACGAGGATCGCCCGGCAGTGGGCCAGGTTGGAGACCGCGGCACCCAGCCGCTCCTGCGGGAGCTGCTCCATCATGTGGATGAAGCCGCGGTCGAGCTCGCCGATGAGGTTGGCGGCCGGCACCCGCACGTCCTCGAAGAACAGCTCGGCCGTGTCGGACTCCTCCTGGCCCACCTTGTCGAGCTTGCGGCCGCGGGTGAAGCCGGGCATCCCCGTCTCGACGCCGAACAGGGAGATGCCCTTGGCGCCCTTGGCCGGGTCGGTGCGGGCCGCGACGATCACCAGGTCGGCGCTGTAGCCGTTGGTGATGAAGGTCTTCGACCCGTTGACGACGAAGGTGTCGCCGTCGCGCACGGCCGTCGTCTTGAGCGCGGCCAGGTCGGACCCGCCGCCCGGCTCGGTCATCCCGATGGCGGTCACGATCTCGCCGGTGCAGTACCCGGGCAGCCACCGGTCGCGCTGCTCCGGCGTCGTCAGCTTGGTCAGGTAGGGCTCGCAGACGCCGCTGTGGATCCCGAAGCACGAGGACAGCGCGCCGCTCACCGCCGCGAACTCCTCGTCGATGACGACGCTGAAGCGGTAGTCGTCGGCGCCGCCGCCGCCGTACTCCTCGGGCACCTGGACGGCGAGGAACCCCTGCTTGCCCGCCTCCAGCCAGAGGTCACGCGGGAACGCCTTGGCCGCGATGAACTCGTCGTACCGCGGCGTGACATGGCGGTCGAGGAACTCGCGCACGGACTCCCGCAGGGACTCGTGCTCGGGCTCGAAGAGGGTGCGCTGCACGGTGCTGCCTCCGTCGGACGTCGTCACCCGGACTGCCCGGGCGGGTTGACTAAGCGCTTGCTTACCTGAATCCTCGAACCAGGGTCGCCCCGGCCGCGACCGAAGTCAACCGCACCCCACCGACAGGACTACTGACGCCGATGGCCCGCCCCCCGTCCGCGACCGCCCCGGCCCCCTCCGGGCCGCCGGAGGTGGCCCCGGACGCGCCTGACGCGCCCGAACGCATGCTCCTGGCGGCGGTCGAGGCGTTCGCCGAGCGCGGCTACCACGCCACCACCACCCGCGACATCGCGTCCCGGGCCGGCCTGTCCCCCGCGGCGCTGTACGTGCACTTCCCGTCCAAGGCCGCCCTCCTGGCGAGGATCAGCCTGACCGGGCACGAGGCCGCGCTCGACCTGGTGCAGCGGGCGAGCACGGCGGCCGGGGACGCCGCGTCCCGGCTCGGCGGGCTCGTCACCGCCTTCGCCAGCTGGCACGCCGAGCACCACCGGGTGGCGCGCGTCGTCCAGTACGAGTTCGGCGCCCTGCCCGCCGACGCCCGGCAGGACGTCGTCGCCCTCCGGCGGCGCATCGAGCAGGCCGTCGAGGACCTGATCCGGGAGGGGATCGCCGCGGGCACGATGCACACCGACCAGCCCCGCCGGGTCGCCCGGGCGCTGCTGTCGCTCTGCGTCGACGTCGCCCGCTGGTACGACCCCGCCGGCCGGGACACCCCGGCCGACCTCGGCGCCCTCTACGGCGAGCTCGCCGTCCGGATGGTGTCCGCACCCGGGGCGGCGGGCCCCGACGCGCTCTGAGCAGCGCGTACCGAGCACACTGTGCGGATGCTCGTCGACCTCAGCCATCCGCTGCGTACCGGCATGCCGGTCTACCCGGGCGACCCGCAGGTCGAGATCGGGCCCGCGTCGACCGTCGCCGAGGACGGCGTCAACGTGCTGCGCCTCCACCTCGGCTCGCAGTCGGGCACGCACGTCGACGCGCCGTTCCACGTCCGCGACGACCTGCTCCGGCTCGACGAGCTGCCGCTGGAGCGGTTCGTGGGACCGGCGGTGCTGCTCGACGCGCGCGGCCTGGCACCTCGGACGCCGCTGGGTGCCGACCGGCTGGAACCGGTCCGCGGACGGCTGGCGCCGGGCGTCGTCGTCCTCGTGGTGACCGGGTGGTCTCGGCACTGGGACACCGACGACTACCTCGCCCACCCCGCGCCGACCCCGGCGTTCGCGGCGGCCCTGGTGGCGGCCGGGGTGCGGACGATCGGCCTGGACGCGCTCAGCGCCGACCTCACCGCGCCGCCGGGCGAACCGCCCGCCGGCCTGCCGACCCATCTGGTGCTGGCCGAGGCCGGCTGCGTGATCGCCGAGAACCTCACCGGGCTGGAGCCGCTGCTGGCCGCCCAGGCCGGCGGCGCCGCCGTCGAGGTGAGCCTGCTCCCGCTGTCGCTGCCGGGCGCGGACGGCGCGCCCGTCCGGGCCGTGGCACGCCTGGGCCCGCGCAGCTGATCAGCCGGTCGACGGCCGGACGGACGGCGGCGGGGCCGTCGAGCCGCGGACCAGCAGGGACGTCGGCAGCACGACGTGCTGGGGCGTCCCGGTCGGCGCCGTGCCGTCGCGCCGGGCCGCCATCTCGGCCACCAGCAGGTCGGCGGCCGCCCGGCCCTTGGCGTCGACGTCCTGGGCGACCGTCGTCAGGCCGGGCGTGACCCGCGCGGCCATCGGGGCGTCGTCGAAGCCGACGACGGACAGGTCACGGGGGACGTCGAGCCCGCGCCGGCGGGCGGCCTCGACGACGGTCAGCGCGATCGCGTCGGAGAAGCAGAGCACGGCGGTGGGCGGGTCGGCCCCCTCGAGCAGCTGGTCGGCGACGCTCTGCTCGGGCGTGTACGGCCCCACCATGATCGTGGGCCGGGCGCCGACGGCGTCCAGCTCCTCGAGCCAGCCGAGGAGCCGCTCGTGCGCGACGTGGGCGCCGCGCAACGCGTCCGGGTCCGTGATCAAACCCTGCGCCACCGAGTCGGCGGTGAGGACGGCGACCCGCCGGTGGCCCAGCTCCACCAGGTGCCGCGCACCGGCCCGCGCACCGCCGCGGTCGTCGATGTTGACGCTCGGGTACCCCGGGGTCGGTGGCTGGTCGACGAAGACCAGCGGCATCCTGCGCCGCTGCAACCAGGTCAGGGACGGCGACTGGGGCAGGCAGGAGTAGACCACCGCGCCGTCCAGCGGCAGCTCGCGGGCCGCCAGCACCGGGCTCCCCGACGCGCTGAGCAGCGTCAGGGCGAGCCCGGTGGGCGCCAGGCCCGCCGTCATCGCGCCGAGGAACCGCGTCGCGATCTCGTCGGCGAAGGCGAACTCCAACGAATCGGTGAGCAGGACGCCGACAGCCCCGGTGCTCCCCCGGGCCAGGGCGCGCGCCGTCGGGTCGGGCCCGGAGTACCCGAGCTCCTCGGCGGCGGCGAGGATGCGCGCCCGCAGCGCCGGGGAGAGCTGGTCCGGTCGGGAGAACGCGTTCGAGACCGTCATCCGGCTCACCCCGACGCGATCGGCGACGGTCTGCAGGGTCACCCGAGCGGCCACCGCGGCGTCCACCTCCCTCTCCGGGGACCCGCCGGCCGCGTCCCCGCGGCATCGACGGTAACCCAGTCGGGCATCGCGGTCAGGCTGCGGTCAGGCTGCGGGCAGGCAGTCGGACCGCCGGACGGCGCTCCGGGTCGGGCCGGCCGGCTCCGGCGAGACGGCCGCGGCGGCGCGGCGGAGCGCGTGGGCCAGCGCCAGGCGCGGGCGCACCGTGACCGGCCGGCGGGGCCTCTCGAGGACGACGGGAGCGTCCGGGAGGGCGGAGTGCGCGATGCTGCGGGTGGCCTTCACCGACAGGATCATCGCGTACGGAAGGCTGTCCATGAGATCCTCCTCAAGGGGTTTCTGTACCGCTACAGTAACCCGGCGATCTGTACCGGTCAAGACAACAGCTGCGCTGCGCGTCGGAGCCTTCCGGGCGCCACGATCCGGGCCGGACGTCGTCGGCTGCCCGGCGCCCGGGCCGGTCACCGCCGAGGGCACGGAGCGTCGAGCGATCGCGTTCAGCCGTGCA